>Ga0209521_10001155_pt1 | contig 21426 bp, 12 predicted proteins | sample Rifsed19ft4_FD_184016 | JGI IMG/M metagenome (GOLD analysis project Ga0209521, IMG submission 184016) | Soil microbial communities from Rifle, Colorado, USA - sediment 19ft 4 (version 2) | ecosystem: Environmental > Terrestrial > Deep subsurface > Rock core/Sediment | place: Rifle, Colorado...
TCGCCGGGACGGATGATCTGTGCCGCCTGCTGCCCGAATCGATGGGCCACCAGGGTGGCAAGGATGGCGGCGGTCTCCGGATAGGTCTCGATCCCTTCCTCGGCCAGATCGATGGAGAACCGCTCCTCGACAAAGCGGGTGTCGTATTGGCCTGCGATGAAGCGGTGGGAGTCCATGATCCGCTGGTGGAAGGGGATGTTGGTCTTGACGCCGAGGATGCGGTATTCCTCAAGCGCCCGGCGCATCCGCAGAATCGCCTCGCCGCGGGTCTCGCCCCAACAGATCAGCTTTGAGACCAGCGAGTCGTAGTAAGGCGAGATCTCGAAGCCGGGGTAGACGCCGGTGTCGACGCGCACGGCCGGGCCGGAGGGCGGGATGATCTGGCTGATCCTACCAGTGGAGGGGAGGAAGTTGTTGTAGGGATCTTCGGCGTTGATCCGGCACTCGATCCCCCAGCCCATCAGACGAATGTCGTCCTGGGTGTAGCGGAGCTTGCGCCCGCGGGCGATGCGGATCTGCTCCTTGACGATATCGACGCCCGTGACAACCTCCGTGACCGGATGCTCCACCTGGAGGCGCGTGTTCATTTCGAGGAAGAAGAAGTTGCGATCCTTGTCGACGAGGAATTCGATGGTCCCGGCGTTCAGGTAGCCCACCGCCTGGGCGGCCTTGCAGGCCACCTCGCCCATGCGCTTCCGCAGGTCATCATCATCGCCGAGGAATGGCGAGGGCGATTCTTCCAGCAGCTTCTGGTGCCGGCGCTGGAGCGAGCATTCGCGCTCACCGAGGTGGATGACGCCGCCATGGCTATCCGCCAGAATCTGGAACTCGATGTGGCGGGCGCTCGCCACCAGCTTCTCCAGGTAGACGTTGCCGTCGCCGAAGGCGGCCTCGGCTTCGCGCCGGGCGGCGTGGATCAGGGAGGGAAGCTCGCTGGCCTGGCGCACCTCGCGCATCCCTTTGCCGCCTCCCCCGGCGGTGGCTTTGATCAGAAGTGGGAAACCCACCTGGGGAGCGATGGCGATGATCTCATCGTCGCGCAGATTCCCCTCGCCCTCCGTGCCGGGCACCACCCGGACGCCGGCCCCCGCCACCGTGGAGCGCGCCACCCCTTTGTCACCCATGGCGGCGATGGCAGAGGGCTTTGGCCCGATGAAAACCAGGCCGGCCTCCTCCACCGCGCGGGCGAAATCCTCCCGCTCGGCCAGGAACCCATACCCCGGGTGGATCGCCCCCGCCCCGGCGCGCCGGGCGACCTCGATGATTCGGTCGGCGCGCAGGTAGGACTCGCGCGAAGGTGCCGGGCCGATCAGATAGGCCTCGTCCGCATAGCGGACGTGAAGCGCCGAGCGATCGGCCTCCGAGTAGACGGCGACCGTCTCCAGGCCGAGCTCGCGGCACGCCCGGAGGATGCGCACTGCGATCTCACCCCGATTGGCGATCAGGACTTTGCTGAACATGAAGGCACCCTAAGAGTAGCTCCCGTGATCCTTGCAGTGATCGGTTACTCGGTGATCGGTTACTCGGTGGTTGGTTGCTCGGTGGCCGGTTACTCGGGCACTCGGGCACCTCGGCACTCAGGCACTCTGTGCCCCGATGCCCGGGCGCCCGGTGGCGGAGTGACCGATCACTGATCACCGATCGCCAATCACCCATCACTGCTCTTCACTCCCTCCAGGAACGCCAGCACCTCCCGATTGAACTCCTCGGGCACTTCCTGTGGCGGCATGTGGCGCACCCCAGGGATCAGCCACAGCCTGGCCTGCCGCAAGCCGGCGGCGAGGTCACGGGCGTGCTGCGCAGTGGCATGCTCATCTTCCTCGCCCTGAATGACCAGCGCCGGGCAGGTGATTGTGCCCAGCAGGGAGCGGATGTCCCACCCTAGATGGCGGGGCTGGGCCCACCCATCGTACCAGTTGTAGAAGACCTGGTCGACCTTCTCGCCATGGGCGCGCTGAAGCTTCTCGCGGAGCTCTACATCGCTCGCGTACGCCTGCCCCACGGCGGCGAGCCCCGGAACCATCGCCGGCTCGACGTAGATGTGGGCGGCGACCGTGACGAGACCCGCGACCTTCTCCGGCCAGCGGGAGGCGAAGTAGAGGGCCATCGTGCCGCCGTCGCTGTGGCCCAGAAGGGTAGCCTTCCCGATTGAGGCGGATGCCATAAGCTCGATGAGATCGACGATATCCGCGTGGAAGGTCGGCAGGTCCAGGGCGGGGCGTGGGTCGGAGGCGCCGTAACCCCAGCGGTCATAGGCGAGGACGCGGTAGCCGGCCCGGACGAAGGCGCGGATTTGGGACTTCCAGGCGCGCAGGGAGCCCAGGCCATGATGGAGGAGCACCACCGCCGGCCCGCTGTCAGGGCCGTAGAGCTCGAAGTAGATCCGGCGGCCCTGCGAGAGGACGTGACCCGCCGCCGTGGGCGGGAGAGCCTGGGGCTTCTGCGCAGCCGGCGCCGGGCCGCTAGAGAGGGATGTTGCCATGTTTCTTCGCCGGGTTGGAGTCGCGCTTGTTGCTCAGCATCTCCAGCCCGTTGATCAGGCGGGGCCTGGTAAGGCTGGGCTCGATGACGTCATCCAGGTAGCCGCGCGAGGCGGCCACATAGGGGTTGGCGAACTTCTCGCGGTAGTCGGCCACCAGCTCCGCCCGCCGGCGGGCCCCGTCTTCGGATTCGGCCAGCTCCTTGCGGAAGATGATGTTGACGGCCCCCTCCGGCCCCATCACCGCCAATTCGGCGGATGGCCAGGCCAGGTTGAGATCCCCGCGGATGTGCTTGGACGACATCACGTCATAGGCCCCGCCGTACGCTTTGCGCGTGATCACGGTGATCTTGGGGACGGTAGCCTCGCAGAAGGCGTAGAGCAGTTTGGCGCCGTGGCGGATGATTCCGCCGTGCTCCTGGCCCGTGCCGGGCAGGAAGCCGGGCACGTCGACGAACGTGACCAGAGGCAGGTTGAAGGAGTCGCAAAAACGCACGAAACGTGCGGCCTTGTCGGAGGCGTTGATGTCGAGGACGCCTGCCAGGATGGCCGGCTGGTTGGCGACGATGCCCACGCTGTGCCCACCCAGGCGCGCAAAACCCACCACGATGTTGGGCGCGTAATGCTCGTGGATCTCGAAGAAGACGCCGTTGTCGACGATCAGCCGGATGACGTCCCGCATTTCGTAGGGCTTGCTGGGGTCATCGGGGATGATGTGATCGAGCGCGTCTTCCGTGCGCAGGCGGTCGTCGATCGTGGGGACGAACGGCGGATCCTCCATGTTGTTCTGAGGCAGATACGAGAGTAGGACGCGGATCAGATAGAGGCAATCGGCGTCGCCCTCGGCCACGTAGTGACACACGCCGGAGGTCGAGGCGTGCACTTCGGCGCCGCCCAGGTCTTCAAAGCTGACGTCCTCGTGGGTGACGGTCTTGACGACGTCTGGGCCGGTGACAAACATGTAGGATGAGCCCCGCACCATGAAGATGAAATCGGTGAGGGCAGGGGAATACACCGCCCCTCCGGCGCAGGGGCCCATGATGGCGCTGATCTGAGGGATGACGCCCGAGGCCAGTGTGTTGCGGAGGAAGATGTCGGCGTAGCCGCCCAAAGAGACAACGCCCTCCTGGATGCGGGCCCCTCCCGAGTCGTTGAGGCCGATCAAGGGCGCGCCGTTCTTCACGGCCATGTCCATGATCTTGCAGATCTTCTCCGCGTGGGCCTCGCCGAGGCTGCCACCAAACACGGTGAAGTCCTGGGAGAAGACGTAGACCAGCCGGCCCTCGATCGTCCCCCAGCCGGTGACCACGCTGTCGCTCAGGTAGCGCTTCTGATCCAGGCCGAAGTCGGTCGTGCGGTGCGTCACGAACATGTCGGTCTCGCGAAACGAGCCCTTATCGAGCAGGAGCTCGAGGCGTTCGCGCGAGGAGAGGCGGCCGTGCTGGTGTTGAATCTCGATCCGCTCCTGGCCTCCGCCCTGGTGGGCTTGGTCTCTCAATCGGCGCAGGTATTCAATCCTGGAGGCGTCGCTCATCCGTCGGTCTCCCGAAATATGTTCGCGCATGCGGGCGGGTCAGCGCCCAGAACGTGAAGCCCAGGCCGGCGAGGGTGAGGGCGGCAGCCGCCGGCAACGAGCGGCGTGCGTACTCGGTGTGCACGAAGAGCAGCCGGTCGGCCCAGTACCAGGCTGCGAAAAGGATCGCGCCGAAACGGGCCGTAGGCGAGGCCCATGGGCGGCCGGTCAGCAGCCCCAGCGCCGTTCCCAGAGCCAGCGCGCCCCAGACGCCTCCGGAGAGCGGGATATACCAGCGCGGCACCGTGTAGTGAAGATCCGGAAGCCGCAGCCCGAGGACAAGCCGTGCCAGGAAAAGGACTGACAGGCTTAACACCCCGAGGCTGAGCCAGGTTACGAGCCGTGGCCGGCGACTAGATGGCAAGGGTGATCTTCCCCAGTTGCTGCCCGGCCTCCAGGCGCGCCATTGCGGCCTGTGCTTCGGCCAGGGGAAACTGCCGATCGAGCACAGGCCTCAGACGCCCCTCAAAGATCAGCCCCATCACCGTGGCGAAATCGGAATGCGTGCCCATGGTCGAACCTAGGAGCGAGAGGTGCTTTCCAAAGAAAAAGCGGTTGTCGATCTCGAGGTCGTAGCCGCTGGTATTCCCGACAGTGAGGATCCGCCCGCCCCTCGCCGCGGCGCGCAGGCTGCGGGCGATGGTTGCCTTCCCGACATTGTCGACGACGACGTCTGCCCCTCGCTTGCCCGTGGCCTCGTGGACCGCCCGGGCCCAATTCTCCTCCTTAGAGCGGTCGATGAGCAGATCGGCCCCCAGGGACTGGGCGAGGGCGAGTTTGGCCGCGGTGGAGCCGACGACGATCACACGCGCCCCGGCCAGCTTGGCCACCTGGATGGATGCGGTGTTCACGCCGCCCGAGGCGCCGAGTACGAGGACAACCTCGCCGGCCTGCACTCGGCCCCGCGTGATCAGAGAGTGCCAGGCGGTGTGGAAGACCAGGCCCGCTGCGGCCGCGGCGTGCTCATTGAAGCCCTCGGGCAGCGGCAGGAGGTTCACCGCCGGGACCGCGACGTATTCTGCGAGTGTTCCCCGTACCGTCTCTCCAAGCAAGTGCCACTCTCGGCAGAGGTTATCTCTCCCCGCCAGACAGTAGGCACACCGGCCACAGCTCAGATTGGCGTTGATCACCGCCCGCTGACCGACGGCCAGACCCTGAACGCCTTCACCCAGGGCCGCCACCTCCCCAGCGCCGTCGGCCCCAGAGATATGGGGAAGCGGCAGACGGAGCCCCGGCCAACCCTGCCGCACCCAGATGTCGAGCCGATTCAACGCCGCGGCGTGCAAGCGGACGAGCGCCTGGCCTGGCCCCGGTTCAGGGGCAGGAATCTCATCCAGCTCAAGGACTTCTGGGCCTCCGTGCTTATGAAAGAGGACGGCCTTCAATGGATCACCTCAGGGCGGCTGCGATGAGTCCCGGGTTGGCGAAGAGAGCTTGTGCCTTGCCAACCCGTGAAGGGATTATATCGCCTCCGGCGCGCTCGGCCGGCAGCAACCAGCTTCCCCAGGCAGCGACCCAGAGGCGCCAAGACGGAACAGTCGAGCGCAGGGATCCGGGTCACGCTGCGGCGAACGTCACGCGCCAGGATGACCGCTGCCCTTTCTGCGGCCCCTCGAGGGCAGGGGCGACATGAGCCCGTTCCGACGCAGGTTCGGTAGCGACCCAGTCCAGGATATCCCGGGCATGTCGTGGCGACCCGGCGGGGTGCTCCGTTCGAGATCAATACCCGTCTGCCGGGGTGGTTACCCCTCGGCCGACGGCGGGCTCTTTGCCAGGTTGGGCGCGACGACCTCGTCTTTCCGCCGAACGTTCCACGCGGCGATGACGATTCCCAGCCCGGCGAGCGTCAGCCCGAGCGGAGCATCCCAAGGCCGGTAGCGGAACTCGTATCGAAGCGCGCCGGCCGGTGCTCTGGTGGCCAGCCACTGTCCCGTGATCAGTTCGGCCGGCTGTCCGTCCCGGGAAACCGTCCAGCCAGACCAGGCGTTTTCCTGCACGACCAGGATACCCGAGGCGTCGGGCGGACACTCGACATCGATGGATCCGCCGCGTGCCCGGGCGTTACAGGGAACTTGACGCGGCCCTGCGCGGATGAAGGCGAATTGGTTCTCCCGATGAAGCATCCAGTGAACGCCGGCGATCGACAGAAGGTAGTCAGGATGAGCCATCGTATCGGCAAGGTAGGAGCCCTCATAGTACGGTTCAACGGGACCGTGGTTGATCCATCCCCAGGGGCGGAACGCGGAGGCGAGCATCAGGCCTCTCGACTGCACGGCCGGATACCAGAGGTAGTCAAGATCCGGAGGCGCAATCCACTGGCCGGGGCTTCTCGAAAGGAAAGGCAACGACTCGGTAGAGACATCGGGGACTCGCTGTGTCTGCAGGTATTGTCGGCTCACACCATATGCCGACCTGAGCGCCTGTAGGAGCACGACGAAGAGCAGTACCTGCCAGAGCCGGATCGCCGCGGTCTTCCAGGACCCCGAGGCGACTGCCACGCGGACCTTCTCAGAGCGGACTATTCTCTCGATCCCGAGGGCAGAGAGCCCCAGGAGAGGCGTGACGGCTATCGCAGTGCCCAGGGATGGATACCGCAGCATCGCAGCCAAATCGGGAATGACCCTGGAAAGCGCGCGAGGGCCTTCTGCGCTTGTCAGGAGGAAGATCATCAATGCTGACACCAGGAGGAAGTTGCGACGGCTCTTCGGCGCTCCGACAGTGGCACCAACCACCGCCAGCAAGACCGGTATCCACCCGATGTAGAGCAAAGACACAGCCGGGGAGGCGACTCTCTGAAGGGTAGGAGTGAAGAAGAAGGGAATGTCTCGGATCACGAGATTCAAGGGCAGGTATTCAAGGGGCTGGCCTCCGCTGAAATACGTATCGCTGTGAATACGCATACTTGGCCAGAAATGAATGGTGGGAACGAGCAGCGGCGCGGCCACAAGGAGGCCTATTGCCGCGGCAACGACAAGGTGCCGTGCAATGGGTTTCCAGCCGGATCGCTTCGGGAGGAGCAGGACCGCGCCGGATGGAAAGACCCCAAGAACTGTGGCGTACTGGATGTAACCCTGGCCAGAAAGCAGAAGCAGCCCGAGCAGGACGGCAAAGCCTGTCGCCGCACGGCGGTCTGGGCTTTGAAGGAATCGAAACCATGCCGCGAATACAAGACTTCCGATGGCAATGGCCAGGACCATCGTCACAAGGCCAAGCTCCAATCTCCCCGCGATGTGGGCTCCGGCAGTCGCCAAGGCTCCACTCCAAAGTCGCGCGAGCCGGCCGACTCCCAGGAGCCTGGCGAGCCACCACTGCGCAAGCCCTGCCAGGAACAGGGATGTCACCAGGACGATCTTGCTGCCGTTGATCACTCCCAGTAGAAGCGTTGTCAGGATCACAACCGGGTTGAGCGTCGCCCCTTGCAGGTCCACAAAAGCCGGAAATCCCCCATTCACCGTCCCGTTCCAGAAGACACATGAGCCGCATTCGGGAAGCAGCCGCCACACGTAGTGAGCCTGAGTGACGACGCCGAACTCGCTGCCGACAGGAACGAGCGATGGATCCAGATCCAGGAAGCGTCTGCCGACATACAGGGCCCAGAGCAGAAGTAGGCTGAGTTCCCCGATGATCTCGAGACGAGAGTGTGGACCCCGTCTGAGCGTGGCAAGTGAGGCGCGCACTCGGACGAGCGTCTGGCCCGGCCTGGGCTTCGGCGCGCCCAACTTCCCCCGCTCGAGGGCTTCCGGGCCACCGTGCCTATGGAAGAAATCGGCTTTCAAGAGAGCACCTGGGGCCGCTGCAACGAGACCCGAGCTGAAGAGCCGGACTTCTGTGGGCCAACACTCGGCAGAATTGTATCGCCTCCGGCGCGCTCGGCGGGCGGCGCCGAGCCCTCCCGCCAGCGATTCCCGAGGAGCCACGACGCCGCGCGATTGCGAGCGCTAGCGAAGGATGATCTCTCCGAGATGGATCTTGGCGTCGATTGGATCCAGTAGATCACGGATCTCGATCTCGATTCGGCTCACCAGGACGGGCCCACTCCCGAATTCCATCTCGATCGTGGCAAAACCGTCGAGGTCGTGATACTCCTGGGAGTAGGTGATAGGCTCGGCTTCCGGCCCGGTGAAGAGGCGCACAGTGAGAGCGGCCTCGGGGAAAGCGAGGGTGAGCGCAAGGGCCGACAGCCGGCGCGGCTGTGGAAAGTCTAGCGTGATCCGTGCCGGGTTTGCCTGGTAGGTGCGGACGAGCGTCTGCGGGTCGGCGTCAAAGAGGAGATCCGCGGTTCCCATTTCGAACAACGGATGCGTGACTTGCACCACCTGGCCCTCAAGCCTCACTTCCTCGACCACCGGCTGGAGGCGTTCGGCTTCCGCTTGCGCCAGGATGCTGCCAGCCTCGGGAGAGTAGCGCATGCGCACGAAGAAGAAACCCGGTCGGCCGTCGGGGTAGGGGAGGGTTCGCTCGACGCGAACGTCCGTCAGGATCGGGCTCTCTGCGGCCCTGGCATACTCATCGGGCGTAAGGATGAAGAGCATCCTCTCCGTGAGGTCCCTTCTCTCTGAGAGTATTCCATCGGCGTTCTCGATGATCACCGGCGCGGTTGGCCTCAGGAAGAAACGCGCCAGGACGTCGGTGCCGTTGGCCCACGATGGGGTAAGGCGGATCTCGGTTTCACGTTCTTCTGCGAGGACCTCCTCGATCGCGGCGAATACCTGGCGGGCCCCGTATTGCATCCCATCCAGACCGTAATCGTCAAACCAGGTCGGGCCGTTTATGAGGCTATCCCTCAGCATGGCGAAATTGAGGCTCGCAAGGACGGCGAAGAGGCCCAGGGCGGCGGCCAGGCCTGGAACCCGTCGCGCCACCCAGGCCAGTGCGGCCTCGAGCCCGAGAGCAGTGAGCCAGACCACGGGAACAACGAAGGACAGGACGCGGGTGACGCCGACGCCCGCAGCCGCGGCGGCAGAGGCCGTGGCCAGTATTGCTAGAAGGACAGCCCGATGGGCCGGGTTGCGCCAGTTCTTCAAGGCCAGCAGAAGTCCCGCCAGAGCAAACGGCAGGGTCCAGAGGGAGATGTGTCCATACCCACGCATCACGTGGCGCGACAGATCGATCCGATTGGGGAAATACCAGTAGGCGGGGCTGAGCGCCCGGGCGTAATTCAGGCCGGACTCGCGCACCTTCTCCCATAGGGGAAGATCCTCCGTCCAGACGCTGGCCCGGCTGCGAAGTGCGTTCGCCACCTCGTCCGGCTGCTCTACGAGAAAACGGACAAAGGGCGCGGCAACCAGGATGGCGAGAAGCAGCGCCCGGGCCACCGTCCGTCGGTGGGCCCAATGATATCGGACGTCGGCCAAGCCCAACAGGAAGGCGGTGAACGTAACAATGATCTGGCCGGAGGCGTAGGAATAGAATGCCAGGCCCGCGCAGACCACAGCCAGGTAGAGATAGGCCGGTGACCTCAAGCGGTAGAGCAGGTAGAAGTAGAGAAAGCAGGCATAGAAGGAGACCATGGCGGTGGTCTCGAAGGCCGTCCGGGAATGGAGAAACCACGCCGGTGTGAGCGAGAGGAGCAAGACGCCGAGCCAGGCATGCCGCATGCGGAAGACCTGCTTCAGCGTCAGGCCCACGGCCAGCGCGCCCGGCAACGTTAGGAAGACGGCGACGGCGCGCGTGAGGAAGACCGACTTGCCTAGAAGCAATGTCGGGATCAGCTGAGCGTAGACGGTCGTGCTGAGGTTGAAGTAGTAGACGTTGAGAAGGTAGGTCGGGAAGTAGTGCCCGAGGTGGTCCCGGAATCCGGCCTGAGCAAGATCCGATGCAAGGACCGACTGGATGGCCTCGTCGGTGAAGAAGTAGATAGGGAAATCCGCCAGGCGGATCAGCCTGATGAGAAGGTAGACGACGACAGCAAGGACGAGGAGCCAGGCTTCCGGAGCACCGCGCGCCCGGGCAAGCAGCCGCCGAATTGCACGTCTCCTCTCCGGCGTCACTGCCGGCTCAGTGACGGCCGATGTCCACGGGCGGATCACTCCCTCGAGCTCGAGGTGAACGATCGCCGGGCCTGGGACCAGCGTCTCGTCGCTGGGAGACGGTGCGGCCCGGTCGGGGGTGGGCTTCGAGGCCTCCGTTTGTCGGTCCCTGTGGAGGCGGAGCACGGAACCCTCGGGAATCTCGAGGCGCAAGTTCCCCGGAATGGACTCTGGCAAGGGCCGAGGCCTGCCATCCGCAGCCTCCCGCTTCGCGGAGCGGGCACGGCCGTTGCGGACCAACCACCATATGGCGAGGACGATCCCGGCGCCAGCCGCAGCCCCCGCGATAAAGGCGATCATCCGCCGGCCCCCCAGCACCATCTACCATCGTTCCCGATCGCTATCGCAGAGCGAACGGTCGGCCCGGCGCAGGTGGATGCAGGGTTTGCGGGCTGAAGGAAGCGAGCCGGGCGGGGATGCAGCGAGAGGCGCAGGTTCACAGGCCCACCTCCATGGAGGCGAACCGCAATCCGCTCCTCGGGTCGGTGTGAAGGAAGACGCGAGCCTCGGGGTATCGACGTCTCACCTCCTCGATGGCACCCATCTGTTCCTGCGCGAAAAGGAAGACGGCTGGGGTGCCCGGCGCGGGGAGGGATTGACCCGTCTCGAGGGGCCAGATCACGTCGTGAGTTTCGAAGCCCGCCGCCAGGTAGAAGAGGCCCGGCTCCCAGTCGAAGGCGATGGTTGGCCACCCGAAGAGGTAGACGGGCGTCCCTCTCGGGATGCCGGCGAGAGAATTTCCCATCTGCCATGCCAGCGCAGCGGTGGGCCCCGCGTATCCGGCGAAGGGGGTCCGCTCGGAGAGCGTCGGACGCATCTCCAGTAGGGCAATCAAGATCATCATGCCGGTGACAAGAGCCAGGGCCGCGGTGCGCGCCTTCACTGCCAGGCGCCTCACTTGTGTGAGGCCCTCGTCCAGAGGAAACGCAATCAGCATGGCCGCAGCCGGTGTGACCGCCTGCAGCAGCTCGACATTGGGGGCTTCGATGCTTATTGCGCCGATGATGAGCGGTCCGGCGAGCGATATCAGCAAGGCGGCGAGGCGAGGGTCACGGATGCGAAGGATGGAGAGGGACAGCCCGATGACGAATAGGGCGGCCGGGAGCGGGAGCAGCAGGGCCGTTCCGGGGGTATAGACCCCACGGAGCGGGGTCAGGATGATCCCCAAGACGCTCGCCCGCAGTTGCGAGGCGAGGAGCCCGAGAGCCGTGGTGGGCGTCTCGGAAATCGCCGTGAGCAAGGGAAGATCGCCCGTCACCAAACCGGCGCGGAACGGGGCGAAGTACTCGGACGGCGTGGCGAAGAAGTAGAGGACCAGAGGAAGGAGTGTGACAAGTGCGACGAGCCCGCCAGCATAAGGACCGGCATGGCTCCGCTCGCCACGGTCTCGCGCCAGAAGGAGGAGCGCCCATGCAAGGGCGTAGACCAGAATGAGGCGGGAGATCGGATGGAAGTAGTGGGCAAGGCCGGCGGCGAGGCCGGCCAGGAGGAAGCCGGCGCGCTCGCCCTTCGCCGCCCCCATCCAGAGGCCGCCGAGCACGGCCGAGAAGAACACCCCGTCCCAGACACTCGCTGTGGCGATGCGACTGAATAGAAGGTGAACGTGGTAGACGGCAAGGAAGGCCGCGCTCAGGAGCGCCGATCTGCGACCAAAGAGCTTTCCCGCGGCCCAGTAGGTGGCCACGATGGATAGTGTGCCCCCGAGGACGGAGAAGAGCCGGATCGCCTCAAGGGTCCGGCCAAACAGCCGCTGCGAGAGCGAGACCAGGCCAAAGAAGAGAGTGGGCAGTGAATGCCAGGCGGTCTGGAAGAGGTTGTTCCGCTGCCCGGAGACAAACTCCCATCCGACCAATCCGACGGAACCTTCATCGCCGCTGATCGCGGCGGGCGCGTCGCCAATCGCGAAGATACGGAGGGCGATGGCAACGAAGAGGATGAGCGCCCACGGAATGAGCTGGCGGCGGGCCGGCTGCGGCCGTGTTGCCGGAGGGGATGGCTTCCAGAGCGCCAGTACGGTGAGCAAGATGCCCAACACCCAGAGGGCCACGCCCTCGGGAACGTGGGTGACCACGCCTCCGCCGGAGGCCGACCACGAGGCCAGGCTGAGGTGGAGCCCGAAGAGGAGGATCACCGCCTGGAAAGGCGATACGTCGAAGAAGGAGGCAATTGTAGAAAACATGCGGGTCGCGGCCCGGTGGACGGCGGGGACGTCTTCCGCGAGCAGCCCCATCAAGAAGAGAGAAGCCGCGCCTGAAGTGAGCATCAGATTCGCCAGCGGATGGGGGGTGGCCCAGAGCAGCCGGAGGCTGAGCGCGGTGAGAGCCAGGCCACCGCAGAGCAAGGTTGCCAGCACGGCTTGCTCGCCTTGCGGCACTCTCACGGCTCTCAGCCGTGACCGCAAGACTCCGGTGAGGGCCATCACCTTCTCTCGTGCGCGATGCCAGGTGTCAACGAGGGGAGGCATGGAGGTTTGGCGTCAGGCGATTGGTTGCTCGGTGATCAGATCGTCGGTGATCCGTACCTCGGCGATCGGTTCATCACCGGTCGGATCCGTCGCCCACAGGGCATCATGGCACCACGGCATCAGGTGCGGCTGCCCAATCACCGATGGCTCACCACGGCTCACGGTTCACCCCGGCGGACTCTGTGGGAGCGCCGGCGTGGGGAAGGGAACGCTCAGGTGCGGGGCGCCCCGAGGGACGTAGACGCCAAAGTAGAAGATCAGGTCGCTGATCATGATCGCCGCGAGGAAGACGACTGCCAGCTTCCCCCATCCGCGGGCGATGAGAGCGTCGAGCGGCAGAGCCACTAACCATGCAATCCCGGGAATCGAAGCCACGTAGTGAGAACTGGAAGGCGGCACCAGAAGCACGAAGCCGCCGAGAAACGCGGTGAGCAGCACCCAGGCCAGGGGTAGCCAGCGTCGGGTGCGGATGGCCCAAAGCACACCCAACACGAACGCCAGGGCGGAGACGCCGAAGGTGAACGCAATCCCCGGGCCATAGAAGCCCGTGATGTCGGAGTAGATCAAATAGGCGCCGAGGGAATGTGTCGTCTGGTACCAGAGATAGCCCCACCAACCGCTGGCGCTCCCTGTGATTTCGCGGGCCGCCTCCGGATACCATCCGATGACCTGGGGGATGCGGGCGAAGTACACCTCGGGGTTGCGGAGCGCGAAGAGCCCAATGGGCACGGCAGCGCAGAAGGCCGTGGCCACAAGCTTGCCCAGATGGACGCCCAGCCGCCGCCGGTCTGGCTCCTGGCGCCAGAGCTGGACGATGAGCAGGCCGAGAAGGAGGATCGCCACCTTGCTTCCCGCGTAGAAGTATTGCGAGAGGCCGAGGGCCAGCCCGGCCAACACGGCGCCTCCGCTCCATCTCCGTTTCCAGCCCCAGGCGAACGCGGCCAGCACGAGCGGCACCCAGAGCGTGTCCCAGATATTGTTGAGGGCCAATCGCGACCAGTGGATGTGGTAGTGGTAGGTAGTCATCACCGCTGCGGCGAGGAGCGCAGTCCGGCGATTGTCGACCGCGGCAATCGCTGCGTACGTGGCCAGGATGCCGAGAGTGCCGGCGATGACGCTCGGGAGACGCAATCCGGTGATCGACTTCCCGGCAGCGGCCAGCGCCAGCGACAGGATATAGGAGTGGAGCGTGGGCTGTGAGACCGAGCCTGTCACGAACGGGCTGACTGTGAGGCCGGGCCGCGGGAAGACGTGGATCTGGGTATAGAGGGCAAGCCCGGCTTCATCCGGATGCAGCCGCCCAGGGATCGTCTCGAGGAAAGCCGCCCGAAGGAAGAAGCCGACAACGAGCAGCCCTCCGAGCCACCCCCAGGGCAGGCCGCGCGGAAGCGCCGGCCAGCGGGCGGGCATCAGCGAAATGGAGGTGAGGGCCAGCGCCGCGATCCACGCCCACAGCTGCCAGCCCTGAACCATCACGCTTCCGGAGAATCGCAGACCGATCGCTGTGGATGCCGCCAGGCCTGCCAGCGCGAGGCATAGACGGAACCGCCGGCTCCTCTGCCGCAGGACGTCGATTCGCAGGTAGCGAAGGAACGAGGGAATCAGCGCGCCTTTCGCGACAGGCTCAGGAGGCGCGCTTGGACGTACTCCCTTCTCAGAAGGGAGAGGGGTGAGGAATATCCGCAATTGGCCAAGGAGCCTCGGCAGAGCCTGCGTCTTTGCTGGAACCGGTGCGTGGTCCTCCGAAGGCGGCGCCGATCGGCGACGACGGAGCCAGCGGAGAAGGCCCAAATCGAGGACGGCCGCCAGGACCAGAGCGATGGCCGTGATGGTGATTGTCGTGAGGTCCATATCCGGGCTCGGCCTGCTATGCGACCTGGGCTCTCGCCCGCGCGCGGGGGCTCGTTTCAGGCGAGGATCGAACGGGGAGGTGGGGGCTGCGGGTTCTCGGAAGCCGGCCCTCCGGAGCCCGCAATGCGCCGAACAGCATTGGCGGAAGATCGCCCTCGGCTGGCCGGCCAATGACCCGCGCGTTCAATGCAGCAACGGAGACATGTGCCTTGGCCTGAACGGCAGTCGGGGTCATCGTGTTTTCGGACACAGAGCGCGCAGATGAGTCAAGGTCCCGGCACATCGTAGCCGTAGAAGAGCGGGACCCCTGCCCGCGAATTCACGACCTCCAGAGACCCGTTCGGGAAGCGCTGGCGTATGTAGTCGAGATCCGCGGATCGCTCGGGGAGAACGATGAAGGTCGTAGCCCCGCTCAAGGAGAATGAGGGCGGGGCGGTCAGGGGAGAGAGGAGATCTTCGCCGGTGTCGCCGGGGACGAGGAATGGGATCGTCTTGTGCGTCGCGTAGCCCATGCGGGGCGCGCCGGCGAAGTAGACGTGGATTCCCGGCTCGCGCTCATTGAGGTATTCAGCGACGCGGGTGGCCACTTCGGTGTTCAAATCGCCGAACTCGCCGACAGGGGAATACACACGGAAGTAGAAGTTCAGGTCTCCGGCGATTACCGCGGCGACGCAAACGGCCGCCACCACGGCCAGCCAACGCCGCGTGCGCGGCCAGATGTTCTTTAGCCATTGGGCGCTCGCCACGATCGGGAGCGTCACTAGGATGGCGACGGCGGGCGCGGCGAACAGATAGCGCTGGGAGGTGGGGGTGCTTTGGCTGAGCGCCCCCGTGGCGACGGCGGCAACGATCCAGATCAGGAGCCAGAAGTATTGCATGGTTGGAAGGTTGACAAGCGCCAGGGCGATGCCCAGCAGAAAGAGGCCGGCGGCGGCCGGGAGGAGCATCGGGGCTCCGTTGAAGTGGCCGCGCAAATCGAGGCTGCTGAAGGCCAGCGCCGATGATCGGATCTGGTCCCACAAGACCGGCCACAACCGGCCGCCGTGTGCCTGAACAGCCGAATCCATCCAGGCCCCAAGAATCGAGACGCGGGCAAGCGGTGCGGCGTACTCTCCGGGATGGAGGATATAGAAGATCACCAGGGGTAGTACGGCGGTGACCGAGGCCAGTGCCAAGACGACCACACCGGGCAGGCGCTCGCGCAGCCTGCGGCGATCGAACACCAGGGCAACGAAGAGAAAGCCAAGGATCATCCCGTACAAGACCCGGGATGTGGGATAGAAATACTGGCCGATCCCAAGCGTGATTCCGGCCAGGGCGAAGAGCGTGAGGTGATTGCGTTCCCACGCCACCCACAGGGCCGCGCTGACGACGACCACGGTGAGGGAGTCCCAGATGTTGTTAAGGCCCGTGCGGCTGAAGTGGACATGAAAGGGGAACGTGGCCAGGTAGGCTGAAGATGCCAGAGCCACGCCCCGGCCGAACGCGGGACGGGCGAAGGCATACAGCCCGGCCGCGGTGAGCGCTCCCGCCACAGCAGACGGGAGGCGGGCGGCCGCAACGGTCTGCCCGAGCGCTCGGATCGAAAGCGACTCGATGTAGAAATAGAGCGAAGGGAATGAGAACCACCCGACACCAAAGATGTTGTTCTGGCGCCCCTCGATGAAGTCGACCGCGCTCAACCCGGCAGAGCCCTCGTCTCCCGTGAAGAGCCACGGGATGTCCGTGAGATCCACGACCCGGGTAAGGAACGCGATGAGTGTGATTGCAGCAAGGGCGAGGATCTCAAGGCGTGTCCAGCCGGGCTCCCAAATCGGCCTGCCAGGTTGGTGGCTGGCCCCAAAGACGAGGACGATGGCCAGAATCCACGAGCCCACGGCGAAGGCCGGCAGCCGCATGAGCCAGCCATCCCCGGCTGCGAGCCATGCGCCGACGCTGAGCAGAGGGGAAAGGCCGAGGAGGATCACCTGAACAGGCTGAATCCCAAGCCAGCGGCCTGCGGCGGCGAGCGCTCGCCCGATCAGCCTCGGAAGCTGCCCCCGTGTGAAGCCGCGGACGCCGATAGCAAAAAGAACGACGCCCAGCGCCGTGTAGGATAGAGCCTGCCACCGGAACCGGGGATCGAGCTTGGGGAGGAGGGTCTGCCCGAGAGTTGCGAAGAACACGCCAGCCAGGAGCAGCACGGCCATTTCAGGCTGCGCGGGCCCCCGGGCCGGCGCTTCGGGCGTGGCTGGCGCGCTCGCTGGCGTTCGCTCCGCGCGGCTGGGTCTCCAGCGGGCGAGGAGGCTCTTCTTCTCGCCCCGCGAGGATCCGGTGATGGGCGGGGTGCGGTCCGCTTCAGGGGTATCGGGTGGGAGCTCAGTCTCTTTCATGGCATCCCCCTCCTCATGGGCGTGCGGGCTCTCGAGGGGCTTCGATGGCCGCATTCTAGCATCATCCGCCCACGGGGAAAGCCGGCCTATTGAGCCATTTCTCCCGATCCGGTGCTGAGGAAGCCGTTGAATAGGTCCAGCAAGGGACCTTCCCTAACGCCGACTACCTGGTTGCCGAAACGCAGGCAGGGAGGTTGCTGAGCCCGCGAGCCTTCGGTCCCAGGCGGTATCTCTCCTGAGCAACCGTGCCTGGCGGCCCAGCGTCGTGCTTGTGGGCCTAAGGCACCGACTGAGCGACTCCGGCCCGGGGAGTCTCGTCTTTGGCCCAGAGCCAGAGGCCGAGTATCACCCCCGATATCGTGATGAGCAGTCCTACGGGCACGTCCCACGGCAGATAGCGGAAGCGAAACTCATGCGCCCCCGCAGGGGCGCTGACCCGCAGCCGGTCGCCTTCAAGCAGCTCAACCCGCTCACCATCGACCCAGGCCCGCCACCCGTTCCACGAGTTCTCCTCGACGATCAGCTGACCCCCAGGCCCATCCGGACAGCGGACGGTGATATCTCCGGCCGCGCCTGTGGCAGTGCAGGCGACAACCTCGCCACTGCTCTGGATCGATGCGTAGTGCCTGTTCTCGTGAAGATATGTGTCAACACCGTCGGCGCTCCACTGGTAGGTACCCGCCTCGAGGATCCCGCCGCGCGTGGCCTCGATCCTCGGGGCGGGAACCTCCCGGCCTTCCCAACGCCACGGGAACCAAACGGAGCTTAGTTTCAGGCTCTGCTCCATGCCGACCTCGACCCAACCGTGCTCACCCCACGGGGGTTGAACCCATTCCAACGAGGGGGTGCTCCACCTCGTCGCCACGGCCTGGATGTTCTGGACGTTCGACGTCTGCACCCACGACCTGCCATGAAGGAAGGAGGTCCGGAGCCCAAGGACCAAGGGAATGGCGATCAGCCACGCAGTGTTCAGGCTCACCGCACGCTCGCCTTCGGCCTGTCTGAACCGCAGCGAGAGCTGAGGGAAAGACAGGGCGAGGGTTCGGTCGAGGCCGTACGCAGCGACAGCCAGGACCCCGGGAACCGCCAAACCCGCCATCAGCGGCGTGTGGCGTATCAGCGCCAGCGCAGGGATATGCTGCACAAGCCAGCGGAACGGAAGGGCGCTTGCCAGGAGAATGCTGACGAGCGACCCCACGATTATGAACGCGAGAGGGCGCCAGTCGGTCCGGCGGGCGAGAAGCAGGCCTAAAGCGCCGAGAGCGATCGGCACCCAGCCGACGTAGAGGTTGTATAGGTGCGGAAATCCAAGCTTGCCCAGGATCTCGGACTTCATGAAATCAATATCCCGGATCACCAGATTCAAGGGGATGTACTCGAGGGGCTGGGCCGCGCCAAAGAGCGCGTCCCCGTCTTTCCCGAACTCCGGGAGAAACCGCACCGTAGGCACAAGGAAAATCCCCGCCAGGAGAAGGGCGAGCCCTAGTCCGACCGCATACTCGCGCCAGACCGGGCGAGCGCGGAGGCGCTCATCGAGGATGAAGAGGAGCAGGAGAGGTGCCCAACCAAGCAAGGCGACCTGGAGGTATCCCTGGCCGGAAACGACCGCCAGCGCTCCCATGACGCCAAGCAAGACCGCAGACCTGCGCCGCCCCGTGAGACCGAGATCGACCATGGCGGCCAGAGCGAGGCTGGTTGATGCAGTCGAGATGACAACCAGAATGCCCGGGAGCTCCAGGCGGCCAGCGAGGTGGCCGCCGACAATTGCCGCCAGCCCGGCCCAGAGGCGCGCAGCCCACCCGAGCCTCATTGACCTTGCGATCCACCATTGGGCGGCTCCAGCGAGGAAGAACGAGACGGCCACCATGAGCTTGCCGCTCGTAAGCGGTCCCCAGATGAGCGCCGTGAGAGCGACAAGCGGGTGCAGCGGTGCGCCGTAGGTCTCCGCGAATGCGGGGAATCCACCGTTGACGCCTCCATTCCAGAGGGCGCAGAGGCCGCATTCGCGAAGCCATGTCCAGAGATAGTGAGACTGGAGCTGAAAGCCGAACTCCCTGCCCGAAGGCCAGACGGCCGGGTCGAAGTTCAGGTAGGGACGGGCAAGCCAGACGGCCCACCCGAGAATCACGGCGAGCTCCACCACCGCGCCCCACCGGCGGGGCGATCGCAGGGATTGCGCGGCACGCACGAGCCATCGTGGCAGGCGGCTCTCTTGGGGTCCGTCTCCCGGCGATGGTGCACGCAGGAATCGGTTGCGGTGGATCTCAGGGGCCTTGGCTGGGAGCTCGTTCCGTTCCATGGCATCCCCCTCCTCATGGCCGTCCGGGCTCTCGAGGGGCTTCGATGGCGGCATTCTAGCATCATCCGCCCACCGGGCGAGTCGCCCCGGAGTACTGCTTTCACCCGGGAGGAGGCAGGAGGCCCGTCCTCCGGCCTGCCCTCTTACTTGATCCCGAGCTCCTGCCGGGCGATCACCATCCGCTGGATCTCGCTCGTTCCCTCGTAGATCTCGGTGACCTTCGCGTCGCGGAAGTAGCGCTCCACCGGGAGCTCTTGCGAGTATCCCAGCCCGCCGTGGATCTGAACCGCGGCGTGCGCGCAGAACATGGCTGTCTCCGAGGCGAAGAGCTTCGCCATGCAGGCCTCGAGTGTGAATCGTGAGCCCGTTTCCTTGGATCGCTGCTTGGCCAGCGCCGCCTGGTAGATCAGCAGTCGGCTGGCCTCGATGCGGGTCTTCATGTCGGCCAGCTTGAATCCGATTCCCTGGAATTGCCCGATCTTCTGGCCGAATGCCTCCCGCTCTCGAGCGTAGGCCAGGCTGGCTTCGTAGGCGGCCTCGGCAATCCCCAGCGCCTGCGAGGCAATGCCGATCCGCCCCGCATCGAGCACCGACATCGCGATCTTGAAGCCCTCGCCCTCTTCGCCGAGACGACACTCTGCCGGGCATCGATAGTCCTCGAAGACGATTTCGCTCGTCGCCGAGGCGCGGATCCCGAGTTTGGGCTCCTTCTTGCCGAGGCCGAATCCCGGCAGCTTCGTGTCGATCAGAAACGCCGTGATCCCACGATGTTGCCGGTCGGGATCGGTCATGCTGAAGAGGACGATGTATTCCGCCACCGGTGCACTGGTTACCCACGACTTCCGTCCGTTGATGACGTAGACATCCCCCTCACGGACCGCCCGTGAGCGCATCGTCCCGGCGTCCGACCCCGACATCGGCTCGGTGAGCGAGTAGGCCCCGATGGCCTTGCCCGAGGCGACGGCGCGCAGGTGCTTCTGCTTCTGGGCCTCGCTGCCGAAGCGGTAGACCCCATAGCAGAAGAGCGAGTTGTTGACCGACATGATCGTGCCGTGGGCGGCGTCCGCCTTGCAGATCTCCTCGAGGGCCAGGACGTAAGAAAGCGTGTCGAGGCCCGCGCCGCCGTATTCCTCGGGGATTTCGATCCCCATCAGGCCCAGCGCGCCCATCTTCCGGATCGTCTCCGCCGGGAACTCGCCGGTCTCGTCGAAGTGGGCGGCGATGGGGGCGATTTCCTTCTGGGCGAACTCCCGAGCGGTCTGGCGGATCATCTCGTGCTCGGGGCTGAGGTCGAGGCTGGGACCAAGGGTCGCAGTGGGTGCGAGGGCCACAGGTGCCTCCTTGCTCGCAGTTGAAGCTCGGCGACGGTGTTCCGACGGGATTATACACACTCGACGGGCGCGGGGGCCGTCCCTTTGACCGCCCTCCACCGCCCGGGTACAATGGCGCCGGCAAGGCGGCGAGGAGGCGGTATGACGGGCGCCAAGCGGGCGGCGAACCAGGAGACCATCAGCCGGGCCATCTTCGACCACCTCGTCGAGCTGGCCGCGCTCGAGCTCACTCCCGAGGAGGGCGACTACCTGCGCCGCGAATTGAACAGCCAGCTCAAAGCGATCCGTGAGCTCGAGGCGATTGAGGTGGATCCGGGCACTCCGATCACCTCGCACGGCGTCCCCTACACGCTCGAGACTAGCCCGCCGCTCCGCCCCGACGAAGCCAGGCCGTGCGCCGAGGCCGAGGAGATCCTCGCTCAGGCCCCGGAGACCGACGGCCGTTACATCGTCGTCCCCGATATCCCTCACACGGACCTGGAATGACGTCCTCGCTCTGTGACCTGCCGGCGCGCGAAATCGTCCGTCGAGTGAGGAGCCGCGAATGCAGCGCCGTGGATGTGCTCGAGGCGACGCTGGCGCGAATCAGAGCCGTGGAAGGGCGCAGTCCACGCACGAGCCCGTACGAGCCCGACGACTCCGACAGGGACAAGGTCCATGCCTTCATCACCCTGACCGATGGGCGCGCTCGCGCTCAGGCCGAGGCCGTAGACCGGGCCCTGGCCGCCGGGGAAGATCCGGGAGCCCTCGCCGGGATTCCGCTGGCGGTCAAGGACATCTTCTGCGTTCGGGGCACGCTCTCCACGGCCGGGTCGCGCATCCTCGAGAACTTCGTCGCCCCCTATACGGCGACCGCTGTCGAGCGCCTGGAGGCGGCCGGCGCGGTGACGGTGGGGAAGGTGAATCTTGATGAGTTCACCTTCGGATCGTCGAACGAATCCTCTGCGTTCCTCCCACCGCCCGGCAACCCGTGGGACCCGCGTCGCGTGCCCGGGGGCTCGTCGGGCGCGAGCGCCGCAGCCGTGGCG
>Ga0209521_10001156_pt1 | contig 21411 bp, 20 predicted proteins | sample Rifsed19ft4_FD_184016 | JGI IMG/M metagenome (GOLD analysis project Ga0209521, IMG submission 184016) | Soil microbial communities from Rifle, Colorado, USA - sediment 19ft 4 (version 2) | ecosystem: Environmental > Terrestrial > Deep subsurface > Rock core/Sediment | place: Rifle, Colorado...
CCGCGAGCTCCGGCAGCGGCGCCTCGTCCCCGTGCTCCTGGGGACGCCGTCGGAGGAGGTGATCGCGAACGGCATCGTCGCCGCGACGGGCGGAGACGTCGTCTCGCTGGTCGGCAGGGACGCCCCCGAATTGCTCCCCGGTCTCCTGGCTCGCCTCGACGCGCTCGTCAGCATGGACACCGGGGTCGCGCACCTGGCCGCGGCGGTGGGCGTCCCGGTGGTGGCGCTCTTCGGGCCGACGGATCCCGGGCTCACGGCGCCGCGGGGCGCCGGCACCTCGGTGATCTGGAAGCCCCCGCCCTGTTCTCCCTGCTTTCTTCCCGAGTGTCCCATCGAGCACCCCTGCATGCGGGCGATCGGGGTGGAGGAAGTCCTGGCGGCGGTGGAGGCGCGGCTGGGAGCGCGGAGCGCATGAGCACGATTCTTCACACGGAGTCGTCGTCGGGATGGGGAGGGCAGGAGGTGCGGAACCTCACCGAGGCCCGCTGGCTCCAGGAGCTCGGCTGGCGCGTCCTGGTGGCCTGCCGCCCCGGCGGCGCAATCCTGGCGCGGGCCCAGCGCGCCGGCATCACGGCGTTCCCGGTTCCCATGAAACGAGCCTGGGATCTGTTCGCAGTGCAGAGGCTGGTGGCGCTGATCCGCCGCGAGCGGGTGGACCTCGTCAACACCCACAGCTCGGTGGACGCGTGGCTCGGGGGGATGGCGGCCCGGCTCGCCCGGATTCCGGTGGTCAGGAGCCGTCACGTCTCCATCCCCATCCGGCGACGGCTGAACCCGGTGTACACCCTCCTGGCGGATCGCGTCATCACGAGCGGCGAGGCGATCCGCCGTCTCGTCATCGCCGCCGGCGTGAGCCCGGACAGGGTCGTGGCGGTTCCGGCGGGGGTGGACCTCGCGGCGTTCTCGCGGCCCGCGGGGGGCGATCGGGTCAGGCGCGAGTTCGGGCTGGGACGCCCGGTCATCGGGTCCATCGCGATGTTTCGCGGCTCCAAGGGCCACGACCTGCTCCTCGAGGCGTTTGATCGGCTCCGGGGCCAGTTTCCTGAAGCGCGGCTCTTGCTGGTAGGCGACGGCATCCGGCGCCCCTGGGTCGAGTCGCTCGCGCGCGCGCGGGGGCTCAACGGCTGGGTGACCTTCACCGGTTTCCGCGAGGACGTTCCCGACCTGCTGGGCGCCATGGACTGCTTCGCCCTCGCCTCCACGCGCACGGAGGGCGTGCCCCAGTCGTTGCTCCAGGCCATGGCCGCGGGGGTCCCCGTCGTCGCCTCAGCGGTCGGAGGCATTCCCGAGGCGATCGAGGATGGCGCCACGGGGTTGCTCGTCCCTCCGGGGGATCCCGGGGCGCTGGCCGCGGCCCTCGGGTCCGTTCTCAAAGATCCCGAAGCGGCGCGCCGTCGCGCCGCCGCCGGTCGCGCCCTCGTGGCGGCGCGCTTTTCCCGCGAGCGCATGATGGGGCGGCTCACCGCCCTCTACGGGGAGCTGATCGCTCGGTGAGATCCCTCACGATCCTTCACCTCGCGGCCAACCGCTGGTGGACGGGGAGCGCGGATCCGATCATCCGCCTTGCCCGGGGACTCGAGGAGCGGGGACACCGGGTCAGGCTGGGCGTGACTCCCGGTGACCGTTTCGAGGCCAAGGCCCGGGAGGCGGGGATGGCGCTCGTTCCGGGATTGGCCCTTAATGTTCGCTTCTCGCCGATCGCCCTGGTGAGGGATCTGGGCCGGCTCCAGCGGCTCGTACGGGACGAACGCGTGGATGTCATCCACACCCACCACTCCCACGACCACTGGCTGGCGACGCTGGCGCGCGGGCCGGCGGCGGTGATCCGCACGTTCCATACCGCCCGCGCCGTCAGGCCAGGGTGGCCGTCCTCGACGCTCTACGGCCGGACCGACGGGGCCATCGCGGTGAGCCGCCAGATCCAGGAGCGCTGCCGGGCCGTGGGGATCCCCGAGGAGCGGCTCTGGACGATCGGCGGCGGCGTGGATCTGGGCCGTTTCACTCCCGACGCCGACGGGGAGGCGGTCCGCCGCGAGTTCGGGCTCGGGCGGGGACCGGTGGTCGGCTCGGTGGCGCGGCTCGCGCCCAACCGCGGCCACGAGCTGCTCATCCACGGCTTCCGGCAGCTCCTGGCGCGGCTGCCCGACGCGCGGCTGCTCCTGGTTGGCAAGGGCGAGATGCTGGGACGACTGCAGGCCCTCGTGGACGGGCTCGGCCTCTCCGGACAGATCATCTTCAGCGGCTACCGCGACCACGATCTCCCCCAGGTGCTCGCGGCGATGGACTGCTTCGCCTTGATGGGGGCGGGATCGGACGAATCGTGCCGAGCGGCCCTGGAGGCCATGGCGGCGGGCAAGCCGGTGGTGGCGCGGCGCGTGGGCGCCCTTCCCGAGACGATCGTGGACGGCGAGACCGGCGTTCTCCTGGGGGCCGACCAGCCCGAGGCCGTGGCACAGGCGCTTCTGGAAATCTTGGCCGATCCCGAGCGGCAGCGGCGGATGGGGAAGGAGGGACGCCGCCGGGCTGAGGCCGAGTTCAGTCCCGAGCGCCGCGTCCAGCAGGTGGAGCAGGTCTACCTGACCATTCTCCAGCGCCGTCAATGAGTCGACTGCGAATTCTGCACCTGATGAGCTGCCGCGGGTGGAGCTCCGACGCCTACTGGGCCGCCCGCGTCGCCGTGGAGCTCGAGCGGGCGGGCCACGACGTGACCCTCTGCTGCCGCGCGGGCACCGAGGCGCGCGTCATCGAGCGAGCGCGCGAGATGGGGGTCGGCCGCATCGTGACTCTCGGCTTGAAGAGCGGCTTCCGCCCGCGCGACGACCTGGCCGACGTGAGGCGCCTCAGGGAGTGGCTCGCGCACTTCGATGTCCTCCACGTCCACCGCGGCAAGGAGCACTGGATCGCAGCCCTGGCCAACCGGCTCTCGAAGACCCCGCGGCCCCTCTTCCGAACCCGCCACATCGTCCACGCCGTCCGACCGCACGCCGCCAACCGCTGGCTCTACGGCACGGCGACGAACTTCGTGGTGACGGTGACGGAGGCGATCCGGCGCCAGTACGTCGCCTCGGGGCTCCTGCCGCCGGAGCGGGTCGTCACCCTCCCCGGTGGCGTCGACGCCGAAGCGTTCCACCCCGGTCTCGATGGCAGTCCACTGCGCGGCGATTTCGGGGTCCCGCGCGACCGGCTGCTGGTGGGGCTGGTGAGCGGGCTTCGCGTGATGAAGGGTCACGAGGTGGCCGTGCACGCGGCCTCGCTGCTGGCCCAGGATGGCGTCCGCCCGCACTTCCTCTTCATCGGGAAGGGACGGCGGGAGGAGCGGATCCGCGAGCTGATCCGCGCCGAAGGGCTGGAAGACCAGGTGACCCTGGTGGGGTTCGTTCCCGATGTCCCCCGGGCCATGGCGGCGCTGGACATCGCGCTCTACGTCCCGCTGGAATCCGACGGCATGAGCCGCGTCGTGTTCGAGTGCCTGGCGCTGGGGCGGCCGCTGGTCGCGAGCCGTGTGGGGGTGGTCCCGGAGATCCTGGTGGACGGTCGCGACGCGCTCCTCGTGCCCGCCGGCGATCCCGACCTGCTCCGAGCCGCGATCAAGCGGCTCGTCGCCGATCCGGTGCTCCGGACTTCCCTGGGCCTCGCGGCTCGCCGGCTGGTGATGGTGCACTACTCGGGCGCCCGCGTCGCCGCCCGGCTGGCCAATCTCTACACGGCGGTCGTCCGCGGGCTCGCGGAGTGAAGATCTCCGTCCTCTGCTTCGACTGCTCTGACAACGCGGCGGGGCGGGCTGACCTCTTGGCTCGCCTTCTTCGCCCCGAATACGACGTCGAGGTGGTGGGGCCGAGGTTCAAGGGCGACGTCTGGGCTCCCGTCAGGGACGGCAGCGTGAAGTACCGGACCGTCCCCGGCTCGAGATATCCGGCCTTCGTCGGAACAGTTCCAGCTCTCCTCAGGCTGGCCGACGGTGACCTCCTCTACGCCTCCAAGCCCAGGCCCACGAGCTACGGCGTCGGTCTCCTGGCGCGCCGGGAGCGGCGGCGCCCGCTGATCCTCGACATCGACGACTGGGAGGTGGGCTTCTTCTACCGCGCCGGCGCGTGGGGACGGCTCGGGCGCTTTCTGAACCTCGCCAATCCCAACGGCCTTCCGTGGACCTGGCTCATGGAGCGCCTGACCGGCCGGGCCCAGGCCGTCACAGTGGCCTCGCGGTTCCTCCAGCAGCGCTTCGGCGGAGTGCTCGTTCCCCACGTCCGCGACACCGACGAGTGGCGGCCGGAACGCCACCGTCCCGAGCCGGGGCGGGCGCGCCTGGGGGTCGGGGCGGAGCGCGTCGTCATGTTTCTGGGAACGCCCCGCTCCCACAAGGGCATTGATGATCTCGCGGAAGCGATGAGAATCCTCGCCAGGCCCGATGTGGTTCTTGCGGTGGTCGGCTGCGCTCCCGAGAGCCCGACCGGCCGCCGTCTCGCAGCGCTTGGACCGATGGTAAGACTGATCCCTGAAATTCCGTTCCCCGACGTGCCCCTCTATCTGGCCGCCGCCGACGTGGTTGCCGCTCCACAGCGGATCGGCCCCGATACCCTCGGCCAGGTTCCGGCCAAGATCTTCGACGCCATGGCGCTCGGCCGTCCCATCGTCTCGACGCGGGTCTCGATGATCCCCGAGGTCCTGGACGACTCGGGGGTCCTCGTCGAGCCCGGCGATCCGGCGGCGCTCGCCCGCGCCATCGCCTGGCTTCTCGACCATCCGGCCGAGGCCGACGCCCTCGGGCGGAAGGCGCGCGAGCGCTGCGTCGCCCGCTACAGCTACGCCGCCGCCCGCCAGGCCCTCTTTCCGCTGATCGACCGCGCGCTCAGCCACCCCACATGAAGCTGGCGATCATCTGCCGGCCGTTTGTGTTCCACGGGGGGCTCGAGACCGCCACGGCGGGGCTGATCGGGGAGATGGTGCGCCAGGGGCACGAGGTTCACCTCTTCTCCACGGCGGGCCAGCGCGACGTGCCGGGCGTCAGGCTCCATCGGCTCAAGGTGATCGCGGCGCCCTCGCTGGCGCGCGTCGTTTCCTTCGCCCTGGCCGCAAAGGCGGCGGTGTCGCGTGACCGCTTCGACGTCATCCAGAGCCACGAGCGGACCCTCGTCCAGGATGTCTACCGGGCGGGGGAGGGGTGCCACCGGGCCTACCTCGACGTCAAGGCCAGGCAGCTCGGCGCCCTGGCGCGAGCTGCGCTCAGGGCCAACCCGTACCACCGCGCCCTCCTGTCGCTCGAGCGAAGGATCTTCTCCCCGGCCGGCACCCGGCACATCGTTGCGATCTCCCGCCTGGGCAAGGCCGAGATCCTGCGCCTCTACGGCCTTCCCGATTCCCGGGCGAGCGTGATCTACAACGGGGTGGACCAGGAGCGCTTCCAGCCGGCCAACCGCGAGCGCTACGGTGCCGGGATGCGCGCCGCCCTCGGGATCCAGCAAAGCGCCTGGGTCGTGCTCTTCGTGGGATCGGGCTTCGAGCGAAAAGGCCTCGGTCCCCTCGTCGAAGGGTTCGCGCTGACCAAGACCCGCGAGAGCCGGCTCGTCGTCGTCGGCAAGGGGGAGCAGGCTCCCTACCGCGCTCTGGCGGCCCGGCTCGGCGTCGCCGAGCGCATCGTGTGGGCGGGGGCCCAGCCCACTGTCGAGCAGTACTACGCCGCGGCCGACGCCGTGGCGCTCCCGGCCCTCTACGAGCCGTTCGGCAACGTCCATCTGGAGGCGCTGGCCTCGGGGCTCCCGGTGCTGGCCTCCGCGCGGGCCGGCGGCTCGGAGGTGGTGAGCCACGGGAGGAACGGCTGGATCGTGCAGACCCCGGAGGACGCCGGCCAGATTCGAGAGGGGCTCGAGGCGCTGCGCGAGACGGGCGGAGGCTGGCGCGACGTGGCCCGGGCGGCGGCGCTCCCGTTCACCTTCGAGGCCCAAGCCCGCTTCTTCACCGACCTCTACCGCGCTCTCGGCCCCCGCTGAAACGGGATTTTCCATTGAAAAATTGAGCCGTTCGGATTACACTGCCCGGAGATGCCAGGCGAGCCGGCAGTCTTCATCGACCGCGACGGGACCCTGACTGAGGAAGTGGGGTACGTCAATCACCCCCGGCGCCTTCGCCTCCTCCCTCGGAGCGCTGAAGCCATCCGCCGCCTCAACCGTGCGGGGCTCAGGGCCGTGATGGTGACGAACCAGAGCGGCGTGGCGCGCGGCTACTTCAGCGAGGAGGTCCTCCAGGCCGTGAACGAAGCCCTCGTGAGCCAGCTCAAGGCCGAGGGCGCCTACCTGGACGGCCTCTACGTCTGCCTCCATCACCCCACCGAGGGGACGCCTCCGTACCGCGCCGTCTGCGACTGCCGGAAGCCCGAGCCGGGCCTCCTGAGGCGCGCCGCGGCCGACCTCGGGCTGGATCTCTCGCGCTCGTGGGTCGTGGGCGACAAGATCATCGACATCATCGCCGGCCGGCGCGCGGGAGCGCGGTCGATCCTGGTGCTGACGGGCTACGGCCTCGGCGAGCGGGAGTACCGCCGGTCGCTGTGGCCGAGCGAGCCCGACCACGTGGCGGAGGACCTCCTGGACGCAGTGGACTGGATTCTGGCCTGGGTAACCGCTGATGTTTGATCCCCATCGCCTCAGCGCGGCCGTCGAGCGGTTCAAGGGCAAGACGGTCCTCGTCGTCGGCGACCTGATCGCCGACGAGTACATCTACGGCAAGCCCTCGCGGATCTCCCGCGAGGCGCCGGTGCTGATCCTGCGCTTTTCCTCCCGCGAGGTGAGGCTCGGCGGGGCCGCCAACGCGTCCCATAACGTCCACGGCCTCGGCGCGCGCGTGATCCCGGTGGGCGTGGTCGGGGCGGACGCAGCCGGCGATGAGGTGCTCGACCTCTGCCGGTCGCGGGGGATGCCGACGGACGCGATCGTGCGGACCAGCGAGCGTCCCACGGCCGTGAAGACCCGGATCATGGCGGGCGGATATCACGCGCCCCGCCAGCAGGTGGTGCGCGTGGACCGCGAGCCGGCGCCGGTGCTCGACCCGGCGACGGAGGAGATTTTGATCAAGCGCGTCGCCACTCTCGGGGCGACGGCGGACGCGATCCTCCTGTCCGACTACGGCTACGGACTCGTGACTCCCGCAATCCTGGAGCAGGTGATGGAGGTCGGCCGGAAGCGAGGGAGCCTCGTGACCGCTGACAGCCGTTACGATTTGCTCCGCTTCCGGGGGGTGACCGCGGCGACTCCCAACGAGACCGAGGTCGAGGGCCTCGTGGGCGGCCCCCTGGAGGACGAGCCCGCGGTGGAAAAGGCCGGCCGACAGTTGCTGGAACGGCTGGATTGCCGCTACCTGCTGGTGACGCGGGGAAATCGGGGCATGGTGGTCTTCGAGCGAGAGGGACCGGCCACCTTCCTCCCCATCCACGGGAGCGACGAGATCGCCGACAACACGGGGGCGGGCGACACCGTGATCAGCACCTTCACCCTCGCTCTGACGGCGGGGAGCCCTCCGGTCGAGGCCGCGTGGCTCGCCAACGTCGCCGGCGGCGTCGTCGTCATGAAGCAGGGGACCGCGCCGATCGGCCGGGCCGAACTCCTCCACGCCCTCGCGAGCGATGGCACGCCGCGTGAGCCTTGAGGAGGCGGCCCAGATCGCGGCGCGGCTCAGGGCGGAGGGGAAGCGTCTCGTTCTCGCCAACGGCTGCTTCGACCTCCTCCACGTCGGCCACGTGCGCTACCTGGAAGGGGCGCGCCGGCTCGGCGACGCGCTCCTCGTGGCGGTGAATTCCGACGCCTCGGTGACGCGGCTCAAGGGGCCGGGCCGGCCGATCATGCCGGAGGGCGAGCGGGCCGAGATCGTGTCGGCGCTGGCCTCTGTGGACTACGTGCTCGTCTTCGCTGACGACACGGTGGATGGGCTCATTTCCCGCCTCAGGCCCGCGGTGCACGCCAAGGGGTCCGACTACACGGAGGAAACGGTTCCCGAGCGCGCCTCCGTGCTCGCGGCCGGAGGCGCGGTCGCGATTGCGGGGGACGCGAAGAGCCATTCCACCCGCGACCTGATCCGGACGATCATCCGGGCCTTCGGAGGGCCCCGATGAAGATCGCGATCGTGAAGCTCTCTTCCCTGGGCGACGTCCTCCACGCGCTGCCGGTGGCCTACGCCCTCCGCCGTCACTTCCCCGAGGCGCATCTGACCTGGATCGTGGAGGCGCGGGAGCTCGCCATCCTCAAGGACCATCCCGACCTGGACGCCGTGGTGCCGGTGGACACGCGGCTCTGGCGGCGCCTGATCTGGCGCCCCGCGGGGGCGGTCGAGGTGGGCGGGAAGCTGTCGCGCCTCACGGAGCGGATCCGCCGCGCGCGCTTCGACGTGGCGATCGACCTCCAGGGGCTCATCAAGAGCGGCCTGCTCACGGCCTACACCGGCGCGCCGCTCCGGATCGGCTTCGCGTTCGCCCACTGCCGGGAGCCCTTGAACGCCCTCTTCACCAACCGGCGGGTCACGCCCCCGCGGGAGGCCGTCCACATCGTCGAGCAGTACCTGTCGCTCCTGGCGCCCCTCGGCGTGCGCGCCGCGCGGCCGGTCTGGGAGCTGCCCTCGGATCCCAGGGCGGAGCAGCGGATCGAGGAGTTGCTGGCCGAGCAGGGCGTCAAGCCCCGCGACCGGCTCGTCGCGCTGAATCCGGGAGCGGGCCGTCCGTCGAAGCGCTGGCCGGTCGAACATTTCGCCCGAGTCGCCGAGAGGCTGGCCGTCGAGGCCGGCGCCCGCGTGCTGCTCCTCTGGGGCCCCGACGAGGAGACGATGGCGCGCTCCATCGCCGCCCGGACGACGGCGCGGCCGCTCCTGGCCCCGCCGACGACGATCCCCGAGCTCACCGTGCTGCTGCGCCGCTCGGCCCTGATGGTGGCCGGCGACACGGGCCCGCTCCACCTGGCGGCGGCGCTCGGCACCCCGTCGATCGGGCTCTACGGCCCGACGCGCGCCGAGCGCAACGGCCCGTACGGCCCGCGCTGCCGGGGGCTGCAGAGCCCGAACGGCACGATGGGGGCGATCGCGCCCGACGCCGTCTTCGCCGCCGCCCTGGAGCTCCTGGAATGACCACCTCCGAGCGCAAAATCATGCGGCTCTCGGTCACGGTGATCACCTGGAACGAGGAAGAGCGGCTCCGCCCGTGCCTGGAGAGCGTCACCTGGGCCGACGAGATCGTCGTCGTGGACGCCGAGTCCACGGACAAGACCGTGCAGGTGGCGCGCGAGTTCACGGACCGGATCTGGGTCAGGCCGTGGCCGGGCTTCGCCGTGCAGAAGAACTTTGCCCTGGAGCAGGCGGTGGGGGAGTGGGTGCTCTCGCTCGACGCCGACGAGCGGGTGACGCCTGAGCTGCGTCGCGAAGTCGAGGGGGTGATCGGCCGGGGCGGTTCCGCCGACGGCTACGCGATCCCGCGGAAGAACGTCTTCTGGGGCGCCTGGGTCAAGCACGGCCGGCTGTATCCCGATTATCAACGTCGCCTGTTCCGGCGCGCGCGGGGGCGCTTCGTCGAGCGCGCTGTGCACGAGTCGGTGGAGATCCAGGGGTCGGTGGGGCGGCTCGAGGCCCCGCTGCTCCATCACTCGTACCGGAGCCTGGAGGAGTTCATCCAGCGGTCGAACCGGTACTCGACGCTCGCCGCGGAGGAATGGGTCCGTCAGGGCAGGCACGTCAGCCCTGTGGACTTTCTCATCCGCCCCCTCGGGAGGTTCCTCTCCATGTACCTGCTCCACCGCGGCTTCCTGGACGGCTGGCGGGGGCTGCTGCTGGCCGGGCTCTACGCGCACTACGTCTTCCTGAGAACGGCGAAGGTGTGGGAGATGCACCATGCGGCGCGATAGAGTCCTCTCGGGGATGCGGCCGACGGGCAAGGTCCACCTGGGCAACTACCTGGGCGCCATCGCCAACTGGGTCAAGCTCCAGGACGACTACGACTGCTTCTACTTCGTGGCCGACTGGCACGCGCTGACGGACGACTACTCGCACTCGAAGGAGGTCCCGGAGAACACCATCGAGATGATCGCCGACTGGCTCGGCGCCGGCCTCAGCCCCGAGCGCTCGACGCTCTTCGTCCAGTCGCTGGTGCCCGAGCACGCCGAGCTGCACCTGCTGTTTTCCATGATCATCCCGGTCTCGTGGCTCGAGCGCGTGCCGACCTACAAGGAGCAGATCGAGCAGCTCGCGCTCCAGTCGCCGTCGTATGGGCTCCTGGGCTACCCGCTCCTCCAGGCCGCCGACATCCTGATCTACAAGCCGCGGTACGTGCCCGTGGGGGCGGACCAGCTTCCCCACATCGAACTGACCCGGGAGGTCGCCCGGCGGTTCAACAACGCCTTCGGTCCGGTCTTTCCCGAGCCCGACGCCAAGCTCACCGAGATCCCGAAGGTGCCCGGGACCGACGGCAGGAAGATGTCCAAGAGCTACGGGAACGCGATCTACCTCTCGGACCCGGCGGACGTGATCACCCCCAAGGTCAAGACGATGATGACCGACCCCGCCCGGGAGCGGCGGCGCGATCCCGGAAATCCCGAGATCTGCCCGGTCTTCGACCTCCACAAGATCTTCACCCCGGATGGCCCGCGCGAGGCCTGCGCGGTGGGGTGCCGGACCGCGGGGATCGGCTGCCTGGACTGCAAGGGGGTCCTCCTGGAGCACCTCCTCCCACGGCTCGAGGGGATCAGGGAGCGGCGGCAGAAGTTCATTGAAAAACCCCAGGAAATCGTGGAGATCTTGAAGGAGGGGTCAAAGAAAGCTCGAAGGTTCGCTCAGGGTACGATGGATGAGGTTCGAAGGGCTGTCGGGATGGAGTTATGAGTAGCCTCGCCGAGCCCCAAAGCCTGACTGTCAGGGTGGAGTCGTTCGAGGGGCCGCTCGACCTCCTGCTCCACCTCTGCCGGACCAACGAGGTGGACCTGAGCCACCTGTCGATCCGGACCGTCACGGATCAGTACCTGGCCCATCTGGAGTCCATCCAGTTCCAGGATCTCGACACGGCCGGCGCCTTCATGGTGCTGGCCGCCACCCTCATCTACCTCAAGTCCAAGCTCCTGCTCCCGCCCGACGAGAGCCAGGAGGAGACGCTGGACGAAGAAGGTGAGCTACTCCGTAGGGAGCTAGCGGATCGGCTGAGCGAGTACGCGCGCGTCAAGGCCCTGGGCCTCTGGCTCGCCCAGCGCGAGGCCGAGCAGGCGCTCCTCGTCGGCCGCTCGTGGAGCCTACTGCCGTCGGCGGAGGAGATCCCGCTCGAGGATCTGAGCATCCACCTCCTGGAGCGCGCCTTCCGGCGCCTGCTGGAGGAGGCGCGGGGCCAGGCGCCACGCGAGGTGGAGCCGAACCCGCTCTCCGTCCTCGAGCGCATGGGCGAGATCCTCTCCCTCCTCCGCCACACCTGGTCGCTCCTCTTCTCGTCGATGGTCGGGAGCGAGCGCGCCCGCTCCGAGCTGGTCGTGACCCTCCTCGCGCTGCTGGAACTGGTCCGGCTGGGCCAGGCGCGGGCGCGGCAGACGGAGCTGTTCGGGGAGATCGTGATCGAGCGGAACGACTCGGAGGTGACCAATGCCCCAACCCATTGACGTCGTCGAGGCCCTCCTCTTCGCGTCCGACACCCCGGTCGAGGTCGGGCGGATCCAGGAGGTGCTGGACCTCGGGAGCGCGGCCGAGGCCCGCGCGCTCGTCGAGGATCTGAAGGCGCGCTACGAGGCCGAGGAGCGCGGGCTCCAGATCGTCGAGGTCGGCGGGGGCTTCCGGATGGTGACGCGCCCGGAAGTGGCGCCGTGGCTCGTCCGCCTCGCCAAGAGCCGGACCCGGAGCCGGCTCTCGCGCTCGGCACTCGAGACCCTCGCCATCGTGGCCTACCGCCAGCCGGTGTCGCGCCCCGAGATCGACGTGGTCCGCGGGGTGAACTCGGACGCCGTCCTCGAGAGCCTCCTGGACCGCCGCCTGATCCGGATCGCGGGGCGCAAGGACGCCCCGGGGCGGCCGTTCCTCTACGAGACCACGCGCGAGTTCCTGGTCGCCTTCGGGCTCCGCGATCTCACCGAGCTGCCCCAGGTGGAGGGGGACCTGCCCCAGCCGGCGACGACCCTCGAGGGCCAGCCACCGGCCGTCACCGTCAGTGGAGAAACGGCTCAGCAAGATCCTGGCCGAAGCGGGGCTGGCCTCACGCCGGGCGAGTGAGCGGCTGATCGCCGAAGGGCGCGTCACCGTCAACGGCCAAGCGGTGACGACCCAGGGCGCCACCGCCGATCCTGAGCGCGACGTCGTCGCGGTGGATGGCCGCCCCATCCCGGCCTCGGAGCCCAAGCGCTACGTCCTGCTGAATAAGCCCCGCGGGTATCTCACCACCCGGAGCGATCCGCGCGGTCGCCCGGTCGTGCTCGACCTCGTGAAGCACGAGCGCGCCCGGCTCTTTCCGGTGGGGCGGCTCGACTTCGACGCCGAGGGGCTGCTCCTCCTCACCAACGACGGCGCGCTGGCCCAGCGCCTGCTCCACCCGCGCTTCGAGGTGGAGCGAGTGTACGAAGTCGAGGTTGAGGGGCGCGTGGCGCGCGGCGACCTGCCGCGGTGGGAGCGGGGCGTCGTGCTGCCCGACGGCCCGGCCAAGCCGCGTCAGGTGAGGCTCCTCCGGCACACGTCCGAGACCACCTGGCTCCGGCTGGCCTTCGCGGAGGGGCGCTACCGGGAGGTCAAGCGCTTCTGCCAGGCCCTGGGGCATCGCGTGGTGCGCCTGCGCCGGGTCCGCTTCGGCCCCCTCCAGCTCGGAACCCTGGCGCCCGGCGTGGCCCGCCCGCTGACCCGGGAGGAGATCGCCCAGCTCCACGCCCTCTAGGCTACTTCGGAGGGGGCCTCGACGGCCCCCTCCGATTCCTCCCCCAGGTTGCGCGGGCCAAGCCCGCGCTCGGACGCGCTTGCGCCGCCCGGGGCGAAGGACTATACTAGTGCGGATTCGCGGATAGTCGGCAGGTGTCAGGAGCCCTTATGGACCTGGACGAATTTCGTTCCAGGATCAATGATCTCGACGAACAGATCCTCAAACTCCTCAACCAGCGCGCAGAAGCCGCCCTCCGGATCGGAGAGCTTAAGCGGCGTCAGGATCTCCCTTACTTTGTTCCCGAGCGCGAAGCGGAGATTGTTCGTCGCCTGCTCGGCCTGAACCCCGGCCCCTTCCCCGTCGAGGGGATCAAGGCGGTCTGGCGGGAAATTCTCTCGGCCTCCCTGGCCCTCGAGCATCCGCTCTCCGTCGCCTACCTGGGCCCGCCGGCCACCTTCAGCCACCAGGCGGCCGTCCTGCGCTTCGGCTCGTCCGCCACCCTCGTTCCTGCGCGGAGCATCGCGGAGGTCTTCGACGAGGTGGAGCGGGGACGCGCCGAGTTCGGGGTCGTGCCCGTGGAGAATTCCACCGAGGGGTCGGTCAACGTCACGCTGGACCGCCTCATCGAGTCGGAACTGCTGATCGCCGGCGAGCTCTCGCTGGAGATCAGCCACCACCTCCTGAGCCGGGCGACGGACCCCGGCGCCATCCGGACGGTCTGCTCGCACCCGCAGGCTCTGGCGCAGTGCCGACAGTGGCTGGCCCAGAACCTCCCCGAGGTGGCGCTGGAAGAGGTTTCGTCCACATCGGCGGCCGCCGAGCGCGCCGCCGGCCATCCGGCGGTCGCGGCCGTGGCGAGCGAGCTGGCGGCCCGGCTGCACGACCTCCCCGTGCTCCGGCACCGCATCGAGGACAACCCCCTCAATTCCACCCGGTTCCTCGTGCTGGGACGCCGGGCCCTGCCGCCCACCGGGAAGGATAAAACCTCCATCCTCTGTTCGCTCAAGCACGAGGTGGGAGCGCTCTCCATGTTTCTCGAACCCTTTGCCCGTCACGGGCTGAACCTGACGAAGATCGAATCGCGGCCGACCAAGCGGCGCCCCTGGGAGTACGTCTTCTTCGTGGACTTCGAGGGGCACGTGGATACCCCGCCGGTACAGGCGGCGCTGAGCGAGATCCGGGAACGCTGCCTCTTCCTGAAAATTCTTGGCTCGTATCCGACCGCATAAGGAGCCATCATGCAAACGCCCTGGGAGTCACTGGCCAACGAACACATCCTCGGGATCGCCCCGTACGAGCCCGGCAAGCCCATCGAGGAGCTGGAGCGGGAGCTCGGCATCCAGTGGGCGATCAAGCTCGCTTCCAACGAGAACCCGCTGTCCCCTTCGGATCGGGTGCAGAAGGCCATCGCCGCGGCGCTGCCCAACCTGAACCGCTATCCGGACGGCAGCGCGTTCTACCTGCGCCAGGCCCTGGCCAAGCGCCACAACGCGGCGCCCGAGCAGATCGTCCTGGGCAACGGCTCCAACGAGCTGATCGAGCTGATCGTCCGGGCCTTCCTCCGTCCCGGAGAGGAGGCGATCATCCCGCACCCCTCCTTTGTCGTGTATCCGATGATCGTCCAGGCGGCGGGAGGCATCCGCGTGGTGATCACGCTGAAGGACTACCGTCTCGATCTGGAGGCGATGGCGCGGGCCATCACGCCGCTGACGAAGCTGGTCTTCATCGCCAATCCCAACAACCCCACCGCGACCATCGTGACGGCGGCCGAGGTGGAGCGCTTCGTGGCGGGGATTCCGCCGACCGTCATCGTGGTCTTCGACGAAGCCTATATCGAGTTCGCTATGGGGCCGGATTTCCCCGATTCCCTGGCCTACGTCCGCCAGGGCCGGAAGGTGTTCGTCCTCCGCACGTTCTCCAAGGCCGCGAGCCTCGCCGGCCTGCGCGTGGGCTACGGGATCGCCCAGGCGGACGCCATGGCGCTGCTCCACCGGGTGCGCCAGCCGTTCAACGTGAACTCCCTCGCCCAGGTGGCGGCCCTGGCGGCGCTCGAGGACGACGGCCACATCCTGGAGTGCGTCCGCATGAACGAGGCCGGGCGCCACTTCCTGTACGACGAGTTCACCGCGCTGGGGATCAAGTACGTCCTCTCCCGCGCCAACTTCATTCTGGTGGACGTGGGGCGCAGCGCGCACGACGTCTACCAGCGGCTCCTGCGCGAGGGGGTCATCGTCAGGCCCATGACCAGCTTCGGAATGGAGACCGCGCTCAGGATCACGGTGGGCACCCCCGAGGAGAACCGCCGGCTGATCAAGGCCTTGCGCAAGGTCCTGGAGGAGGTCCGCAGCGCGTGATCCACCGGCTCGCCGTGGTGGGGCTCGGGCTGCTCGGGGGATCCGTCGCCAAGGCGGCGCGGGAGCGCGGGCTGGCACGGGAGGTGGTGGCCGTGGGCCGCCGCCTCGAGTCCCTGGCCGCCGCGCGCTCGGAGCGGGTCGTCGATCGCGTCACCACCGACCTCGGCGACGGGCTGGCGGGCGCCGACTTCGCCCTCCTCGCCACCCCCGTGGCCACCGCCGAAGGACTGATGCCGAAGGTCTGGCAGGCGGCGGCGGACGGAGCGGTGATCACCGACGTGGGGAGCACCAAGGGTCCCATCGTCCGCAGCGCCGAGCGGCTCGCGGCGGATCGGCCCCTCGCGTTCGTGGGCAGCCATCCGATGGCGGGCTCGGAGCGCTCGGGCTACGGGGCGTCGCGGGCGGATCTCTTCAACGGCGCCCTGGTGATCGTGACGCCGACTGAGCGCACCGACCCACTGGCCCTCAAGAGGGTTTCGGAGTTCTGGGAGGCGCTGGGCTGTCGCGTGGGCGTAATGGATCCGGATGAACACGACCGTGCAGTCGCGGCGGTGAGCCACGTGCCTCACCTGGTTGCTTACGCGCTGGTCGAAGCCGTCGCGCGCCTCAACCCCGCCTTCTTCGGCGTGGCCGCACGCGGGTTCAAGGACACCACGCGCATCGCCGCGAGCGACGCGCGGGTGTGGCGCGAGGTCTTTCAGTCCAACCGCGCGGCCCTCCGGGAAGCCCTGGCAGCCTTCAGAACGTCCCTCGAGGAGCTGGAGCGGCTCGTGGCCGAGGACGACGGGGAGCGCCTGGAGCGGAAGCTCGAAGAAATCCGGCAGTTGAGGAATCGTCTCGAATGAGAGTCCTGGTCCGGCGTCCACGCGGAGGGCTGGCCGGGACGATCCGGGTTCCGGGAGACAAATCCGTGTCGCACCGGGCAGGGCTCCTCGGGGCGCTGGCGGCGGGCCCGACGGAGATCAGCGGCTTCCTGGAGAGCGAGGACTGCCTCAACACGCTCGGCACGCTCGGGGCGCTGGGGGTGGAGGTGACGCGGAAGGGGCCGGGCGAATACCGGGTCGAGGGCGCCGGGCTCCAGGGTCTTCAGGAGCCGGACGACGTTCTCGACTGCGGCAACTCGGGCACCACGGCGCGGCTTCTCCTGGGCGTCCTCGCGGGGCAGCCGTTCTGGAGCGTCCTGACCGGCGACGATTCCCTCCGGCGCCGTCCCATGGGGCGGGTGACCCAGCCGCTGGCCCAGATGGGCGCGACAGTCGTTGGCAGGAGCGACGGAAGCCGCCTGCCGCTCGCGATCCGCGGGGCCCGGCCGTTGAAGGCGCTGCGCTACCGGTCGCCTGTGCCGTCGGCCCAGGTGAAGTCGGCGATCCTCCTGGCGGGGCTGTTCGCGGATGGGGAGGTGAGCGTGGAGGAGCCGGTGCCGTCGCGCGATCACACCGAGCGGATGCTGCGGGGATTCGGGGCCCGCGTGACCGCCGACGGCCGGAGCGTCACGCTGGCGTCGGGGGGCGAGCTGAGAGGTCATGCGATCCAGGTGCCCGGCGACATCTCCTCGGCGGCCTTCTTTCTGGTGGCCGCCGCCCTCGTCCCGGGTAGCGCCGTGACGATTCCCGGGGTGGGGGTGAACCCGACGCGCACCGGGCTGCTGGATGTGCTCGGGGAAATGGGGGCGGATCTGCGGGTGACGGACGGGCGGGAGGGGGAAGAGCCGAGCGGCACGCTGACGGCGGGGACGAGCCGGCTCCGGGGAACCCGCGTCGGCGGGGCCCTGATTCCCCGCCTCATCGACGAGCTGCCGGTTCTTGCCGTGGCCGCGACGGCGGCCGAGGGGGTCACGGAGGTCGCGGACGCCGCCGAGCTGCGCGTCAAGGAGTCGGACCGGATCGCGACCCTGGGCGCCGAGCTCGCCAAGCTCGGCGCGCGCGTCCTGGAGCGGCCCGACGGTTTTCTGATTCGGGGTGGAGCCCCCCTCCGAGGGGGCGTTGTTCGTAGTTGGGGCGACCACCGGATGGCCATGGCCCTGATCGTCGCCGGGCTCGCGGCCGAAGGGCAAACGGTGGTGGAGGATACCCAGTGCATCGCCACCTCCTATCCGGAGTTTCTGGCGACGCTGAACGCCCTCGCGGGGGAGAACTGTGCCGTGGTGGAGACATAACGGGGAGGAATCGGAAGGGGGGCGGAGCCCCCCTCCGAGCAACACCGGTGATCACCATCGACGGCCCGGCGGGGGCGGGGAAGAGCACGGTGGCCCGCGAGCTGGCGCGGCGGCTCGGCTACCGGTTGATCGACACCGGCGCGCTCTACCGGGGGATCGCCTGGCGGGTGCGCGAAGCGAAGGTGGATCCCGGCGATGAGCCGGCGCTCAGGCGCCTCCTGGCCGGGACGACCATCGACCTTCGGGATGGAGCCGTTCTGGTGGATGGCCGAGACGTGACGGGGGAGATCCGGACGCCTGAGATCGGGGAGCTCACCTCCCGGCTCTCGATGCTGGCGGCCGTCAGGGAAAAGGTTACGCCGATCCAGCGGCGGCTCGCGGCCGCGGGAGGGGCGGTGCTCGAGGGGCGCGACACCGGCAGCGTCGTCTGCCCGGACGCCGAGGTGAAGTTCTACCTGGACGCGTCCCCCGACGTCCGGGTCGTCCGGCGTCAGCGGGAGCTCGAGGCGCGGGGCCTCCCGGCCGCGCCGGAGGAGGTCCGCGCGGAGATCGGCAGGCGGGACCGGCAGGACAGGGAGCGGACCCTGGCTCCTCTCGTTGTCCCTGACGGGGCGGTGGTGATCGACTCGACGGGGCGGTCGGCGGAGGAAGTCGTCCGGCTCATGCTGGACAAGGTGATGCAGGAGGTGGCGCGGCACGGGTGCTGTACGCGGTCCTGAGGCTTGTCGCGTTCCTGGTGGCCCGTCTCCTGTTCCGGGTCGAGGTGCGGGGGGCGGAGCACGTCCCTCCGACCGGCAAGGCGATGATCGTCGCGAACCACTCGAGCGTGCTCGATCCGCCCATCGTCGGGGCGGTGGCGCCGCGGCCGCTCCACTTCATGGCGAAGGCCGAGCTGTTCTCGATCCCGCTCTTGGGGCGCCTCATCCGCGCGGTGAACGCGCGGCCCGTCCGGCGGGAAGGCGCGGATGCCCGGGCGCTCCGCGAGGCGCTCAGGATTCTCGAGAGCGGTCACGCGCTGCTGGTTTTTCCCGAGGGGACGCGCGGCCCCGAGGGGGTGCTGAGAGAGGGCAAGGCCGGCGCGGGAATGCTCGCGCTGCTGAGCGGGGCGCCGGTGGTCCCGGCCTACGTCGAGGGAACGGGGCGGGCGTTGCCGCGCGGCCGGGTCCTGCCGCGTCCGGTGAAGGTGCGGGTGAGCTTCGGGGCGCCGCTCTCCTTCGGGAAGGTCGAGGGCGCGCACCGAAAGGAGCGCTACCTGGAGGCGAGCCGTGAGATGATGGCGGCCATCGCGCGCCTGAAGCAAGTCGCAGAACGTGGGATGAGCGCGACTGAGATCGGGTACAGGGGCTAAGCCCGGTAACATTCCGGCGGGGCTGGGCGTGCCGACGGGCCGGGTGCCCAGCCCAGGTAGATAGTCCCGTGCCCTGATAAATAGATAGAGACCTAGACAAAAGGGGAAAAGGGGGAAGCGTTCGAATGGAACAGGAAGAGATGAAAGCCCGCGAGGACGCGGGGACTCGAAAGGAGGGGATAGCCCAGCCGGCCGAGGAGCGGATGGAGGACTGGTTTACCCAGGAATTGTCGGACTTCGAGGAAGGCGAGGTCGTCCAGGGGCGGGTCGTCCAGGTGCGCGGGGGCGAGGTGCTCGTGGACGTCGGTTACAAGAGCGAGGGCACCATCCCGCTCGAGGAGTTCACGCGCTCGGGTACCATGCCCAAGGTCGGCGACGAGATCGAGGTCTACCTGGAAGCCAAGGAGGACAACGACGGCCTGATCGTCCTGTCCAAGGACCGGGCGGACAAGATCAAGGTCTGGGACACCGTCTCCCGGGCCTACGAGAAGGGGGTGCCCGTCGAGGGCAGGGTCGTGGAGGTCGTCAAGGGCGGCCTGGCCGTGGACGTGGGGGTCCGGGCGTTCCTGCCCGGCTCCCAGGTGGACCTCCGCCCCGTCAAGAACCTGGCGTCGTTGCTCGGGCAGACCATCCGGGCCAAGGTCATCAAGCTCAACCGGCGCCGCGGGAACGTGGTCCTCTCGCGCCGCGCCATGCTGGAGGAGGAGCGGGAGGAGCGCCGGCGGCACACGCTCTCGGTCCTGGAGGAGGGGATGGCCCTCACGGGAACCGTGAAGAACATCACGGACTACGGGGCCTTCATCGACCTGGGCGGGATCGATGGGCTGCTGCACGTGACCGACATGTCCTGGGGGCGCATCGGCCACCCGTCGGAGATCTTCCAGGTGGGCGATCAGGTCGAGGTGGTGGTTCTGCACTTCGACAAAGAGACCAGCCGCGTGTCGCTGGGCTACAAGCAGCGCAGCTCCGATCCGTGGGAAGTCGTCGAGACCAAGTACCCGGTCGGAGCCAAGGTGACCGGCCGCGTGGTGAGCCTCACCAATTACGGGGCCTTCGTCGAGCTGGAGGCCGGCATCGAGGGGCTGGTTCACGTCTCCGAGATGTCCTGGACGCGGCGGGTGAGGCACCCCTCCAAGCTGGTCAACGTCGGGGATCCGGTGGACGTCATGGTCCTGGACGTCAACAAGGCCACGAAGCGCATCTCCCTCGGGATGAAGCAGGTGGAGCCGGATCCCTGGGGCACCATCGACGAGCGGTACAAGCCCGGCATGCGCGTCCAGGGGCAGGTCCGGAACCTCACCGACTTCGGGGCTTTCGTGGAGCTGGAGCCGGGGGTGGATGGACTCCTGCACATCTCGGACATGTCGTGGACGCGCAACATCGGCCATCCCTCCGACCTGCTGAAGAAAGGGCAGCAGATCGAGACGCTGATCCTCAACGTCGATCGCGACGCCAAGCGCATCTCGCTCGGCGTGAAGCAGATCCAGCCGGACCCGTGGGAGGTGGTGGCCGAGCGCTACCCGGTGGGCTCGCGCGTGACGGGGAAGGTCGTGCGCCTCACCGACTTCGGGGCCTTCGTGGAGCTGGAGCCGGGGGTCGACGGGCTGCTGCACATCTCGCAGATGTCCGACCGGCCGGTGGGCCGCACCGAGGATGTCGTGAACGTGGGGGATGAGCTGACGCTCGTGGTCATCCGGGTGGACCCGGCGGAGCGGCGGATCGGTCTCAGTCTGAAGGAGCTGGCCGCGGCGGTCGAGGGCGGGGAGGTCAAGGAGTTCCGGGGACGGCAGCGGCGGCGCGGCCGCGGCGAGTACGACGAGGAGGAGGAGGAGTAGGCCCATGGGTTCACGGCGTCGGACCGTCTTCATCGCGCTCGGTGTGACCGTCGGGGTGATCGGCCTCTTCTTCCTCACCGTGTGGGTGCTCATCTCGGTGCTGGAAGGGGGTGGGCTGCCGGTCGGCCAGAAGGTCGCCGTCGTCGAGCTGCAGGGAATCATCGTCCAGGCCGAGCCTATCGTCCGTGAGCTGAACGAGCACCGGGACAATCCCTCGGTGCGCGCGGTGGTGATCCGCGTGAACAGCCCCGGCGGGGTCGTGGCGCCCACCCAGGAGATCTACGCGGCGATCCAGCGGCTCAGGAAGAGCGGCAAGCCCGTGGTGGCGTCGCTGGGCTCGGTGGCGGCGTCGGGCGGGTATTACGTGGCGACCGCCGCGGACCGGATCTACGCCAACCCCGGCACCCTGACCGGGTCCATCGGGGTCATCATGCAGGTGGCCAACGTGGAGGGCCTGCTCAAGAAGGTCGGGGTGGATTTCGTCGTGATCAAATCGGGGCAGTACAAGGACATCGGCAACTTCGCGCGCCCGATGACCCCCGAGGAGCGCCGGATCCTCCAGGCGCTCCTGGACGACGTGTACAACCAGTTCGTGGACGCCGTCGCGCGCGGACGGAAGCTCGACAAGGCGACGGTCGAGAGCTTTGCCGACGGCCGGGTCGTGTCGGGGCAGCAGGCGAAGGAGCTCAAGATGATCGACGCCCTGGGCGGGCTCGACGAGGCCATCGAGGGGGCGGCGACGCTGGCGGGGCTTCCACCCAGGCCGCGGCTCATCCTGCCCCGGAAGCGCTTCTCGCTCTCCGACCTCCTGAAGGATCAGCTGGGGCTTCCGCTGCCGGATGCCCGCCAGCTGCTTCCTGGCTTTCCCGCCTTCAAGACCCCCC
>Ga0209521_10001162_pt1 | contig 21361 bp, 26 predicted proteins | sample Rifsed19ft4_FD_184016 | JGI IMG/M metagenome (GOLD analysis project Ga0209521, IMG submission 184016) | Soil microbial communities from Rifle, Colorado, USA - sediment 19ft 4 (version 2) | ecosystem: Environmental > Terrestrial > Deep subsurface > Rock core/Sediment | place: Rifle, Colorado...
CAGCGCCTGCTGGGCGGCGTACGGCACGTCGATGGCGCCCCAGGCCCAGCGCCGCACCTGCAGGTACTGGTTGACGAAGGTCGCGCGCGGCGTGCGCGAAAGGGCGCCGTCGTTGCCCAGCGGTAGGTGGATGGGCTGCACGTCCACGGCGCCGCCGAGGGAGTAAAAGCACTTCAGGAACATGTGCCAGTCTTCGGGAATCACGTCCCGGTCCCAGTAGCCCACCTCGTGCGCCATGCGCATCGAGAGGCTGTAGGTGGACTGGGAGAAGAGGACGCGGCGCCTTCGGCTGAGGCGGCTGAGGTGGATGAGGCCGCTTAGGGCGTTGGGGACGCGCAGGGGCGCCGGCACCTGCCAGATGTTGTTGTAAAAGAAGATCGGCGCCTGCCAGAAGCGGCGATAGCGGCGCGCGTCGGTGGCGAAGAAGAAGGTCAGGCACTCGAAGTAGGCTTTCGGGAAGATCGTGTCGGCGTCGCAGCTCGTCACCGTCAGGTGGTCGAGGTCGAGGCCGCGGCGGCCCACCAGCTCCTCGACGGCGAAGCGCGCCGCCCAGGCCTCGTTGGACGACTTGCCCCTCACCTCGCCCGGCAGGCCGGCCGGATGGAAGCTGACGAGCAGGTCGAAGAACGACGAGGCGAACTCGCGCGCCAGCGCCGCCGCCTTCTGGTAGGCGTCCGCGTCGGCCTCCTCCATGGCGAGGACGGGGATGATGTTCTCGCGGGCGTCGTTCGCCTGCGCCATCGCGCGAAGCGTCGCGCGCAGCTTCTCCTCCGATTCGCTGTAGTTCGGAATGACGACGACGTGCTTGACGGCCTCCCAGGGCAGCACCAGCGGGTCGCGGACGGCGACGCGCCGATACTCGTCGCGCCAGATCGTGCCCTCGTAGCGACGCATCAGCCGCACGCCCTTGATGACGTGGTAGGCGATGGTCCACGACTTCCACAGCCAGTAGACGTCGAAGAGCAGCAGGCCGACGGCGAGCTCGGCCGGAAACCAGACATAGCCCCAGACCAGGGTGCTGATGAGGCAGAGCGCCAAGGCGCCGGGCAGGATCTCCAGAGCGCGCCGGAAGGCGTGGGGCCACGCGCCGCCGCCCGCCAGCGGCCGGGCCAGGGGGCGCCCGAGAGGGGCGGGCGCGTAGCCGGCGACGGCGAACGCCGCGGGCGCGGCGAGGTCATGGTGCCTGCGGGCTGGCAGCTCTATGGCCATGTTGACTCCTTCAACGGAGACGGCAGGGAACAGGCGTGCTAACTGCCGAGAAAACAAGAACGCCTCCCCTTCGGGAAGCGCCTTCCATCAAGCCTACGAGGTTAGCTGTCGGGTTAGGACCGAAGGTCAGCCCCGGTCGCTACGGCGACCCTCACCCCTACTCTGGTTCCCCCGTTCCCTCCGGCGGGAGGGATTCGGCATGCTCGATTGTTACAAAGAGGGTATGGTGCCGGCCCCGCCTCGGTCAAGCGAGCGTTGCTAGAGGTTCTCTATCGTCCTCGGCTCTCTTAATGGCATCTTAATGCCAGTTGCCTCGCTCGAAAGCGGCAAGCGCGGCCTCGTAGTCTGCCGGCGTGTTCAGGTCGACGTCGACGCGGCTGTTGGCGACGGGCACGGCCTCCGTCTCGGCCGCGTGGCGCTCCATGACGGCGCGCAGGCCCAGCGTCGCCTCGTCCACGCGTCGCAGCTCATCGAGGAGCGAGCCGTCGACCAGCACTGGGTGGCCCGTGCGCCCGTCGAAGCGAGGGGCGACGATGGCAGCGCGGCTCTGACGCCAGCTCTCGATGAGCAGGCGCGAGAGCCAGGCCGGCCGCGGCTGGTCGACGCTGAGGATAAGAAGCGCCTCCACGGGTTCGGCCACGGCTTCGGCGCCGCATCGTAGCGACGAGGCGCGGCCCTCCGTGTACCCTTCGTTGACCACGACGCGCGCCTCCGGCGGCACGGCGGGCCGTACCTCCTCCGCGGCGTGGCCGAGGACGACGACCACCTCGTCGACGCCGGCGGCGCGCATCTGCGCCACCTGCCAGGCGAGGAGCGTCGTGCCGCCCCAGGGCAGCAGCGGCTTCGGCTGCCCCATGCGCGTCGACTCGCCGGCGGCGAGGATGATGGCGGCGATGGTCACCTAGAGGTTCTTGGATACAAAGAAGGCAAAGGCTGCTACGCCAGCTACCAGTGTCGCAACCTGAAGGAGGGCCGGTATGCGGATGCTACCCGCGTACACATCCAAGCCCCTAGCGGAGTCGGACCGAACCAGGTTGGCTGTCAGGCCACTAAGAACAAGGATACCGAAGAAAGCGGAGAATCCCAGGATGGCCCAGGAGAGAAAAAGGAAGCCCTTCTGTTGAAGCGGCTGATCGTCTGGAAAGACATCCTTGATGAAAGTGGCGCTTAAGATGATAGTGCCTGTTGCAAAGCCTGAGAGCAGCTTCGCCCAACCATCTGCGAGGTCAAATGCCTTACGCTGATTCTCGAGCTGCTCTTGAGGTATGTCGCTGGCAGCCATGGCCTGTCTATTCTACTACGTGAGGACAGGTGGTCTGCAGAAAGGCCAGCTATCGCACCATTTGATGTGGATGGCCTCTAGAATGTCGATGAGTAAGACTTGTTCCCCTCGCCTGACGCGGGCTGCCTCTTCAACGAGGAGGTACACATTGCTCCGCAGGAGACCAGGGCTTACTAGTGCATACTCCACGTCGCTAAAGGAGATCGAGCGTTCCGGATCCAAATCGAGTTGGCGTCTGGCAGTATCGTCAGAGCGCCGCTCGTCGAACCCTTCGATCAATACCTCTTCGATGAAGTTGGTGACTCGTCGATTGAGGCCGAAGCTTCGCGCTACCCCTTCTTGCACCCATCTGCGAACAAAGGTTTCTAATTGCTCTTCCATCGCTCCTCCTGCTGTCTGTCGCGCGTATAATGCATAAACGCAGCATCTGTGTCCAGCGCTGTCAGCCTCTATCCAGCGCCTGGTTCGCCAGGGCGTCGGCGCGCTTGTTCTGGGTGCGGGGAACGTGGCGGAAGACCACCTCGTCGAAGCGGGAGCGCAGGGCTAGCAGGCGGTTGTGCAGCGGGATCAGGCCGGGATTCTTCACCTTGTAGCGCCCGATCGCCTGCCGCACGATGAGCTCCGAGTCGATGCGCGCTTCGACCCGCCGCGCGCCCAGCGCCAGCGCCGCCTCCAGGCCGGCGATGAGGGCGCGGTACTCGGCGACGTTGTTCGTCGTGACGCCGATGGCCTCGGAGACCTCGTGGCGGACCGCGCCCTTGGGGTCGACGACGACGGCGCCGATCGCGGCGCGGCCGGGGTTGCCGCGCGAGGCGCCGTCGCTGTAGACGAGCCAGACGTCGCCCTGAGCGGCGGTCACGGCCGCAGCGAGAGCCGCACGCCGCTCTCGCCGACGCTGACGTGGTCGACGAGCTCGCGCAGGAGCTGCTGGCGCTCGGCCACGGAGTGCGTCTCCCACTGCAAAACCAGCAGCTCTAGGGCGGCGTTGCGGGTGCGGCGGCGCTCGGCGGCGGAGGCGTAGTGCTCCGCCCGCCACTCGGCGTCGTGCAGGTCGTCCTCCACCTTGAGGCGCTCCTCCGCCAGCGCCAGGCCCTGCGAGCGCAGCTTGTCCGTGCTGAGGGCGTCGTTGGCCGCCGCCTCCAGCTGCCGGCCAAGGCGGCGGTCGACCTGCTGCAGGCGCTCGCGCAGACGCCGCGCCTCCGCCTGCCACTGGGCGATGACGGCGCCGTCGTCGCCGGCCGTCGCGAGCTGCCGCGGGTCGATCCCGCCCAGCTGGCGGCGCACCTCTTCCTCCAACTCGTCGGCGCGCTGCGTGTTGTAGGAGCAGATGCCCTGGTTGGTGCGCGACCCGCACTGGTAGTAGCGGTAGGACGCGACCTGCTCGCTGCCGTCGCGGCGCCGCGTCCAGGACTGGCGCCGGCTGACGCCGATCATGCGGTTACCGCAGCTCTCGCAGACAACGAGGCCGGAGAGGAGGAAGCTGCCCACGGTCCGCGGCGAGTAGTTGGTGCGCCGGTCGCTGAGGCGCTCCTGGACGCGGCGAAAGTCCTCCGGCGAGACGAGGGCCGGATGCGTGCCGGGGACGCGCACGCCCAGGCGCTGGTAGGTGCCCAGGTAGGCGCGATTGCGCAGGATGTCGCGGATGCTGACCATGCTCCAGGGCCGGTTGCGGCGCGTACGCAGCCCCTCCTCGTTCAAGCGGCGGGCGATGAGGCGGATGCCCAGGCCCTCCTGCAGGTAGAGACGGAAGATGTAGCGCACAACGACCGCCTCGTCGTCGACGAGGGCGAGGCGGTTGCGCGGCCCGACGCGGTAGCCATAGGGCGGCCGGCCCAGCACCTCGCCCCGCACGGCCTTGCGCTTGAGGGCGCTGCGCACCTTCTCGCGCATCTCGTCGTCGCGGCCCGAAGACCAGCTCTTGACGATGATGCCAAGGGCGTCGGCGTCGTCCGCGGCGTCGATGAACTGCACCTTGGCGCCCAGGCGCTCGATCTGCAGGCAACGGGCGGCGCCGACGACGGCGTCGTCCGCGAGCGTCGCCGGCGAGGGCGTGACGACGAGCATGAAGCCCTTCTCCGGTCGCTTCAGGTAATCGATGAGCTGGGCGAAGGCGCCGGACCGGCCGCCCTCTTCGGCGAAGGTCGTCGCCACTTCGTAGCCCTGAGCCTCGCAGTGGTCGAGGAAGCGCCGGTTCTGGCGGCCGACGCTCTCGCCCCCGCCGGCAGCCTCACGGAAGTAGCCGACAGCCTTCATCGCTTCGCTCCGCTCACGGCAAGCTCTAGCCGCCGACGAGGATGCGCTCGCAGCTGGGGCACTGCACCAGGGCAACGCCGGCGCGCACGCGCTGCACCAGGTGGGTCGGCAGGCCGATGCGGCAGCCCTGGCAGGCCCCCCGCTCGATGCGGGCGACGGCGCGGCCCTGCTTGACGCCGCGCAGGCTCTCGTAGAGGCCCAGGGCGCCGGCCTCCATCCCCTGCGTCCGCCGGCCACGATCGTCCTCCAGCTCCTCGGCCTCCGCCTCCGCCCGCGACTTCTGGGTGGTCAGCTGCTCCTGGTCCTCCCGCCATTCGGCCTCCATGCGCCGCAGCTCCTCCCGCGCCCGCGCGAGGGCCGACGAGGCGGCCTCCGTGGCGTCCAGCAGCGCCAGCCCGTCGTCGTCCAGCCTGCTGCGCCGCCCCTTGAGCGAGACGACGTCCTTCTGCATGTCGGTCAGCTCCCTAGGGTTGCGCACGGAGCCGTCGTAGAGCTTCTTCTCCAGCGGGCTGATCTTCGCGTCCAGGTCCTCCAGCTTCTCTTCCAGGCTCCGCTGCTGACGCTGCAGCCGCTCGACCTCCGCCTCCGCCTCCCGCACGGCCTCGCGCGCTGCCAGGAGAGCCTCGGTCTCGCCCAGCCGCGCCTCGATGTCGGCGATGAGGGCCCGCCGCGCGTCGCGCCGCAGGTCGATCTCCTGGAGGGCAAAGAGGTCGGCAGCGCTTGTCATAAGAAGTACGGGCAAGCGAACGCGCCCCAAACAGGAAGAGGGAGAAGAGCCGACTCGCCTGCCCCGCCGGCCCGCTCGCTCGGGATTATAGGCGCCGCCGTAGGGGGCGGACAAGGAGAGGTCTCACGGTGCCAGTCTTCGTTTTCTGCCGTTTTCGACCTCACCCCATTCCCCCTCTCCATACTGTGGAGAGGGGGCTGTTCTCGGGGGCGGGCCAGCAGGAGTCCGGCGCGGGGTGAGGTCCGTGGCCGGCCGCTCCCAGGTTTGACCCGCCTTTCAGCAGCGCCTATGCTTGACTAGGCCATGCTTTTCAACGTGTCCGGCCTCGTCCAGGAAGGCATCGGCGCTACCCGCCACTACGACGTGCAGGGCTCGCTCCAGACCGAGGGTCGCGCTCCCGAGCGCGTCAGCGGCAGCGTCGAGCTGATGCGCACCGATAGCGGCGTGCTTGTGCGCGCCCACCTCGCCCTCGCCGACGCCGAGACTTGCAGCCGCTGCCTGAAGCCGCTGCAGGAGACGCTGGCCATCGACTTCGAGGAGGAGTATCAGTCGACTGTCGACCTGCGCACCGGCGCGCCGCTGTCGGAGCTGCCGGACAAGGACGCCTTCCTCATCGACTCACAGCACCGCCTTGACCTGACGGAGGCGGTGCGGCAGTATCGCGAGGCGTCGGCCGTCATGCAGCCGCTCTGCCGCCCGGACTGCCGCGGCCTCTGTCCAAGCTGCGGCCGCGACCTGAACACGGGTCCCTGCGGCTGCGGCAGCGAGGCCATCGACGCGCGCTGGGAGGGCCTCGCCGCGCTGGCGTCGCTCGGCGCCGAAGACCGCGCCGCTCCGAAAGGGAAGGAATAACCCGTGGTACCACTGCCGAAGAAACGTTATCCGAAGTCGCGGCAAGGCAAGCGACGCAGCCACTTGGCCCTGAAGCTCACGGGCCTCACGCGCTGCCCCCAGTGCCGCACCATGCGCCGCCCGCACCACGCCTGCCCCGTCTGCGGCCACTACAAGGGCCGCGAGGCTGTCGAGGTCCAGGGCCCGAGCGTTGGCGAGTAACGGGCCGCGCTTCCTTCCTGACCCTACGTCCAAGGACACGGCTTGGCTGTTCCCGGGCCAGGGCGCCCAGGAGGTCGGCATGGGGCGCGACCTCTACGAGGCGTCGGCCGCCGCCCGCCAGGTCTTCGACGTCGCCGACCGCGTCCTCGGCTACGGGCTGAGCGAGATCTGCTTCCGCGGGCCGGAGGAGCGCTTGCGCGAAACCGAGGTCACCCAGCCCGCCGTCCTCGCCACCAGCCTCGCCTGCCTGGCGGCCGCCGTCGAGAGCGGCTTCGTGCGCCAGCGGCCCGCGTTCGTGGCCGGCCACAGCCTGGGCGAGTACACGGCGCTCGTTGCTGCGGGCGCCGTCAGCCTAGAGGACGGCCTCCTCCTCCTGCGCGAGCGGGCGCGCCTAATGGCCGCGGCCGGCAAGGCGAACCCCGGCACGCTCGCGGCGATCATCGGCCTGGACGAGGACGCGGTACGCGCCATATGCCGCGAGGCGGACGTCGACGCCTGCAACCTCAACCTGCCGGCGCAGACTGTGGTCGGCGGCGCGCACGCGGCCGTCGCCCGCGCCATCGAGATGGCGAAAGCGCGCGGTGCCCAGCGGGCGCTGGAGCTGAACGTCAGCGGCGCCTTCCACAGCCGGCTCATGGCGCCGGCCGTCGAAGGCCTGGCGAAGGCCGTCGCGGCCGCGAAGATCGTCGACCCGCGTGTCACCGTCGTCGCCAACGCCAGCGCGACGCCCCTCGCCGACGCGGCGGCCGTGCGCGACGAGCTGTGCTCGCAGGTGGCGCACGCCGTGCGCTGGCACGAATCGGTTACACTGATGGCCGCGGCCGGCGTCTCGACGTTCATCGAGTTCGGGCCGGGGCGCGTGCTGACCGGGTTCGCCCGGCGGCTGGCGCCGGGCGCCGAGCTGAAAAACGTGTCCTCCCTGGCTGACCTGCCTGCCGGCAGGCAGGCGTCGACGGGGGACAGGGCGGCGAGCGTCAGCAAGCGCGCGTAGGTGGGGCGTTGTTCAGTCTGGACGAAAAGGTCGCGATAGTCACGGGCGGCACGCGGGGGATCGGCCGTGCCATCTCCCTCGCCTTGGCGCGCTCCGGCGCCCGCCTCATCGTCAACTACCTTTCCAACGACGAGGCTGCTGCGGCGCTGGTGAAGGAGCTGGGCAAGGGCTGCCAGGTCGTCCTCGTCAAGGGCGACGTCCGCGACCCGGAGACGGCCCAACGCGCCGTGGACGAGGCCCTGAACCGCTTCGGCCGGCTCGACATCCTGGTCAACAACGCCGGCATGACGGCGGACAACCTCCTCATTCGCATGACGGAGGAGGATTGGGACGCCGTCATCGAGACGAACCTGCGCAGCACCTTCCTTTGGACGCGCGCCGCCATCCGGCCGATGCTGCGCCAGCGCCACGGCCGCATCATCACGATCAGCAGCGTCGATGGCCTCGTCGGCAACGCTGGCCAGGCCAACTACTCGGCGGCGAAGGCGGGCCAGATGGGCTTCACGCGCTCCCTGGCGCGCGAGCTGGCGAGCCGCGGCATCACGGTGAACGCCGTCGCGCCCGGCTTCGTCAAGACGGGCATGACCTCCGTCCTTACCGAGAAGCAGTGGGAGGCGATCCTGGAGCGCATCCCCATGGCGCGCGACGGAAAGCCGGAGGAGATCGCCCCCCTCGTCGCCTTCCTCGCCTCTGACGAGGCGTCCTATCTCACAGGACAGGTCATCGCCGTCGACGGCGGCCTGACTTAGGACCCATGGCGGCTCCCCGCCGTCGCGCCCGCGAAGTCGCCCTTCAGGCCCTCTACGAGATGGACGTGGGCGGCCACGAGCCCGCCGCTGCCCTGGAGCGCCTCATCGCCGAGAGCCGGCTGGGCGAGGAGCCGGCCGCCTTCGCGCGCAAGCTCCTCGAGGGCGTCCTGGCGCACCGCGCCGAGATCGACGGCATCATCGAGCGGACGGCGCCTGCCTGGCCGGCGGCGCAGCTGGCGGCCATTGACCGGAATATCCTCCGTATTGCGATAAGGGAGTTCTTGATGGATAATCTGACACCGGTTGGCGCCGCCATAAACGAGGCGGTGGAGCTGGCCAAGAAGTACGGCAGCGAAAGCTCCGGCAGGTTCGTAAACGGCGTCCTCGGCTCAGTCGCGCCGGGAAAGGCCGCGGCGCAGGAGGGTAACTAGACTTGGCAACAGTGTTTGAGCGCGTCCGCAAGATCGTCGTCGATCAGCTCGGCGTGGAGGAAGACCAGGTCGTCCCCTCCGCCTCGTTCGTCGATGACCTCAACGCCGACTCCCTCGACCTCGTCGAGCTGATCATGTCGCTCGAAGAGGAGTTCAGCAAAGACGGCAAGGCGCTGGAGATCTCGGACGAGGACGCCGAGAAGATCGTCACCGTCCAGGACGCGGTCGACTACCTCAAGGACCTCGGCATCGAAGACGCGTAGGGGGTTCCTTTTGCAGGCTCCGGGGCCGGGCTAAAGCCTGGCCTTCATGTTTGGGCGCGGGCCAGGCTGAAGCCTGGCCTTCGTCTTGGAGACGGAGTCGCCTCTCCCACCGTCCGCGGCCGGAAAGGCCGTGTGCGACGTACTACTATCAGGTAATCTGTCAATGAGGCTGCTCGGCGGCAGGCGGTGGCGCCGGCAGGCGCCCGCACTGGGACGGGGAAGGAGGTAGCGAGCGATGCAGATGTTCGGCGTCGGCATCCTGGAGCTGCTCGTCATCCTCGTCATTACCGCGATCATCGTCGGTCCGGAGCGCATGCCCCAGGTCGCCGCCGACCTCGCCCGCTGGATCAGGCGGGCGCGCGCCTACGGCCAGCACCTGACGCGCGACTTCAGCGACGTCGTCTCCGAGCTGGAGCGGGAGGCCGGCGTCAGCCGCGAGGACTGGAAGGAGATCGCCAGCGTCGTCACGCGCCAGACCGGTGACCTGACGAAGGAGCTCGAGAAGGTTGCGGGGCAGGTAGAGATCTCGGGCGACCTCGAGCTGGCGAAGACGGAGACGCCGCCGGCCAACGTCGTGCCCTTCGAGACGACTCGCTCCGAAGAGCCGCCGGCCGACGGCGAAGCGGCGCCGGCGGCAGCCGAGGGTACGCCCGCGAACGCAGGCGAAGAAGAGCCCTGGTTCGTGCCGCAGACGCCCTCCTCGCGGCGCCGTCGCAGGGAGTAGATGAGCGCAGTCGCACGCCAGACGGAGCCGCAGGCCGAAGAACCGAAGAGCCTGACGATCCTGGAGCACCTCCAGGAGCTGCGCCAGCGCCTGATGATCTGCGCCGGCGCTCTGGTCTTGGGCATGGTCGTCTCCTTCTACCCGATAACGACCTGGGTCCTCGAATGGCTCAAGAAGCCGGCGGAGAGCCGCGTCGAGAACTTCGATCTCGTCTTCACGCAGCCGCTGGAGTTCTGGACGACGTTCTTCCGCGTCAGCCTGCTGGTCGGCCTCACTCTGGCGATGCCGGTCTTCGTCTACCAGGTGCTGGCCTTCATCGGGCCGGGGCTGACGAAGAACGAAAAGCGCTGGGCCTACCCCATCGTCCTCGGCGCCAGCGGCATGTTCGTGGCCGGCTGCGCCTTCGCCTACTACGTCGAGATGCCGCCGGCCCTGAAGTTCCTCCTCGACCCCCCTGGCGACCTGGCGCGGCCCCTCATCTCCGTCAAGTACTACGTCGACTTCGCGACGCGGCTGATGCTGGTCACCGGCCTCGTCTTCGAGACGCCGCTGCTGGTGATGGGGCTGGCGAAGCTGGGCGTCGTGCAGTCGCGCACGCTCTGGCGCTGGTGGCGCTTCGCCCTCGTCGGCGCCTTCATCCTCTCCGCCATCGTCACGCCCTCGATCGACCCGATAACCCAGACGCTGGTGGCGCTGCCGATGATCGTGCTGTACTTCGTCGGCATCGGCCTGGCGCGCCTGGTGGAGAGCTCGCCGATCATCCCGCGAGCGTAGCCGGCTGGCGCGAACCTCTAGCCATGTGGGACAGGGTTGACAGGAATACGATCGTTCTCGCTGTCCTCGGCGGCGTCGCGGCGATAGCCGTGTTGATTGTGCTCGTCGTGACCTTCGCGGGCCCTGCTGGCGTGCCCTTTGGGGCGACGCCCATGCCCGAGGCCGTCGCCACCCTCGCGCCGACGCCGACCGCGGCGTACCAGGGGTACGAGCCACCGCCCGGCACCTTCTTCGGCGACTTCAACGGCTTTACGTTCTTCAATCCGGTTCTCGAGTCCATAGGTGCTGCACCTGCGTGCAACGGCACGCCGACGACCGGCGTAAGCGATGCCGGTGGAGGTAACGCGACGCCCGAGGACATCGCGAGTTCGAGGCTGGACTTTTCGCCGGCTTATCTGCCGGCTGGGTTCGTTCTGTCGGAAGCGTACGGCATCAAGTGCGGCAGCATCGTCTTTCGAATTGCGCGCATCTATGACAGGCCCGGGGGCAACGCCGGACCGGGGGGCCTGTCTATCATGCGCTTCGACAACCGGCCGCGTGTGCCGTCTCGCTGGCCAATCGACCATTGCAGGCCGTCACCGTGGCGGGCCGCCGGGCCGTCATGATCAGGGAGTACCCGAACCAGCTGTATCTCTACATCCGTGACGATCCGGGCTACTGGATTCTCAATCGGCGTACTTCGCCTTTTGCGGATGCCCCGGCTGCTTCCGAGATCATCCGCATCGCCGAGGGCGTCCTCGACTAGTCTCTATATCGCTAGGCATCTTTATCAGATCAGCTTGACGTGCCCGCGGGCCGATGCTAGCATTCGACTTGAGTATGGCCCCGACTCCCGAGTCCCTGGACGAACGCCGCGCCGCCCTTAGCGAGCTGAACGCCGGCGTTGGCGCCTGTCGCGCCTGCGCCCTGGGCTTGTCACGGACGCGCGCAGTGCCGGGCGAGGGGCCGGCCGACGCAGAGATCATGTTTATCGGCGAGGGGCCCGGCTACTACGAGGACCAGCAGGGGCGCCCCTTCGTCGGCGCCGCCGGCCAGTTCCTCGAGGAGCTGTTGGAGAGCATCGGCCTGAAGCGCACGGACGTCTTCATCGCCAACGTGATCAAGTGCCGCCCGCCCGGCAACCGCGACCCGCTGCCCGAGGAGATCGGCGCCTGCTCCGGCTGGCTCAGCCGCCAGCTGGCGATCGTCCAACCGAAGCTCATCGTCACGCTGGGGCGCTACTCCCTGGCGCGCTTCCTGCCCGGTACGCCCATCGGCAAGGCGCACGGCCAGGCGCGCAGGGTCAACGGGGCCTGGGTGGTGCCCATGTATCACCCGGCGGCGGCGCTGCACCAGGGCAGCCTGCGCCAGCCGATCGAGGACGACTTCCGCAAGATACCCGCCTATCTGGAGCAGGCGCGTCGCGACGCCGAGTCAGGCGAGGCGCGGCCGGCGCTGGCCGCGGCCGCGCCCGCCGCTACCCAGATGAAGCTCCTCTAGGCGTTCGCTGGCTTGATGATCGAGAGCGCCTGCATTCGCTTCGCATCCCTTCGGGCTGCTCCGCGTTCGAGAACAGAGGGGTTGGGGGGACACCCCCCATACCCCCCGTCAGGGGGCTGCGCCCCCTGTACCCCCGCTGCGCTGCTCGGTCGGAGGCCAAGGCGTGGCTGACGCTCCAAAGCTGCGCGTCATCCCCCTCGGCGGCCTCGGCGAGATCGGCAAGAACATGCTTCTCCTCGAGTACGGCGACGACATGATCGCCATCGACGCCGGCCTCATGTTCCCAGAGGAGGAGATGCTCGGCATCGACCTCGTCATCCCGGACGTGAGCTACGTCGAGCAGCACCGCTCGAAGTTCAAGGCGATCTTCATCACCCACGGCCACGAGGACCACACGGGCGGTCTGCCCTACATCCTGCGCAGCGTCAAGGCGCCCATCTACTGCACACCGCTCACCGGCGGCCTGATCAGCGTCAAGCTCAAGGAGTTTCACCTCCTCGATAGCACGGAGCTGCGCACCATCCTCCCCGGCGAGTCCGTGAACGTGGGCGTCTTCCGCGTCGAGGCGTTCAGCGTCGCCCACAGCATCCCCGACGCGGCTGGCTACGCCATCCATACGCCCGTCGGCGTTGTCATCCACACCGGCGACTTCAAGCTCGACCACACGCCGGTCATGGGCCAGATAACCGACCTCGCCCGCCTCGCCGAGCTGGGCAGCGAGGGCGTCCTCCTCCTCCTGGCCGACTCCACCTACTCGGAGATACCGGGCTACACGCCCTCCGAGCGCGTCGTCGGCGAGGCGCTGACCCAGATCATGGTGAACTCGCCCGGGCGCGTCATCGTTGCCACCTTCGCCTCGCTCATCGCCCGCGTGCAGCAGGTGATCGACGCCGCCGCCGTGAGCGGCCGCCGCGTCTTCGTCACGGGCCGCAGCATGATGGACAACGTTCAGATGGCGCGCGAGCGCGGCTACATCAGCTTCCCGCGCGAGATGACCCTGAGCGTCGGCGAGCTGCGTAAGACGCCGCCGGAGGAGGTCGCCGTCATCACGACCGGCAGCCAGGGCGAGCCGACCTCCGCCCTGACGCGAATGGCCAACGGCGACCACCAGCACATCCAGATAATGCGCGGCGACACAGTAGTCCTCTCCGCTTCGCCCATACCCGGCAACGAGTCCCTCGTCTACCGAACCGTCGATAACCTCTTCCGTCTCGGCGCGCGCGTCCTCTACAACCGCATCGCCGACGTGCACGTCCGCGGCCACGCCGCGCAGGAGGAGCTGAAGATCGTCCACTCCCTCGTCCGGCCGAAGTTCTTCGTCCCCGTCCACGGCGAGTACCGCCACCTGGTCCTCCATGCCCACCTGGCCCAGATGATGGGTATGCCGGAGGAAAACACGAAGATCCTGGTCGACGGCGACGTCCTGGAGCTGGACGGCGAGACCGCCGTGGTCCGTGAGCGCGTGCAGGCCGACTGGGTCTACATCGACGGCCTGGGTGTGGGCGACGTGGACCACGTCGTCCTGCGCGACCGCCAGCACCTGGCGACCGACGGCATGGTCGTCGTCATCCTCGCCCTGGACAAGCAGACCGGCCGGATCGTCGGCAGGCCGGACGTCGTCACGCGCGGCGTGATCAGCACCCAGGAGTCGGAGGAGCTGCTGGAGGGCACGCGGCAGGCGGTGACGCGGTCCCTGGAGGGCGCCGACCACATCGTCGAGTGGTCGCTGGTGAACTCGACGGTGCGAGAGGCGGTGGCGAAGTACCTCTACGAGGAGACGCACCGCCGGCCGATGGTGCTGCCCGTCGCCGTCGAGGTGTAACGACGGGGGATGGTAATCGCCATCCGTTCGCCATACGATGGGCCAAACCTGCCTTAGCAACGAGGTGAGCGATGGCTTCAGAGATGTCCTTTGAGGTCGTCGATGCGCGACGCATCGGCTTCCTCGCCGACACTCATTGGCGCAAGCCGGACGGCTCCGACCTGTCGCAGCAGCTGATCGACGCCCTGTCCGGCGCCGACCTCATCGTGCACCTCGGCGACGTAGGCCAGGCCGCGCCGCTTGCGCGCCTCGGCGCCATCGCGCCGGTCATCGCACCGAAGAAGGGCGAGACGAGGGTCATCGAGGCGAACGGCGTCCGGATCGGCTTCACGTTTGACATCGCCAAGGCAGGCATCGGTGCCGCTGTGGACGAGAAAGGGCTCAAGCTGCCGGAGCCCATCGGCGAGGCGCTGACCTCGAAGCTGGGTCACCGGGTTAAAGTCTTCGCGTTCGCTGGCACGCACATCGCGCTGAGTGAGGAGCGTGGCGGCGTGCTCTTCTTCAACCCGGGCAGCCCCACCCTGCCTTCCGACCGCCAGTCGGAGCGCGACCTCGGCAGCGTGGCGATACTCGACCTCGGGGACGGGAAGGCGAAGGTCGAGCTCGTCCGGCTGAGCAAATAGCGCGTTGGGACCCGACGACCTTGCCAACTGCGGCTGGCTGCGGCTGCAGCACGTCGATGGCGGCGCCGGCGGCTCGCTGACCGTTGCCGAGCACGGTGGCGCCCTGCCCTTCGACTTCGAGCGCGTCTACTACCTGACGGGGATGGAGGCGGGCGCCGTGCGCGGCCGCCACGCCCACAAGACGCTGCGCCAGGCGATCTTCGCCGCGGCCGGCTCCTTCCGCCTCGACCTGGACGACGGCCGGCGCAAGGCGAGCGTCGTGCTCGACCGGCCGGATGTCGGCGTCTACCTGGGGCCGCTGCTGTGGCACGAGATGCGGGAGTTCTCGCCCGGCTGTGTGGTCATCGTCTTGGCCGCCGCGCCGTATGATGAGGCGGACTACATTCGGGACTACGGGGAGTTCGTCGGGCTCGTTACGGCCAGCTAGAGAACGGAGGTTTCAGTGGACTTCGAGGGACTGAAGGACGTGATGTCGCGTCAGCGCGCGGTACGCAACTTCGACCTGTCGCGGCCGGTGGACGACGCGCTCATCGAGGAGCTGCTGCGCGCCGCAATCCGCGCGCCGAACGGCGGCAACCGCCAGCTGTGGCGCTTTGTCGTCGTCCGAGGCGGCGAGGCGAAGGCGCAGATCGCCGCGATCTACGACGGCCTGGTCGCGCAGTTCATGGGCGGGCGGGCGATGGGCCAGACGCCGTGGCGCGACGTGCCGGTGCTCATCGCCGTGTGCACGGAGCCGCCCGAGCCGGGCATGCCGATAGTCGGCGGCGCCGGCGCCACCGCCTTCCCGGCGGTGCAGAACCTGCTGCTCGCCGCGTCGGCCCTCGGCCTCGGCAGCGTCCTGACGACGATGTGGAAGCAGCGCGAAGCGGAGGTAAACGCCGCGCTCGGCCTGCCGCCGGGCGCCGAGGTGCACGCCATCCTGCCCATCGGCTGGCCGGAGCGCAAGTACGGCCGCAACAAGCGCCGGCCGTTCAACGAGGTGACCTCCCGCGACCGCTATAGTCAGCCCTGGTAGGCTGGCGACCTCACCCCCGCTGCCGCTGCCCCCTCTCCCTGCAGGGAGAGGGGGCTCAAGGCCCGCAGCGCCTCTCCCTAGCGAGACCTGGGGTGAGGTCGTAACTCTGCGGGATGAATCCCGCAGCTTCGTGCTTAGCCGCGGGTTTCAACCCGCGGGGTGACTCCTGGCTACGCCTCCAGCAACCGTCTCGTCTCCTGCTGCGGCCGGGCGCCGTTGCCTTGCTCGTCCAGCAGGCGCGCCATCTCGACGAGCAGGTTCGTGCGCGAGCGCAGGGTCATCGACAGGCCGTTGAGCAGCCCCATCACCCGCCCGACGAACAGCAGGTCGGACGGGACCTTGATTACCGGGTTGGCGCGCAGCACGCGCAGCACATCGCGATAGGAGTCGCGGAACATCTTCGGGTCGGCCCAGCCGGCGCCCGTCGCCGTCATCTGCTTGGCGATGTCGCCGACGTAGGCCTTGCCCAGGTCGACATAGCCTTCGGTCGTGTCGTGCTTCATGCGGAAGCCAAGGTCGCGGAAGGTCTGGCCCAAGGCGCTGTCGTCCTCAGCGAGGAGGGCGCGCGTCATCTGGGCGAAGACGAGGCGGAAGGGTAGGCCGATCTCCTTCACCTGGCCGAAGTCGACGAGGACGAGCTGCGGTCCCGGCGCGACGAGGAGGTTGCCGGGGTGCGGGTCGGCGTGGAAGAGGCCGTGGCGCAGCAGCATCTCGCTGAAGGCGACGACGAGGATCTTCGCCACGTCCGCCGGGTCGATACCGGCGCGCGCCAGCGCCGCGACGTCGGTGACCTTGATGCCCTCGACGTACTCCATCGTCAGCACGCGGCGCGTCGTGTGCTCCCAGTAGACGCGCGGCACGACGACGTCTTCGACGCCGGCGAAGTTGGCGGCGATGCGCTCCGCGTTGCGGCCCTCGTTGATGAAGTCGAGCTCCAGCGGGATCATGCGGCCCATCTCTTCGGCGATGAAGCTGAAGTCGAGCGCGTGGTCGAGGCGGTTGAGGATCGAGATGAAGAGGGCGTTATTGCGCAGGTCGATGTCGACGATGTCTTCGATGCCGGGGTACTGCACCTTGACGGCGGCCGGCCGGCCGTCGCGCAGGACGGCGCGGTGCACCTGCGCCAGCGAGGCTGCGGCCACCGGCCGCGACTCGAACTCGCTGAAGACGGCGTCGAGCGGCCGGCCCAACTCCCGCTCGACCTCGCGGCGGATGACCTCGAAGGGCTCGGGCGGCACCTCGTCCTGCAGGCCGGCGAGCACGTCGATGTACTCGTCCGGCACCACGTCCGGCCGGCTGCTGAGGAACTGCGCCGTTTTGATGAGCAGGCCCTGGTCGCGCACCGCCGTGTCGTAGATGCGCTCGGCGCTCCAGCGGTGGTGCGCGCGACGGCGCTCCTTCGCCCACGCCTCGCCGCGGCGCTTCGCCAGGAAGCTGATTCGCTTGTAGCCGAGGTAGACGCGCGCCAGCGTCAGGCCGACGTCGAAGAAGCGACGCAGGCGGTTGCGGGGCGGTCGCGCGCGCCTGTCTGGGGAGGCCATCGCTTCTATCTTGGCACGGCGGCGACCGCGAACGCGAACGAAGCTGTTACGCTGCCAGTCGCGGCGAGACGATAATGCAGCGACGACCCATGAGCGAAGGCGACATCGAGAGCAGCCTGCGCGAGATCCGCTCTCTGCGCCGACAAGGCCTCATCACGGCCAAGGAAGCCTACGAGCGCCACCTGACGCTCCTGAGCGGCGCTCCTGAGGCGCCGCCCGCGGCGGATGCGCCGCGGGTGGCGGGCGACTCGCTCGCGGCGCTGGACCTGCTGGCGGTCGCCGTCGCCCTCTTCGGCGGCGCGCTGGGCATCGTCGGCGCCTTCTTCCAGGAGCTGCAGTCCGGCGGCTTTGGCATACTCCTCGCCTTCGCCGGCGCGCCGATCATCGAAGAGGCGCTGAAGCCGGGCGGCGTCTACTTCCTCCTAGCGCGCTGGCCGTCCTTCCTGGAAGAGCGGGGCCGCGTCTACACGGCCGGCCTCGCCGCCACCGCCGGCCTCACCTTTGGCCTCATCGAGTCGCTGGTCTACGTGACGCTCTACTTCCCGGAGGGCGGCGCCGGCTTCGTCCTCTTCCGCTTCACGGTGCCGGTGCTGATGCACGGCGTCGCGAGCTTCCTCGTCGGCCTCGGCCTGAGCCGCCAGGTTATCGACTGGGCGGCCGGTCGCAGCCCCCTGCCGAGGGCGACGCGCAACTTCTACATCGCCGGCGTGCTGCTGCACGCCGCGTACAACGTCACGGTCGTCGTGCTTTCGGTCGCGGGCGTGGTTGACCTGGACTAGGCGCGCGGAGCCGACCTCACCCCCGTTCCCCCTCTCCCTGCAGGGAGAGGGGGCTCAGCTCGGTAGTCAGGTGGGCAGACTTCGACTCGGGGTGAGGTGAGACCCTGTAGTCTCGATCCAGAGCCCCCTCCTCTTCGCGCGGCAGCCCTATGCAGTCTCGCTAAGCGACCGCGCTGCCTCTTTGGCGTGGTAGGTGATGATGATGTCGGCGCCGGCGCGCTTGATGCCCGTCAGCAGCTCCAGCGTCGCCTTCGGGCCGTCGATCCAGCCGTTGCGGGCCGCCGCCTTAATCATGGCGTACTCGCCGGAGACGTTGTAGGCGGCGAGCGGCGCGTCGAAGCGCTGGCGCGCCTGCGAGAGCACGTCCAGGTAGGCGAGGGCCGGCTTGACCATGACGATGTCGGCGCCCTCGGCGACCTCGGCCTCGATCTCGCGCAGGGCCTCGCGGGCGTTGGGCGGGTCCATCTGGTAGCCGCGGCGGTCGCCGAAGGCGGGTGCGCTCTCGGCGGCGACGCGGAAGGGCCCGTAGAAGGCGCTGGCGAACTTTGCGGCGTAGGCCATGACCGGCGTCATGCCGAAGCCGGCGTCGTCGAGCGCGGCGCGCAGAGCGGCCGTGTGGCCGTCCATCATGTCGCTGGGCGCCACCATGTCGGCGCCGGCCTCCGCCTGGCTGACGGCGGTGCGCGCCAGCAGCTCCAGCGTCGCGTCGTTGTCGACCTCGCCCGCTGTGGTCACGATGCCGCCCTTCGACTGGCTCAGGACACCGCAGTGGCCGTGCGACGTGTACTCGCAGAGGCAGACGTCGCAGATGACGCAGAGGTCGGGGTACGCGTCCTTCAGCGCCCGCGCCGCCTGCTGGACGATGCCGTCGCGGGCGTAGGCCTCGGAGCCGGCGTCGTCTTTCGCCGCCGGCAGGCCGAAGAGGAGGACGGCGGGGATGCGCAGCTCACGCAGCTCGCGCGCCTCCGCCGCCAGCTGGTCGAGCGAGAGCTGGTACTGGCCCGGCATCGACTCGATCTCGTTGCGGACGCCGAGGCCGTGCGTCACGAAGAGAGGGTAGACGAAGTCGCGAGGGTCGAGCCGCGTCTCGGCGACGAGGCGTCTGAGGGCCTCGCTGCGGCGCAGGCGCCGGAAGCGCCGAAAGGCGGCCGGCAGGCGGGTGGTGGTGGTCATGAAGGGTCGCCTACAGCGTCTCGAATGAGATGCCATGCCTCTCGGTAGTTCGAGTCTCTGATCCGAGCGTACGAAACGTCGCTGTACTTCGTCTTGCCTGTGCTCCACTTGGTGATGGGCTTCAGGAACTGAGTGAGCTCTTGAGCTGGAATGATGAAGGAGGTCGGGCTCGTGGATGCAGCCGCGGTGCCCTCGAATGATACGAAGACGAGAAAGTGGCCAGGTGCGGGGTCCGCCTCGGTCAGTAACCACGGGCCCTTGCCGTATACGCCCTTGACGTCGATCGTAATGGGAATTCGACCAGGCCGCTCCACAACGATGTCGATTTGCTTCCGGTTTCCAAGCGTGAGAGAAGCATCTAGACCAAGCCGGTACAGCGCCGACATGACGAAGTACTCGGCTGCCATTGCGGTCTGATAGGGCTTAAGCGCCATCCACCCCCACCTTCGCAGGCCTGAATTATAGCTGTTGGGGGTCTTCGAGTAGCATCTCTAGCAGCCCGTCAGGATAGAGCGGCGCCTCGCCGCGGACGAAGAGGTCTAGCGGCACCCAGTGCGCCTCGAAGCGGGCGCCGCCCTCGTCGCAGTCGATGACCTCTCGCGCGTAGAACGACGGGTCGACGAAGCGACCCTCGAACAGCCAGACGAGCTCGTGGCCCGGCTCGCCCTGGTAGACGAAGAGGTTCTCGAAGACGCCGAGCAGGCGCAGGCCGTCGACCTCGGCGCCGATCTCCTCGCGCACCTCGCGGCGCGCGGCGTCCTCAGCAAGCTCGCCGAACTCGATCTCGCCGCCGAGGGGCCGGTAGAAGCGCTGGCGCTTCACCGTGTCGTAGCCGGGCGCGACGAGGATGGCGCCGTCGTCGCGGCGGAAGAGGCAGAGCGCGAGGGGGCGGATGCGGCTCATTGCAGTTCCAGGTTGTCATTGCGAGCGAAGCGAAGCAATCTTTGACGGCACCTCAAAGATTGCCATGGCTCGCCTGCGGCGAGCCTCGCAATGACAACCCGTCACGCCTTCTTCTCCGCGAAGTGCGCCTTCAGCGCCTCGACGAGGGCGGGGACGGTGTGCACCGCCGGCTCGACCTGCACGTCGCAGCCCAGCTCCCGCGCTGTTGCGGCGGTGACCGGCCCGATGCAGGCGACAACGGCGTCGCGCAGGCGGGCGAAGTCGTCGCCCAGCAGCGTCGCCAGGTTACGCACGGCTGACGACGACGCGAAGGTCACCACGTCGATGCGTTTGTCGAGCAGCAGCCGATAGACGTCCGGCTCCCCTTCACCGTCGGCCTCCGCCACGACAAGCCGCGGCGTCGTGGCGCCGGGCGCGACGTAGCGCGCCCGCGCAGCTGCGATCCGCTCGGCCTGCGTCCCTTCTGTCACGGACACGGCGCGATTATGCACATGTCCGCGCTTGATGGACACATTTGCCGTGCGCGAAGGCGAGATCCGCGGCCTCGGCGTACGATCCAGGAAGCGCCGGAGTAGCTCAGCTGGTAGAGCAGCCGCCTTGTAAGCGGCAGGCCGTGGGTTCGAGTCCCGCCTCCGGCTTCAAGCGAATTCGCGTCGCTACGCGAGGACCTCTCGCGTCTTTTGATGCGCGAGGATCTTCCGCTTGACGCGCTGGAGCGCGTTGTCGATCGTCTTCGTGTCGCAGCCGAGGCCCTCTGCCATCTCCTCGTAGGAGTTCCCTTCGAGGTAGAGAGTCAGTGCCTCCGCCTCGAGCGACGACAGGCTTGTGCCGAGGCAGCCGACGAGGCTCTGAAGCTCCTCGGTGGAGATCACACACACCGACGGGTCGTTCACGTTCGGCCCGGGAAGCGCGTCGCCGAGCGTGCAGTCGCCCTCGGACTCCTGACCTGCGGGCGTGTGGCTGAACGAGACGTAGGTGTTCAGCGGTGAGTGCTTGAAACGAGTAGCCGTCTTGATCGCGGTGATGATCTGCCGCGTCACGCAGAGCTCGGCGAAGCTCCGGAACGAGGTCTCCTTGTCCGGGCGGAAGTCGCGCATCGCCTTGTAGAGACCGATCATTCCCTCCTGGATCAGGTCGTCGCTGTCACCGCCGGCGAGGAAGTACGAGCTCGCCTTCAGCCGAACGAAGCCCGTATATCTCCGCATGAGCGCATCCAATGCCTCCTGATTCCCATTCCGCGCTTTGAGGACGAGCTGGAGATCTTCAAGCTCTCGTTGAGCTTTCTGAGCGGTCTTCGGTGCTGCAGCAGTGCGGACGGCCATCGCATTACCCCCGTGTGTCTGGCGTCGTTGAGCGGTTCACCTGAGCGGGTCGAGCAAACCTACTGGCTCAAACCTCACCTTGAAGTTGAGGGAGAAGCTAGCACCATTCGCCGAGCGTTACAAGGGTTTGCGAGAAGTGCAGAATGCTAAGAACGTATGTTCGGCTCACGTTTCCCCGCGCCGAAGGCGTTCCAGCTGAGCGCGCGTCTCGGGATCGAGCCGGTCACCCACCCGGCCGCCGGCGCCGG
>Ga0209521_10001164_pt1 | contig 21329 bp, 24 predicted proteins | sample Rifsed19ft4_FD_184016 | JGI IMG/M metagenome (GOLD analysis project Ga0209521, IMG submission 184016) | Soil microbial communities from Rifle, Colorado, USA - sediment 19ft 4 (version 2) | ecosystem: Environmental > Terrestrial > Deep subsurface > Rock core/Sediment | place: Rifle, Colorado...
CATTCGTATGCGCTTAGTTTTTCGAGGACGGGTTGCCATGTTGGAGACCAGTATTTTCCTGTCTTGTTGTCTCTGATGTAGAGGTATCGTCCTGGCCTGTCTGTTGGCAGGTTGTTGTACCTGTATCGGAGAATCCTCCTGTACAGTGGGTCTTTGTGGAAGCTGTGTCCTCCGGCTGTGTTGGAGATTATGGCGCAGTACTCGTTGTTGCTTAGATAGTTGATCCACGGCGTAGGCGTATCAGGTCTAACAATCACATATTCCTTATTATCCTGTGAAAAGTATCCGTACTCCATATTTACACCTTTTTGGACGTAGAGTATACGTCTAGGTGTTTTTATGCTTTTTTGGAGGCGCGAATACTTTTAAGCATTTGTGATGGCTTTCTTCAGCAAATTATTTAACCAACAAGTCTGGTGCCATTTTGACCTGTCGACGCAGAACCTTGCCACCTCGCCGTTTCTTCATCGCGTTACCATTTGTCAAAATGCATTTTTTCCTCTACGCTAATTGAGCGTTGTCTAATTGGTTTTGCACTTTTGTCTGGATATCCCAGCGCAATATAGCATGGAACTTCATAATCTTCTGGAATGTTTAAAACCACTTTAAGATGTTTCAACTCTTCATCGAACGGAATTCTTGTTACGCCATATATTCCCTCAGCTGCCGCGGCAATTAGTATGTTTTCAATACAGCACCATATTGATGCGAACCCGTTCAGCGCCGACAAATTGCTCGGTTTCAAAAGTGACCATTTCTGACGGAAACAGGGAATAATAAGGCATCCGGCAGTTAACAGCATTTTATACTGTTTTGGAATGGCGTTGAAATACATTTCACGTTGAATCGGGTCAAAGCATTCCCAACTGTTTAAAATGTTCTCTACTTCCTTTTCTGCTACATTCTTCTTTACTTTGTTAATAACGATTAGTCTCGTTGATTTGTCATTTATGATAACAAATTCCCATTCCCTCATATGATCATTTGAAGGTGCCTGCAATCCAGCACCTAAGATTCTTTTAATAATATCAATATCGACGTTCTTTTCTTCAAAGTCCCTAACTGTCCTCCGCGACTGAATAGCTTCATGAACATCCATGCCTTATTCCCCTCAAGTGCAGTATGCCACTCATCTGGTTTTATGCTTTTTTATGGGTGGAGAAGAGTGAATTAGAAACCTTGTTTTACTAGTATCACTTCAGAGAAACGAAGAGTCAATAGCCGCAAATCGTCAGCGTCCCAAGCTTATTTGCTAGCTATGATCCAGTGGTCATATACCACGTTCGTGGATTGGTTGATGGTTTACTTGTGATACCAATCGGTTCTCAGCGTTCGACGATATCGTAATATTCTCTCTTGGCTTTCCTGTTCAGGACATACAGAAAGTCCCTGAGCGGTTGGGGACCTTCGTATTTCCACAGTGTGACCAATTTTGGTTCCACTTCTATTACGACTTCATCCTTCATGTTGGAGTATTTCTCAAATGAACCGAGATGCTCCTTTTTGAATAACTCCCTGAACTCTTTGTTATTCTTATCTAGAGGATGTCCCTTGACCTTAGCGGTTCCTTCAATTTGCATGTTGCCAGCGCAAAATGCCACGTTAGGATTGTGTGCCATCTGTTTATATTTTAAGAAGTTTTTGTCGGTTTGAAAGAAAATCTTAAGATCTTTATGCACGCAACTCACGGACCTAGCGGTAACTCGGTCACTTGCAGACGTAGCCAATACCATTGTTTTATGTCTGTCTAATAGGTCTATGACTTCGCTTCTCAGTGTTTCATAGTCAATTTCAGTCTCCATCAACTCAACCTCATAATATTCGTCACGTTCAGTTCCATTAAAACCTTTACGAAGAGGTTTGCAAGATGGCGCCAGTGTAGACGAGACTGTTGAAAAAAGAAAAGGGCGACTTCTTAAGTTCTAGAAAGCATAAATTAACCCTTAGGCGGCGGATTTTTTCTCTTTTGCCCGCATGAAAGAAGTGGAGAGCACATAGCTGTTTCTGTCAGTTCTCATCAAGAGCGCAGAAAAAGAATGCTGAGTTCTGGACTTGCGGCTTCAACAGTGTCGCAACAGGTGGTTCAACCTAAACTTCAGTCTTTATACAAGGGAGGGGACAGCCTGCAGAGAACACGCAAGCCTAAACCATCAACCAGTCAAACACCATTCTCTCAACGCTTCACACTATATAAAGAAAGTATATAAAAGGGGCTATAGTCTTCTCCGAGCAGTTAAGCCTCAACTAACCAAGCAAGTTCTACACTCCAGTTCAACCTATAAATAGAGGGGGTATAAGTTTCCAAGAACGCTAGATCGGTTGTTACTTATCTGCTGAAACACGCCTCAACGAGATCATCTATACGCGCAGTTGCCACGCACTGAACAGTATCCGCACCACCATAGTAAATTTTAACCTCCCCATCCTCTTCAAGAATGGCGCCACTCGTAAACACAACGTTATCGGTCAACCCAACGCGCTCATACGGTTCTCTCGGCGAAAGAATAGGTGCTTTGGCTCTTGCGACAACTTTGGACGGGTCATTCAAATCCAACAGCATCGCGCCGAGATGATAAACGTATTGATACCCTGCCATCACGTGCACACCATGCCAAATCTCAAGCCAACCCTTCTTGGTTTTGATGGGAACCGCACCGGCACCAATTTTCTGCCAATACCAATGCCCATGCGCCCCACGTTTAAACACGCACTTCGACTTACCCCAGAAAACCAAATCAGGCGAATAACTGATCCATATGTCGCCATGGTCACCGGGCAAAATTGGCCTGTCAAGCCGAGCATAAAGCCCACCAATTTTTTCAGGAAACAATACGCCATTTCGGTTGTCGGGTTCTGATATGAAACCACACGAATCAAACTTTTCAAAATCTACCGTTTTAAGCATCCCAATCCTGACGCCATATGAACTGTGTGCAGCAAAACAAATGTAATAGACACCGTCGATCTCCGTGATACGTGGATCGTAAATCATCTCCTCAGTATATCTTTTGAATTCTTCATCTTTGGGGAGATTGATGGGCTTTTTACGAACCTTGAAATGATATCCGTCCTCACTAACAGCCGGTATAAAGTAATTCGATATGTCGATGCTTTCAACTCTGCACAACATTAAATATTTTCCATGGAATTTGACCACGCCTGAATTGTAAATGCCCGAACAAGCGAAGGGCATATCGTCTGCTGTCAAAATGGGATTTTTTTCGTAACGTTTTACGATTTCTTTTTTGGGATAAAGCATGCTTTCACCTTTTGCGTTGAAATTGTGACTTATGATACCCCGCTTTGCTTAAAAATATTTTCTGAGTATTTTTGTGAATTTCTCGTCTGCTAAAATCTGATCGCCCGCGTTGGGCACACGTTATGCAGACTCTGTGCTCGTAGCACCTGATTATTTAAATCTTGAGCCTAGCTAAATAAAACGATACTCGCTATTAAGGAATTAGCGTAGGTGAGGAGTAAAAAGATGGCGAAAATACCTATCGCGTTGCAACTTTATTCAGTTCGTGAGGATTGTGCGCGTGATTTTCCCGGAACTCTTGCGGCTGTGGCGGACATGGGTTATGAAGGCGTTGAGTTTGCAGGATACTATGGTCGAAGCGCTGATGAGTTGAGGAAGATGCTGGACAGTCTAGGGCTGAGAACGGCTGGAACACACATCAGCGTTGACGCTTTGCTTGGGAACGAACTTCAACGGACAATCAAGTTCAACCGCATTCTTGGCAACCACTTCCTAATCGTGCCTTGGTTGCCAGAGAAAATGAGAAGTTCAAAGGCAGAATGGCTTAAGACAGCCTGCCTTATGAACGACATCGCTGAAAAAATAAAGCCTGAAGGAATGCGTGTGGGTTATCATAATCACGCAATTGAATTTCAGCCGATAGATGGGGAGATGCCTTGTGATATATTCTTTGGAGCAACCAAGCCAGATGTGGTGATGCAGCTGGACACGGGAAATGCGATGCGTGGTGGAATCAATCCAGACGGAATACTGGAAATTATTAAGCATTATCCCAATCGTGCGGTTACTGTGCATCTCAAGGAGTTCTCATCAAAAAATGAGCGGGCGCTGATAGGGAATGGAGAGATGAAGTGGCGGGAGTTTTTTTCGTTATGCGAGACTATTGGTGGCACGGAATGGTACATCGCCGAGCAGGAGAGTTGCGCCTTCCAGCCCATCGAATGTGTGAGACTCTGTATAAAGAATCTAAGAAAAATGATGCGATGAATTTCATGGATAAACACAATGTTAAAAAGTCTAAACGCCTAGATGAGAATTCATGAGCAAACTTTGGCATGGGTTCAACTTAGGAAACTGGCTTTCTCAATCTACGTTAAAGCCACCTCACATCGACACCTTTTACAAGGAAGAGGACATCGCCCTAGCCGCGGAGTGGGGATTCAATTTTATACGTTTACCCGTGGACTATATGCTCTTTGAAAAGGACGAGGCTCTAGGCATCTATGATGAAGCTCGTTTGAGGTACGTAGACAAGGGTATCTCATGGTGCAAAAAATATGGATTGCATGTTAACCTTGATCTCCATCACGCGCCTGGATATGGAATATCTAATATGTGTTCGGCGACTCTCTGGACCAACGAAGATCAGCTTAAACGCACAGAGAAAATTTGGAGGATGCTCGCTAAACGTTACGCTGGAGAAGGAGATTACCTCAGTTTTAACCTCATTAACGAACCCTTTGGAGTTGACATGCCCACATATCAGCGATTCGTTAGAAGAATGGTTAAAGCCATTAGGGAGCAAGACCCTGACAGATTTATCATAGCTGACGGACACACTATTTCAACAATGCCCGTGCCAAATATTGAAGACCTCGGGATTGGGCAAAGCCTTCATTGTTATGAGCCTTTATGGCTCACTCACTTAGGAGCAAAATGGGTACACGCCGCCTACATTTATAAGGAAAACCCTGAATATCCAGGCAAACCACCAAATATGGAGAAATATGCCAAGAAGATGCCCTTCTTCTTTTCATTTGAAAGCTGGTTTTTTGAAAGGTATACGGACGTCTACTGTGACAAGGCATGGATAGAAAAACTCTATGAGCCTTGGTTTAAACTGAACAAAACCACTGGAACGTTCATCCACTGTGGCGAGATGGGAGTCTACACCAAAAGAATTTCACGCAAATCCCAGTTAAACTGGTACAGAGACGTCTTCGACATATTCAAAACCCATAACGTTGGCTGGGCAGTCTGGAACCTCAGGGGACCATTCGGCGTCATCAACACGGAACAACCAGGCATACTTATGGAAAAGCTTCCAGACGGAAGCCTCCTAGACAGAGAACTCCTAGAACTATTCCAAAGCTACCTATAAAAGTAAAGGACATGCGCGCGGTGCCTAAGGGAAGGCGAAACCATTATTCGCGATTACCTGCTTGTACCAGTAGAAACTCTTCTTGGGAGTCCGCTCCAAGTTTTCATAATTCGTGTGGACGAGCCCGAAACGCTTACTGTAACCTTCAGCCCACTCGAAGTTATCAATAATTGTCCATGCAAAGTATCCATTGAGCCTCACCCCGTCCTTGATAGCTCGATACGCCGCAGCAACATGGTCTCGAAGGAAAGCTATTCGATCGTCGTCTTGGACCTTGCCATCCTTTATCACGTTGTCTTCGAAGGCAGCCCCGTTTTCGGTGACGTAAAGCAATGGATTACCATAATCCGTTCGTAAGCGCATCAGCATCTCGTATAATCCGTTAGGATAGATCTCCCAGCCCCTTTCTGTGGTGGGCGTGTTTTTCTGAACCACCTTAGCCTGCGTCACAGGGTTTGACGGATCATAAGTTGCAAGCAAGCGCGAATAATAGTTCATGCCAAAAAAGTCCAGGGGTTGCTTGATTAGATCCATATCTTCTTGGCTATGTCTTAATCCAAGCTTTTCTGCTAAAGGAGGATACTCCCCTTTCAAGAGGGGATCGATGAACCAGCGATTCCGGAACTCATCGAGCTTGCTGGCTGCCTCCTGATCCTTCTTATCGTCGCTGATTGGATGCACGGCATTAAGGTCTATAATTGTGCCTATCTGGAAATTCTGGTTGAAATCCCGTAGAGTTTGAATGGCTTTTCCTTGTGCTAGCTGTAAATGATGCGAGACTTTCAAGGATAATTCCAGGTTTCTTATGCCTGGTGCATGGATCCCAGTGAGATGCCCCAACCACGCTATAGGTCTAGGTTCGTTGATGATTAACCATCGCTTGACTTTGTCGCCTAACTCGCGGGCCATGAGTTCAGCGTAATCTGCAAAATACTGAATGATATTCCGGTTTGCCCATCCTCCTTCATCCTGTAGCGTCTGAGGCAGGTCATAATGATACAGACAAACCCAAGGTTCGATTCCACTTCCCAAGAGTTCATCGACAAGGCGCCTGTAGAAGCTGAGACCAGCCCTATTGGCATCACCTTTTCCCTTAGGAAGCACACGAGGCCAAGATATGGAGAATCGGTACGCTTGCACGCCTAACTCTTTCATTAAAGCTATATCTTCTGTATAGCGATGGTAATGATCGCACGCTACATCTCCTGTATCACCATTCTTGATGTTTCCGGGAGTATGAGAAAAGCGATCCCAAATCGATTCACCTTTCCCATCTTCGTTCCAGGCACCTTCAATCTGATAAGAGGAGCTTGCAACGCCCCAGAGAAAACCATGTGGAAAAGCGATTCTCTCAGCAGTCGCACTCATATAATTTCACCTTTTCCTTTTGATATTTGCTGCTTTTCTATATTTGTGTTCTGCTTGCGTCAGCAAAAAGCTTGGGAAAGGAATCTTTGAGTTTCTGGGTGGATGTTTATTTCATCGAGGGCGCAGATGCTCCTCCAACAGCTCCTTGGGCGATAAACTTAAACCCTCACGAACCCTTAACCACCTAAACTATAGTGTAACGGAGAATGTTGCAGAATGCGGGCTCTGCCTAAAGAATACAACTTTGTGGAAATCGAGCAGAAGTGGCAGAAAAAATGGGAAGAAATGGGAATTTACCGTTTTGATTGGACGGACAACACTCATCCCACTTTCAGCGTTGACACTCCGCCGCCTTATCCTTCCGGCGAGTTTCACATGGGTAACGTTTTGAACTGGACCTATTTTGACATGGTAGCCCGCTACAAGCGCATGAGGGGTTACAATGTTCTTTTCCCCCAAGGATGGGACTGCCATGGGCTAAGCGTTGAATTGCAAGTGGAAAGAGAGCATAATCTCCGAAAAAGGGAGGCACCTCCCGATAAGTTCCGCAAGTGGTGCGAGCAACTGGTTGAAAGGTACATTGTCATGATGAAGGAAGGCGTCGTAAGGCTGGGCTGCAGTGTTGACTGGACTACGGAGTACCGCACCATGGACCCTGACTATTGGAGACGCACTCAGCTAAGCTTCATACTCATGCACAAGAAAGGCTTCGTGTACCAAGGCACGCACCCGGTGAACTGGTGTCCCCGCTGCGAAACAGCCATTGCCGATGCGGAAGTAGACTACGAAAGGCAGGAGGGCAGTCTTCATTACATACGTTTTCCGCTGGAAAATAGCAACGAATACTTGCTGATTGCCACAACGCGCCCCGAGTTTATTCCCGCGTGTGTTGCGGTTGCAATAAACCCAATAGATGCGCGGTTCAACAAGCACATCGGCAGAAAAATCGTTGTGCCAGTTGTTAACCGTCTCGTAGCGATTATTCCCGATGAAGGGGTTGACCCATCCTTTGGCACTGGCGTGGTTATGATATGCACGTACGGCGACAAGGAAGACGTGAAAACAGTGATCAAGCACAAGTTGCCCGTTATAATGCTTCTGACCGAGAACGGGAAGATCAATGAGAACGGCGGCAAGTACGCGGGCTTGACGATAACCGAAGCCCGGAGAGCCATAGTCCAAGACCTCGCAGATGCTGGATTGCTGGAGAAAACCGAGAGGCTTACGCAGGAGATAGGCGTGTGTGACCGTTGCAAGACGCATGTCGAGATTCTTGAGCGTAAGCAGTGGTTCATGAAAACACGCATCCTAACTGACAGTGTGGAAAAAGCCGCCAACGAGGTGGTTTGGTATCCCGACTACATGAAAACACGCTTGATTGACTGGGCGCAGTCCCTTGATTGGGATTGGGTGATAAGTCGCCAGCGCGTCTTCGCAACGCCTATCCCCGTGTGGTACTGCAAAAGCTGCGGTGAGGTAATCCTTGCTAAAGAAGAGTGGGTTCCTATAGACCCTAAACTGGAAAACCCCAGAATAGACAAGTGTCCGAAGTGCGGCGGCCGCGGGTTCACTCCTGAACGTGACGTGTTTGACACGTGGATGGACTCTTCGATCACTTGCGCGGTGCACGCTGGCTGGCCTGATCGCAAAGACTGGCGGCGTCTCTTCCCCGCTGATGTGCACCCGTCGGGCATCGACATCATCAGGACTTGGGCGTATTACCTGATGGTTCGGCACTTAGCCCTGTTTGATGAGAAGCCTTACAAGAGTTGCCTGATCAACGGCATGGTTCTGGGTTCAGACGGCCGGAAAATGAGCAAGTCGCTCAAGAACTATGTTACGGCGCCTGAAGTTTTGAACAAGTACGGCTCGGACGCCACGCGCCAGTGGGCTGCGGGAGGAGGCGCCACAGGCTCAGACATTCCTTTCCGATGGCCAGATGTGGAGTACGGCAGACGCTTTCTGGTTAAGCTGTGGAACGTTTCGAGCTTCGCGAGTAAACTCTTGAAGGACTACGCGCCCGACAAGGTAGAGTGCGCGCTTCAACCCTTGGACAAGTGGATTTTGAGTAAGACGGCAAAGCTGACGAAGGCGGTGACTGAAGCCATGGAGAAATGCCAATTCAACATTGCCGTGGAGGAGACTCGCAATTTTACGTGGCATGTTTTCTGCGATTGCTACGTGGAAGCAGTCAAGGACAGGCTTTACAGGCCAGAAATGCACAGCGAAGCCAAAAAGGTGGCGGCGCAATACACTCTTTACGAGGTCTTGTACCGTGTTTTGCAACTTCTGGCGCCCATGACACCGCATTTGACCGAGGAGATTTACCAAACAATGTATGCTCAGAACAAGGGTTGCAAGAGTTTGCAGATTTCGCCTTGGCCAGAGTTCAAGCCGTCACTCGCGGATGAGAAGGCGGAGAAATACGGAGATTTGATAATGGCAGTGATTAGCGAAGTTAGGAGGGAAAAGGCGGAGAAGCATATGCCTTTGAACGCGCAGGTTAAGAAGTTGACGGTTTACGCTGGAGACAACATAGAGACTGCCAACGTGATCCTGTCTGGCAGTGAAGATATTGCTGGAACCTGCAAAGTTGCCCGTCTCGAAGTTCTCGCGGAAAAGGGCAGCGGCAGAGAAATCGCCCAATTCGCTGATGTTCATTTCGTCACTGAATACTGAAGGTGAACCGTTGGAAAGACCCAAAAAAATTAGAAAGGTCGGCATAATAGGCTGCGGCGCCATCGGTACCCTCATCGCAGAAGCCGTCGAACGAAGACTTGTAATGTGCGACGAGCTGATTCTTTATGATTATGAATTGGAAAAAGCCGAGAAGCTCAGGAGTTCATTGCATTTTCCAACAACGGTCGTCTTGAATCTTGACGAGATGCTTAGGCTTAAACCCAAGGTTATCGTGGAAGCGGCGTCACAGCAGGCTGCCAGAGAATACGTCAGCAGGATTGTGGGTGAGGGCGTCAATTTGATTGTGATGAGCAGTGGCGCCCTTTTAGGCTTGAATGTGCAGAGCAACAAGGTTCACGTGCCTTCTGGCGCGATTGGAGGGTTGGACGCGCTTTCCAGTGCGGCTTTAGCTGGGATAGATGAGGTAGTCTTGACTTCGCGGAAAAATCCTAAAGCCTTCGATATGACTAACAAGGAAGCAAGAATCGTTTACGAGGGCAGCGCCGAAGAAGCGGCTAGGCTTTTCCCGCGAGAAATGAACGTTGCAGCTACTTTGGCTTTAACCGTTAAGCCAGCAAGAGTGAGGGTGCAAGTGCTCTCTGATCCGACGGTGCATCGTAACATGCATGAGATTCAGGTGAAGTGGCGATTCGGCGAAATGTTTTTGCGTTTTGCGAATGACCCTCATCCACAGAACCCGCGCACAAGCGCGCTTGCTGCATGGTCTGCGACAAGGCTGTTAAAAACGCTCTTGGAAGCATAGTTTCTTTTCTTTTGCCAACCGAAAAACGCAGTGTGATTTTTCACATTCCCAAAAAAGAAAAAGAGAGATTTGTTACTTTTTTGTGTTTAAGCTTCTTCTTGATTTTCAGCACTTTCGGCTGTTGTTTCTTCTGCGGGCGGCGTTTCTTCGGCGCATTCTGGCTGGTCTACTATAGATTCGACGACTGCTTCCTGTTGCGCCTCCTTGGGCGCTCCATGAGGGTGGGCCTCTTGTGTGGTGTCCTCTATGGCTTGAGGCGTATCTTCTACGACCTGTGGCGCATCTGCTAGCACGGTATCTACACTTTCAGTTGAGGGCTGTTCCGGCACTGCCTCCTCCACGGTTATAACTGGCTCTTGAAGGATTTCTTCCGCGGCCTGTGGCGTTTCAGCTGGCACAACTTCTGCGTTTTCTACTGGTGGCTGTTCTGACACTGGCGCTGTTTCTTCAATGGTAGCGACTGGCTCTTGAGGGCACGGCTCCGTTGCAGCTGACTCCGCCGAAATAGGCTCTTCTACGCTTGGTTCTGCTGCAACATCAGGCGCCGCTTCCTTGTTTTCTTCTAAGGGCTGCTCTGGCTCTGGCGCTGCTTCCTCAACGGGCGTAACTGGTTCTGATGCCGCTTCCTCAACGGTTGCAACTGGCTCTGGAGGGCTTGGCTCCGTTGCAACTTCAACTTCCGCTGGCACAACTAGAATATTTTCTGCAGGTTGACTTTGGACGGCTTCACTTTCCTGTGGTGGGGAAGGCTCTGCTGCTGGCGCAGGAGCAGGCGGGCAAAGCTGGTTTGCGGCTTCTTTGATTATGTCTAGCTCATGCTTGGCCGTTTCAAGTCCTGTGGCGAGGAGGTTTACTTCGCGCTGGTAAATTTCCTCATCAATTTCGCCAACTACATGTTGTATTTCGTAATTGGCAAAAAGCATCTCCAACGTTTTAATTTGGCTCTCTAAGTCCTGTACTTTAAGTTGCATTTTCGCAAGGAGGTCGTTCTGCTGCTTTTCGATTTCTGCTATGGCTGCGATTATTTCGTTGTTGAACGAATCGCGGGTGGACTGAGAAATTCTGCCAGTTTCAAATAAGTTGTCCAGTGCTTGCTTCTTTTTCTTCGCTATTTCATATTCTTCGTTTAATCGCTTAAAGGAGTGTTTCCACGAAATCAATTTTAGCACCATGGATTTTTAGGCACAAAAGAAGAAATAACGTTTGTTAACATGCACGTATATCGCTGAGTGTTAGAAATGACCGTGTTTGCCATCAAAAAGGAAATTGTGCGTTTAAAATTTTGTTCACTCCACGTTATTTATATAATTAAAAATTGAAATTTTTCTCAAACAAAATTTACAAAAACCATTTCTGCAAGGGAAAGTGTGCTGGTGAACTATTTGTTTTCAACATCGAAACTTAAGGATTTAACCTGAAAGGAGACGCCAGAGTAAATTGCGGTTTGGCATTATTGTTTTCCGCATGGATATTTTTGTATATACATGTTAGATTTTATTTCAACATCAGATTCGAAATTCGAATAAAACTTAAATATCTAAACTGAATTAAACTTCTACAATGTGAATAAACATGGTGGCTTTGACCGTAATTCTCAGCAATGAAAGATTAGAAGGGAGAATCCTCAAGAAGATGCATGAACGCATAATAAAAAACTTCATGGATATTATCATAATGGCTGAATTGCGGGACGGGTCCCTCAGCGGCTACGATGTCATCTCATACATTCACAACAAGTTTAACCTCCTCGTAAGCTCAGGCACCGTCTACTCGCTCCTCTACTCCCTCGAAAGAAACGGTCTTGTCGAAGGAGTCTGGGATGAAAGAAAAAGAACCTACAAACTCACCGAGAAAGGCAAAAAAACAATAGAAACAATATTGAATGCTAACGACAAAATCAAAGGTTTACTAACAAACATCCTAAAGATATAAACATCCTCATCCTAATTTTTTTAAGTTATACACAAATCGAAACGCTAAAAAACCCCTTTCATGTTTTCCTATGAGCAGCATGTCTAGTGGAAGGGCCCGTAGCTCAGTAAGGACAGAGCACCGGACTTTTAATCCGGTGGTCACGGGTTCAATTCCCGTCGGGCCCGCCAAATTTTGTTACCCTGCAGTCTATAGCAGGTTTGATTCTGCTTCTTTTAAATATCATAGTTACATGTAATATCTTTAGCGTAGAGGATTGTGTCTTGACCGTTCATTTTGTTCAATGGAATACCGGACGTGACTTGATGAAGGAGGCTAATCGCCTCTATGATGCAGCGGGCACTTTTGATTGCGTGGAAAAGGGCGACCTTGTAGCCGTCAAGTTGCACGTGGGCGAGTTGGGTAACCCGTATTATGTGCAGCCGTTTTTCGTGCATGACATAGTCCGCAGGGTCAAGGAGGCAGGCGGCAAACCGTTCCTCACCGACTCCAACACGTACTATCACGCGCAACGTAACAACGGGTACGATCACATGGTCACGGCGGTGATGAACGGGTTTAACATGGTCCCGTTCATCGTGGCAGACGGGCTTCGAAGCGAAAACTACAGGATAGTGAATACGAAGGGCATATTAAAGGAAATTGAGGTAGCGGGCGTTATTGCCGAGGCTGACGCCATGATTGTCGTGTCGCATGACAAGGGTCACGAGCTCAGTGGCTTCGGTGGCGCCATAAAGAATTTGGGGATGGGTTGCGCGTCGCGAGCGGGTAAGCTGCGGCAGCATAGAACAGTGGGCTTGGAGATAGATGAGTCTAAGTGCATCGGTTGCGGCAAGTGCAAGCAGACATGTGAACTAAGTTTGCCCGAGATTATCGGCGAGAAAGCTAAGAATGTTTCGCCTTTGTGCTCGCGTTGCCCCGCATGCTCGCAGGCGTGCCCCACAGGTGCCATAAAATTGACGCATAAGGCAAATCTTTGCAGGGCGCTTGCGTCCGCAGCGTATGGCGTACTCTCCACTTTCAAGAAGGGTAAGGTGTCGTACGTGAGTTTCGCTAAGGATATTACGCAGTACTGTGATTGTTCGCCCAGTCCCGGCGATGTCATTATGAAGGATGTTGGCATCTTCGCGGCTGACTCGCCGGTTTCTGTTGACGGCGCGTTCCTCACGATGATAGACTATAAGGTGTTTAACGACGCTTATGGGGTAGATTGCATGTTGCAGGTTCAGGAAGCGAAGGATATTGGCATTGAGGGCGAAGTGAAGCCGAAAATAGCCAGAATAAGTTGAGCGTGCGGAGCGCGTTTTTGCTGAGGATGCGGTTCTGCATCATCTTGTGTTTTGATCTTACTGCAGAGAATAGCCAATTCTTGTTAAGCCACAAAAGATTAACTGGAAAAGAAAGTTGTGATGGAAGCCTTCTCCTTCTTCCATTTTCAGGCTGAAAATAGTGTTATGTTGAATCTTTATAAAACGTTTGTGTCGGCATCGGCATATATCATATCTGACAATATGCTTTAGCTTAAGCTCATTGCGATACAGCAATGTAATTGTGGACAAAGATTAAATGATGTTTCGAGCTTCAGGGGTTTCTCCAAATGTTGTATGGGCACTGGTTCCAGCAGTAAGGGCTTCCCTTAAAAATGCAGTTCTTGCACTCCATTCTGTCAAAAAGCCTGCCTCTGCTCAAAAAGTCCACTACTATTATTTGATTAGCAGATAATCATTTTAAGTTTGTGCCTAACACCCGAAAATAAACCCAAAGGGTGCTATTTGGGTTTCTGAACCGCTACCTTTTCATGTCTCTTCAAAATCTTAGCGTATCTTAACAGTTCCAGCGCTGCGAGAAGGACAATAACTATTAAGGCTATGACTGCAACTGCGTAGACGTATTGTCCTCGCGACATAAAGAAAAAGAGAAGATATACGCAAACAGCGAAAATGCCAATCGCCATAAACGCAAGCGAAAAGAAACGCACTTCAAAATACTTCTTTACTTCCTCTCTGCTCAATGTAGCTTGCCCTCTGCAACTCTCTCTAATAAATCGTTTGTTAGCGCTGGTTTGAAGTTATTCTTTCCATTTCATCCAGCGCTTTTTTGTATTTTTCGTGAATGAGCTTTCTGTCAAAGTCCCAAAATTCTTGTAACATGGCTTGTTGTTCTTGCGGTGTAAAGTACTCCATGGATGGATAGAAGAATCTTTTGTCTTCTTTTTCAATGTGTTTGGGGTAAAATTCAACCAAGTCATTTAGAAACTTCAAAACATCTTCTAGTGATTCAGATTTGCTCTTGACATAGCTCTCTTTTGCTTTTTCAAGATTGCGTGTAGTGGTTCGGGCATAAATGTGTTCTCTGATTAATTCTCTCATCATTGTGGCGTGTTCGTCTGACAGTTTTTTCTTGGCAAGTTCTCGAAAGAGTATGCCCTCCTCTTTACCGTGATGGCAACGGTCAGCATAAGTCCTGATGAAATCTACTACAATGCCAATAAAATTTGAATCAACTTCTTTCGTCTCGCTCATTTGAGATAGTTCTTTCTTCATCGGCAAAATCATACGTTCAATTGACCTGTGCTCCCAAATTAGGGCGTCAACGGGCAGCATTTCTCAAAATCCCTCGTATGAAGGAGGCAGGGCTTTCTTTATAAAATTAACCGTGAATCTCGCTTCATTAGAGCCTTCTTCTTTTACATCACCTATTAGTACCTGTCTTCAGCCGCTTGTAACTGTCTATACCGTCAATTGCGCAACAGCGCGCGTTCCATACTGCCTGTTGGGCAACATACTTAAGTGTAACATTGTGCCATTGTATCATTGGTGATGAGGGTGAAGAGGCTTTCAGCCGTAGTTTCAGATGAAGATTACAGGCGAGTTGAAAAGTTGGTTAAGGCTGGCGCAGCTGTCAGCATCGCCCAGCTAGTTCGGGACGCCGTAGATGAGTACATCGATAAACTCGACGCAGGCAAACTGCTCAACCTGCGAACTGTTCCGTTGGAGCAGGCTCGGAAGGAAGTGGAGAGATACCTTAAAGAGCATCCTGGACTGGTTTGGCCTGACGAGATGGCTGAAGAACTCGGGTTAGACTATCGAATCGTGCTCTCAGTAGTCCAAGATCTGTTGCAAGAGGGAAAAGCGGAAGAGGCAAGGGCTCAGGTGGTTGAGGCATGACTGTTCTCAGCGGCCAAGGAGACGGCATAGTCGGCGAAAGGATTGTCGCCTATGCCCGCAAAATCGAGTTGATGAAAATTCCCATTCCTAGGACTCACAGGCATAGGGCGCAGGCAGCTAAACTCAACGATGCTGAATGTTACGTTTTGAGGCCTATCCGATGGAAATCTAGAGAAGGGTAACCAGTCATAACCGTGACACGGTACTACTATTTTTCTTTGAATTTTTCGTCATTAGAGATTCTTAATCTTAAAGCTGAAAATAGGCTAATAGGCTTAGTATTCCCTTTCGACTTCAATGGGTAAGCAGCGGAAATCTTTTGTGAAACCAAAACAAATAATCAGTATAGCGCATAAGAATTGCATAGGGAGATGAAAGCGAAAATGACTGAAAAAACGGATAAGCACCATATTCAGGAATTAAAGGAAATGATCCAAGAAAAAGAACCAAAAGAACCAGTGGAAAAAGTCCTCGTCAAATTCTGCGAACGCCACGCCGTCTCCTTAGATACGTGCAGAAAATACTATGAGCGGTTAGTTGCAGAAGGCAAAGTCAAAGAAAAATAGCGCCATTATTCACCTTTTCAGCCCTCTACTGGAGTCTACACAAAAGTTCAACCTATATATAGAGGGGGTATAAGTCAAAAAGAGCAGCTAGTCCGCCACTGAACGAACGGTTTAAGTTAAGATATTCCGAATTTAACTCTCGAGGAATAAACGATTTGAAGGAACTCGTCTTCGTAGGTTTAGGATTAAACGACGAGAACGGAATTAGTCTTCGCGGACTCGAAGAAACCAAAACTGCAGACCACGTCTTTATCGAGTTATATACAAGCCTGCTGCCAGACTTTTCGCTCAAACACCTAGAAGCCCTAACAGGCAAGCGAGTGCGCATAGTCTCAAGACGCAACCTTGAAGAGGAAAACGGAGCACTCATCCTAAACGCCGCAGAAAAGGGCAAAACTGTCCTCTTAGTTCCTGGCGATCCGTTCATAGCCACGACTCACGTGGCATTGCGCATCGAAGCTGAAAAACGCGGCATCAAAACGCGCATCGTTCACGGCGCCAGCATAATCTCCGCCATAATCGGTTTAAGCGGCTTGCACAACTACAAGTTCGGAAAAACCGTCACCATATCCTTCCCCGAAAACTTTTCAGAAACCCCCTACAACGTCATCGCCCAAAACAAGAAGCTTGGGCTGCACACGCTTTGCTTGCTGGACTTGAAAGCGGATGAAAAACGCTTCCTAAACATCAAACAAGCCCTAGAACTGCTCTTAGAGATTGAGCAGAAAAGAAAAAAGCGCGTAGTCACGCCGAACACGCTGGCTATCGGCGTCGCAAGAGTTGGAAGCGATGCGCCAACGTTAAAGGCGGACTTCATAAAAAACCTGTTAAACTACGATTTCGGAGAACCACCGCAGAGTCTGATTTTTCCGGGAGAACTCCATTTTATGGAAGCCGAAGCGCTAATAGCATTTGCAGGCGCACCCAAAAAGTTAAGGAGCATGACCAAATGAGCTTGGAAGCGCTCGTGTCAAAATACATATTTTCCACAGAAAAGGTTCTGAAGGAAATGCAGCGAGTTAAAGGCGCCATAACGGTGAATGAAGAATGCGTAAACAGCATTATAGGGTATGTCACAGCTTATTTGGCAGACGCAAAGTATTATAAGGCTCAAAAAAGGTTTGAGACAAGTTTAACCTCCATCGCCTATTGCGAAGGACTGTTGGACGCTCTAAAACTGTTGGGAGCCGTGAAATTCGGATGGCCATCAAGCACAAAAAGCACAGAATAGTCTTGGCTTCAGGCGTATTCGATCTGCTGCACTTGGGGCATGTGAAGTTCTTAGAGGAAGCCAAGAAAGCTGGAGGCAAAAGCGCGGAACTCATAGTCATCATCGCCAGAGACAGCACAGTGGAAAAAAGCAAGGGTAGCAAACCCGTCATGTCTGAGAACCAGCGCCGAGCTTTGGTGGAATCCTTGAAAGTGGTCGATGAAGCTGTACTCGGCTTTGAAAAATTTGACATTGGCGATGTCATTGACAGAATTAAGCCTGACGTGATAGCTTTGGGATACGACCAAGCTGCTATGGAGAAGCAAGTGCGCGAGTACGTTGACAAGCATGGATTAAACGTGAAGGTTGTTCGAGTGGGCAAGTTTGAAGAGGATGAACTGGACAGTTCGTCAAAGATAAGGCAGAAAATCATTGAAAAATTCGCCAGATGAGCAAGCCATGTACAGCAGCCAGAAGTTCAAGCCAACGTACATTCTCATCGCGTTGAACGTGCTTTTTTACGTTTACACTTCGGTGGCAGGCGGAAATTTTCTCGAAACAAGCGGCGACATGATTTTGCGTTACGGTCAAGTTAACGGGTTCGTCATTTATTATGGGTGGTACTGGCAGCTTTTAACGTCCATGTTCGTTCACGCCAGCATCGCACATCTTGCAGGCAACATGCTCTTTCTCCTCATTTTCGGATTGAGAGGAGAAGAAATGTTTTCGCTGCCAGAGTACCTGCTCATCTACTTCTTGGGCGGATTAACCGGAAACCTGCTGTCGCTGGTGTTTCTACCTCTCGACGTTCCTTCCGCTGGAGCATCAGGCGCCATCTTTGCAATGTTCGGAGCCTGCACCATTTACGCCAGACGTTCTGTAGGTCAATCCATAATTGGCGCGTTGATATACGCGTTCTTTTTGTTGCTTCTCAGCTCAGGACCAAACGTGAACAATTCAGCTCACATAGGCGGACTTGTTGCTGGCTTGTTAATCGGTTATGTGTTAGCCATAAAACGCAAACCTGCTACTACGTACAGAATCAGTTACTCGTATTTACATGGTTTGTCAAGTTTAAGGAAGGGTTAAGATTTCTATCTTCACTTTGTACCCGTCTTTGAGGTTAAGGTGTTTTCTAAGGCAGACTGGCGCGATGATTTCCACGACTGAGCTGTCATAGTGACTGCGCAGAGCAGAAATCAAAGCGCCCTTCACTTTGTTACCTATTGTGGCAGGATAACATTTAACTAAGCCAAAAGTGCGGTCTTCGTTTTTGAAGCCTTGAATCTCAATGGCTGGGTACGCTTCCAATTCTGTGCGAGTCTTAAGGTCATAGTCACTTGTGAGCTTAAGGTTGAGCGTGCCAGGGTAAGGGTCGAAACCCAGTTTTTCAATGAACTGTTTCCTATAATGCTCTTTTAAGATGTAATAAGCGCCTTCGCCTAGCCCTGTGAAAACCGTGCCTTCAAGGGTTACGGAAGGTGGATAGGCTGCTTCAATCACGAATCGCAAGTTCGAATATAGCTTTTGAAGTTCTCTTGTGCCTTTGTCGTCGATTTTTATTAGGCTGCCTTCGGGCGTTATGGTTCTTTGAATCCATCTTTTACGCTCGAGTTCTATCAGGTAGCGGGATGCTGTCTGCTGGGAAATTCCCAATTTCTCAGCCAAATATTCGGTTGAGATTTTAGATGTTCGCCTATGAGCACCCATTTCCGCTAGTTGAAGAAGCGTGCAGAGGTGCCGCCACATCTGCTTGTTAGCCAATCAACTGCAGTTCTCCAGTTGCAACTACAGATAATAGTTATGGGTTAATATTTAAACGGCTCGACCATGATTGTTCTAGCTAAGACGGCGATTCTCTTCAAAAAAAGATGGTTGTTTTACTGGTGGTTTTAACATAAGAAATATAAGTTGCCGTTAATCAAAGAACATAGTGAAAAGAATAATGAATCTATGGAAACTTCGTCTCTCAATGGCTGGAACCTTAGCCATAATCATAGGATTATCCACCTTAGTGTTCACAGTAATCCTAATGTTCGCAGGCGTCTTCGACCTTCTCACATTAGGCGTCATCGTAGTGGCCTTCAACATAATCCAATGGCTAATCGCGCCGTACATGGTTGACGCCATCTACAAGGTTCGCGCACTCCCTGAAAATGAAAACCCACAGCTCCACCAAGCCGTCAGCAGCATCAGCCAAAAAAGCGGAGTCACCAAACCAAAACTCATGTTAGCGCAGATTCCGCTTCCGAACGCTTTCGCGTATGGTTCGCCACTCGCTGGCAACCGTATCGCAGTAACCCAAGGCTTGCTGAAGAATCTGGATGAAGGCGAAGTTGAAGCAGTAATAGGTCACGAACTAGGGCATTTGAAGCACAGAGACATGCAGATTATGATGGCAGTCTCCTTCCTACCAGCGCTGTTTACTTACATCGGCTACTCGCTTATGTGGTCATCCATGTACCGAGGCAACCGCAGAAACGAAGGCGGCAACAGCGCGTTGATAGGTATAGCCTTCATGGCGTTTGCTTGGGTGCTCAACATGTTCACGCTTTACCTGAGCCGATTGCGTGAGTACTATGCGGATAGGCACAGCGCTGGAGTAGTAGACGGTGGCGCACAGAAGCTTTCCATGGGTTTAGCAAAGATAGTCAAAAGCACAAAGAGCATCCGCAAACCTGAGCAGCAGAAGCAAAACCTAGCGTTCAAGTCACTGTTCATCTCTGACCCTGAAAGGGCAAACACGGACGCAGCAGCCATAAACGCCATGCAAGCCAGCAGCAAATCGGACTTGGTTCAAGAAATCCTTTCACAGAAGCTCACGACCGAAGCTAAAATTGCAGAAGCCTTCTCAACTCATCCTAACATAATCAAGCGTCTGCGAGCACTGCAAGAACTAAGCCAAAACGCATAACCCTCTTTTCGCGTTCTTCTGTTTTTGGAAAAACGTTAAAGCAGCATATCGCTATTTTAACGTAGAAACGACGCGAAAACGTTTCGCCCTTCTGTTCATGATTTGATAACTTTTATGTTCAAAAGGCTTATATTGCTTGATGGATAATCCATCCAATAGCCATGAACTCCAGAAAAGTAGCAATTATTACAGTGCTAGCTGCTCTTTCAATAGCCACTAATTACGCGTTGTTGCCTTTCTTTAACGTCAAGTTTATGGATTTTATTGTTTTTGTGGGTGGCTTCTGTTTTGGTCCTTTTGCAGGCGGATTTATCGGCGCTGTCTCTTGGGCTATTTATGGGTCGTTGAATCCTCTGGGTTTTTCTCTTCCAGTTTGGCTTTCAACCATGTTTGCAGAAGCGATTTTCGGTGTTGTTGGTGGTTTTACAGCGAGATTCCTAGTTTTGCCTAAAAATTCAAGCGTGAATAAAGACAAAATTGGCACCTGCATTCTCTTCGGTGTTGTCAGCATGCTCTTGACGTTCGCTTATGATTTCATCACCAACATCGCCTATGCGTACGCGTATGACATAAACCTCATCGTAGCCATTATCGTAGGCTTCATTCCTTTCGGCATAGTTCATTTGCTCAGTAACGTGGTTTTTTTCAGCGTAGGTTGCGTTCCAACGATTAACACTATATTAAAAATCACTGGAGGTGAGAAATCTGGTCATGAATAAGTGGGCAATAGTTTCCTTAGTTCTCGTTTGTTGGACATTAGGCATATCGCTAACAGCTGGTTATTACTGGCTGCAATACAATGACCTTTCCCAGCAAACAAGTGGACTGCGAATTACTGTTAACATTGGCGTGGACTACGGCAACGGCACAAGAACATACTATAACGACACGCAAGCCTTCACAGGAGAAACGGTGCTCACCGCGACTAAACGAGTGGCTGATGTGGAAGTTGCCACGAGCGCTTATGGCACATACGTCACTGGAATCAACGGCGCAAAGGTGCAGGGCGATTACGGCTGGACTTATTGGCCTTGGAATAGCACAGGCAGCTCATGGGATTTCGCTCCAGTAGGCGCTGACGTCTACCAAATTGTTGCAAACGAAAGCACATTCTTATGGTACTACCAGAACGCCTTCAACTCGCCACCATAAAGTCTGAAGTTCTTCAAGCACTAAACTGCTTTTTCTTTTCTGGTTGCAAAACAATTTTAAACCTCAAAATGCTTGTCATCCGTAGCACTTTAATGGAAGTTACAGCCTTGAACGAGACTACAAAAATAATCTGTCAAGCCCAAAAGGAAGGCAGAAAAGCGCTTTTGGAAACTGAAGCCAAAACCATCTGCATGGAATACGCTATTCCAGTTACCAAA
>Ga0209521_10001167_pt1 | contig 21286 bp, 14 predicted proteins | sample Rifsed19ft4_FD_184016 | JGI IMG/M metagenome (GOLD analysis project Ga0209521, IMG submission 184016) | Soil microbial communities from Rifle, Colorado, USA - sediment 19ft 4 (version 2) | ecosystem: Environmental > Terrestrial > Deep subsurface > Rock core/Sediment | place: Rifle, Colorado...
AACTTACAAAAGAACAGCGGGAATATCTTGCCTCCTGGGAGATGGCTACTTAGTGTCTCAATTCACAAATACGGTTACATTCGGCAGCCGATCCATCCCCACCGGCTGCGTTACGCTTCCTGCGGCATAGTGCAAGACTATGTCTCAGTCGCGCGCCTTGCCGTTGGGGCGGCTCGGCTGCCTCGGTGTGTCACCGTATTTATGAACTGAGACACTTAGTTTATCCAACTTTAAGAACTTCTACTATTGCCTCAAGTGCAGGTATGAGGGTTTGTTTAAAATCGCTGTCAGATGAAGATGAGGCCAGGTGTATTATTCCGTTCAGATCTCTTATTACCCTGGTCAATTTTTCAGCGAGCCTTTTATTTGAATCCTTTAAGATCTCAAGGAGACGTTGATTCTCAAGTCTGAGACGTTTTCTCTCGAGAGCCTTCTTAGTGACAAAGCTTAATTGTTTTATATTATAAAGGGGCTTTTGCAGGTAATCAAAGGCGCCTTCGTCTCTTAACGCCTCAATAACACTATCCATAGTCCCATGTCCGGTAAGAATAACTACTTCTATTGCTGTATCCTTTTCCTTGACCCTCTTTAATACTTCAATGCCATCTATCTTTGGCATCTTTAGATCTGTAATTACAAGGTCAAATTGAATCTTATCAATCAGGGATACGGCCTGTTCTCCGTCATAGGCGGTTAATACTTCATATCCTTTATTACTGAGATGTCTTTCAATGAGGTTTAAAATGTCTTCATCATCATCAACTATCAGGATTGTTTCGGGGTTCATATATTCCTCCTCTGTTTTTCTGTATTCTAGAATTAATGGGTGAATTTGACATGGCCTCCTTTGACCTGGGTACCTTTCTTCTATCTACAGGAAATTCAATAATAAATTTCGTCCCCATCCCTGCAATACTCTCTACATCTATAGTCCCGCCATGGTCCTTTATTATTGAATATGCTATAGACAATCCTAGTCCGGTCCCCTTTCCAACCTCTTTTGTTGTAAAGAAAGGGTCAAATATCTTATCATAAACCTCTTCAGAGATACCAGCGCCTGTATCGCTGAAGAGTACTCTGACATTTTTAATACTATCTTTATTCTTACCATTATTGTATATTAACTGACTTTTTACAGTGAGGGTTCCACCACCCTTTTCTTCCATTGCGTCTTTTGCATTTGTAATGAGATTCAGGAAAACCTGCTCGAGTCTGTTGTGGTCGCCCCATATCCGCGGGATGTTATTATCAAGTTCGTAAATAATCTCAATATTATGGTGTTTCAACTGCTGGGTTATGAGTGTAAAGGAGTCATTTATAACAGCATTTAAATCAACCTGTTCAAATGTTCCGCTCGACTGCCTTGCAAAGGCACGCAGGTGGTTTATAATCTTCATCATCCGTGTTGTCTGGCTCTCAATGAGTTTTATATCCTTTTTGATCCATTCAGGGATTGAGTCACCATCCAGTAGTTCCTGAGAATATCCCCGGATTACCATGAGTGGCTGATTGAGTTCATGTGCAACACCTGCCGCAAGCTCTCCCACTGCTGCTAATTTTGCAGATTGAGTCAACTGTGTATTTGTTGATTTAAGATCCTGATATGTCTTTTGCAGGTATTCTGCCATTTTATTAAATGATCTTGCAAGTTCACCGAGCTCATCAGTCATTTTTGTCTTAATCCTGTGGGTAAAATCTCCTCTTGAGATGATCTGTGTACCTGTGACCACCTCCTTAACAGGATCAGATATCCTTTTTGCCATAATAAATGCAATTATGATTATAAAAATGAAGGTTAGAATAAATATTGGAAAGAACTGACCCAGTGGAATAATATCTGTTATACCCTGGGGCAGATGGGTAATAACCATTACACTCCACAGACTGGATGGCACAGGCTGAAAGGATACCATATAATTACGCCCCATGGTTGTAGTAAATCTTCTTACCCCCTCCTTACCCTCCAGGACATCCTTCATTATGCCCCTGAAGAATGGGGATTGGTCAAGGTCTGAGACATTTGGAAGGTCCTTTGATTCCCCTATGGGGATTATTGTCTGAGCGAGGATCTTACCACCGCGTTCAAGGAGAAACGCATGATTTTCAGAAGACATATTACCTTTCAATCTGTTGCCAAAATATTCAAGATTGAGGTCAAAGTATATGAGCCCTGCTATATTTCCTTCCACATGCACCGGCGCCACGAAAGGTATCACCCATAGTTGTGTCTCAGGCCTTATATAAGGCTCACCCTGATAGATACCGCCCGGCGGCTGAGACAGGCCAGGGACAAAGAAGGGCGTGTCTCTTATCATGGCTGTCAGGTTTACCTCCGGAGAAATCTTTTTTAATACCATCTTTGTAATCTCATTACCTGATACATCAATAAAGGCAGAGACGCTGGTAGCCTCGGGAAAGAGGAGCTGTAATTGGCGCAGGGCCTTCACCTGTTCGTTTTTCCAGTCGCTCTGTCGTTTGGGTTCTGTAAAATAGCGGGAGAAAGCCGGATTTTCCGAGGTCAGCAGGAGGTTTGTCTGTGCCTTAAGGAATATAGTTTCTATTGCAAAGGTAACATGGGATAACTCCTGTAAAGAGATATGTTCTGTTTCCTCTATCATCTTCTGTTTGTATATGGTAATATACACAACAGTCCCGACAATTAATGGGAGCAGACCTGTTGCGAGGAGCAGGACAATAAACTTGGATCTGATATGTAAGAACATAAATTGTGCGTTATCTAAAATTCTGTTTATTGATTGTATATATTAAGTCAGGAATATGTAGTTTTCAATCAGAATAAGTGAAGATTTTACATATTAACATATATAAAGCATTTCTGTAAACATAAATAGAGATGGAAACCATACTATACATTGCCGTATCTTTACTCCTTATCTGGGGGATATGGCTGATCGTAAGAAGCTGGATAACGTAGTTGTCACTGAAAAATGCGGGGCACCCGTTGCGCCGGAGGCAATTGCAACGGGTCGTGCGGCGTCAGGACTGCAGATTTGAACCTCAACGTACAAGGTAGTACGCCTCGGCTCAAATCTTTGTCCTTCCTTCGGGTACCCGCTTGCGGGTGTGGGTATTTTTGAGTGACAACTTGATAGACATAAGTAGTATTAATCCAGTTGACATGATACAAGTGTAGGCAAATACATCTCCATATAATGTATAGAATGTCTTTACCGTAGAGGGTGAGATTTTGTTTACAAGATAGCCCTCGGTAAAGACAGGTGTCTGCGCTAATATCTCACCTTTTGGACTAATAAATCCGGAGATGCCTGTATTTGCCGCCCTTGCAAAGTATACCCTGTTCTCTACCGCCCTGAATACTGTCATTGTAAAATGCTGATATGGCGCAGAGGTATTTCCAAACCAGGCATCGTTTGTTATTGTGGTCATAAACTCTGCTCCGTTCTTTACAAATTTTCTGACGAGATCAGGGAATATGACTTCAAAACATATAACAACCCCAAATTTGATCTGCGGGGTCTTTAGAACAGTGTACTCTTTTCCAGGCATAAAATCCCCGATAGCAACTACCATCTTTTCTATAAAGAATAGTATCTTTGACAGAGGTACATACTCACCAAAGGGTACGAGGTGTATCTTGTCATATCTTGACGGTTCTTCTCCGGAAGGGGATATCAGGTATGCACTGTTGAAAAGTCTTAAGTCAGAGTTGCCTGAAAGGGTATATGATGGACTGCCAAAAAGGATATAGGTATTGTTCTTATTTGAAAGATCAAGGAGCTCTTTTTGATACACTGTACGTTCCTGGAAAAAGAATGGCGCTGCTGTCTCAGGCCAGATTATAAGGTTTGCCCCATGAACATTCGCCTCATCCGTCAGGCGCTTATAAATATCAATGGTCTTTCTCTGAAATTCCCGGTTCCACTTAAGGTGCTGGGGTATATTACCCTGTAATACAGCCACATTAATCGGATCTCTGTCACGACTGAAATCTGTATGTAGTTTATTGTAGCCATAAATAAGCGACAGGAAGAATAAGAGAAAAGTAAAAAATATGGAGATGAAGGATGATTTACAGGAGATACTGGATTTATTCTTTAGAATTAAATATATTTCGACAAATGCAGCATTTACACCAACAATGAGGAACGATATGCCAAGGACACTTGTTATATCAGCAAGCTGGATTATATGGAGAAACTTATACTGTGAGTATCCGAGGGAGGCCCACGGGAAACCGGTTATCATGTATGTCCTTATATATTCCAGGGTTACCCAGAGTACAGGGGCAAAAAAAGGAAGGGGTAGTCGCAATTTCTTTGTGACATAAGCAGTTAAGAAACCAAATATCCCGAAATAAAGCCCTAAATAAACAGAGAGGAGGAGAAGGATAAGGGCGCTTATCCATGCAGGTACGTCACCATAATTATTAATAGTCATTATGAGCCAATAGATTGTAAAAAGAAAAAATAGTATCCCTGAGACCCAGCACCATAAGAATGCATTCTTTAAGCTGTTTCTTCCTGCCAATAGAATTAGTGGAATAAGCCCTATCCATGCAAGGCTCTCAATATCATATTTAGGAAAGGACAGGGTAAGGAGCACGGCAGACAGGATGGCGAGTATTAAATTCCTGTAAAAGGACTTCACAATCCTTGCATTTTACCATTAAATGGAGTAAGCTACAAAATTTAAAATGCGAAAGAGGCTTACAGATATATTAAATCAGTCTGTTGAAAGGGCAATAAATTCCGGGGCTCTTAAAACAAAGAATATCCCCCTGCTAATCCTTGAGATACCTAGGGATGAAACAAAAGGGGATTTTGCCACCACAGTAGCAATGACCCTTGCCCCTATGGAGAAGGCCCCTCCCCGTTCTATAGCAGAGGTTATTGTTAATAATATAGAAGATAAAGAGAATTTAATCGACAGGATAGAGATAGCCGGTCCTGGTTATATAAACTTTTTTTTAAAAAAGGATTATTGGGTTAATACTCTTAAGAATGCTGTATCAATGGGTGATGCTTACGGAAATGCAGACATAGGAGGCGGAAAGTCAGTGCAGGTGGAATTTTTAAGCGCCAATCCAACAGGACCGCTCCATATAGGGCATGGAAGGGTTGCTGCCTTTGGAGATACACTTGCAAACCTGTTAATGACAGCAGGATATAATGTGCAAAAGGAGTATTACATAAATGACGTTGGCAATCAGATGGAGACCCTCGGCCGTTCCACATACATCAGGTATAAGCAGTTATTTAAGCCGGACACACCTTTCATAGAGGATGGTTATAAAGGTGATTACATAAAGGATATTGCACAAGAGATTGCTGAAGATGCCAAAGACAGGTATATGCATCTTCCTGAAGAAGATGCAATCACCTTCTTTGTTGAATATTCTAAAAATAACATACTTGAAGGGATCAAGAAGGATTTAGAGGACTTTGGTGTACTTTATAGCAACTGGTTTTCCGAGAAGAGTCTTCATGACAATGGAGAGGTAGATGGTGTACTGAAAACCCTTAAAGAAAAGGATTATTTATATGAAAGTGATGGTGCGCAATGGCTGCGGACCACATTATTTGGTGATGATAAGGACCGGGTAGTGGTAAAATCAAATGGACATAAGACCTATGTTGCACCTGATATAGCTTATCATCATAATAAATTTAAAAGGGGATTTCAATCTGTTATCGATATATTTGGCGCTGATCACCACGGCTATGAACTGAGGATGAGGGCAGGGATTAAGTCTCTCGGTTATTCAGAATCGGGATTAAAGGTTATACTTGTACAATTCGTAACCCTGCTTAGAGAAGGTAAACCGGTATCCATGTCAACCAGGGCAGCTGAATTTGTTACATTGAGGGAAGTGCTCGACGAAGTAGGGAAGGATGCAGCAAGGTTTATGTTCCTTACAAGGAGATCAGACAGTCATCTCGATTTTGACCTTGAGGTAGTAAAAAAGGAGTCTTCAGAAAACCCGGTCTACTATGTGGAGTATGCCCATGCAAGAATAGTTAATATATTCAAACAGGCAGCGGCCCGCGGTATTCAGGCGCCTCCTTTAGAAGGGGTTGATTTGTCAATCCTTAGTCTCCATGAAGAGATAAAGATGATGAAATTGATCGCGTCATACCCTGAATTAATAGAGGCGAGTGCACTTAGCCTCGAACCGCACAGGATTACTTTTTATCTGCTGGATCTGGCAACGGCCCTGCACAATTATTATTTTCATCACCGTGTGATAACAGATGATATGCAACTTACCAATGCAAGGTTAATACTTATGCAGGGTATTATGCATGTATTAAGAAATGCACTTGCCATACTCGGCATCAGGGCGCCGGAGAGTATGTAAACAGTTATGGAATTCAAAGTCATAAAAGATGATACCGTTACTTCAGCAAGAGTTGGAAGAGTCATCACCACTCATGGCATAGTTGATACCCCTGCGTTTATGCCTGTTGGAACTTCAGGATCTGTTAAAGGAGTTACACCTGAAGAAGTACGACACAGTGGTGCACAGATTATTCTTGGTAATACATTTCATCTTTATCTGAGACCCGGGAGTAAGCTGATAGCAAGCCTTGGAGGATTACATAAGTTTACAGGCTGGGACGGCCCCATACTTACTGATAGCGGGGGTTATCAGGTCTTCAGTCTTGCAAAATTGAGAAAGATTACAGGTAATGGTGTTATATTCCAATCTCCGATTGACGGGTCAGAACATATCTTTACACCTGAGATGGTTATAGAGATACAGGAGACTATAGGTTCAGATATTATTGTATGTCTTGATGAGTGTATACCATTTCCTGCAACATATGAATATACGAAAGAATCAACAGATATGACCCTGCAGTGGGCAGAGAGGTCAAAAAAGGCGATCAAAAGGTATGACTCCGGACTCTTCTGTGTGGTGCAGGGTGGTTTTTTCAAAGATCTGCGGGAATATTGTGCAAATGAACTTGTTAATACAGGCTTTGACGGTTATGCAATAGGTGGATTAAGCGTTGGAGAATCAAAGGATATGATGTATAGTGTCCTGGATCAGACTGTGCCAATGCTTCCCGCGGACAGGCCGAGATATCTGATGGGCGTGGGACTGCCGGAGAATATTATTGAAGGTGTAATTCGCGGGATTGATATGTTTGATTGTGTGGTACCCACACGGCACGGAAGAAGGGGTTATTTATTTACTCAGTCCGGTCATATTATTATCAAGAACGCAGGTTATAAGGATGACGAATCCCCTGTTGAAGATGGGTGTGATTGTTATACATGCTCCAAATATTCACGTGCATATTTAAGGCACTTGTTTATGTCAGGCGAGATACTGGGATTAAGGCTCAATACTATACATAACCTCCATTACTTCGGGAGATTGATGAATGCTATAAGGGGGGCAATAGAGGAGGGGAGGATGTCTCAATTCAGGGAAAGGTTTTACAGTATTCGAAAGGAGGGAGATAGATGTTAATGTTTATATCACTGGCATATGCAGCAGGGGATCAGGCAAGCTCACCATTTGGGGCATTATGGTCATTTTTACCAATAATTCTTATATTTCCAATCTTCTATTTTCTTGTTATCATGCCTCAGCAGAAGGCACGGAAAAAACACAAGGCAATGATAGAGGACTTAAAAAAAGGGGACAAGGTGGTCTCAAATTCCGGGATTATTGGTACAATAGTCAGTGTGGATAAAGATACCATACTACTTCAGGTAGCAACTGACGTAAAGTTGAGGATGCTTAAAAGCGCTATTACGGACTTGAGGAAAGAGGAGTGAGTGACATATGAAAAAGACATTAAAGTGGAGGGTTATACTTCTTGCCGGGGCCATAATCCTTGCCATACTATTCTTTCTCCCATCCTTGCCAGGTTTTAAAGCCTTCCCAGCCTGGTGGAAAGGTATACTCCCATCAAAACCCATAACCCTCGGATTGGACCTCCAGGGCGGGATGCACATAGTTTTTAAAGTCCAGGGGGATAAGGCAGTTGAAAATTCTGTTGCCCGGGTTGCTAATGATATTGTGGAAATCTTTTCAGAAAAGAAGATAAATATAGTATCAGCAAAGGCAGAAAACATTTCTGATCTTGTCATAAGGTATTCAGATACTACAAAAGGTAAAGAGATCATTGATGAGATAAAGAAACAATACCCTGGATTTTCTAATGAAAGGGATGAACCGGGTGAAGCAGTCTTCAGATTAAGTTCATCCGAGAAAGACAGGATCAAAGAATCAGCAGTGTCCCAGTCCTTAGAGAAGATCAGGAACAGGATAGATCAGTACGGTGTTAAAGAGCCTCTTATCCAGCAGCAGGGGACAGATGAATTGCTGGTGCAACTACCAGGAGTAAAAGATCCCAAACGCGTTATAGAACTTATAGGAAAGACAGCGATCCTCGAATTTAAACTTGTCGACGAAGATGCAGATATTAGAAAGGCAATCGAAGGCGAGATCCCTGAAGGGGATGAAATACTCTTTAGTAAGGAGGTTGATCCTGCAACCAAGGTTGTTAGACAGACCATCCCATATCTTTTAAAATCAAAGTCCCTGATGACAGGGGATGTGATTTCAGATGCAACTGTGAGTATTGATCCTGATATGAATGAACCATTTGTTTCAATTACATTTAACAGTATCGGGGCAAAGGAGTTTGACAGGATAACAGGAGAGAATGTAAAGAAGAGACTTGCTATTGTATTAGATGGGAATGTTTATTCAGCCCCTGTTATCCAGGATAGGATATCAGGAGGAAAGGCACAGATTACCGGGCGTTTTTCTATGGAAGAGGCCAAAGACCTATCAATTGTATTGCGTGAAGGTGCTCTGCCGGCGCCTGTGGAGATAATCCAGAATCTGACAGTAGGTCCTTCATTGGGTAAAGACTCAATAGAGAAAGGGATAAAGGCAACGATAATAGCAGGCATCTTTGTACTTCTTTTCATGGTAATTTACTATAAGCTTTCAGGGCTTATAGCAAATTTTGCCATGGTCCTGAATCTTATTATATTGATAGGTGCATTGGCTGCGCTTGATGCTACACTGACACTCCCGGGTATAGCCGGAATAATCTTGACAATTGGAATGGGTGTTGACTCCAATGTGCTCATATTTGCCCGTATTAGAGAAGAATTAAAGGCTGGAAAGCCGGTACGTTCTGCTATTGATTCAGGATATGATAAGGCAATAGTGACTATCCTTGACTCCCATGTCACTACACTCCTTACAGCCATTGTATTATTTATATTCGGTACCGGTCCAATAAAGGGGTTTGCTGTTACCCTTAGTCTTGGCATAATAATTAACCTGTTTACAGCGCTGGTCGGAACTAAGGCTATCTACGATTTTGTAAATAGCAGGGTAAAACTGGAGAGGTTGAGTATATGAAATTCATGGAAATTCTTGGTGATACTAATGTTGATTTCATGGGATTAAAAAAATATGCCTTTGTGTTTTCCGGGATATTAAGTCTGCTCGGTATAATTGCTGTAATAGGTATGTTCCTTGGTTATGCAAACATAGGTATAGACTTTGGCGGTGGAACTGCTGTGCAGGTTAAGTTTGACAAACCTGTGAGGATAGATACAGCGAGGGAGGCGTTGAGTAAAAACGGGATTGAAGATGCAGAGCTGCAGGAGTTCCCGATGGATAATAAACTCCTTGTCAGGCTCAAGAACGTCATTGCTGCTGATGAGCATGCAGCGGACAAGGTCATATCCATTTTCAGGCAGGAGTTTCCGGACAATAACCTTGTTGTAGATACTTCAATGGAGATAGGGCCTACTGTTGGTAAAAAACTTCAGAAGAATGCCATTACTGCTGTTGTCTTATCCATGATAGGTATCATTATTTATATTGCCTTTAGATTTGAGTTAAGGTTTGGTATTGCAGCAGCCATTGCAACTTTCCATGATGTGCTTGCTGTAATGGGCATTTTCTTTATCCTTGGAAAGGAGATGAATCTCCTGATAGTTACTGCACTCCTGACCCTTGCAGGTTATTCACTGACAGATACAGTTGTGGTCTTTGACAGGATAAGAGAATATCTCAGGCTGAGACGTAAAGACCCTATAGAAGTAATTATTAATAATGGCATCAACCATGTACTCAGCCGCACAATAATAACCTCTCTCACAACTGCCCTCGTGCTGGTTGCACTTGTAATTTTTGGTGGAGAGGTTATTCATGATTTCTCTCTCGCCCTCCTTATAGGGGTTGGAATCGGTACATACTCATCGATCTTTGTTGCAAGCCCCCTCCTTCTCCTCAGCAAAGGAAAGAAGAAAAAGTCCTGAGAATGGTCCAAACGTTCATGACAACAATGAAAACCACCCCCCACCCTCACCCTCCCCCTCTGAGGGGGGAGGGTTGGGGTGGGGGTGAATTTTCACGGTAACAACATGAAAAAGCGGTGGGTGATAGGAGAACGGGATATTGATCTTGAGCTTCGTCTGAGCAGGGAGCTCAGTATCACACCGCTTGTCTCACGTATTCTTATTAACAGGGGCATCCGGGATGTAACCTCTGCCAACGAGTTCCTGAATATCTCGCCTTCTAATCTGCTTGACCCCTTTCTGCTTAATGACATGGAAAAGGCTGTGTCCCGTCTTATCAAGGCTATACATGAGAAAAGTCGTATCCTTATATATGGCGATTATGACGTTGATGGTGTTACTGCTAGCGCATTATATCTGGAGTTTTTCAGAAGATACAGGGTTGATGCAGATTTATATATACCTGACAGGATACGGGAAGGATACAGTCTCAATGAGAGCGCAGTCCAAATGGCCAGGTCCCGTAATACAACTGTAATTCTTACTGCTGACTGCGGGACTTCTTCAAGTAGGCCGGTAAAATTGGCACAGGACCTCGGTATAGATGTGATCGTAACTGACCACCACGAACCGCCCGCAGAGCTTCCAGAGGCTTATGCATTAATTAATCCCAACAGACACGATTCTATATATCCATTCAAGGGGCTCGCAGGTGTGGGGGTTGCCTTTAAAATTGTACAGGCGATATATATGACTATAAGCAGTTCAAGCGGTTTAAACGGCTTAAACGGCTTAAACAGTTCAAACGGCCTGGATTCCTTCCTTGATCTCGTAGCCCTCGGTACAATAGCAGATGTTGCACCACTCACAGGCGAGAACAGGTATCTTGTTAAAAGGGGTTTAGAGCTGCTTACAGAAGGGAAGAGGGTTGGGATAAAAGCGCTGAAGGAGGTGGCCGGGGTCAAAAGGGGTGATGTTACAGTTGGTACCGTAGGCTTTATGCTTGCGCCCAGGATTAATGCCTCCGGTCGTTTATCCAGCGCTGAGGCTGCAGTAAAACTCCTTACCACCTGTGACCATGAAGATGCAAGACATATTGCTGATTATCTTGACCGTATAAATCAGGAAAGACAGAAGATTGAGTCAAAGATAAAGAATGAGATAAGAACTAAGATATTAAATGAGGTGGATATAAAAAATGAGAATGTGATTGTAATGGCATCAAAAGACTGGCACCAGGGTGTAATAGGGATTGTGGCATCAAAGATAGTTGATGAGTTTTACCGGCCCTGCATCCTTATATCCCTCCATGAAGACGGTACAGGAAAGGGGTCCGCGAGGAGTATACCTGGATTCAATATATTCAAAGGACTTGAAGAATGTAATGACCTTCTTGATAAATATGGCGGTCATAAGTATGCAGCAGGTTTAACTATACAGGGGAATAATATCCCGCTGCTCCGCGACAGGTTATCCTCAATTGTTGGTAATAACCTCGCAGAAGAAGATTTTGTACCCAGGATAATTATGGATGCTGAAATAGATATTGAAGATATCAATTTCCCCTTGCTTAAAGAGATGGCCATACTCCCGCCTTATGGGATATCAAATCCTGAGCCTGTTATAGTTACAAGGGGACTCGTAGTAACAGAGCCAAGGATTTTGAAAGGGGATCATTTAAAGATGAAGCTGAAAAAGGGAAGGGCCTATTTTGACAGTATAGGATTTAGCATGGCCACGGCTTATAATGGTATAATAAATAAGAGCGAGAAGATTGATATCGCATACACACCAGAGCTTAATTTATGGAATGGTATGTATGGTATACAATTAAAGTTGAAAGATATAAGGGTGAGTGAAGAGGTAAATTAATAGATATGCCGAATGTTGAAGATCTTATAAATAAGGTCCTTGAATATAATTCCCAGGCCGATGTTAGCCTGATAAGGCGGGTGTATGAGTTTGCAGCTCAGGCCCACAAAGGACAGATGCGTATATCGGGTGATCCCTTTCTCAAACACCCTGTAGAGGTATCACTGATACTTGCCAGGATGAAGATGGATATATCTTCCATTGTCGCCGGCCTGCTGCATGATACGCTGGAGGATAGTCTTATCACAAATGAGGATATTGCGGACAAGTTTGGTCAGGATATAGCTGATCTAGTGGAGGGTCTTACAAAGATAAGCAAGGTTGAGTTCATGTCAAAAGAGGAGAAACAGGCTGAAAACTTCAGGAAGATGATAATCTCAATGGGAAAGGATATAAGGGTTATTTTGATAAAGCTTGCTGACAGGCTTCACAATATGAGGACCCTTGAGCCATTGCCCCAGAATAAACAGAAAAGGATAGCAGAGGAGACCCTTGAGATATATGCGCCTATTGCGAACCGGCTTGGAATTGGATGGATGAAGGTAGAGCTTGAGGATCTCGCCCTGCGATATTTAAAATCTGATGTATATGCAGACCTGACACAAAAGGTGGCGCTGAAAAAGGCTGAAAGTGATAAATATATAGAGGAAGTTATTGATATCATGAGGCAGAATCTGAAGTCCTATGGACTTAAGGCAGGGGTATATGGCAGGACAAAACACTTTTTCAGCATATATTTGAAGATGGAAAATCAGGGGATACCATTTGAGGATATCTATGACCTTACCGGGATCCGTATTATTACAGACACTAAAGTCAACTGTTATGCCATACTCGGTTTGATCCATTCATTATGGACACCTGTACCGGGCAGATTCAAGGATTTTATAGGTGTGCCAAAATCCAATATGTATCAGTCGCTTCACACAACTGTAATCGGACCAAAGGGTCACAGGATAGAATTTCAGATAAGGACAGACGAGATGCACAGGATAGCAGAAGAAGGTATCGCAGCCCACTGGAAATACAAAGACCGGGGCCGGATAGATACAAAGGATAACCAGATATACAACTGGCTCAGGCAGATGATCGAGTGGCAGAAGGATCTGGTTGATAGTAAACAACTTATGGACTCTATCAAAGTTGACCTGTTCCCTGATGTTGTCTATGTATTTACCCCCAAAGGAGATGTAAAGGAGCTAATAAGAGGCGCTACTCCGGTGGATTTAGCCTTTGCTATTCATACAGAGATAGGCAATAGATGCGTTGGGGCTAAGGTTAATGGTAAGATAGTGCCCCTTCGCTACAATTTGAAGAGCGGTGATACTGTTGAGATCATAACAAACCCCAATCATGTGCCGAGTAAAGACTGGCTTAAATTTGTCAAGACACCGAGGGCGAGGGCAAAGCTCAAACATATCATCAAGGTTGAGGAACGTATACGGAGCCTTGACATTGGACGAAAGATCCTTGAAAAGGAATTCCAGAGGATTGGTGTGAGCCTTTCTGCAATGACAAAGTCAGAAGGTCTGGGAGAGCTGTTCAGTGAATTCAGCGTTAAAGATCTTGAAGAGTTAAATGTCCTGGTTGGTTATGGTAAGGTATCACCTAAGCAGATCATCAGAAGGCTATTCCCGGACAAGGTTGAGAAGGAGGAGCTTAAAGAGAAGGAGGCGCCAAGAAAGGCACGGGTACCTGGTGGTGTTAAGGTAAAAGGGATTGATGACATACTCCTTCACTTTTCAAAATGCTGTAGTCCTGTTCCAGGGGATAAGATTATTGGATATATTACCCGCGGCAGGGGAATATCAATCCATTCTTCCAACTGTCCAAATATCGACGAACTGGATTATGATAAAGAACGTCTCGTTTCAGTTGAATGGGATGTGTCAGAGCTCGCCACTTATCCTGTTAAGATATCAGTCTCAACTATTGACCGCCCCGGTGTTCTTGCAAACGTTTCAGCATCAATTACTTCTTCTGCTGCCAATATCAGTCATGCAGATATCTCTACAACAGAAGACAAGAAGGCGATACTCAACTTTGTTATTGATATAAGAGACCTGTCACACCTCCAGCAGGTTATTCAGAAGATAGAGCAGATTAATGGGGTTATACAGGTAAGAAGAATAATGGGAAGATGAGACGTAAGTGTCAGGCAAGATGCCTGACAGCATATGCCTCGTTAATAAGCTTCTTCATCTCCATTACAGCCCGTTCAATCCCCACCATTACAGCCCGTGAGATAATACTGTGTCCGATATTGAGTTCTTCAATCTCTTTTATAGCTGCTACAGATGTAATATTCCTGTAATTTAAGCCATGTCCTGCTGAGACATTCATTCCAAAGTTTCTTGCAAACAAAGCTGAATTTAAGATATTCTCCCTTTCTATAATTTGCCCTTCTTTTGTATGGGATTCTGCATATCTTCCTGTATGTATCTCTATTATCTTTGCCCCAATTTCATTTGCAGCCTCAATCTGTTTTGAATCCGGGTCTATAAAGATTGAGACACGAATATTATTTTTATGAAGATTATTTAGTATCTTCCTGAGTTTATCTCTGTGTTTTATTACATCAAGCCCCCCCTCAGTTGTGAGCTCTGCCCTGCGTTCGGGTACGAGGGTTACAAGGTCTGGTCCTATGTCCAGAGCGATATTTACCATTTCACTTACAGGGGCCATCTCAAGGTTCAGGTGTGTGGTAACAATCTCTCTTAGTAATTTGAGATCCCTGTCCTGGATATGCCTCCTGTCTTCCCGGAGATGGACGACAATACCTTCAGCTCCCGCAGATTCAATGAGTATGGCAGTAGAAACCGGATCAGGCTCTCTTCCACCCCTTGCCTGCCTTATTGTAGCTACATGGTCTATATTTACACCAAGTCTTGTCATAACAGATTGATATTATGGCAAGATGATGGGAGGACGTCAAGCATTTTTGATAATAAAATATAAGATGGTATAATTATTGCATTTAATTATAAAATTGATGGTCAGAGACCAGATTTATAAGCTCAAATTAACCTGCATATCAGCAGGTATCCTTATATTAGTTATAACAGGATGCAGCAACGAATACGGTACTGTTGGACCTGTCCTGGAAGGTAATTCAAGTCTGTCAGGGGGTTCTGTTCTGTTAATGGCGGGGATGCCTGGTGGTCCTGGTACATCTGATGGCCAGGGGGCTGTAGCAAGGTTCAATTCTCCCCGTGGGATAGCAGCCTATGGTGATACACTCTATATTGCTGATCAGAATAACCATACAATAAGGAAGATAGATATTAAAACAAATGCAGTTTCTACCATAGCAGGTTATCAAGGGATAGCAGGTGTTGATGATGGGGCAGGAAAGGCTGCCAGATTTGCCTATCCCGAAGGTATTGAGACAGATGGTGAGTATCTCTATGTAGCTGATACACTTAATCATGCCATAAGGAAAATAAATTTAAGCACATATATTGTTACAACATTAGCCGGGAGACGTGGACAATATGGTTCTACTGATGGCTCAGGCAGTAAGGCACTCTTCAGAAGTCCGACTGCCATTGTACTGTTAGGGGATTATCTCTATATTGCAGATACAAATAATTTTACAATAAGACGTGTTAATAAAAACAGTGGTGATACAGTTACCATAGCAGGTAGTCCTTCCCAGAGTGGGAGTGCTGATGGTGTCGGGGGGGATGCCAGATTTAACTTTTCCCTCGGGATAACCACTGATGGGCAATATCTGTATATTGCGGATACATACAATCATACAATAAGGCGATTAGATCCGGTTACAGGAGAAGTTTATACCTTGATAGGAAAGGCTGAGAATGCCGGCTATCATGATGGTACTCTTACTGAGGCGCAATTCTATTATCCTCATGGGCTTGCTGTAAAAGGTTCTCACCTTTATATTGCTGATCTATGGAATGAGGCCATACGCGTACTGGATTTATCAAACGGGACTGTTAGTACAATCGCAGGTACGCCTCCCAACTCCGGGTTTGCTGATGGTCCTCCTGGTATAGGGAGGTTTTATAGTCCGGCTGATCTAACTGTTTCAGGTGATTATCTGTATGTTGCGGATAGAGGGAACAATATAATACGCAGGGTGGATATATTTACAGAAGATATTCTTACAGTGGCTGGGAAGGCTTCTCACTCTGGTGTCACAGACGCAAAGGGAGATGAGAGTAGATTCAGCACACCTGGAGGGGTAGTAATAGACGGTGATGTGCTTTATGTGGCTGATACATATAATCATACGATAAGAAAGGTAGATATATTAACCAGTGATGTGACTACCTTAGCAGGAACCCCTGGAATATCGGGCACCTCTGATAGTACAGAAAGTCCTGCCATATTTAACTCTCCGACAGATGTAATAGTGGATGAGGAGGGTGAGAATCTTTATATTATTGATACGGGCAATCATGTGATAAGGAGGATGAACCTTCCTACCGGTGAGGTTCGCCGGTTTGCCGGATATCCTGATGAGGCCGGTTCACTGGATGGAATAGGGCGGGATGCCAGATTTAATTCTCCCAAAAGGGGTATTAGGATAGGAGATAAGATTTACATAACTGACACAGGTAATCATACAATACGGAAGATTGATATTGTAACCGAAGAGATAACAACATTTGCAGGAGAGAGCGGCAAGGCAGGCTCAGTAGATACAGATAAGGCATTGAACGGGATAGCAAGGTTTAACAGCCCTGGTGATATAACAACTGATGGCATATTTCTGTATGTTGCGGATACAGGGAATCATGCTATAAGAAAGATTGACTTAACGACCCGTGAAGTAGTGACTGCAGCCGGTATACGCGGTAGTAGTGGGCTTGTGGATAGTCTTATGAATAATGTAGTAAGTACCCCTCTGTTTAATTCTCCTGAGGGCATTGTGTGGTATGATAAGATTCTCTATGTATCAGATACAGGAAATCATATATTGAGGAAGGTAGACCTTACCACGGGTGAGGTATCACTTCTTGCAGGAGATGTAAGTTGTGTGGATGAGGTAGAGGAGGTTTCCGGTTCCCCTGTTACAAAACGCGTATGCACCGGTCAGCCTTTAGGTACCAGTGCGTATAATAATTCTACTGATGGTACAGGTAAAACAGCGGCTTTTAGTGGGCCCACTGGAATTGTTACAGATGGCAAGTATCTTTATGTAATGGATACAGGGGGCAACTTGATAAGATTGGTGAAGATGAGTACCGGGGAGACAATGACCTTTTCATATAGTGAACATAAGGGTATCCGGACTAACTCTCCATCAGGAGGGGAATTGGTTGGGAACCTACTCTATCTTGCAGACAGGGGGAATCATATTATACGAAAATTAGATTTAACAAGTCTGGCAAACCTTACAAAAATAGATGCACAAAACCTTTCAGGCATACCACTGATAACTATTGCAGGTACAGTGTCTACTAAAGGACACAGATCTAGTGATGGTTATTCAGCCCAATTTAATCGTCCGATCGGCATTGCTGCAGATGGTAAGGGCAATATCTATGTGGCAGATACAGGAAACCACACCATCAGGAAGATCGTTATATCTACAAATCCTGAAACCATGGAGGAAACCGTGGGGGTAACCACTGTGGCAGGCACACCGGGTGTTGCTGGTTTCATGAACAGTGAATTCGGATTTCCAATGTTTAATAACCCCAGAGGAATTTGTATTGTTGACAATGTGCTGTATGTGTCCGACTCCTCAAATCACCTGATCCGCAGGGTTAACCTTAACACGGGGTATGTTGGTCTTGTTGCAGGTCTGAGTGACTATGTTACAAATACAGGTTCACCCGGGACTGCGGACAGTACCGGTGCTGCAGCAGGGTTTAATGACCCCAGGGGTATTACATCTGACGGTACTTACCTTTATGTGACTGATACAGGTAACCACACAATAAGGCGTATCCTCAGGACTACCGGTCAGGTGAAGACAATCGCAGGAATGCCAAAGGAGGGGGGTTATTTAGATGGAGTTGGGTTTGATTCAAGATTCAGGTATCCTCGGGGTATTACAGTTGATGGTGATTATCTCTATGTGGCTGACACAGGTAACAATGTCCTCCGCAGGGTAAACAAGAACACAGGAGAGGTACTTACTTTTTCAGGCAATACTGGTCAATCCTCTTTCACACCTGGAGAGAGGGATGAGGCAAGATTTAATAATATTATCAGTCTTACGACGGCTTCAAACACTCCATATGTATATTTTTCAGACAGTGTTGAAAACATAATCGGAAAAGTTGAGAAATAACTATTTTTTCCTGATTATTATACGTATAGGAACACCCCTGAATCCCCACCTGTCACGCATAGTATTCTCAAAGAATCTTACAGTATTTCTATCTATAGCCTCGGGATAGTTGACAAAATAGAGAAATCTGGGCGGGCGGATCCCTATCTGGGTTGCATAGTATAATTTAACCGGTCTCCCTTTGTATGATGAACATGGCAGCCGATTAGATATTGCTGCAAGAAATCTGTTAAGTTCTCCGGTTGATATCTTTTTCGAGTATTCTCCCAGCACTGAATTTATCTCATTATATATCTTTGCAACACGACTGCCCGAAAGGGCTGACATAAAAATAAGAGGCACATGGGAAAAACGGGGATATGCCCGGCCTATACCCTTTCTGTATTGTTCCATTGTATTTTCATCCTTTTCTATCAGATCCCACTTGTTCATGCCTATGATATATCCCTTTCCTGCTTCCTCAATATAGCTTGCAATCTTTAAATCCTGAGATGTAATACCCTCTGCAGCATCTACAAGAAGTATGGCAATGTCACACCTGTCTATACTCCGTAAGGCATGTATGACACTGTAGGATTCTATTCCCCTCTCTACATGTGCCTTCTTCCTTATACCGGCGGTATCCACAAATAAATATTTCTTTTTATTGTAAGTAACCACAGTATCGATTGCATCCCTTGTAGTCCCTGGAACAGGGCTTGTTATAAGCCGCTCTTTCCCTGACAATCTGTTTACCAGGGTCGACTTCCCGACATTAGGCCTTCCAACAACAGCAATCTTAGGGTATTCATCCCCCTTTTCCACCTCTGCCTGTTCAGGTAATAAAAGATACATATCATCCAGAAGATCATCCACACACCTTCCATGTTCAGCAGAGATGGCATACAACTTTTCCACGCCAAGTCTGTGGAAATCAGATATGTTCACATCAACCTTTATGCTGTCTACTTTGTTTATTGCATAAAATACAGGTGTATGTACTTTCCTCAGTATATCAACTATCTCCATATCAGATAATATAAGCCCCTCTCTGCCATCCATCATAAATATTATGATATCTGCCTCATTAATAGCTATCTCTGCCTGGGTCTTCATCTGTGATAGAATTGGATCTGATGTCTCTGGTTCAAGACCACCTGTATCAACGAGGATAAAATCACGTCCACGGTATGAGGTATAGGAATAGTTCCTGTCCCTTGTTACACCAGGCATGTCCTCTACAATTGCAAGACGCTTTCCTATGATACGGTTGAAGAGGGTGGACTTCCCTACGTTAGGCCGTCCGATTATTGCGATAAGAGGTCTCTTCATTTAACAACCCACATTATAACAGCGGATAACATCACCATGCTGCTTGGTATTAGCATGTATTTATAGATTTCCCCCCTGTCTGCACTGAAATACTCACCTGTTAAGACAAAGCATAGATGCACAGGTGAGAACATAACCCCTGTGAATCCGCTTGCGAATGCAAAGGCCATATTCCCTATCTCCGGCGCCCCTCCGCTGACTGAGATAAGTAGTGGAAAAGTAGTTCCAACAAAGGCGATTGTCAGACCTGTAAGGAAACCAACCATAAAGGGGAGTATGAAAAAAAGTATTATAAGTGGAAATCCTGTATGAGTCAGAAACAGGGACACACCCTCTACTGCACCGGTTGCACCGAGCATCTCCTTAAAAAATATTACTCCGACTATTATCAGTAGTATCTTCCAGGATATGCTCTCCTTCAATGTATAAATTATCCTCTTTGGCGGATACCGGTGATACAAAAATAGGAGGGAGATAACAATGACCATTGTTAATGCAATATCAATGTGGAATAATGCAACAAGAAGTATTATCACTGCAATAGGGAGCAGGCTTAAAATTAGCAGTTTTATATCCCTTACCTCTCTTTTCCCTGAATTATTTTCCCTCCTGATATCAAGTCCCCTGAAACAGAATATAGCCCCGCTTATAATCACCATAATTGAAAAGGGCATTTGATAGAGGATCAACCTGTCTAATGGCACATGAGTTATTGCGGAGGCTAATATGAGACCAGGGTATGTTGGCAGGATATATTCCCAGATATGTCTGAACCAGTAGTTGATAAATCCCTTTCTCTCCGGCGTTATGGTAATAGAGCTGCTTGCCTCTTCAACTAATGGTGCAGAGAAATAGGCGCCGCCGATTGAAGGGACCATCCCGATTATAGCAGGTGGTGCAGCGAGTACGAACCTGGTATTCTTCGTGACCTTTTTTAAAGAATCCATCATCTGCCTGAAAGTCTCAGTCTTTCTCATAACATTTTCCATGACCATTATAAGGCCAAGGGCTATAATCAATTGTATTGTTGTGTAAGCAGTAATAGTCTTAATAAAGACATCCTGGATTACTGATACAGGCAGAATGTAGAGGAGTGCAAGGCTCAGCGAGCCTATAGTCATTGATAGACCAAGGTTTATCTTCCGCCTGATAAGGAGCACTATGATGATAAATGAAATAAATATCTTTATTATGTCAGCCATATATTATAACCTTGTAATAAACAAAGAGTTATTTATAATACCATATTTTAATTCAGCATTGTTCAAGCATCTTATAAATGCCGTGCTTTCCTGCTCGATTTTATGGGTTTTATGATCAATAGACTTGAGACTTTAGAGAAGAGATTGTATCAGATCATCATAAGCAGGCTTGATGGAGACAGGATACATTCTCAGGAATATCAGAATAAGATATTTGAACTTATTCAAAAGGGTATTTGTGGTTTCGTAATCTTTGGAGGAGAGAGGGGTGGTATAAAAGACTTTATCGCCAGATTACAGTCTTTATCTTCGATTCCCCTGTTCATTGCATCGGATATTGAGCGTGGTGTGGGGCAACAGGTAAAGG
>Ga0209521_10001169_pt1 | contig 21279 bp, 23 predicted proteins | sample Rifsed19ft4_FD_184016 | JGI IMG/M metagenome (GOLD analysis project Ga0209521, IMG submission 184016) | Soil microbial communities from Rifle, Colorado, USA - sediment 19ft 4 (version 2) | ecosystem: Environmental > Terrestrial > Deep subsurface > Rock core/Sediment | place: Rifle, Colorado...
GAAGCTTTTGGAGCCGCTGATAAGCTTCGAATGTAAAGTTCCGAACGATTTTGTCAGTCCAGTCATTGCCTTAGTGCAGAAGCGCCGCGGCAAAATCTTGGATATGGTAAACGAGGAGGATATGGTGGTTGTCAAAGCGGAAATGCCAGTGTCAGAATCCTTTGGAATCGCAGACGAATTGCGCTCTTCTACGCAGGGTAGAGCTTTCTGGGCTACGCAGTTTAGTCGTTGGGCACCTGTTCCAGAACAATTGCAAGCTGACACGATAAAGGCGATTAGAGAGCGCAGAGGCTTGTCGCCGACATCGCCGAGAGCAGAAGAATTCTACGAAGCAGAATAGGCAGCAATCATTCTTTCCCTTCTCTCTTTTTCAAGCAAGTTGCGCGCATTGCGCTGGTATTAGCTAGCGCTGCGTAGGTAGCCTATGGAAAAACAGACCTCTATCCCTCTATAGTTTTCTCAGCTTGGAACATGGCGCAGAACTAGCGCGTGGAAAAAACTATACCCCCTCTATAAATAGTGCTGATGGAGCTAGAAAATCCAAAAAGTATTTATATTCTGGATTATCCAGATAATCAGGGTAATCTATCTTGGCAACAATTCTCATAAAAAACGTGCCTGACGACCTGCTCAAGGAACTGAAAAGGTTGAAAGTGGAACTCGGCTGCAGGACATGGGCTGACCTGCTCTCTAAACTCATGACGACAAACGGAAGAGTTTTTTTGACCAAAGAAAAGGAAGACCGGATGACGAAGGGAGTTAGAGGCTTTCTAAGTCTTAGACACGATGTTTCAAACAAATGGAAAGGACACCCGACAGTGCTCGAAGAATCGCGAAGGTCCAGACATCACGACGACGCCTAGTAGTAGTGTATAGCATGACTGCACTCACCGAGACTTCACAATTCCAAAATAAAACCCCTACATGCAACAGCTTCCAAGCAATAAGAAGCCTTCGTGAAAAACGTGTTTTGACTTTGGATTCAAATGTGTTTATTGCTTCTTTGAAAACAGACGAGAATACACGAGAAAAATGTGCCAAAATTCTAGCCAAAGTGCCCAGAAAATTCGCATTGGCAGAGCCCAGTATAGTCTATCAAGAGGTTTGCGGAACTCTAGCAAGAAAAATGAGCGTTAAGGTAGCCAACAAAGCCAAAGAACAACTTGATTTAATGATTGACCCAGTATTAATCGAGAGTTGTGACAGAAGATTCTGCTTATCCGCCTTTGCTCTATGTTCAGAGTACAGCATCTATGCTATCGATGCACTATACTTGCAGGTTGCCATAGCCAATCGTGCTATTCTCGTTTCACTGGACAAAGAGGATTTCATCGATAAACTGAAAAACAATAAACTGCCGATAGAAGTTTACACCGTCTCTGAATTTCCCTATTAAAAATAATTTGCCTCTGCGCATCAAAAAACCTTATCATTTCTCGCGACCATTGACAACACTCTTGCGGACTGCGAAAGTTTAATGTTCATACTCGTGTATAGAACTCTTGCTGATGGTTCTCATGAAAGTGATTGGCGTATGTGGTAGCCCACGGCAGCAAGCCACCGAGCACGTTCTAAAGGAAGCCTTGCGGATGCTGGAAGAGCAGGGTTTTGAAACGCGTTTCTGGACGGTCGGAGGAAAACACATTGAGTTTTGCAATCATTGCGACTACTGCCTAAAGAATAAAGAATGCGTATTCAAGGACGACATGCAAGAACTATACGCTCTGCTCGAAGACGCGAGGGGAATAATATTTGCCACGCCAGTTTACAACGGCGGCGTCAGCGCCCAAACCAAAGCAGTCATGGACAGGTGCAGGGCTGTAGTGGCTGCTGACAAGAACTTCTTCAAGCATAAAGTCGGCATGGGCATCGCTTTAGGAGGAGACAGAGCTGGCGGACAAGAACAGGCGTTGCAGCAAATCTTAACCTTTTACATTCTTAACGGCATGATACCAGTCAGCGGCGGATTCTTCGGCGCAAACTTGGGCGCCACCTTCTGGACACGGGACACTTTAGAAGGCGCAAAGCAAGATGAGGAAGGGTTCAGAAGCCTAAAGAAAACAGTAAAAAGATTCGCCGAGTTTCTAAAGAAATACGAGAAATAATCTTGGGAGAGAATCCGTACATGGCTACGGAACAGGTTAAAGTTAAGAAAAGAAAGGCAGCGTGGGGAATCACGGGAGCAGGCGACAAAATCGCCGAAACTATAGAGGTCATGAAAGAAATAAAGAAAGAGTACGAGAACACAGTGGAAATACAGGTTTTCTTGTCCAAAGCGGCAGAAATCGTCCTAAAATACTACAACCTCGAAGACGAAGTGAGACAAAACTTCGCGAAAGTTTCAGTTGAGCTTAACTCCAACGCGCCGTTTCTTGCCGCGTGGATGCAGATGCGCAAGTACGAGTTCCTGCTAATCGCTCCCGCCACATCAAACACCGTTGCGAAAATCGCAAACAGCATAGGCGACACCCTACTCACAAACGCGGCAATAATGAGCCTGAAAGCGTTCGTGCCAGTCTACATCGCGCCAACAGACCATAGAGAAGGCGTAGTATACACGAAGCTCCCAAACGGCAAAGACATGAAACTACGCGTCAGAAAGGAAGAAGTAGAACAAGTCAAAAAATTGGAACGCATGGAAAATGTGTTTGTGCTGGAAAACCCACAAGAAATTCACGCCGTCTTCAAAAAATGGTTTAAACAAAACTCATAACAGCTTTTTCAAATGGGCTTATGCTAACGTTGAGAGCGTCCTTCACGATAATCGCCGTCAGGTTATATGAGCGATGCGAGAAGCCCACCAGCCAAGCCCAAGAACACTGGGAAAGGCAAACCGGGGAAAATACCCTTCTTTTCCAGCATCACAAAAGTGAGGAATGCCCCAACCAAAATGCCGATGAGAGAAACGAGATAGGAGACCAAGCCGAAATTTAGAAGCATGTTCCCAGAAAGCATGGAATAGAAGACCAAGTCTCCGAGACCCATCTGAATATCCTTAAAAGAGAAGCTTAAGCCTTTAAGCTGATCAAACCCAGCGTGAGCTATTTTGCCCACAGGTCCATAATAAACCGCAAACACGTCGTAAATCGCCAAGAAACAGAGAATCAGCAGGGCACTTAAAACTGGGATAGAAGCTCCGAAAAATACGCCAAGTGCACCGCCTAAACAGATTACAACTGTATTACGGACTTTGCTGCCTAACCGAAAAATGGCAAGATCAAACAGTACAGTCACAATTACGGACAGGATTGACACTAAAATCTCCGAGTTCGGAACAGAGGAGAAAATCGCAGACAGGTAAAACACAGACAACAATAGAGAAGCGGTCGTCAAAGCCAGAGCCGTAAGCAAAGTGATCAATTTGCGGCTTCTCCATTTAAGAAGAAGATACAAAACAGTAGCGCCTACAGCGACAATGACAACAAAATACAAGGCGTTACTGACGGGGCCTGAAGCGCCTGAAGCGGGATTCTCTGGAAAAGGCGTGACAGTGATAGGTGGCACTGGCTGCGTTAGCAGTAAGGAGGCGCAGCCAAGTCCAAACATTAAGCTCGCCAAAATCGGAACCAAATATACGGCTTGAGCGTTAAATTTTTCGGTCAAAGCGCTCACCCTAAATTATTGATGTTCATTGCAACCTGTAAGTAGCACTGGTCACAGAATAAGCTTTGTTTTCTATCGGTGTCGAAAATGGAATTAGAAAAATACATAACGCATGAAGAACGCGAACAGTGACTTAAACCCAAGGTGTGCCCAAGCTCGTGAACAGCCTCTTTTAACGCTCTCTCCAGAAAAAGCTCCATGTTGGGAGAGTCTCCGTAAAATTCAGGTTTAAGCCGCCACAGGGAAATCAGAGCGGCTTTCCCAGGACAAGCAGCCTCTCCAAACACGAAATTCAATTCAGAAACGAAAATGTCCGCGTCTACAACGCCTAAAACGCGATTCAACTCTTTCTTCTCTGCTGCATAACCTTGAATTTCGCTTAAGATGATGTTAGAGCGGTATTGCTTACGCTTTTTGTCGAAGGCTTTTTCGGAGAGAGGCAACTGCTCATCAATAACCAAGCATATCGTATCTGGAAAAACTCTCATCAATTTTTCCTGAATTCGAAGCGTTATAGCTGTGTCTACCTGCCCAATGGGCAATATTCCAATCTTCATAACCACGCCCTAAACCTCGAAGGTCTCTCCAGTCTTAGGAGCAAAAGCGTCCAAGCCGAGTTCAGATTTGGCCCAATTCGCAAAAAGCTCACAGTTTCCTTCAGCGCCATGAACAACGAAAACTTTGGGCTTTCCGCCTAGTTTTCGCAAAGCTTCTTTAAGTTGGCTTGCTCCACAGTGGGAGGAAAAATCGAAATGTTCAACATGGGCTTTGACTCTGCGCACTTTTCCATCAATCGTGCAGATGCCCTTATCCAGAAGCTCTTTTCCAGGCGTTCCTGGAATCTGGTAGCTCACCAAGAAAATGGCGTTGCCAGCTTTTTTCCCGATTTTCGACGCGTAAAAGGCTGCTGGACCACCCTTCAGCATGCCTGCAGGCGAGACGATCACGCTGGGAGTCTTGAGAGCTCTTCGGCGGTCTCTCCAGCCTTCAACCCAATCAGCCGAATGCATGGCGTCAACGAACAATTTCGGATCTCTCAGGAACTCTTTGTAATTCATCATTATTCTGCTTGCTTCGCGGGCCATTCCATCCAGGACGATGGGATACTCGAAATGATGAGCGACTAGGATGCAGGCGATTTCTTGGGCTCTTCCAACTCCGAAGGCGGGCACCAGAACGCTTCCACCTTTCTCCACTGCATCTGTAACAGACTCCACAAAGCGTTTTTCGAGTTCGGAGCGCTCCGCATGGTCTTCATCCGCATAAGTGCTTTCTATAATAACCGCGTCTAGGTCGCCGTAGTTCATGCTTGCGCCTTCCAGAAGTTTACTGTCTGCAATGTTGAAGTCGCCCGTGTAAAGCAACCGTTTTCCTTCAGCTTCGATCAGCACTTGGGCGCTTCCAGGCGTGTGCCCAGCATTCAAAAGTTGAAAGCGCATGTCGCCCAGTTCTTCTTCAACGCCATAATCCAAATGCTTGTTGCTTCTCATCATCGTTTTTAATTCTAGATATTCAAAAGGCAAATAGTAACTGGAAAGGTGAATGAAATCTTGGATCAGTAGCTGCGTTAATTCCAAATTCAGCTTGTTCGTGTATAACGGTCTTTGTCCCTCAATGTAGAAAATGGGAATTGCACCCGAATGATCTAGGTGGCTGTGAGTCAAGATTAACGCGTCAACTTCTTTTGGGGGCATGTGCATCGGAAAACCTGGTTGGTGGTCAAGCATCACTCCATAATCTAGCAAAACCTGAGTCTTTTCAGATTTAACGGCGATTCCTATTCTGCCGACCTCGCGGGCTCCGCCTAAAAATCTAACCTGCAATCAGGACCAATCCTTTTCTTTGACAGTTAACTCGATAATCATGACCGATGCTCTTTTAAAAATGTATTGACTTCTTTATCGACGGCACTTTGACTAGGCCCTTTTTTAGCGCCTTCAGAATCTCATCAACATTCAAAGAAGCTTGGATTTCCGTGTAGACAGTGCATAGTTCTGAGGGTTGATGCGCGTCGCTGCCGGCTACACCAGGCAAACCCATCAGTTTGGCTAGGTTTTTAGCTAACTTATTGGCGGAAGGTGATGAGTAGCCGTTCAGAACTTCTATGGCGTCAAACTTGTAGTTCCTCGTTAAGTCGCCTAGGCCGTATTCTCTATAGGGATGCGGCACCACAGAGACACAGTCTCTGTCTCTGGCGAAATCAACGATGCCCTCCACGGTCCACGGTTGAGGCGGCATTTCCTCAGTGCCAAGAACCACTATGTCGCCTTGGGGGATGCTTATTTCTACTCCGGGAATTATTAGAATGTCTGGATATGCGGAAGCTAACTGCCGCGTTACGCCGCACCCTTTCACGGTGTCGTGGTCCGTTACGGCTGCGACTTTGATGAAATTGTGCGCAACTAGCTGTTCCACAAGAGTTTTAGGTTGTATCGCCGAATCGGATGAATACGTGGTGTGAATGTGTAAGTCAGCTCGAATCAAGGTTATTCGCTCAAGTGTTTCCTCAGAATCATATCCAAACGAGTTAAAATGTTTTTGGTTCCTTCCGCCTTAATGTCCACATGTTCAAATCGTATGCCCTTCTTTAGGCATGTTTTGCTGCACACTTTTTTGACGCTGTCATCCCAGTGTTGAGAGTCGTGAAGCAAAACGATGGTTTCGTATTGCGCGCGTTTGATGTAGTCTGCCACTTGACCTGCCACGTAATCAGTGGTTTCCTTGTCAAGCGGAAGAGCTGTTTCATGCTGAGAAAGCGGATAAACCTCATCAAGCTCCAAAGGTATCAAGCCGAAAGGCGCAGCGTAAAAACAAACATGCACGTAGCCTGAGAACTCGTCGCCTAACCGTTGAAGAACATGCTTAATCTTCTTGAATTCCTGCGCCTTATGAAAAGGCTTAGTATGAGTTTGAGGCATGAGCAGGAGGATTTTTGCGTCTTCGGGCTGATTATACCGCTCCAGCAGCCGATTTCTATAGTGAACGACTTCAGGTCGAGCAAGCCCAAGAGAATCGAAAAAGAAGAGTCCGCTCTTTTTCACTGTTGGACTGTGTTTTTCGATGAAATCTTCGTGGTTCTTCAGCTTTTTCAGGGCGGTTAAAAGGGCTGGGTGCGCGTGGGCTCTCATTTCTAAGTGTTCCCAAAGTCTACCGTTTCTGATGGTTTGTTTTATGCGCTTTAGCTCGGCAAGGCAAACGTGGAGGTTGTGTTCAGCTAGAAATGTCTCGCGTTCTTTCGGTGTTTTGTCCATGACTTCCTTCGGTGTCTCGCTCGTGCACTTGGGGCATTGACAAGGGAAATAGTCAAGTTCGTTTAGGCGCCACGTGCCGTTTTCCGTCATGTAGCGGCTTTCTCTGGCGTACAATGCGTAGGCGGCGGAATCGAAGAAGTCGCAGCCTAGAGCCACAGCCAAGGAAAACATCATGGGGTGTCCTGCGCCGAAGAGGTGGAGTGGCCTTTCCAGTGGCAGGTTCATTTTGGCGGTCATTATCATGTCAACGAGCACGTCGAAGCGGTAGTTTTCCATGACCTCTGTTGGGCTTCCCAAGGCGTGTATTTGGAAGGGCAATTTGCTCATGGCAACGGCGGATTTTGCCACGAGGTCCAAGTGTCTTCCGCCTTGAACTGGTCCTACCCAGAGAATGTCTTCGCGTGTTTTTGTTTTGAAGAAGTCTTTGGCGCGTTGTAAGGTTTCGGTTACTGTTTGTTCTGCGTGTTCTCTTGATACTTTCCAGCCTGTGGGAATGTCCAGTATTGTTGCAATGTCGCTGTCTATGCGTTCTTGGTACTCCACGATTTCTGCGGGGCTTACTTCTACGTCGCCGTAGACGAGGATTTGGTATGCGCCTGAATCAGTCATTATGACACGGTCAAAATCTAAGAATGTGTGTATGCCTTTCTCTGCGGGTTCATTCTGGAAACGTTTTCTGAGAATGTACGCGTTGGTTATCACGGCTTCAAAACCAAAATCGTCCTTGAGCTTTCTGGGAGAAACAGGTTGAATGTTAGGGTTTATCACTGGGAACAGGAGCGGAGTTTCCACTGCGCCGCTCTTAGTCTTGAGCTTTCCAATTCTGGCGAGCAGGTCTTTTTCTTTTATCTCAAAGCTCATCGGTGAACCTAAACAAATCAGCCAACACACTTATAAAAAACATTGGCTCACTTCTACAGGGTTGTTATGGATTCTGGATGCATAAGAATGGCGATGCACTTGTAAAGCATGTTAACGCTGACAACTTTGCCAATAATGAAAACAGTGTAACGAGCAAGCTATTCACCAAAACCTCTATTTATTTGTAATTCCCAATTACCAATAGTTCAGACTAAGAAGAAGATATAAGAAAAATGACTGTCTTAAACGCGTTGAACAAGGCGTTTCAAGAAAGGGAGAAGTCACAAGTTTGTTTGTAACGCGAGAAATTAATCCATGGGTCATTACTCCAGGCTTAATTGCTCTGTTTTGCTTTTTCATAATTCTTCGTGGCGTTTTATTATTTGGTCAGTCGTCAACGGCTTCGTTCCTACTTGTTTACTTTGGAAGCATAGCGTTTCTACTGCTGCTTTTGCATCCTGCAGTTACGAAGATAAAGGTAACTGAGGATGGAATCGACTGGAAGGCTCTGGGTCTTGGAGTATTCATCCATTTTGATGAAATAAAAGAGGTTCGCGTTAGTAGGTTCTGTCTCAAACTTGATACGGGAGCCTGGTGGAAACCCACAATGTGCCCTGTAGACCGCAAAGGCTTTCTGCTGGCGATTCAAGAAGCAAAGCCCGACATTAAAATTACAGGCAGGCTGCGTTGACTATAGCTCACAAGACTTTAGCGCTTTATTACTTTTTTTTGTATTGGCAATTTTCCTTCGCATTCTCATCTTGCCGCTTTTCTTCTCCAGAACTGAAATAATTGACCTTCCAACCATACTTATGACGTTTGCGGCGGTTGCATTTCTCTTGACTGCTATCTACGAAACTAAAAATAGGCGCATGTCAAAACGGGTTAACCTGTTCTATGCTGTGGCCATTGGTTTAGGGATTGGCTTTATAATCTTCGCGGTTATCACAACCTTTACCTATATCGTAGAATATACCCTTCAAAACTTCTTACTTCTGCTCGTCATTGTTCTTTCATACACCTTTGCGTTCATAATAGGAATACTCCTAAGCAAAAAATGCAGAAAAGATCTAGGGGCCAAGACCGCTCTTTATAGTTAGCCACGCTGGAAAGCCGCTTTACGCGTTAGCTGTACGACAAATTAGACATGCTTATATCCTATCGTCCGCCTATTACCCACTCTGCATCAGGTGAAGCAAAGCCGTGGTCTGCTCAATTGAAATCTCCGAAAAGCCAAAACTTAACGACCCCATCCTGATTGAGGGGTTGCCGGGCATAGGGTTCGTAGCCAACATTGCAACGCTGCATTTGATAAACGAGTTGGAGGCAAAACGTTTCGCCGAAATCGTATCCGCTTCTTTCCAAGATTTTGCCGTGACAACTGAAGGCGGAGGCGCCCTCTCGCCTCTAAACGAGCTTTATTACTTTAAGCGAGAGGATGGAGGCCGCGATTTGATACTGTGGCACGGTAACACCCAAGCGCTAACAACTTTTGGGCAGTACGAACTCTGCGGCAAAGTGTTGGATATAGCGCAGGAACTGGGCTGCCGCTTTGTCATATCCATAGGCGGCTTCAAAAAAGACGAAGTGCAACAGGTTCCGGCAATGTACAGTGCAGCTACAGATCAAGAAACATTAAAGGAAGCCCTAGACTTGGGAACAAAAGTGATGGTTGGACACATATTCGGCATTGCAGGCCTTCTTATAGGAATGAGCAGACTGAGAAACCTTAAAGGCTTCGCCCTTTTGGTGGACACGCTGGGTATGTACCCAGACGCGAACGCCGCACGGTACGCTCTTTCTGCCTTAGGTAAATACTTGAATTTGAACATTGACTTGTCGAAGCTGGATGCCACGGCGGATCAGACAAAGAAAGTACTCGAATCCTTCGGGTTGATTAGAAGCATGGCAGAAGAAAAGAAGAAAGAGGAGCAACAGCTGCGCTGGTTTATTTAGCCCCTTTCACTTCGCTCATAAACTGTTCATGAACTCTCTGCACACGCTCGGCAGCTGGACCTGAACCTTCCACAACGCCTTTTTCAGTTAGTTTCACCTTGTCCATGACCCAGATGAAACCTTTATCCTCATAAAGCTTAACCATTGTTGGAAACACTTTCTCGAGGCGAGTAGCCAAAGCTTTCAAGTCGAAGGGTTTCTCTGCGCTTAATATTTGTGCAACAACGTTCCCATTGAGGAAAACCCTGTGGGAGACTTGTCCAGCCTCGTCCTTTGCCTCAGCTATGCAAAGACTCAAATTGTCAGGGTTAATGCCGACAAGCGTGCCCGTAAACGTTTTTCCTGTGGTGGTTGCAACACTCACGGTTTTATCTACCAACGCCGCGACTTCGGTGAAAAACTTTCGCTGTGCTACAGACAACTTTAAACCTCCATTCACCCTAACGAAAGGGCAACACAACTATTTATCTTTGATTTTTCTGGAAAACGTAAAATCAGTGTTTTTCGTTTATGACTTGTTTATCGAGGTTTTGCTCAGCTTAACCATGACTGGGCATGGCTATGAGTACCTTCTTGACGTAATAGCTTTAAGCAGCGAATTTCCAGTAGCTCTAGCGAATGCAGTCAACAAAGAAATGGCGTTGATACGCACACACTATGGCATAGATATAGAGCGCCACCATAACCAAGAGAGAAAAAGTATTGAATAGATTAAGAAACAATTATCTCTTTTTATTCGGCTCTACTACAGCATTGATTTTCGGCTTGTTAGCCGCATTCATCTCAGGCTTAGCATATGTAACAGTTTACACTTTTTCAGAACTTCCGTTAGATGGGCCAGTTCCTTTCGTTAAATATTCACCATTAGAGCTTGGTTTTCACCCAGCCACTTTAGGCTTGCTGCTAGCAAGCGCTGGCAGTTTAATAGCTCTATTCTCATTGATTGCGACCGAAAAGAAAGCAGTATACTTAGGCTCTGCAGGCATTACACTAGGCAATATAGGTCTTCTACTTTCTGCATGGCCGCGTACATCACCTTCCTTATCGATATCCTATTATTACATCCAAATACCTTGGGTGAGCACTATTCTTACATTAATAGGCGTTTCAATAATGTTTGTGAGTTTTGCATCGAAAAACAAAATATCTCGCCTATCACTCCTAAGCCTGCCAATACTGATATTAATTTATTCGACATACCCCATTATGATCATAAGCAATAATCTGCCATTGCTGCCACGAGCAGATCAAACGGTTGTAGGGCTTATCCCCTTTTTGATTGCCGGCCACTTACTGATGCTATATGGTACGTTTAAAGGAAGTTTCAAAACGCTGAAAAAACCTACGGAAATTTAGAAAAAAGTACCCACTAACAATGTACTCAAGAAGAGAGTAGCATTAAAAACCGCTTTTACTCACTTCTTTCCCGCGTCTCTACATCTTGTTTTAGCAACGCGATAGTGTTCGCTGGCAAATCCCTGTCAACCACAAAGTTCGGTCCCACCCAACTGTTTGCTCCAACTTTTACGCCGGGCATTAAAAGCGCGTTTATGCCAGTCTTAACGTTATCGCCTAGAATTACCCCGAGTTTCTTTCTTCCGCTGTCAACAACCTTATCTTTAACCATCATTTTTACTGTTCCAGCGTCTAGACGGTAGTTAGCTGTTATGGTGCCCGCGCCCAAATTGCAGCGTTCGCAGAGTATGCTGTCGCCCACATAAGACAAGTGCCCAACGTGAGTCCAATCCATGATTATGCTGTTTTTGATTTCGCAAGCATTGCCTACGCGCACATTTTTGCCTATGCTCGTGCATGCGCGAATGAAACAGTTCGGTCCTATATCGCTGCCTTCATCAATAAACGTGGGACCTTCAATGTACGCTCCAGAACGTATCCTCGCGGTTTCCGCCACTGTCACAGGACCTACCAAATGAGCGCCGTTCTCTACGTTCCCATGAACGGTATGCTCCATTCGCTTCAGCGCCCAACTGTTTGCCTCAAGCAAATTCCAAGGCATCCCGATGTCGATCCAATCGTCCTCCGAAATTTTGGCAGCTAAAACTGTTTCTTTATCCCTGATCAGCAGCGAGAGAGCATCTGTGAGCTCCAATTCGCCGCGAACAGAAGCCTTAGTCTGCCTTATTTTTTCAAAAATCTTCATGGAGAACACGTACAGTCCCGCGTTAGCCAGGTTTGACGGAGCTTGCCCAAGAACTGGCTTTTCTATGATGCGTTTGACGTTTTTCTCATTTTCGAGTTCAACTACGCCGTAGCTTTCCGGCTTTTCCACGGGAACAACAGCCATGACCGCCGCGGGCTTTTCCTTCTCATACAAGTGAACCACGTTCTTCAGCGCATCTGGCGCGAACAACAAATCGCCATAAACAAGAACGAAGTCGCCATCCACGTATGGCTCAACAACACTCACAGCGTTACCAGTTCCAAGCACTGCCGCCTGCTCAACATACTCCACTTTCAAACCCAGTTTTTCGCCGTCGCCGAAGTGCTGACGAATCGCCTCGCTCATGTAATGCGTGACAATTATAGCTTCGGTTATTCCAGAGGCTTTCACCGCTTCTAAGCAATGTTCAAGAATCGGTTTTCCGCCTACTCGTATCAAATGTTTGGGTCTATTAGCCGTTATCGGTTGAAGCCTAACGCCTTCTCCTGCAGCTAAGAGTACGGCTTTCATTTTTCATCGTCCTCAACATGCTTTTTGACTAGAGCTCTTCCCTTTGCCATTATGTCTCTTGCTACTTTTAACGATTCACCTTCCACCGTCAGCCTGATGAGCGGTTCAGTTCCAGACGCCCTTATCAGGAGCCAACCGTTCTCAAGGGCTAATCTGACACCATCAACGGTTGAGAAACCCGTGTACGCTGAAAAGACGGATTTTATAGTTTTTTCAATGTTTGCAACCGCTTTGCGTTTCAAATCGTTTCTGCAAGCTATATTTTCTCTCAGCGTCACGTACTCAGGCACTTCGGCAACAAACTCGCATGTAGTCTTGTTTTCCTCTTCCAGAGCCTTTAGGAATAATACTGCGGAGAGCGGCCCGTCTGGACAATAATGGAAGCGCGAGTGCACCCATGCGCCGCAGGGTTCTCCACCGAAAACAGCGTTACAGCTTTTCATGGCTTCGGAGACGTAAACGTCGCCAACCCTTGTTCTGACAACTTTGCCGCCTTGGGCTTCAACCATTCTCTCAACACACATGGACGCCTCAACGTTTGTGACCACGATTCCGCCGCCATTCTTCTTTATGGCATAAGCGGAAAACGCCGCAAGTGCGCGGTCAAAGTCGACAAAACCGCCTTTCTCATCAATGAAGGCTACGCGGTCGCCATCGCCGTCAAAGGCTACGCCAATCTCAGCGTCAAGTTCCTTGACGACTTGCGCTAAATCCCTCAGAGATTCAGCAGTAGGTTCGGGACTTCTCGCTGGAAAGAACCCGTCAGGCTGAGCGTTCAGGGCAGTTACCCTGCAGCCTATGGCTCTTAGAACCGCGGGGGCAACGTTGAAGGTGGCGCCGCATCCCGAATCTGCGACAACGCGCCATTGCCTATGCAACGTCACCGCTTTAGTTACCATCTCAACATAAAGGTGGCTAACATCGGCTATGGAGGCTTCACCGATTCCGCGCCACTCTGCCAAGGCAAAGTTCTCTTCAGCTATTATCTTTTCGACCGCGTTTTGGCTTTCGTCAGTGTAGGACAAGCTGTCGCCGTTAAAGATTTTTATGCCGTTGTACATGGGCGGATTATGCGATGCCGTGAGCATTAATCCAGCGTCAGCCTTCAGCGCCTTGGTTAAATAAGCCAAGGCGGGAGTGGGCACAACACCTATTAAAGCCACATCCGCGCCACCTGCCAAAAGTCCAGAAACCAGCGCGTCTTCAAGCATTGAACCCGAAACTCGCGTATCTCGCGCCACAAGAGCTTTTCGCACTTTAGCATGCGAAGCCACGGCTAAGCCTACCTTACAAGCTAACGCTGGCGTCAGGTCTATGTTGACTAAGCCGCGCACTCCAGAACTTCCAAATAGTTTAGCCAATCTGCGCCATCCCGCATTAACCTGATTACTTCGATGGTTAAAAGGCTAATTTGATTAAAATAATTTGAGCTTAGGATTAACGCGGAGCTTGCCATGTTTTCGCCGAGTTTTCGATGAATTTGACCAGTTTTTGTCGTGTTGGATGCTTGCCCTCGGCATCGGAGAGATAGCAGGCGGCAACAGCGTTGGCTAAGGCTAATCGGCACTCGTCTGAAAGCGCGTTTCCGTCACCTAATATGTTTCCTGCGTTCCAAGCGTCGCCTGCGCCAGTCGCCCTTAACGCTTTGACTTTGAAGGCGGGAACAACAACTTCGCTTTTCGTGGTGAATGTGGCTGAGAAACTTGTAGTGTGCAAGTCAATCCTCGCATGCAAATGTTTAGCTAAGACTCTGGCGGCTTCCATTGCTAACTCGTCAAAACGCAGTTTTCCGCGCTGCTCATTTATCTCGTTTTTGACCAGTGCCGCGTAGCAGATTGCCTCGTTCTCGTTTACGCTCAGAATGTCCACTTGTCGGGTTTTCAGAACTTTTTCCATCAGTTCGGGGATTTTAGCGTTGTTGGGAGTTGGGTCTGCCGTGTCATAGTAAGTCTTGCCCTTCCCTTTCGCTTTGACCCTGTGGAAAACGGTTTGAGCTAGTTCAGTTCCGAATTTTTTTGTTCCAGCCCAGTTGAATAGGCAGACGTAATCGGCGTTCTCAATCAGTTTGTAATCTTCATCAGCCATGTTGGAAGGACCGAAATCGGCTAGTGAGCCTACGTCTCTGAGCATGACGTTAGCTTTGCCGTTTTCGGTTTTAAGTTCCAGCGCTGTTGTTATTGATGCTTTCGCTGAGATTTTGATGTGAGAAGTGTCAACGCGGTATTGGTTAAGATAGAATTTTATTTGCTGAAGACCCAGCTTACTCGTGCAGACTATGGGCGTGGCCTTCACTCCGAGAGCGGCTAAGGCAGAAGTCGTGTTGACGGCGTTTCCGCCTCTGATGTCTGTTTGGGCGATGCCGTCTATGCTGCCGCCTTTTCGGTTAGCTACACCCGCAATCATCGAGGAAAAACGAGGCGCGTCACAGTTTAGGTTTATTAATCTGTCGAGGAAAAAGTCAGGCATGACTACTACATCGAGTTTTTTAGGTTCCTTTTTCAGAAAATTCTGCAGTTCGTCCTTACAGTCTGTCAGCCACATTGAAACCACCCTTGGGCACATATTCTTCCGAAAAGCTAAAATAACCTTTTCCTTAATAACCTTAAGACCTATCCAAAAACTTGGAAAGAATTGAGTGGGGAGGGGGCTCAATTGAGGTTCAAAACTGAGATTTTCCTGCTGTTGGTAGCGATAGTATTGTTTACTGCGAGTGCTTTTCTCTACTCTTATGAGGCAATTAGCAAGGGGCTATCTTTTGCTTTAGAGCTTTATCCTTACAGAGATTTGGCCATTTCGTTTGTTGGTTTTGGCTCAGCTCTGATGATAGCTGCATCAATTTCTTATTCAGAACGAAGTAAAAATCCCATTTAGCAGAAACCTTCACTTCTTACATAGCGAGAGTTTTATCCAAAGGCAAAACTGACCAGAATCCAGACTATGTCTCCGAATAATAAGGCGATAATCAAGCCAATTGTTATGAATATTAGCATAGGCAAGCCAGGTGTCGCCCACACATCGGCGTCGATTTTTCCAGCGTCAACTGCCTTGGAGAGGCGTGCGACTATTGCGTCTCTTCCCTCGTCTTTTGGCATGACGATAAGTTTTCTTTTAACTGGGTTTTCACCGTTCTCTTCTTCTATGTCTTCCATTGGATAAATGTGCCATTTCGCCTTTAACTTGGCAACAGAAACTTTGTAGCCCGTTATCAGGGCAACGATTTTTTTTCCGATGGATTCGGTTGCAAGGGTTCCTTCAAAAGTTTTTTTCCCAGTTTTTCTGTGCCAGATGATATTGTACAGAAGCATGTAAATTCCGGTTGCTGCCGCGAACAAAACGGCATTGCTGAAAATCGTTAATGGAAAGAGTTTCTGGGAAAGCGGTGAGACTCCTGCAGCTAAGACAGGCGCGAATAGCGTTTGTGGCGCGAATGGCAAAGCGAGGGCGACGCACATTAGGGCTTTTGAGTCGGCGCCTCCGAACCCGCCAGAATAGAACAAGACAAAGGCGATGGCAGTGGTTATGCCGAAGCTTAGCCCGAAAAAGGGCAGTTTTGAAGGCTCGTAAAGGAGCAGTTCAGTAATAGATAAAAGAAGTGCTGAGGGCGCAAAGAGCACCCAAACGCGGTTGCTTACTTCTCTGGTTTTGTAGTCGCTCCAAGACGCGTAAAAAAGAAAGGCGAGTGAAAGCGTTACTTTTGCTGCTTCGAGGATTTCTTGCAAACCGTGACTCACCTATGATAGATATTTCTCTTGTATACGTGGTTAATAGTTCGTAACCGTGTTGATAAAATGTTTTCTATTTAAGCGCTTGTAGAAGGGTTGAAAAAATTGTGAAGCAATTGTTTATTGGGGAGCTTGCGCCGAGAACGGGTAGGCTTGTCCTTGTTGCGGAACTACTCGGAAGTGGTAAGTTTCTCCTTCTGTCCAATTTCCGAAATCGGTGTCTGTCCAATTAAGCGTCAGTGTTACTACAGAACCCGCTTCCAGTGCTTTGTTTAAGCCATCTGTAACGGCAGTTGTTACTTCTGTTAAGTCGTTAGCGGATGTGCCTAAGTATAGACGTACGATTTGGGTGTCTCCTGTTCCTGAGTTGCCTATTGTGATTTCGGTTGTTGTGCTGTCAACGAATCTGACGTTTTCGTCGTAGAGTATGATGCTTGCTTGTTGGGTTGTGGTGCCCATGTATGTCATTATCCACGCGTAGGTTACGACTATGGCTGCTACGGCTATGACTATGAGCAGTAGCGTGGCAAGTATGGGTGATATGGCTTTTTTAGATTTCAGCATGTTTCTAGTTAGCATTATTCTCACGTATTAAGACTTCATACATAGTTGTATTTAAGCAATGTGTATCACAAATAAGCATACTTAGCTTTCCGATGTCACCGTTATCTTTGGCGGATACTCAACAAGAAGCCACAAGCCGCTGCCTGTACTGTTTTGATATATGGGCGTTGTGCCGTCAAATGTCACTACCGCGCCTTGCCAAGTTATGTCGTATGTGTTGGGCGTAGTGAAGTTGGAGACTTGACCTAGTGATTGGGTAACTGGAGAGAATTCAATTGTTTTGGTGGTGATGCTGACGTTAAGTGAACCTGTGGGAACTGTAGCGGTTGGGTCGAAGGCATAAAGCAATTGGTTAGTGCTGTCGGTAAACATTATTCCTGCTCCTTGTGTGCCTGAGACGAATTGGCTCCAATGATGTGCTGTCCACGTGCCGCCTGAGCTATTCTTGAATGTTCCAGTTCCAGTCGCAACAATTGGAGAAGTGTTTAGTGTTCCGTTTTCAGTCTGAATTGTGACTGAGCTGAGGGTTGTTGATAGTTTGATGGGGCATAAGTCTGTGATTGTTCTTGGGCGTCCCGTTGAGTTTACGAATATTAACCTTAACTGGTAAGTGTAGTATGTCGCGTTGGCTGGCAATGTTATAACAATATGAGCATAAACGTTGGGGCATCCGGAAATGCCACCATCCCATTCCACTTCATGGTGTAAAACGGCTCGTACTGTACCATTTAAAACAGCATACATTGGTTGAGAATGCCCATAATGGGCAGGGTCTTGGTTAATTCGCATGAGCACTGCAGTAGCTGTGGATGCACCCAAGGTTGAAATAGCCTTAAATGAACCGTCACCGGAAAAGTCTATTTCCAATTCTAGAATTCCGTTGTTAAGGGTTATTGGATGCTGCTCGTTACCAAATGTGTATGAAAAGTGTTTGTTTGTGTATGCGAGTGGTGTTTGGGTTGCTGTGTCGCTTCCGTTCCACCACACCGTGACCTTTGACACGTTAACGTTTACGAGGAAAACAATCATTTGCCTGTTGCTGAAGACCGTGGCGTTGTTGGTTAAGCTCAATGGAATGCGGTACTCGGATGCCCAGTCCTCTATTTGGAAGGGCACTTCCTGATTTACGCCGTTTATGGTCTGGTTCACGTGAATGGCTTTCACGGGAACAGGCGGAACAGGCTTTTCCTGAGTTGTCAGGTTGAGGTTTTGTCCCAGCCAGCGCATTGTGCCGTTCTGCAGCAACTCCATGGTTATCGTCGCGTCTGTCGAGTTCTGCAACGAGAGAAAATCTAAAGCTGGCTGAGGTCTCAACAACACTGCGTCTATGCTCCAGCTATCTTGAACCATGTCCGGGCTGTCGTTGTCTCTAAACCTGATTGTAAAATTCAGTGAGCCTATGTATTGAGCAACAGACACATTGTTCCACTGATTCGCCAGCAACGGGTTAATAATCGTAATCCAAGATGAACCACTTCGAACATCAACCATTAGGTTTTCTGAGCTTAGGTTGCCTGTTTTAATGCATAGGTCTTGGCGAGGATTAGTGTAGTTTACGTTTGTCCATTGCTCTTCAAGGTCTAAACGGTAATTTGTTGTTCCAGCATATGATTTAAAAGACGCTGCTACACGTGCTTGCCGATTTATGGTAGTATTAAAAGTTGATGATAAAGCTGTTTCTCCATTTGCTCCTCTCAATTCGGCAACTGCAAACTGACTTGAAGCATCATAGAAATCGAGAACTTCAACTTGAGAAGCATTATGCGTGTATGACCCTGGGTTTCCACATCCAACAGCCGATATTACATATGCGCCTGTTGACGGGCTAATGGTGCTTGTTATCGTTCTGTTCGCCGTACTGTCCCCTATTACAACATCAGAGTCTGTTGCTTCGGGAACGGCTTGATTAACTCCACTATATTCAGCGCAAAATCCATTAACTTCAAGCCCTGTTGTACTGCCAGTTGCAGTTATTGTAACAGTTTTAACACCATTAGCGGGTAAGTTTGCTTCAAGAATATACCAAACTTGACAAAGATATTTTGTTCCTGATGGAGCGGTTTCGGCAGAAACTGCCAGCGTCATTGCATTTCCACCATAAGTTACGCCAGAAACAGTAATTCCGCTATGTTCAGCTCCGAAACAAACAGCGATTATCCTATTAGAACCAGCCACAAGCGTATGCGAAAAAGACAGAGTTAAAGTGGTTCCAGTGCCACTTGTGTCTGTTCCTACTTTAGCAATTGATGCAGGCGGATTTACTGTGCTTGCCTCTGTCAATGTGTCATTTATCAAGTCTGGACCATACTGTTGGGCAGTGAAGTTGCTTTGCGTGCCCTTATTCGGAGATAAATCCACGTCTGTTGTGTTAATGTCTACGTAGTCTTCCCCAGCGGTAGCGGAAGTGGTGTTCCACATGAGCGTGGAAGTGAGGCGGCTGAAGGATGCGGCTGCAACCATTATTCCCCGCGCATCCGTAACTTGAACAACAAAACTTGCCGTATCGTTCAGTTCAGGTGGAATATCAATCAAGTAGGTGCCATTCGCAAAAGCTGTTAGTTCACCGCTTGGCGTTGCAAAGTCCCATGTCAAATTTGAATACTGGTAACGGTAAAACTCGAAGTTCTGATTGCCCAAATTGATTAACGGCTCATTGCCATCTTTAGTTATGTTCAGACACGCTTTACTGCTGGAAGAGGAATTCAAAATTTGCACGTCTAATCGACATGACGAGGAGTAGCTCATGCCGGAAATGCCTAAACCTACCAAGTCATACGCGATCACTGCCTGTCCTGCGCTGTAGCTGGTGTTCGTAAACCAGTTTGCGCTCAAATCCAAAGAAACTAGGTTGAAGGATGCGCCCCACTCAGGTTGAATGTCCGTCATATTGCCTAGAGCGTTACGCAGATAATTCCTAGTGAGAGTGTTCGCGTATGAATTATCGCCCGTAACCTGCAGGACAGAACCATAATAGCCCACCGTGAAACCCAAAGCCTTCTCCAGCGCCAAGTTAGTTTCGTCTATCGCGCTTAGAACTTGAGGCTGGTCTTGGCTTGTACTGTAACGAAGCGTAGCGTACGTCGTTATAACCGTGCCTATTAGCACAACAGCCACCAGCAAAGCCGCAATAATCGAAAACTGCCCCCTACTGTTCACTTTTAGCCGCCTCCAACCAACCCAAGCTGCAAAACAACAAGCCTAGACGTGCCATAAGCCGTATACTCAGAGGGATAAAGCTTAGGCTTATAATACGAAAGAAGACCAATGGCGGTAAGCCTAATATCAGGCGTTCTAGTCAAACCCAAAGCTAACAGTGAACCTTCAATTCTTGTACCGTTCCAATGATTGTATAAGGCACCCGGGTAACATCCACTTTTTTCATCGAATATAAGTAATCCAACAGTTAAATTAGGGTAGGTGGTTAGTTTAGATTTTTGTATGGCTCTCGTAGAAGTTTGATTAGGAGAAGGATATATTCCATAATAATTGCAGTTGTCTAAGACTTGCGATGAAAGGCTGACAACCCCAACGCTTTGGAAAATATTGCTAGAATCACTTGCGCTGTAAGTTATATTGGTCAATCCTTGGAGAAATGCGTACATTCCCGGTTGTCTAACATCTTTCATTCCATAAATCCCATAGTCATTTTTATCGTTTGTAAAGTTCCCAGTGTTTGTCACATAATAGAATGGATAGCCAACTATGCTAGCCCAAGTCCAATTATAAAGACGAACTTTTTCCCCCAAAAAATAACAGTATCTAGCATACGAGTTATCGGAATACGGTGTTTTGCAATACGCTGTGGGTATTGGAACAGCTTCTCCAAAAGTGTTAATGACGACCGCGTTTTGAACAAGTTCTCCTTGAAGCGATGAATTGCCTAGAATTTGCCCAAGTTGAGCCGTGTTTTGCACCACTACCGTTTTAACGAAGTAAGGCGATAACAGTTTATACAAATCCTCTGCCAAACTCTGGGCGGTGTAACCCGTGATCCACCAGCCATTCGCGTCACTACAGTTCAGTATATACAATGTTCCACCTATCTTTTCTGGAGTAAAAGTGAAAGTCACGTTAGACGAAGCCACAAAATACGACGAAGCATCCGACGACACGCCTAAACTCTCCGCGTTCGAAACATGATTAAAAGGCGTGTAGAGCGAAGCACCGCTTCCGCTACTGTCCACCTCATAAACCGTAAGGTTATATACCACGTCAGGCGGAAGCGAAGCCGAAAGAGCAACTTGAAGCTCACTCCAACTTGGGTCGTCAACAGCTGAAAAAGCAGCTTTGCTCAACTCATGGTTCGAATCCAACATCTGCAACGTCGTCAACGCCAAGCGCCTAAGGTTGACAGGAGACGCTTGCCGCGGCTCAGGCAAAACAGCAAAAGAAGACGCAACAATGAACGCCCCCGTGAGAATGAAGATCACAAGCACAATCTCAACCGAACGCATCATCCTACCCTACCACCTGAACCCCCTGCAAACCCCACAACGAAAGCTTCGCCTGATAAGCAACACCGCTGACCAGAACTTGACGCATATCAGTCGCCACCCACTCCTGCCCAGTTGAGTTACCTCCGAACGCAACTGGAAAAGCCAAAGACCCAACCCCCCAAGGCATCACGGCA
>Ga0209521_10001180_pt1 | contig 21144 bp, 22 predicted proteins | sample Rifsed19ft4_FD_184016 | JGI IMG/M metagenome (GOLD analysis project Ga0209521, IMG submission 184016) | Soil microbial communities from Rifle, Colorado, USA - sediment 19ft 4 (version 2) | ecosystem: Environmental > Terrestrial > Deep subsurface > Rock core/Sediment | place: Rifle, Colorado...
CGGCTCGTCGTAAAAATGGCCTCTGCCTCGTCTGGCAGCCAACTTGCCAGTTTACCCAAAAATCAATGTCTATTTTTGGGTCTTTTAAACTTCTTGAATTTGTTAATAATAATACTTCTTTAACATTGTATTAGCGCCGTTCAGGACTATACCTGCTATATTTGCGCTGTTAAGAGACTGGGCAGCCTTAAGGACAATATCCTTTGGTGTCTTGCCAGCCCTTACTACCAGCACTACCCCGTCTACTATTTTGGAAATGATATTCATATCTGCCAGCGGTAGTATGGGCGGAGAATCTATCAGTATATAGTCAAACTCTTGTTTGAGTGAGTTCAAGATTGCATGCATTTGTTGCGAACCGAGCAGTTCGCAGGAATTCTTTATACTGGATCTGGCAGGCAGCAAATAAAGGCTGGTATTTTCAACCTGTGCTATTGTCGTCTGCAGATCAACTTCACCAATTATCACATCAATAAGACCGTAACCATTAGGTGAATCAATGAAATATGACAGCAGCGCTGGTTTTTTTAGATCGCATTCCACGAGAATGACCTTTTTATTAAAATCATGGGCCATTATATATGCCAGATTAAGAGATGTTGTAGTTTTACCTTCCCCTGCAAGAGAACTTGTTATGGCAAAGATTTTATGTGAATTTTTATAGCTTATAGTTTCGAGCTTAGTATAAAGAATTCGATATTGTTCAGCAGTGAGATCGTCCATATCCCCCATTGCAAATAGTGCTTTATTAGGTCTTATGGAATGTTTAAGTTCTCTGATCTTGACAGTATTTTCTGTCAGATTAATATTGTTCTGTCCTGTTGGTTTTCCCATTTGCTGTAATCCTTTTTGCTCATCAGAATCTGATGAAAGCGTGGCATTATAAGTAGTTCTTCGCAAGGGGTCTTTGAGCGTTTCATAGGCCGCGTTTATCACCTCTAACATTGTTTCCCTTTCTTTTTGAGAATAAAGAGAATATAAGGCTACAGAATCTTTACTATATACTGCCCTGGTACGTTCATAAGCCTCTTCAATTTCCTGTGTAGTAGCCTCTGGTTCAATATCCAGAAGTTTATAATAATTTTTCTCAATTCCCATATTCATCCTCTCATTAAAAACCTTTCAAAAAACACTTTTAAAACATGATAAGGGTATCACTTTTTATTTACCAGTCCGGACATACATGCCTCAATTGTCTTTGCTGTCATAGAGTCATTATAGTAAACGGTAAAGGGTTTTCTATCCCTTATAGAATCAACTATACAATCCTCATAAGCAATGTGGCCGAGATATCTTATCTCAGATCCAAAGTAATGGTAACAGGACATCTCCATCGATGGTCCGATCTCTCTATCGTCTGATTTTTTTATTTGATTTACAATGATCGATAGTCTGATGTCCCTCATAACGGTTTTTAACATCTGGCCACCTGCAAAATCCATCTGTATTACTTCCTCAAAGATATTAGCAAATGTCCTTAACTGTTGAGGCCTTTGATTGTTTAATATTTTTTGCACAAGCTCTTTGAGTTTTGCATTATTCTGCATATCGAGAGCCTTTTTTATTCTGCGCATAAACAAACATTTCAGAAATCGGTAGGTGTTTTCTATTGATGTAGGTTCAGGGGTTGTAATAACTATCCCTTCATCCGATAGAAGAAACATATCGAGCATAGTGGAAGATGTTCCTGGACCGATATCCAGGAGGATATAATCGTACCCTATTTTTTTTAGCGCCTCTTTCAGCCTTATGAGGCCATTCCCGTTGAAATCAGCTGCATCCAGAGGGTCTTTTGCCCCACTGATAAGTTCAAGGTTCGGAATGGGTGTCCTGCTGATAAGATCCTCTATACTTGAAATTGTTCCTCTCAAAAAACCAGATATGGATAGCCTGCCTCCTTCAGTTCCCACAAATGTATGGAGGTTGGCTGCGCCGAGATCGGCATCTACCAGAAGAACCTTTTTCCCAAGCCTTGATAGAAGGATACCAAAACTTGATGTCATGAGACTCTTTCCTACACCGCCTTTCCCTCCGCCGACAGCCCATATGCTTGCCCTTAATTGAGGGGAGCCTATCTTCTTTTCATCCCTCCATGTATGAGCAGTTTTTTCCCTAAGGATATTATATCTGTATGCGGCTAACACTATCGCTGCCTTCCATTTAGAACCATGAAGCGTTTTCCTAATTTATTAGGAGCCTTTTCAGGAAATACCGGGATAGTTGCCAGAACTGGCTGAGTCAGTATACCGGCAAAATCCTCGGGCTTTATAAAGGCAGGATTCAGAAATTCTAAGAGAAACGCAAGTCCAGCACCAATCCCTGTGCCAATTACTATCCCCATAAGGGCGATTCTCAACCTATCAGGCTTGTACGGTTCTTCCGGAAGGTTTGCAGGGTCTATAATCTTGAATTTCTCACCTTTCTGTCTCTTAACAAGGTTTTCAGCAAGCCTCGCACTGAGCTTCTTCTCAAGAAGTGTCTGGTAATTCTTCAGCGATATATCATAATCCCTGCGGATATCTAACCATTTCTGCTCATTGGCAGGGATACCCTCAATTCGTTTCTCATATTCTTTAATCTTTTTTATAAGTTCAGCCTCTCTTTGTCTCGGTGTAGGGGTCTGGTATGTTGTGGCCGTAAGGTTGGTAGTATTTCCCAAAGCTTCGGTATCGGGTTTCTGCTCAGATAGCCCTTCTTTTTTGCGATTGCCAGTTTCACTTTTGTTTATCAGCTGTGCCTCAATTTCCTTTATGCGGTTTTTGGTTGTAATCACATCTGGATAGTTTTCTGTATATATTGAAAGAAGGTTTGAAAGATCCGCCTTACGTCTTTCAAGTTCTGCTTCCAGTGAAATGTCTGGTAAAGTACTTGGTAAAATGCTTGGTAAAATATTTTCTACATTTCTCATAGCGGTCTGACGCACAGACTGAAGCTCAAGTTGAAGGCGGTCCAGTGTCCTCAGGTTAGCCTCTAACTGCTCCGGTAGTTTGCCCATGTTTTCTTCTTTAAATTTTCTTACGGCATTTTCCTGTTTTTCAAGGTTTTGTTTGGCTTTTGCCAGTTCGTTCTCAAGGAATTCAGAGGTACCCTCAGCAATCAGCTCCCGCGTCTTAAGGCTTTCCTCTATGATTGAAGATGCAAGGGCATTAGTAACTTGCATAGTAATATGAGGGTCTCTTCCGATATAACTGATACTGAATGCATTATTACTTTTCTCTCCAACTTTAATTTCTATGTCTTTTTTCATTCGTCCTACAATTGCTGTCATACTTGATGTTTCAGCAGTATACTCATAAAGCTTAAATTCCTTGATAATATCTGCCAGTCTGGTTCTGCTTGTTATCTGTTCGTTTATACTGCTGAGCCGCCTTTCAATAGTTATTGTATCGGTGGGCCTGACATATGCCTCTGGCACTTGCTGTTGTTCAACAAGTATAAGAGTGGTGGAACGATAGTAAGAAGGCAGACTAACGCTTATAATTGCTCCAATACTTGTACACAGCAACATTGGAATGATCAATAACCATTTACGTCGGTAGAATAGTTCTAGATAATCATAAAGTTTTTGAGTATTTTGTTCCATAAAATCTATAGCCTCCACTCCACAGGGGTAATGCTAATATTTACAAACACTTGCTCTCTTTCGATGTCTGCGCCAGCAGAACCTCCGGCCTGTTGCTGGAAATAGATATAACCTAAGCCAAGAGTCATCCATGCATAGGGGTGCCAATTCCCACTGACACCCGCATTGTACGAGGTAATATCAACGGTTGCTACTGGTTCTGTGCGGTTTTTTATATAATTTCCAAAAAGGGAAATATTAGAAGAACTGGTTAAGGTATAATTCCACTGCAGTGAGTATGTTTCGTTGATGTTCAACTGGTCAGTTAGCCCGGATGTGTCCGATGTGGTCCTTGAATATCCCGCAGTAATAGAAGATACTTGAAAAGATTTTGTAAGTTCTGCAGAGGCTATCCAGTCATAACTGTCATTAATCGAGGGGGTGTAAACAGCGCCGCCAGATAAATTTATAATCAGGGTGGGTGACGAGTGATGGCTAAGACCCAGCGCAAGAGAATGGCTCTCAACATTTTCCATACTGCCTGGTCTGTCAAATGAATAATTTGTAAAAGTATAGGTTGTAGTAGCTGATGTATTTGCAGTCATCATAAAAATTCCTGAGAGTGCAGCGGAATCGGTTCTTGTATCTACCAGTGTTGGATCTTCGAATTCTAATATTGAGTCGCTTAACCTCACACCCATAGAGGTGATGTTGGTGAGTTTATATACGGTGTTAATAAAAATGGTATTGGATGTAATGTCTGTCCGCCGTATCTGTATCCCTGTGGTTGTAGCCTCGAGGGAATCCTGGGTATAGAAAAAAGAATCACCTACAGTTAATAATAGAGCTTTCGACATTTCCTTATCCATAGTGAGGGTTGCGTTATGGCTTAGATGGAATTCCTGGTGCTTGGCATAATACGTTGAATTAAACCGGTAAAGGGCAGCTAAGCGGAATCCCTTTTGTTCATTACCAATTTCGATTTGTGGTCCCGCTGATGTGAGAAAATCACTCACCACACCCTGGTCTCTACTTCTAAAGAAAATGTTACTGTCATATTTCTCTGATATGATAATTGATGGTTTTATGACAACGTCAGCCATTATATCTCTTACCCAGCATAACGATATTATGAGAAGTATGCCAAAATAAACAAATACCTTTGTATTATGGAACAACTATTGTGTCTCCCGGCCTAAGGACTATATTTTTATCGTTTGTTTTGTCCATATTGACAATGTCATCAAAACGAACAAATATCTTCTCCGCCGTAGGAGTTTCTGTAATAGTATTAGTTTTTTCTCTAACAATCACTTCCATGTCTGCCCTGATAATAGAGCAGGAGTCTGTAGCAGTATAGGGTTTTTCTCTAATAACCACCAGCTTGTTCTTCTGTGCAAACTGGGTAAAACCGCCCCCCAGGGCAATTGCTTGAAGAAGTGTGGTCTTTCTCTTTAGAAGATATACCCCCGGTCTTACAACCTCCCCTACCAGATATATTTTGTAACTATTCACCTCATGCACTATCACCGAGGCCACTGCGGTTTGCTGATAATTCTTTAACTGCCTAATTATTGCCTCGCGAAGCTGGTTAGGGGTTTGGCCCGATGCTATGACATCACCTATGAGTGGCAGAGAAATCATGCCATCGGGACGGACAATAACAGTTTTTGATAATTCAGCATTCTTCCAGATTGATATGTCAAGGACATCATCAGGACCAATGAGAAATTCATTTGCCACCGACTCTTTACTAGGTTCTGTCAGAAGAGGCTTATCATCCTTGGTATTGCCATAAGGTGGAGAGATAAAACCAAGTACGGTTAAAAAAAGACATAAAGATAATCTTATTCTCATATTTGCACCTTCCTTACAAAACAATTAACACCAGTTCTGTTTTTATTTACAATACGCCTAAAGACGTATAAGGTTTTACAAGAGCCATTTACAAATATATCGTAACAAAATAAAAAATACTTGATGACACCAATAATTAATAACGCCAAGATGCTTAATTAAAAGACTTTTTTATCCAGAAAGCCTCAGGCCTGTTGCAGACATTATTTTTTTAATCTTTTTAGTCCATACTACTCTTCCTGGTCTCTGAATCTTAAGTTCTCCAACTTTTAGCTCTATGATCGTATGAACAGGTAAAGATGTTCCTTGGTAAATAATCTTTGCCCCGCTTCTTGAATAATCCACCATTGTTGCTGCTCTTTGCTCCCTTCCAAACGTGAATTCAGAATCTAACATAGTAAGTGTCCTTTCTTCACCCCGTCCATTTAGCAATAATTTATACTTACAATGGGGGCATGTAGAAAAACCGGCTGAATAAAAAGCTCTCTTACATTCAGGACATATTCTGGTTTCCATCAAAAGTCCTTTGCTAGTATAAAATTAAACACAATGACTATTTTTCTTATCTAAATTGCTAATTATATTATAAGAATGATTAACTAATATCAATCCATCATCAGTATATAAAAAATAAAAAAAGTATTAGGCGATAGGGCTACATAATGAAAGATACAGACTAGTCAGAAAGTACTAATACTAAAAGGCAACACTTGTGATTGTTACGGGAAAAAGATTAATGCGAGGGTTCGCGCAGTATCATTGGTTGGATGCTGGTTAAAATAAAAGTAATTATTACTGGCAAAAGGCTTCACACATAATTAAATTTCTCTATAACGAGCTGCCTGAAATATCATAATTTTTGATAGCAAAGGTTATCAACTGGGATCTGTTATTGATGCCCAGTTTGCGGAAGATGTTGCGCAGATGACTCTTAACTGTGGATTCACTGATGCAGAGTTTTACCGCAACCTCTTTATTTCTGAAACCCTGGCCGATCATATGGACTACCTTTTTTTCTTTGTCTGAAAGTGCAGCGGTTTTATCTTTGTTGAGGGCGTTTATTCCATAGAGGATGGTTTTTATAGTCGACTTATCTATCCAGATATCTCCTTTTGCAACGGCACGGATAGACTTTTTCAGGAGACTCGGTGTAGCATGCCCCAAAAGCACACCATTTATCTTCTTTGTCAGAATAGCTGAGACGATATTTTCCCTTCCACAATCTGTATCGAACAGGATAAACCGTCCCTTCTTTGCAGTATCCATATTATTGGCGAAGGTATTGTACAAAGTTGTAAGATCCACAAGGATGACATCCGGGCTTAAGGAGTCCAGTTTTACGGAATTTTGCTCTATCCCTGGTTTCAAGACATCAGCAATCTTTATTTCGTCATCATTTTCCAGAAGCTTGCATATACCTTCGGAAAACAACATATTGCTGAAAGCAACCACCACGTTTATACTCACAATAACCCCTTGTTTAAGTTTGATGAAGTTTAGTAATATAATAGCGGCTACTTATGAGGAGTGATGATATTAATACTTTCCATTATGTAGCCTTACCGCAATTACAATACCTGTATTGTGTCCTAAAATCAAGACATTTTCTATACCCCAAAAGGCTATAGAGCATATGTCCTAATTCGTTCTCTGTAAACCTTTCAGCATAGTTAGTCTATTTGCAGCAAGCCCTTATTAAGTTTTAATGAAACAGATCCTTCAGACCATTCTTAAACTTGCTATATTAACAAAAAATGTTGACAAACTTCGTTCAAATAGATACAACACTTTGCATGGCTGGAAAAATTATAACAACTGTAGAGGGAATTCCCAAGAGGAAACCTCTTGTCTGCCCTACATGTTTAACCATTCCCAATAGGATCTATAAGGTTTTACTTTTTACCATTTGCTGATCGCTGCTTACCGCATTGGTCCCATCGTCTAGAGGCCTAGGACGGAGCCCTCTCAAGGCTTAAACACGGGTTCGAATCCCGTTGGGACCGCCAAGTTTATATCTTGCAGCAATTATAGATTATTATGGGGTTTTGACAATCTTTAGCAAGCACGACAAATGTTTTCACATTAATCTGTCTTAATGAAAGGCGAGGTATTGTCAAAAGAGAAGACAAAAAAGGACAAAAGATTTCCTTGACAAATGCTATCCATATTAAATATAATAAAAAGAGGAGTAAATTGGTTAGTTTCTTAATTTAAAAACTATTTTGAGGAGGGATTAAGTGCGCAAAAAATTGCTTGCCGTAGTAATTATACTATCGCTTGTAATTCCAGCGTTTCACCCGCGTACGGTTGTGGCAGATGATACTGCAATGAGAACTGTTTTGGTGGATGCAGTATATGGCGGTGCTGTTGGAGCCCTTCTCGGTGTTGGATTTATGCTGCTCTCAGGTGAGCCAGAGAAGCATTGGAACTATTTGGCCTATGGTACAGGAGGTGGTATCATAGCAGGTGCTGCAGTTGGTATGGCCAGCTCCACCAAGGCACTGGCTGAGATAGAGAATGGTAAAATAACTTTAAATGTGCCTGAGATAAAGACTGATATCATTGAGGATAAGCGTGATGAAAAGATGGAGGTTGTAAGGACGTTATCTCTGTTACGGTATAATTTTTAAACACCAGTTTGTTCCATTTTTTTAGCCCTGCATATTGAGAAATAGACATTGCAGGGCTTTTTAGCTCCTCAAGTAATGAGAATGAAATTTAAAGTTTTTTTATAGATGTAAGAGAAAATGGAGGGTAAAAAGATGTACGCTGTAATAAGGACAGGTGGAAAACAACAGACTGTTTCTGAGGGTGATGTTTTAAAGGTAGAAAAGCTGCAGGGTGATATAGGCAGCAAAATAGAGTTTAAAGATGTTTTAATGGTTGGGACTGAGAAAGAAGTAAAGATCGGCCAACCAACTATTGCTAATGCCAAGGTTGTGGCTGAAATTCTTGAGCAAGGCAAGGCTAAAAAGGTTATTGCGTTCAAAATGAAGAGGCGAAAGGGATTTCATAAGAAAATTGGCCATAGGCAAAACTTTACAAGTATCAGAGTAAAAGAGATAAAGGTATAATTTTATAGGAGATGATAGGAGGAAGATATGGCTCATAAAAAGGCAGGTGGAAGTTCCAGAAACGGCAGAGATAGTAATGGTCAAAGACGCGGGGTGAAACGGTACGGAGGTCAGGTTGTTTCTGCCGGAAGCATTCTCGTTCGTCAGGTAGGAACAAGGATTTATCCTGGTCAAAATGTGGGGTTGGGAAAAGACTATACGCTGTATGCTAAGATTGAAGGTGTTGTTCAATATGAGGACAGGGGCAGCAAAAAGCAGGTAAATATTTTGCCACTATAAGTTCTGCTCTATGGCAAAACTTTTACACTTTTGTTGGTACAACTCTATTATTTATTCTACACTACGGTATTTAGGCGAGGACAAAAAGGATAGGCCTTATGTCTCTCGCCTTTTTATTTTTTTGTATATATGAAATTTATTGATGAAGCAGAAATATATGTTAAGGCCGGCGATGGAGGGAGAGGGTGCGTAAGCTTCCGGAGGGAGAAGTATATCCCGCGGGGCGGACCTGACGGCGGTGATGGCGGTAAAGGTGGGGATGTTTGGATCATTGCGGATAACGGCCTTGTCAGCCTTTTGGATTTTAAATATAAAAAGCACTATACAGCAGAAAGGGGAGAACACGGCCAGGGAAGTAATTGCACGGGTAAAGGTGGGGAAGACATTGTAATACGTGTTCCGGTAGGAACGGTTATAAAAGATAAAGAGACAGGTGAGATCGTAGAAGATTTAACCGTAAACGGTCAAAGCATAATCATTGCAAAAGGGGGAAGGGGAGGGAAGGGCAATGCCTTTTTTGTCAGTTCAACCTACCAGGCCCCGAAGTTTGCCCAACCAGGGGAAAAGGGAGAAGAAAGATGGCTTCATCTTGAGCTAAAACTTTTGGCAGATGTTGGTATAATAGGTTTCCCGAATGCCGGCAAGTCCACCTTGATATCCCATATATCCGCTGCAAAACCAAAGATAGCCGATTATCCTTTTACAACGTTACAGCCTCACCTTGGAGTTGTGAAGTTTGGGGAGCATAAAGATTTTATCGTTGCGGATATACCTGGACTTATAGAAGGTGCGCATAAAGGCAAAGGTCTCGGTATAAAATTTCTGAAACACATTGAACGGACAAGCCTGTTTATACACCTCATGGATATTTTGCCTCAAACAGAAAGGGATCCCAAGAAGGATTTTGAGATAATAAATAAAGAGCTTACTGCATGGAATCCGGATATGGCAAAAAGGCCCCAGATTGTTGCCCTGAACAAGGTTGATGTTACAGAGGCAAAAGAAAGGTTGCCCATGCTGTTGGAATTTTTTAAGTCAAAAGATATACCTGCGTTTCCCATATCTGCCGCTACCGGAGAGGGTTTGGATAAACTGGTTAAATATGTTGGCAGGATGGTGGCAAGGTTACGGGAAGGAAAAGACAAAGATTAGCCCAAAAAATGAAGTTGCACGTTTCGGGTTAGTGTATAGTATATGTAATAAGTTGTTGCAAAAGATTCACCCGCCTACCTCTTTAGCACACCTGAACCCAAGGTTATTTATCCTTGTATTAGGTTTATATCCAATACGAATAAATGTCTGTGCAAATCTGTGGCTTAGGCCCCACGAGCCGCCCTTGACTACCTTTCTCTTCTCATCGTAGTCAGAGTTTGTCCATTCCCAGACATTGCCAGCCATAGCATAGAGACCGTACGGGCTTTTGCCATTTTCATATGCGCCAATCTTTGTTGTTCCTACAATACCGGAGAGGCTGGTGTTTGTCTTACTTGAATCAAATTCATTTCCCCATGTATATATACGGCCGTCAGTACCTCTGGCAGCTTTTTCCCATTCTTCTTTCGTAGGCAGCCTCTTGCCTTGCCATTTACAGTATTCTGAAGCGTCATCAAAACTTACAAAAACAATAGGATGATCTTTTTTATTCTCTGGATAACCATAGACCATCCAATCAATTGGCTCCCTATGTTTTGTCTGTTTAATAAATTGTCTATATTGCTCGTTTGTTACCTCAAAGATATCTATATAAAACGCATTGAGGGAGAGTTTTCTCTCGGGGCCCTCATCTTGTTCTCCCATATTGCTTCCCATTATGAATTCACCTTCCGGTACCAAGGCCATATCTTTAGGCAGCCTGTTGCAGCCAGATAATGTGAATATAGCTATTAGCCATAGAATGGCTGAAGCTCTATATATATTCAATTGAATCAATAATAACATCCTATTTAGTTTCAGCAGATTTTGCGCACCGAATACCGCCATCATCGCCTGCCCCACCGGGAAGATAGTAGTGCCTGAATGAAGAGCGGGCATATACCTTGCCTATAATATAATGACCAAGCACACTGCCTGAACCGCCGCGTAATATTCTGGATGTCTCACCAAAATCCTTATTCTCTGTCTTGTTCCCGGGGTAGGGTTTATACCAGTCATCCACCCATTCCATTACATTCCCGCCCATATCGTAGACTCCATAATAGCTCTTGTCTATTTTATAGCTTCCCACAGGTACTGTAGTTCCTTTGTTCAAGTTTGCATTTTTTTCATCATATTCATTACCCCAGGGATATTTGTTCCCATTGGGGCCTCTGGCAGCCTTTTCCCACTCCTCTTCTATAGGAAGCCTCTTGCCTGCCCAGGTACAGTAGGCATGGGCATCAAACCATGTTACATTGTTTACAGGGTGATTTGCTTTACCGTTAGGATACATATCCTTTTCCCACGTGGGTGGAGAGGGATAGCCTGTAGCAGCAATAAATGCCTTATACTCAATATTGGTTACTTCGTATTTATCGATATAAAATCCTTTTAGAAATATCTTTCTCATAGGTTTTTCGTCTTCATAGTATCTCACTTTTCTTTCACCAAATTCTTTTGCAAGACCTTCGGTGTCAACATCTTCACTGCCCATAATAAACTCGCCGGAAGGTATATATACCATGCCTTCGATGGGACGGGCCTTTTCTCTGGCGCACGAAGATAAAACAAGGAGGGTGAGTAAAGGTATGAAAATCATCTTTTTTCGTGGCATTGTATCTCCTTAAATAAAAGCAGGTATAAGCAGAGGTAAAGAGATAAAAATAGAGAATATGTTTTTAGTCTTTTCTAGAGCCATGGCTCAACCTCAACCTCAACCTCAACCTTTACCTGTTTCTATCTTACATCTTTAGCGCACCTGAAGCCGAAACTGTCATTTTTTGTGGTTGGGTCGAAAAATGCCCTGTTGAACACAGGCGCAGAAATACCGCAGCTGTAGAACGAACAATCCCACCATGAACCACCTTTCAACATCCGATACTTTGTACCAAATTCTGGACTAACATAGTCTGAGCCTGGATGAGGAACATAGTAGTCACCAACCCACTCCCAAACGTTTCCACTCATGTCATAAAGGCCGTATGGGCTTTTTCCATTTTCAAATGAGCCAACCACCATGGTTCCTTCATGACCGCTTAAGGGGTTGTTGGATTTGTTAATATCCCATTCATTACCCCATGGATATATGCGACCATCTGTGCCTCTTGCTGCCTTTTCCCATTCAGTTTCTCTGGGCAGCCGCTTGCCTGACCATCTGCAGTATGCATTGGCATCATTCCAGTTTACAAATATTACTGGATGTTCCCCCTTTCCAGCGGGATATTTATTCCCTTTCCAATTAGCTGGAGCAGGGTGGCCTGTAGCATCAACAAATATCTTATAGGCCTCATTGGTAACCTCGAATTTATCTATAGAGAAGGAGTTGATATAAACAACATGGAGGGGTTTTTCGTCCCTGAGCCTGTCGTCTGTCCCCATGATGAATTCACCGGCGGGTATCAAGACCATATCCTTGAGGTCTGGTCCCTGATTGGCCGAACGTGAACTGTGCTGAGAATCTGGGGTAATCTCCTTGTCCGCAGCTTCTGCTGTTCCTATAACTCCTTTCTTGGGATTAGCATCCTTATAAGGATGGCCTGCAATACCGTGACAAGTGAGACATTTTTTTAGCTTTTCTATATCTTGTTTCTTATATTGGGGATTGGTATGGCAGTCTACGCAGGTATCCGCATAGATATAGGTATTATAGAAAAGCATGACTTGAAAGATAAGGGGTAAAATATAGATGGGCCTGCATGTTATTTTAATCCATTTTCTGAAATCTATCTTACTTGAAATCAGGAGAAATTTTTCTAAGTTTCTCATCCGAGACAACTCCTTCAAACCGACAGTTACAGAGCTTTCTGAGGTATAAAATCAAGGCTTTTATTTCCTGATCCGTAAGGGTAGCGTCCCATGGTGGCATGATAGCTGACTTGCTTACGCTTGCCCCGCCACCCCGTATGACCTCTTCCAACTGCTTATCTGTCTTTGTAGACATAAATGCAGCGTCCGTATGGTCTCTGGGATTTATCAGCATATCGGGGGTAGAGTTTACGCCATCCCCTTTTCCTTCAAGGCCGTGGCATTGGCTGCACCAATACAGGTAGAGGGCGCGACCGTCTGTCTCAGCATGGGACAGGGATAATGATATAAAAAAACAGAGAAGGAAGATTGTTAAAGAAATCCGCATCGTATAGACTCCAGACTCCAGATGTGAGGCTTCAGACTGAAAACTGGTGTCTGTAGTTAATAATTTGGCTTATGTTCAAAGTGGTGTGTCGTTGTTATGTAGCGAATCGTCCTGGTCTTTGAACGCATGACAATGGAGTGGGTTTCTGCACCGCCGCCGAAAAATCTGACGCCTCTCAAGAAATCACCATCGGTAACGCCTGTTGCTGCAAACATTACATCGCCTTTGGCAAGTTCTTCAATGCGATAAATCCTGTTTATATCTTTTATACCCATCTTTTTTGCCCGGGCTATTTCTTCATCATTCCTTGGCTTGAGCCTTCCCTGCATATCGCCGCCAACGCATCTCAAGGCTGCTGCGGCTATAACCCCTTCAGGTGCGCCGCCGATACCCATGAGCACATCAACCCCGCTATCTTCTTTAGCAGTTGCAATGGCTGCCGAGACATCGCCGTCTGGGATAAGCTTTATCCTCGCTCCTGACTTTCGGACTTCATCTATGAGTTCTTTGTGTCTTGGCCTGTTTAAGATTATAACGGTAAGGTCTTCTATGTTCACCTTTTTGCTGTCTGCAATATTTCGTAAATTTTCGGTCGGCGTCTTGTTTAAGTCAATTACCCCTTTAGCTCCAGGGCCAACAGCAATCTTTTCCATGTAAGTATCCGGGGCATGGAGGAAGTTTCCCTTTTGAGCAATGGCTATGACTGCAAGCGCATTTGGGGCGCCCGTTGCTGTAAGGGTAGTCCCTTCCAGAGGGTCCAGGGCAATGTCTATTTCTGACGAGCTACCGTCCCCGCAGCCAACCTTTTCTCCTATATAGAGCATGGGCGCTTCATCCCTTTCTCCTTCACCGATAACCACAGTTCCGCTCATTCTTATGGAATTCAGCGCCTTTCTCATAGCATCCACTGCAGCCTGATCAGCAGCCTTTTCATCGCCTCTGCCCATCAGCCGAGCACTGGATAACGCTGCAGCCTCTGTAACCCGTACGACCTCTATAGCAAGATTTCTATCCATGGAAACCCTCCTGTGAATACCGTTGTCCGTGCCCGTGAGCCGTGCCCGTAAAAAAACTTTTACGGACACGGAACACGGTCACGGTTCACGGCTTTTTACCCCTTCCAGCGCAGAACTGGGTTTCTTGCTGCCGTTACCTCATCCAGCCTGCCCAATCTTGTATTGTGGGGGGCATTTTTTACAAGGTCCGGATTTTCATCTGCCTCTTTTGCAATATTTATCATTGCCTCAATAAATCTGTCCAATGTTTCCTTGGTCTCGGTTTCTGTTGGTTCTATCATTATTGCGCCCGGCACAATCAGAGGGAAGTAGATTGTTGGCGGGTGAAAACCATAATCTATCAATCGTTTTGCAATATCCAGGGTATGAACATCATTCTTAGATTGTAACTTATCAGAAAATACACTTTCATGCATGCAAACCTGGTCATAGGCAAGGTGGTAATGACCTTTTAATTTTTCTTTTATGTAGTTAGCATTAAGAACAGCCATCTCGCTTGCCTTTTTAAGACCGTCATGCCCCATTGCCCTTATGTAACTGTATGCCCTTACCAGAATGGCAAAGTTGCCGTAGAATGCCCTGAGCCTTCCGATGCTTTTCGTTCTGTTATAATCAAGAGCGAACCTTCGGCCCTTTTTGATTATCCTCGGTTTCGGCAGATATGGTTCAAGCACCTTTTTTACACCAACTGGTCCACTGCCCGGTCCGCCTCCGCCATGAGGTGTTGAAAAGGTTTTATGGAGATTAAACTGAATCACATCAACTCCCATATCTCCCAGTTTTGCTAACCCCATCAATGCATTCAGGTTTGCACCATCGCAGTAAATAAATCCGCCCTTTTTATGCACTATCGCTGCTATTTCATTTATATTTTTTTCAAAAAGCCCCAGGGTGTTTGGATTGGTAAGCATCAAGGCTGCGGTATCTTCATCCATCACTTTTGCTACAGCCTCTGGCGTTATAGTACCTTTGCCTTCCTCAATGGAAACTACGGAAAAGCCGGCGAGGTGTGAGCTGGCAGGATTTGTGCCGTGGGCCGTGTCCGGTATAATTACCTTGTTCCTTGGTTTGCCTTTTTCTTTGAAGTATGCAGCTATCATAAACATGCCACAGAGTTCGCCATGGGCGCCGGCGGCAGGCTGAAGCGTTACTGCATCCATTCCGCTTATTTCGCATAAAAACCCCTCAAGCTCGTACATGAGCTGGAGGGCCCCCTGATTCAGTTCATCAGGCTGATATGCATGTATTTTAGAAAACCCGGGAAGCCTTGCAATATCCTCGTTTATTTTTGGGTTGTATTTCATGGTGCATGAGCCGAGTGGGTAAAAACCTGAATCAACACCGAAATTCCACTGAGAGAGCCTTGTAAAATGGCGGACAGTTTCTATCTCAGAAACCTCGGGGAAGCCGCTTATATCCTGTCTAAGGAATTCCTTCGGAATAGTATTTTCCGGGATACTGTCACCAACATCTGATAGTGGCAGAGAAATACCCTTTCTCATCTTTGAGCTTTTTTCAAAGATAAGAGATTCATTCATATTAAGACCTTTTGTGCCATTTGGCTTCATATATGGGAAAGCCCCTCTATAAGAGCGTCTATATCCTTCTTTGTATTCATCTCAGTTGCACAGATGAGTATGTGTCTTGAAAGCTCTGAATAAAATCTCTTGAGCGGAAGTCCCGTTATGATACCCTTTTTCAAAAGGGCCTTTACTATGGTATCGGGTTCTTTTTCCAGTTCTATTACAAATTCATTAAAGGTAGGGGCATTAAATGCAGTTTTTATGCCTTTTATGTTTGCAAGGCCTTTTTTAAGATAATGTGCCTTGGATAAATTCAGTCTTGCCAGTTCCATGAAGCCATGCTTTCCAAGAGAGGTGAGATAGATGGCTGCTGCCAGAGCGCAGAGTCCTTCATTGGTGCAGATATTGGAAGTTGCCTTCTCTCGCCTGATATGTTGCTCCCTGGTGGCCATGGTAAGGACATAGCCACGGTTTCCATTTTTATCAACGGTTTCCCCAACAAGCCTTCCCGGCATTTGCCTTAAATATTTTTCTCGTGTTGCAAAAAAGCCCAGATAGGGGCCTCCAAAGTTTAAATTGTTGCCAAAGGACTGACCTTCTCCGACTACGATATCTGCCCCCATTTCTCCCGGTGGTTTCAAGAGGCCAAGGGATATTGGCTCTGTTACGGCAACAATCACGATACTATTATTTTTATGAGCGAGTTCTGAAATTGCCTTGATATCCTCGATCGAACCAAAGAAATTCGGGTGCTGAATGACAACACACGAGGTATTGTTGTCCATGACTTTCTCTATAGCCTCCGGCAATGTTCTGCCTGTTTCTGTGCAATAAAAAATTTCTTTTATATCACTGCCATTACTTGAGAGATAGGTATTTACTACCTCGCGATATTCTGGATGAAGGCTGGAGCTTAAGAGAACCTTTGACCTGTTATTAATTCTTCTCGCCATTAAGACTGCCTCTGCAGTTGCCGATGCACCTTCATACATCGAGCCATTTGCCGCTTCCATACCGGTAAGCTGGCAGATAAGTGTCTGATATTCAAATATGGCCTGCAACGTGCCTTGGCTTATCTCGGGCTGATAAGGCGTGTAGGCTGTATAAAATTCAGAGCGGGATATCAGATGATTGACAATGCTTGGAATATAGTGATGGTATGCGCCTGCTCCAAGAAAGGATATATACTCATCAACGGTAGCATTTTTCCGGCCAATGTTTGTCAGTTCCTGAATAAGTTCCTGTTCAGAAAGGGCGGCAGGGAGACTTAATGTTTGTTTGAGGCTCAGATTATCCGGAATTACCTTAAACAGATCTTTTACAGACGCAGCACCAACAACATGCAACATTTCCTGGATATCTTTTTCAGTATGGGGGATGTATGGCATAGTGAGATATGTGGGTGTGGGGCGAAAAAGTTTTTCTACTTCCTATCTTCTACTCCCTATTTTCTATAATTACTTTTCCTCTTCCACATACTTTCTGTATTCATCCGCTGTCAGCAGTTCTTTGATCTCTGAAGAATTATTCATCTCTACCTTCAGCATCCATGCATCTCCGTATGGGTCATCATTTATTACCTCAGGGCTGTCAACCAATGCATCATTTATTTCTATTACCGTGCCGCTGATTGGTGAGTAAAGGTCAGACACTGCCTTTACGGACTCAACAACGCCGAATGTTTCATCCTTTGTTACCCCTGTTCCGTCATTGGGAAGCTCGAGGTAAACAACATCTCCAAGGGAATCCTGTGCATAGTCGGTGATCCCTACGGTAACAATATTTCCTTCTACCCTTACCCATTCATGCTCCTTAGTGTATCTTAAATCCTTTGGAAATTCCATAATCACTTCTCCTTTCCTTTTTTATGAATTTTAGTTTGCTACCTTTGTAGTCATATTTCTTTTATAAAATGGCGTCTTGATAACCCTTGCCATCACCATCTTATTTCTAATCTCAACCGATAGTTTTGTATCTATGGATGAAAACTGGGTTTCTACATAACCCATACCAATTGCCTTGCTGAGGGATGGCGACATGGTTCCGCTGGTTATCTCGCCAACTGCCCTATCTCTTGCGAAGATTTTATAGTGGCTCCGCGGTATTCCGGATTCTATCATCTCAAGACCGACAAGTCTTTTATTTAAACCTTCCTTTGCCTGTTTTTCCAATATGTTTTTGCCAATAAAATACGGTTTATCCAATTTTACAAATTTATGTAAACCTGCCTCAAGAGGGGTTATATTTTCGTTAAGCTCATTTCCATACAAAGGAAAGCCCATCTCCAATCTTAAGGTATCTCTTGCCCCAAGTCCAATCGGTTTTATACCAAATCTCGTACCAGCCTCTGACAATCCTTCCCAGACCTTTACCGTATTGTCCCACTGTGTGTAAATCTCAAAGCCGTCTTCACCGGTATAGCCTGTCCTCGATACCATGGCATCTACACCGGCTACGTTTCCTTGCTGGAAATGATAATACCTTATTAAAGATAAATCCAGATTGCAAGTATTTTGTAAAACTTCCTGAGATAGAGGTCCCTGGATTGCAATCTGTCCAAAATAACTGCTCATATCTTTTACATCTGCAAGGTTTTTAATATTTTCTTTAATCCACTTGAAATCCTTTTCTGTATTTGAGGCATTGACGCAGAACATATACCGTGTGTCGCTGAATTTATAAAGCGTAACATCATCAACCGCACCACCACTGGGATAGCATAATAGTGTATACTGCACCTGACCATTCTTAAGGAGAGAGGCATCATTGGTTGTTATAGACTGAACTGCCTCCAGGGCATTTGGCCCCGATACCTCAATTTCTCCCATGTGGCTTACATCAAAAAGCCCGCATGTCTTTCTCACCACCAGATGTTCATCAATCACGCCCGTATACTGCACCGGCATTTCCCATCCTGCAAACGAAACCATGCGGGCGTTGAGCCCCTTATGGATATCATACAATGGTGTAACCTTCAGTTTTTCATTTTTCGATATCATCTACGGCTATACCTTTGAAGGACTGATTGATAAAATTCTGAACAGGGGCAATTATTACAAGTAGAAAAAAGTTTGTCAAAGGAAAATTTTGTTTTACATGATTTAAAAACTTTTTCTTGACTCATTTGGATTAAACCTGATAGTCTAAGCTACATATAATTTTAGAAGTTAACACACAGGGAACCCAGTGAGAATCTGGAGCTGCCCCGCAACTGTAAAGGGAACGAAATCCATCAACCACTGAAACAAGAGATTCGGGAAGGGATGGAAAGTAGGTTGCCCTGAGCCAGGAGACCTGTTAAATTTTAAATGCAATACCTTCCGAGGGAGAGGGTTAAATAGATTTTTAATTTCGGATTTAGGATTGTGGATTTAAAAAGCTAAATCTGGAAATATTAAAATTTATACCCATCCCAAAGAAGCGGGATGGGTTTTTTATTTTAGGCTATAGCCTGAATGCACAAATTGAGAATACGATTACACCGATTTAAAACTCGCTTTTTATCTGTGTAATCTGTCCTTAAAAATCTGTGTAATCAAATATCTTTATTTTATGCAAAAAGGTCGCGTCCATATTTATACAGGCGAAGGTAAGGGTAAGACAACCGCAGCCATTGGTCTTGCTGTAAGGGCTGCTGGGCAAGGGCTCAAGGTTCTGTTTGTGCAGTTTTTTAAACTTGATGATGCATCATCAGGAGAAAAGGAGATACTTAAAAAGCTTCCGGGGATAGAGCTTCTCCGCTCAAATGTAAGACATCCTATATTTACAAAGGAAAAGACGGACAAAGAATTACTCAAGCAGTCTATTAGTCAAATCTTTGAAACAGTCAAGAAAAAGATTGCCTCCGATGGTATAAATCTTCTTGTTTTAGATGAGATTAACAGCGTTCTATCAGGCGGTTGGCTGGCTATAAACGATATGGTAAATTTTCTAAAAAATAAACCAGAAGGGCTTGAAGTTGTTTTGACCGGAAGGGATGCGCCTGTTGAATTGGTCAAGATGGCAGATTATGTTACCGAGATGCTCAAGATAAAACACCCATTTGATAGTGATGTGAAGGCGAGGAAGGGGATTGAATATTAAAAAAAGTCAAAAGTTAAATCCCCCCATCCCCCCTTTGCGAAAGGGGGGCAAGGGGGGATTTGGCTCAAAACTGATTTTCATCCTCGGCGGTGCAAGGAGCGGAAAAAGCGCCTATGCATTGAAACTTGCAGAGTCAACTCCTGGCAAAAGATTGTATCTTGCCACAGCAGAGGCTTTAGATGATGAGATGGCAGCAAGGATTAAAAAACATAAAAAGGAGCGGGTAAATACCTGGACAACCATAGAAGAGCCGATAAGGGTTGCTGATGTTATCAGGAAAAATAATCCCCCCTCACCCCCCTTTGCTAAAGGGGGGCAGGGGGGATTATCAGGTAAAAAATATAATGTGATACTGCTGGACTGTTTGACACTGTGGATTTCAAATTTGATGCACACCGCCAATCGCTCCTCCCCCCTTGCGGGGGAGGGCAAGGGTGGGGTGAGAATTACAAAAGAAATCCATTCTCTTATCTCTGCCTGTAAAAACTCACAGGCCAATATCGTTATTGTTTCAAATGAGGTCGGCCTTGGCATTGTCCCTGACAACCCTCTGGCAAGGCAGTTCAGAGATATCGCAGGTTATGCAAATCAGAAAATAGCACAGGCAGCAGATGAGATGTATTTTGTAGCAGCAGGGATACCGGTAAAGGTAAAGTAGGTAGGAGGTGGGATGTTGGAGGTAGATGGTAAAAACTTTTATACAGCCTACGCCCCACATTCTACATCCTAAAATAAGGAGGTTTCAAATGTCCAAATTTGAACAAACAGTCAGTTCCATCAAGCCTGTAAATCCAGCCTTTTATAAAAAGGCGCAGACAAGGCTTGATAATCTCACCAAGCCGCAGGGAAGTCTGGGAAGATTGGAGGAATTTGCGGCCAGGGTTGTTGCGATCATAGAAAACCTTGAGCCAGTGCTGAATAAAAAAGCAATCTTCACCTTTGCAGGAGACCACGGTGTTGCAGAGGAAGGTGTATCTGCATTTCCAAAAGAGGTCACGCCGCAGATGGTTCTGAATTTCCTGCTCGGAGGGGCTGGTATCAATGTGTTGGCAAGACATGCAGGCGCAGAGGTGGTAGTCATTGATATCGGTGTTGATTATGAGTTCGGAAGTATGAATGGCCTTGCGCATAAAAAGATAATCAGAGGCACAAAGAATTTCCGCAAGGGTCCTGCAATGACAAGGGATGAGGCTATACAGTGTATTGAGGTCGGCATTGATTTGGCGAATGAATATGCCAAAAAAGGTTATCACATCTTCGGCACCGGCGAGATGGGGATTGCCAATACAACACCCTCCAGCGCCATCGCGGCAGTGTTTTCAAAAAGAATGGTGGAAGAGGTGACGGGAAGAGGCACGGGTATCAATGATGATGCCTTCAAAAATAAGGTCAGGGTAATAGAGGATGCTATAAAGGTAAACAAGCCCAATCCAAAAGACCCGATAGATGTCCTTGCAAAACTCGGCGGCGCAGAGATAGCAGG
>Ga0209521_10001183_pt1 | contig 21135 bp, 33 predicted proteins | sample Rifsed19ft4_FD_184016 | JGI IMG/M metagenome (GOLD analysis project Ga0209521, IMG submission 184016) | Soil microbial communities from Rifle, Colorado, USA - sediment 19ft 4 (version 2) | ecosystem: Environmental > Terrestrial > Deep subsurface > Rock core/Sediment | place: Rifle, Colorado...
ATTCGGGTCGACACTTTTTTCATCGAAATCCACCGGCCCATGCTCAAAGCCCTGATCATAGGCCAAGAGCATTACTCTGCCGTTTCGTTCAATTATGCTCGTATCACTACTCATCGCCTTTCCTTAATTTTTCCGACAATTGCTTCTTTAGTCATACCATATTTGGCCAAAAGTTCGTCCGGCTCGCCCGTCTCCCCAAACTTGTCCCTCATCCCCACCCGTTTCACTGACACCGGATATTCTTCAACCAGCAGTTCCGCAATTGCCCCCCCCAGGCCGCCGATAATCGAGTGTTCCTCGGCCGTCACCACCCTGCCTGTCTTTCGCGCGCTATTGACAATAGTCTCTTTATCCAACGGTTTAATTGTGTGTACATTAACAACCTCGACATCAACCTGTCCTACCAATTCCTCCGCCGCCAAAAGCGCTTCGTAAACCATCGCCCCGCAGGCAAAAACGGTCACCTCTTTCCCGCTCCTCAAAACCTGGGCCTTACCGATCGTTAACGGTGTTCCTTGAGTCGTCACCTTCGGCCTTACCGGTTTAGTCATTCTCATATATACCGGCCCAACTAACTCCGCCATGGCCAAGACCATTTTCTTCGCCTGTTCATAGTCTGCCGGCACCAACACCGTCATATTCGGTAATACTCTAGTTAGAGCCACATCCTCGAACATCTGTTGGTTTCCTCCATCAGTTCCATTCCCAAATCCAGCATGAGCTCCAACCACCTTGACGTTATTCCCTGATAGACAAACTGACAGTCGCAGTTGTTCCCAGTTGCGGCCGGGATTAAAGCAGGCATACGAATTTACGAAAGGAATTAATCCGCAAGCCGCCATCCCCGCCGCCACTCCCATCATATTTTGTTCCGCAATTCCCATTTCGAAAAAACGCTCCGGAAATTCTTTTTTGAATAAATCAGTTCTTGTGCTTTCCGTCAAATCGGCGACCAAGACCACCACCCTTTCATTTCTTTTTCCCGCCTCCACCAACCCTTCGCCATAGCCATCCCGCATCGCCACCAACTTCGGGTTCCTCAAATCTTCGATTAAGTGCATTTCCCCATTAATCATTGGTAATCTTCCCTCCCAAAGTTCTAATTTTCCTAAGTTCCGCCAATGCTTCCACCGCTTCCGCCAATTTCGGCGCCTTGCCGTGCCAACCCGGATCATTCTCCATAAAATCGACTCCCTTGCCCGGAATTGTCCGTAAAATTATCGCTGTCGGTTTCTCAAAGGTTACCCTCGCTCTCTCATAGGCCTCCTTTATTTCCATCAAGTTGTGGCCATCGATTTCGACCACGTTGAAATTAAAGGCCGCCAATTTCGCCGCCAGCGAATCAAGAGGCATCACGTTTTCGGTATGGCCATCAATCTGAATATTATTTCGGTCAATCACTACCGTCAGGTTTGAAAGAGCATATTTGGCGGCACATAAATAAGCCTCCCACACCTGGCCTTCGTCCTGCTCGCCATCACCCATGAAACAAACGACTCGCCACTTCTGGTTATCCATCTTGGCGGCAAGAGCCATCCCCACCGCCTGACTTATTCCCTGGCCGAGTGGGCCGCTGCTGGTTTCAATTCCGGGTAGGCTCCTGGCCACCGGGTGACCCTGCAGTTTACTGCCCAACTGGCGCAGTGTCGCCAGTTCCGATTTGGGAAAAAAACCGGCTTCTGCCAAAACCGCATACAAAATGGGGCAATAGTGACCGGCTGACAACACCACCCGGTCTCGTTCCTCCCACCAGGGATCATTCGCTTTGTAGTTAATTAACCCTCCAAAATAGAGCATGGTCCAAAAATCGGCTGACCCTAACGGCCCCGCCGAGTGTCCCGTCCCGGCGTTGGTCAGCATTTTCACCACTTCGGCACGCAGTAAATTCGCTTTCTCAGCCAAATCATCCATCGAAACGGGCAGCATACGTAAATTTTACCCTAATCCAGGAACGCCTGCTCCCCGGTGTCCGTCGGCGCATGAACCTCTTCCGGATTTTTCTCCAGATAGGCCTCGTGTTCGGCCAGCGCTTCAACTACCGCCTCCGGTGTGGTCACTATTCGATAGACCTTTAGCGATTCCGGTCGCTGTTGGGCAATCAGCATATTCGATACCAACGCCTCCATGATCGCGTGCCAGAAATGGCCATAAAGGATCAGCGGCTTGTGGTGGCCGAAATAGAGGTAAGCCAGACCCCAGGCCATCCCAAACTCGCTCAAAGTTCCGGTTCCGCCATTAAAAATGACATAAGCGCTCCCCAGCTCGAGTAACTTCATCGTCCGATCCAGATAGTTGCCTTCAATTATTTCTTTGTCCGCCTTGTTGCTCGGGTCCTTTCCCTCGAAATGGTTAATGTATTTGGGGTAAAAAGTAGCAATCGCCGCCCTACCACCACCAGCGTGCGCTCCTTCGGTTGCCGCCCGCATTATCCCCGGCCCTCCCCCATTGACCACCTCCAGTCCATGAGTGGCTAAAACCTTCGCCACCTCAAAAGCCGATTGATAGAGCTCGCTATCCGGCTGGGCGTCAGCAAAACCAAAAAACGACACCGCCTTTATCCGCTTAAATTGTGTTGCTTTTGTTGGTTCATCCATGTTTCATCAGACGCAGATTCTCTAATTCCGCCTCAATATTCTCCGCCGAAAACAGGTGACTGCCCACGACAAACTCAATCCGGCAGGTCGATCTGTCCAGCTCATTTTCAGCGATTTCTTCTGCCCACTCGGCCGCCAGGCATTCTTTCATTTTCTCTTCATTTAAGCCCCCATCAATCACGATCGTGATTCTTTTGTTCATTTTTCTCACTTCCTTTATTTTTTCTAGCACCCGGTCATCAAATTCCCTTGCCTGTCCTCCCGCCGGAACGCTCATCAGCAGCACCGCATCAAGATCATTAATCACTTCAGGTAAACCGGTGAGCGGGGTATCAATGTCATAGGCCAAACCCGCCGCCATCGCTTCCGACTGGGCATCGGCAATAAACGCCGTTTTGTCCTTCATCATTTCTACCTGCCCGAAAACGCGATCTACCCCACCCATGACACACTGTTTGATCCATTTTTCCGGTTGGTCCACCATCAGATGCGCGTCCCATTGGACAACCGTGTCTATTTGATTCAGCATCTCCGGCCCAATTGTCTTCTCCGGTCGGTACACTCCATCCACCACGTCCAGTTGAACCCTGGGCGCGTGACCCCACACCCTCGCCAACTGCTCTTCCAAGGAAGCCTTGCTCTTCGGCATGATCGCCGGAATTACTGTCACCATACTCTCATTTTAACAGCTTCCGCAGCCCGAGCGAACTGAGCGAACCGGTCGAGCGAAGTGTCGATTCTCAAATCGACCTGGTTGGGCGAGGTGCCGATTCTCAAATCGACCCCCCGCCCAATGACTCCAGTTTCCCCAGTCTCCGCTTATATTTCTCTTCTCCGCTAAACTTTGTCTCCAAAAACACTTCAATCATCTTTCTTACATTGTCATTCTTGATGTAGTCCGCCGGCACCGACAAACAGTTGATGTCATCGTCGGTCCGGCCCCTGGCCACCGCCCCGATATCAAAGGCCTCACCGCAGCGCACGCCCGGAAAACGATTGGCCGCAATCATCATGCCATAGCCATTTCGGCAGAACAGAATGCCCAAGGTTTCTGAGTCGCTGGCTACTTCACGAGCCACCAAAACCGCATAGTCGACAAAATCATCCTCCGGCTCCAACCTCTCCGCCCCCACATCCAGTACTTCGTAATTTTGTTCCGCCAGCCACTTCTTGATTTCCTCCTTCAATTCAAATCCTCCATGATCAGCCCCCAAAATAATCTTCATATCCATAAATTTTATCAGAATGGAATGTCTTCTCCCAACGCAATCTCCATATCAGAAATAAATCTGCTGGTTTCATCACCGAAAGACTCGCCGTCGGTATCCAAACTAGAACAATAATAAATCTCATTATGCGTTGGAAAAACACGTTTCCTCATACCCTTATCAAAAGTAAGTATCTGCGCATCAAACTCCATACCAACATTCGCTATCACGAAATCAGATGTTTTCATCTGTAAAAAATCAGAGTTTCCAGAAAGCCGTTTGCATAATTTGAACGCCATAGTTTCAATAATCGGCACGTTTATCACATTCGATAAGTGCAATAATTTCCAAAATTTATCCTCGATCTCCGAATGAGATATCCCTTTCCTAATTAGGGTAACAATCGACTCAAAAAATACTACCGAAGGAATTAACACTATAACTCTATCTTTACATTCCAGTATCTTTTTGAATATAAAGACAGCATCCCTGTGAAAAACATCTCCAGGATCCATTACTGCAATGACAAAGCTACTGTCCTCCAAAACAAAGTGTTTCATGCACAACCCAAACCATATCTCACCTCCATCAAAATTTCATTGGACGATCTCTTGTCTTTTGGCTTGTCAACTTTAAGATAGAGATCACGTATCACCTTTGGTACGCCCACTAAAGCTTTACTTTTTGCTTTCTCCAACTGTTTTTTTTGTAGATCAATCCTACTTTTACTTCCCATAACTCCATTATTGCATACTAATCAAAGCCCAACTCGGCTTTGGCCTCATCACTCATCATCTCCGCCGTCCAGGGCGGGTCCCAAATTAGTTCCAGCGTTACTTTTTTTACTCCTTTAATCTTCATCACCACCATCTTCACGTCTTTATCAATCACACCCGCCAGGGGACAACCCGGAGAGGTCAGAGTCATCTCTACCTCGACAACGCCGCCTTCTTCCCGGACATCATAAACCAAACCCAAATCCACAATATTAATATGCAGTTCCGGATCAAACACCTTTTTCAACGCCGCGCGAACCTTCGCTTCCAAATCTGTCATTCCCTAATTCTACCCTAACTCACCCTCAAATACCCCTCCACCAGCAGGTAGACACCCCAAACCGACAGAATTATCCCGATCAGCATCCATTGAGTGCTCGCCAAATAGAGATCATTTCCCGTCGCCCCAATCCCTGCCAAAACCGCCGAGACTACCGACAAATAAATCAAAAGTTTAGCGATTACCGGTTTATTTTTATCCGCAAAATCCAACTTTACTCACCTCCTCCAAGGTCATCCATACTTTGATTGTACTCACTTAGTCAATGACTTATCAAAAAATGATGAGATAGCCAACCACTACCAAAACGAGGCCCATCAATAGCCTCATCCAGCGCCCGTATTTATGCTCCATTTCTTTCATTGCCACTACTTCCTTCCCCGCCCCCATTACCGCCAAAACCACCATCAAGGGCAGAATGAAAATCAGATTGTAATAAAGAAAATAGGCGAGGACTAGCGCCATTGGTAAACCGGATCTCGCAATCACCGTCGCCGTTCCGACATAAAGCGGCAGCATGCACGGTGTCGAAAAGGCGGTTACCGCCACCCCCACCAAAGCGGCCATCGGCAGACTCATCCTCGCCATCAGTTGGTTTATCTTCTTGCCACCGAAGTCCGGCATCCGCAAATGAATCGGAGAATCAGGCCAGATCCCGTCTTTGATCTGAATCAATCCCGCCAAAAAGATCACCCCACCGATAACATACTTGAAAACACTGGCCAACCACAATCTCTGCAAGTAAAAGGCCAAGCTATAAAACAGTAGACCAATAAACAAATAGGTGGCGAAAACAGCGCCGATATAAACTGCCCCCAACTTCCACAAATAATATTTATCCTTTTTATTTTGCCCAAAAACCAGCAGGTATCCCAAAAAGGTAATCATCATCCCGATACCGCAGGGGTTAAGACCATTCGTGATTGCCGCTAACGTCAAGGAAAGAAGCGAAATTGACATTTTATTTCAACAACTCCTTAACCCTATCTAAGACAAACGACGCCGCCACCTGTTCGCCGTTAACAAAATAAGTTGGCGTCCCGGCCAGTTTAAGCCGACTTCCCAAAGACGAATCAACCCCCACCGCCTCATCCGTTTCTTTACTAAGATATTTCTCCCGAAATTGGTCCTCCGCTAACCCCAAATCTTTCGCGTACGAAACAAACTTATCATCCGGATTACCCAGATCAGACCATTCCGTTTGTTTGTCAAACATCAGCGCCATCATTTCCCAACCCTTACCCATCATCCGGGCCGCCTCCAGCGCCCGCGCTCCCTTCCAGGCGTTTTTATGGATAGTGGTCAGGGGAAAATGCCGGTGAACAAACTTCACCCCGGGCAGTAAGCGAAGCGCCACTGCCATCGGTTCGGCCGCCTTGCAGGCCGGACACTGGATATCCGTAAATGCCGCCACCGTTACTTTAGCTTCGCCCGTAGTTACCTCCCACCTCGCTCCTTCAGTCAACTGCTCCATCGGTACGGTTATCGTTTCACCGCCGCTACCGGATAGCTTGGACAATCCCACCGCCATCAAAATCACCAGCCCGACACTCGCACCAAATACACCGAGTATCGTCTTCCAATTCTCCATTACTTCGGCCAGATTTTTTCGCCGGTCGCCATATCAATCACCTCAATCGCCGCCGTCGGACAGCTCTGGGCCGCCAACAGTTTCTCGCTGTCGACGTTGCCGTCCTGGTCAATAATGTCCGCTTTGTTGGCGTCGTTTAGTTTGAAGGTCATCGCCGCCACCGCCACGCAGGACGCCGCTCCAATGCATTTATCATTAATCACTTTTACCTGGTACTTGGTCTTTGTCGGTTTGTTTTCACTCCCAACGGTATATGTCTGGTCTGCCATAGCCAAATCTTACCATCTCTTTAGAAGGAGAACAAATCAAGCAGCCTGGAAACGAATGTTTGGTTTATCTTGACGACCTCTCCGGTCTCGGCCGAAACCTCAATCTGTTTGGCTAGATCCACCGACAACAGCCCAAACAATTTCTCCTTTTTTGTCCCCGCCAGGTCATAAACCAGCTCCCCCGTCTCATTCTTTTTCAGCTCGGACTGGGGTGTTCCCGTCTTGTTTTCCGCCAGGTCATCAATTAGACCCCTCACCCGCAAATCCTCCGTCACCGTTCCCACCCCCTTCACTTCGGTCTCCCGGCCCGTCTGGGGTGATTTCACTTTCATTTTCTTTGTATCGACATCGATCACCACCGGCAGGTTCGTTCTCACCCTCTCTCCCTCGTGCTCTACTTCAAGCTCCCCGTCAACCGACTCAATTTTTACCCCGTTCTCGACTTCTACCTCCACCTTGTCATCTTCAGCCTTATTTATCAGCCTCTCCCTTAGCACTTCTTCCTGCTTCTTTTCCACCTCTATCCTCTGCTTCATTGTCTCTCTTTGCGATTCCGTCAGGGACCCTTCCTTCGTCTTCTTCTCCAGTTCTTTCAGCAAAGTCTCCCTCGCCTTTTGCTTCTTTTCCACCGCCGCCTTGTTCTCCCGGCGCTCCTGCTTCACCTCAACTTTTGGTTTATTTCCACCCGTTACTTCCACCTTCAAATTCTCCCGCTTAATCCCCATTTCCTTCTTAACCGACTCTGCCTTCTTTTCTTCCCGTTTTACCTCTTCCCGTCCTCCTCTTTCATCATTATCGCCCAGCACCGCCTCCCGATAACCAGTCACTATCCCCGATTTACTAATGGTCACGGTATAGGCACTGGCACCTTTTACCGCCAAGGCCAAAATCAAACCAAACACCAAGGGAAATAAGACAATTTTTCTCTTCATCTACTCCACGATATCACATCACCAGAGAAAATTTCTAGAAGAATTTTTCAAAGTGGACGTCCTCCCGCCTTACCCCCAACCCCGAAAGAGTAACCGCCACCTCCTCAATCATCTGTTGATTCCCGCACAAAAAGGCCTCCCAGCCTTCCCAACTAACCCGGTGCTTGATTAAACAATCATTGACGTGGCCGGAACAGGCAGACCATTCTTTAGTCGGCTTCGACAATACCACGTCAAACTTAAAATTGGGGTGGTCTGCTTCCAGCTTTTTGAATTCGTCTATCCAAAACAAATCTTCTTCGTATCTCATCCCCCAGTCCAAATGGATTTCATCCGTAAAACCCCGCTTCTCTAGCAGTTCACGGATCATCGGTCGAAAAGGCACGATCCCACTCCCCGTCGCTACAAAAAGCACTTTCTTGGGAGAAGGCGGCAGGGTAAAACGCCCCAGCGGCCCCAACACTTCAACGCTATCGCCCAGCTTAAGTCCCAAGATATATCTACTTCCTGCCCCCATCGGTCCAACGTCAACCAATAACTCGATCACTTTCCCACCAGGGGCACTGGCAATCGAGTACGACCGCCTCGTCCCGTCCTCCGCCACTTTCAGGCTGACATACTGACCGGCTAGAAAGGGGTAGTCATCAGGAAATTCAAATGTCACCAACCAACAATCCTTGGCCAGATTTTCTTTCTTAGTTACCTTGGCTGTCAGTTTTTGCGGAGGCATAGCCTTATCTTACTCCGGTCGTAAATAGTTTTAGAATCGCGTTGTAGGCCAGGGTGGCGCACTTCATCCGCCCGGCGTTAATCTCCCCGCCCAATAATCCCACCACCCCATCAACGCCAAATTTCTCCAAATCACTTTTGTCCATCCCGACTACCTCCTCGGACAACATACTTGCTGCCGCCGTTGAAATAGCGCAGCCCACCCCCCGCCAGCGCAGGACATGAACCCGACCTTCTTTCGTTAATGTTCCCTTAACCTCGACCATATCCCCGCAGGCAGCATTATTCTCGCGCACCGCAATGCACGGCTCCTCCAAATCGCCAAAATTCCTTGGGTGCTTGTAGTGATCAATTATTTCTTGACGGTAATCCATAAATCTTAAATCTGAAATATCTTAGGCACTTCCCTAATTTTCTCGATCAGAAAATCAATTTCCTCTTTGCTGGTATAGACATAGAAGCTGGCCCGCGCCATCGCCATTTCCTTAAATCTCTCGACGATCGGCGCCCCGCAATGCTGGCCCGACCGAACGGCAATGCCGTATTTATCCAAAACCTGGGCCGCGTCATGGGCATGTACCCCCTTAACATTGAAGGTCAACACCCCGCCTCTTTCCTCGGCACTTCTTGGTCCGTAAATCGTTACCAGGCCTTCCTTTTCCAACTTTTCCATCTCCCCCAGAGCGTAACCGATCAATTCCTTCTCGTGTTCGCGGACATTCTCCATCCCCAAATTAGTCAGGTAATCTACCGCCGCGCCCAATCCAATAATACCGGCAATATCCGGCGTCCCCGCCTCAAACTTCGAGGGTGGCCCCGCCCAGGTCGTCCCCGTTAATTTAACCTCGCCAATCATATCGCCCCCATATAGAAACGGTTTCATCCCCTCCAAAATCTCTTTTTTGCCCCAAATTACTCCGCTCCCCGTCGGACCCAGCATTTTATGTCCCGAGAAGGCCATGAAATCTGCCCCCAGTTTGGCGACGTCCGTTTTCATATGCGGCACTAACTGCGCCCCATCAATCACTAATTTCGCCTGCGGTGCTTTTTTCTTTATCAAAGCGGAAATTTCAGCCAGCGGCGTGATCGTTCCCAAAACGTTGCTTACCGCTGTCACCGCCACCAACTTTACCCTTTCATCCAAAAGGCTGGCCAAGCCCCCCGTTGTTACCGTCATCCTTCCCGTTAATTGAGTTGTCCCCGCGCCATCCAAAATTAGCCGACCCTCATTGTCGATCTCGATTATCCGCAAGTGAGCCCCAACCTCCTCACATAATATCTGCCAGGGAACCAGGTTCGAGTGGTGTTCCAGCAGTGAAACGACCACCACATCTCCTTTTTTGATATTCTCTCTCCCCCAGGTATAGGCAATCAGGTTTAGTCCCTCGGTTGCGTTTCTGACAAAAACTACCTCCTCCGTCTTGGCGTTGATAAATTTGGCCACTTTCCCCCGGGCCGCATCCACCATCGCTGTCGCTTCCGCGGAAAGAGTATGGACTCCCCGGTGGATATTGGCGTTGTGCTTGGTATAAAAATCATTGATTGCCTCCAAAACCTGCTTTGGTTTCTGACTCGTCGCCGCGCTATCCAAATAAACCAGGGGGGCATCACCAACTTTTCGGGAAAGAATTGGGAAATCAGCTCTAACTTTTCTTATATCAAACATATCTCTATTATCCTACTAGTTTTCCAATCAGTTTGGAAACAATCATCGGATCCTCTATTCGGGCCACCACCTCAGACAAAAAGCCTTCGACGATCAAGTCCTCCGCTCCCTTTCGACCGATACCCCGACTGGCCAAATAAAACAACTGCTCCTCATCAATTTTTCCGACCGTCGCCGCGTGACTGGCTTTGACCTCGTTCGCCTCGATCTCCAATTTTGGTTCGGCCACCGCCTGGCTTAGGCCGTCCAGAAGTAGCAAGCGCATCTCCAAAAAGTCATCGACTCCGTTTGCCCCCTTATCAATCTTGATCATTCCGGTAACCTGCACCCTCGCCCCGTTTTTAGCCACTCCCCGCACCATCACCCGACCAAAGGTATTGCCCACTTTGTGATCAACCAGAATTTTTAGATAATAATCACCCGGCTGATCAGCCATGATGAGAGCCAAGACCTCTTCTTCGCCCCCCGCCTTGTCAAAATTCACCACCAATTCTTTTTTTCCCGGCTCGGCCATGATGACTACTGCCTGTTTTTTCATCCCACACTCCCTTCCATCTCCAGTTCCACCAGGCGGTTCATCTCGACCGCGTATTCCAGCGGGATTTGTTTCATCACCGGCTCCAAAAAGCCATTCACAATCATCGCCTCGGCCTCATGTTCGGACAGTCCCCGGCTCATCAGGTAAAACAGCTGTTCTTCACCAACCTTAGAAACCGTCGCCTCATGTTCCAAGCTGACGTCATTTTCCAAAATAATATTCGTCGGATATGTGTCCGACCGACTCCGCGAGTCCAAAATCAAGGCGTCGCAAACGACTTTGCTTTTGGCCCCCTTGGCCCCCTTATTGATCTTCACCATTCCCCGGTAGGTCGCTCTACCCCCATTCTTACTTATCGATTTAGAAATAATCTGACTCGTCGTCTCCGGCGCCAAGTGGATCATCTTTGCCCCCGCGTCCTGATGCTGCCCGGAGCCCGCCATCGCAATCGAGAGCGTCTCCCCCCTCGCCCTTCTCCCCGCCAAAATGCAGGCCGGGTACTTCATCGTCAGCCGGGAACCAAGGTTGCCATCAATCCAGCGCATCTCACCCTCCTCCTCCACCCAGGCTCTCTTAGTTACCAGATTAAACACATTTCTGTACCAATTTTGAACCGTCGTATATTGCACCCGTGCCCCTTTCTTGACAATAATTTCCACCACCGCCGCGTGCAGCGATCCCGACGAGTAAGCGGGCGCGGAACAGTTGTGCACCGCCACACCATTGGCAACATACGACTCATCGTCTTCGACACCAAAGTTGTAAACATCAACCATCCTTACCTTTTTCTTTTCGATACTCTTTATCGGCAAATACAGATAATCGTTGTCGATACCAAACATCGAGGCTCTGTGCTTCCCATTCATTTTATCGGAAACTTTTATCCCCACTTTCTCACCAAACAGTTTCATCTGATCACCGGAAACGCCTAAGGTATACATTGTCCTCCTGCCTTCCCCGCTTCTGTCTCTAGCATTCATAAAAGCCGCGATTCCCAACCGGGTGAGTACTTTCCTCATCCTTCTCGCTAGAACCTCCGAGGTGGTATTTATCCTAAATGTCTCCTTATATCCGGATTTATGTGCCCGGTTGTAATAATTACCATCTCCCCGAAACCATCCCCTCACCAATTCTCCCTGAATCATTGGATCAACAGATATCATCCAATCTGGAATCGTCTTCAGGTAATTTCTCTTCCCAAATTTTTCAAATATTCGACACAACTTAACCGAGCAAAACACAACGCTTGTACCATGGTTTTTCTTATGTTTTGATTCCAACGATTTTTCCACCCCAAAAACATTCTTCACCAGTTGTTTCACATCCTCGATATATTCTCTTTCGTCATCCGCAAAAGAAAAATTCAGATACGCCCCACTGCTAATACTCCCTTCAGCCAGGTAATAGCCAATCAATCGAAAGAAGTCTCCCGACAAGGCAACTTCCACCTTTTCGGAAACATAAGACCTCTTTTTTCGATCCCATTTCTTGACTTCAAAACGATAACTTCCAGACGCCTGCGTCATTCTTTCAACCGGCATAACCAGATAGTCGTGTTTATTTAATTCACCAGGTTTAAGCCACTCTTTTTCCCATCTCTTATTTCTGTTTCGGTCTCTTTTCCTTCTCACCACCAGAATCGGATGCTCATCCGTCACCTCCAGCATTTCGGTCGAATCGCCATAATATCTTATCCGATATAGATCTCCGGAATACTTTCTCTTTTGCAGATGGTTTACTTTCCTGAACCTACCTTTATGGGTCAAAACCTGATCATCATAGCCAATATCTTCAATGTTCATTCTTCCATCAACCGTTTCTACTTTCGCCCCAGCCGTAAAACAACCCTCAACGTAGTGCACCTTGCTCCCTTCGTCGGCAATAATGAGCGTCCTCTCAAACTGACCCGCATTTTCCGCGTTAATTCGAAAGTAGGCCTGCAGGGGTAAGCCCACCTCAACGCCCTTGGGAACATAAATAAAGGAACCGCCCGACCAGACGGCGCTATTTAGGGCCGCCAGCTTATTGTCGGCAAGCGGTACGATCGTCCCAAAATATTGTTTTACCAGTTCCGGATATTGGACCAGTCCCTCATCCATTCCCAGGAAAACAACTCCCTTGGCCGCCAAACTTTTTCGCAATGAACCATAGACAACTTCGCTGTCGTATTGCACTTTCGCCCCGCCGAGCATCTCCCGTTCCGCCTGGGGTACACCGATTTTCTCAAAAGTTTTTCTGATCGCATCCGGTACTTCCTTCCAGGTCTTACCCGTTTTTTCTGTCGGTTTCAAATAATAGAAAATCTCATCCCATTTGATCAAAGACAAATCGCCGCCGAAATTTGGCAGCGGCATTTTGTTATAAACAGCAAACGCTTTCAGGCGGTATTCCTTCATCCAAAGAGGCTCGTTTTTCCGCGTCGACAGATCAATAACCAACTTCTCCGTCAGACCCCGACCCGATCGATAGGCATAGTCAATCTTATCCCTGTGCCCCAACCGATACGTCTCCGACAATGTCTTGACCGTGTCCTGGTCAAGTTTCACGATCTTGGCAAACCTACTCATATTGCTTGTATCCAGACTTCTCTAACTCGGCCACCAACTCCCCACCCCCCTCTTTGGCAATCCTCCCTTGTTTCATCACCAGCACCCGATCCGGCTTCAGATACTTCAGCAGTCTTTGATAGTGGGTAATCACCAAAATTCCGGTCTGCTTCTTTTTGGCCATAAAGGCCGTCCCGGTAGCCACAATCTTTAAAGCGTCAATATCTAACCCCGAGTCGGTTTCGTCCAGAATAGCGTACTTTGGCGCCAGAATCCGCATCTGCAGAATTTCCATTTTCTTTTTCTCTCCACCCGAAAAACCCTCGTTTAGACTTCGTTTAAGCAGTTCCCCATCAATGGCCAGTTCTTTCGCCTCCGCTTCAATCCGCCTTTTCACTTCCAAAGCCGAAACCGACTCCCCCCTGGCCCGCAAAGACGCCAACAGGGCTTCGCGGACCGAGACACCGGGAATCGAGACCGGATATTGAACCGCCAAAAACAGTCCCGCCCGGCTTCGCGCGTCCGGCGTTGCCGTCGTCATATCTCCGCCATCCAGATCGACACTTCCATCAGTAATTTCATAACTCGGGTGTCCCATTAGCGCCAAGGCCAGTGTCGACTTTCCACAGCCATTCGGACCCATCAAAGCCACCACCTCACCACGCGCCACCGCTAGGCCCACTCCACCAAGAACTTCCTTGTTGCCTATTTTTACCTTTAACCCTTTTACCAAAAGTGCCATCTTACTTTTTCCCTCCGATCAAATCGGCCACGCTATATTTTTCCATCACTTGCCCCATTTGATAGGTAAAACGGAGCATAAAACCTTTCTGCCAACAGCGATCCTCGATCGGGCAATTTCCCGGCCGATTGACGCAAGTTACCAGCGCCAGGTCGCCATCAATCACCTCCAAAACGCGCCGCAGTCCGATTTTTTTCGGTTCCTGGTTCAAACTGTAACCGCCACCCCTTCCTTCACGAGAGGACAGAAAACCAGCCCGTACCATTTTATTCGCGATCTGGGCCATAAAGGCCTTGGGCAGGCCCCTTTGCGACAATTCGGTCAGGGAAACCCGACCCTCTTTACCTTTAGCCGCCAAAAGTGATAACATTGACAGACCGTAATCGGCCTTTTTCGTCAGATTGAAAGTCGCCATAACTTTGACAATTTTAGTCTAAGTTTAGCCACAATGCAAGCGGCTAAAATTATCTGGGCTATGAAGCTCGGCGGTTGAGCTTCACTATCCTAATCCCGCTTCGGCGGCCAGAGGTGAAGCCAGATCAAAAGCAGGCTTCCCCCGCCAAAAGCGACAATCACTGCCACGATCGGCATCAACGCCGGAAACAGCATTGTCAGTAAAAACCACACCCCCAGATTGTTGGCAAAAGAAAGCGCCACCAGGGCCAGCCGTTCCAGGGCGCTCTCCTGCCCCACAGTCAGTATGAAAATCAGCGTCACGATAGACAAACCGACCCCGACACCGAGGGACCCAATCGACGAACCGGAGTACAAAACCACTCCGGCAATCACCGCCGCCGAAAAAGCGGCGTAGATCGAAAACCAGAGCAATTTGTTCATTTTTCCTCGCTTTCAAAAAAGCCCAACCGCCGATGACATCTGTCACCCACCGGACAAATCTCACCGACGGTCAGTTCTCCCGCTGTCAAGGTGCCCCCTTAATATACACCCAACCACTGGTTGTCTTTCAAAACAGCCCCATCTGTAATTCAGCCGCCGTCTTCGGATACGAAAAGTCCACCACCACCTCCCTCGCCTCATTCCATTTATCCTTATATTTCAACTTGCCATTTTTTAGGGCATATTTGTAGACATCGGTTGTTACCACGACGTCCATCTCACAATACTTCCGTAGGCGGGCCATGTCCTCGGACCTTTGGCTCCGCCAATAGCGCACCGCGTTTAAACCGTCATCAATCTTTGTATACCCCAAGGTCTCCTTCGCGATCGCGTCCAAAGACAGCCGGTGTCCCAAAACACTGCGCACTTTATCAAGGATGTCAAAGTGCGGCAAAGCAAACAGATTATTGGGCGCGAAAACCGGCGCCAAAGCCGGCACGTCAAACCCCAATGAGTTAAACCCAATAATCCGCTCCGCGCCGCTAAACCACTCCCACAATTTCTCGAAACCGATCTCCCCACCATCGATGTTCTTGGCCCCCTTGTCCCAAAAACTTTTCATTTCTCCCCCCACTTCGTTTCCGCTCTTATCTATCTCCCGTCGATATGCCGAGACAATCGATACCCCCAAATGCGCCGGCTCGCTGGCGCCATTATCGCCAAACAAATTCATCGTCTCGATATCAAAAATCACCTCGATCATAACTGGCTATTCTACCCCAACTCCACCGCCTGGTTCATTTTTGGCAAGACGACATCCGTGATCGAGAGGTCGTTTTTTATTTTTTCCGACAGCACCAGCCTGGGCAACTCTTCGCCGTGAGTCAAAAATACTCTCTTGACACCTTTGATCTGGCCTAGCCAGTGCATCAGCCTTGGCTGATCGGCATGGGCGCTCATCGTCGAAACATTTCGAATATTAGCCTTGATCTCTACTTCCGTATCATAGATCCTCACCTTTTTCTCCCCATCCTGTACTCTTCGCCCAATCGTCCCCACCGCTTGAAAACCGACCTGCAGCAGCCGCGTCGTCGCTAGCGGCAAAAATTTGATCGCCTGAAACAGGATCCTCCCGCCCGTCATCATCCCACTGCCGGCAATAATCACCTTCGCTCGGTCTATTTCATGGATTTTGGCGCTTTCTGCCCCTTTCTCGACTAATACCAATCCGGGAAAGTCAAACGGGTCATCCGTTTTGGCGTGCCCGGACAATTCCTCGTTATATAACTCCGGAAAGTGTTTGAAAATCATCGTCGCTTTAATGGCCATCGGCGAATCCAAAAAAACCAGCGTCTCGTCGCGGACTAATTTATTCTTCTTCAGGTGATCGATTCTATGGAGTAGCTCCTGAGTTCTCTCCAGCGAAAATGCCGGGATCAAAAGCGTTCCTCCGCTTGCCTCGACCGCGTTAATTTCCTCCTGCAGGACTTTTACTGCCTCCTCTCCCGTGTGCGTCCGATCGCCATAGGTCGACTCCATTACCACCAATTCCGCTTCAGCAATCGGTTCGGTTGGCCGAATCAAATCCTGGGGAGTATTGCCCAAGTCACCCGAAAAAACGATTTTTTTAGGCCCAAAGCCTTCGCGCTTGTCGACCACCTCGACACTCGCCGACCCGAGAATATGACCGGCATCTCGCATCGTGATTTCAAAATTCCCAATCGTAAACGGCTTATCATAATGCACCACTCGGCAAAGTAACATCAACTTCTCCACTTCCTCCTCGGAAAACAGGGCCCTCCGCTCACCCCGCCGCTGTTTACTTTCGGCCATTACCTTGGCCGAGTCGAGTAGGGACAACTCCAACAGCTGTCTGGTCGCCTCGGTCATATAGATCGATCCGCTGTATCCCGCCTGAACCAGCAATGGCAATCGGCCGCAATGATCCAAATGGGCGTGAGTCAGCACCACCCCGGTCAGGTCGTGAGCCTTGAAATAGATTGTTTCGTTGTTAAAGGTTTTCGGCTCCTCTACCCCCTGAAATATCCCCAAGTCGACCAGAATTCCTTTGTTATTTGCGTCCATTAGCCAATAACTGCTGCCCGTTACCGTCCCCGCCGCCCCCAGAAATTTAATCCTCTGCATACCTCCATCTTATCCTACCGTTCGATCAGAATCTAAATCTCGGTTCTCTTGGCTTGGCAATATTGCAGACAATTTCCCGACCCAAAATCTTCGTGCCGCTGATCACCTTTATCGCCTTCTCGGCCTCCATTTTTGCCGGCATGGTTACAAAACCAAACCCCTTACTCCGGTTAGGGTCATCCGGCTCCATCATTACCACCGCGTCCGAGACTTTACCGTGCTCGGCAAACATTTTAAAAAGATCCTCGGTCCTCATCGTGTAAGGCAAGTTGCCCACATAAACCCGCGTTTCGTTAACCATAAATTAGTAGCCGAATTCTACCACACTTGAGGTAGAATGGTTTTATGGTTTGCCCGCAATGTCGCCAGCCCCTAACCGACAAGGAAGTCGTCGTCAGCACCGACCAGAAGGCGTTGATCTCCGAATGCTTCAATTGCGGCGGCCACTTTCTTCCCCCCATGATCGCTAATCTCCTCCCCCAGGTAACCGCCCAGGACGTCGATTCGATCACGCCCCCAAATACCTTCCCGGTTAACTCCGCTGTCATCTGCCCCGTCTGTCAAGCGACCATGGTCGCCATCACCGACACCGTCGTCCCCAAAAGCGTCACCGTCTATACCTGCCCCGAGAACCACGGCAATTATTTTCCCCTCCATCAGCTTTATGCCTTCAAACGCGCCCAAAAAACCAAACTCGAATATCACCAGCTTTGGGGTATCCCCATCAAATCAGTTTTCACCGTCCTTCTGCCCATCATTGCTATTTTTACCGCTATCACCGCTATTCCCTTCACCCTCCAGCAAGTCAAAAGCATCCAGGAGGGCCGCGTCAAAGCGGGGGAACTGGTCAGCAATCCCCTGGTTAGTCCTATCAGTCCCACCCAAACCGTGATCTCCTTCACCACCAAGACAGACGCCGTTTCTGTTCTGCGGCTCAGCCTGCCCGACAACACCACCCGCGATCTCCCCGGTTCAGTCACCGCCCAAAAAACGCATATCTTCAATCTGGAGAACCTTCAGCCCAATACTTATTACCGCTACCACCTTACCGTCAACGGCCAAACCTACGGCCCTTTCAGCTTCACTACCCTTCAATAAAGTTTTCTTCTACCCTTTCCCAATTCACCACCGTCCACCAGGCATCAATATAATCCTTCCGCCTGTTCTGATACTTCAAGTAGTAGGCATGCTCCCAAACATCGAGGCCGAGCAGGGGTTTTTTCCCCTCCGCTAACGGTGTGTCCTGATTGGCCGAACTCTCCACTACTAGTTTTCCGTCCACATCACGGGAGAGCCAGGCCCAGCCACTGCCAAAGCGGCCCAAGGCCGCGCCGCTGAATTGCTCTTTAAACTTTAAAAAGTCGCCAAAATTTTTCTCGATTTCAGAAAGGAGTCGCCCTGCTGGTTCCTTACCACCGCCGGGTTTCATTACTTCCCAAAATAGACTGTGATTGAAATGACCTCCACCGTGATTTCTGACTGCCGTTCTAATTACCTCGGGCACCTCATCAAGGTTAGACAGCAGTTGTTCCAAACGCATCTCCGCCACATCAGGGTAATCGGTCAGCGCTTTGTTTAAATTATCCACATAGGCCTGGTGGTGTTTTGTGTAATGGATCTCCATCGTCCGCGCGTCAATTGCGGGTTCCAGTGCGTCAAAAGAATAACCAAGAGTGGGTAGTGTATAAACCATGAAACTATGGTAACAGATTTTCGTTGACCAAAACAGTCTAATTCAGTCGCAAAATCGCAATTAGCTCCCGCAAAATATAGTTCACTTCAACCAAAGTCATTGTCGACTCCTGCCCCACCTGCCTCATTCCATCAAAAACGTTGTTGCCCGCTTCGTATTTGGGAAAAACCGACCAACTCGAATCCCGCTGGTCTAACCTCACCGGTCTGGTTCGCAAATCTGCCACCGCCCAAGACGTCACCACTACCGCTCCTCCCAAATCAACTGTTACCGCCAAACAAAACTCCCCATCTTCAGTCATCAAGTCGACTCCGTGATGTCCATTAATTGATTGCCACCGACTTCCCTTTAGCTTCTTTCCCAATTCCACCTCATCCTTGATCTCTTCCACCAGACCAAGCAGCTCTTTTGCTCCCTCGTCAAACCTGGTCTCTTCCGGCCCCATTTTTCTTTCCGTCTTGCTCATCGAGTAAAATTGTACCAATGGCAAACGCATCTTGGCAAAGAGTCGCCAAGTTCCCCCTTTTCATGGCGCTCCTTGCCGAAAAACGCTCCAGCTGATATAGTCCCCCCATGCTGGAAAAAGATGGCTCAAAGACGCACGTCGAAATTCACCAACTTCTGTCAAATGGCATCTTCCAGTTTGACCAGGCTATCGAGGCAACTGCCGTTCACGGGAACGCCGCTGTTACCGAAGCTGGGGTTGAGGCTGGCTATACCATATTTGATGCCACTCTCACCACCCTTTCTCATTTCCACGTTGAAGGTAACCTTCCAACTTTTGGAGATGACTGGGGTACCGACGCCAACGGTGTCGTTTTCCCTCTGCCGATATTGGTGGCCATGGACCACTTTCTTGATTCCACCCAAATGGTCAGTCTTAAAGAGTATGGTTTATCCTCCGGAAACCGAGGCTTAGACAGTTCAGTTATTCATTGGTCTAACACCATCCTCTGGGGCTTACCGGCCAAGAGACGTTTTTTTTATGACCTAGTCGAATTCTACGCTGGCGTCCGCGTGGAAAACCCGCTTCTCTCCGATAACCGCCTCCGTGCCATTCAGTTGTTGGTCGTCGGCTGCCACCTGCTTCGGGAACAACTAGAAAAAATCGGCCAGCCCAAAGAATTCAAAATCTATCTCCCCGACTGATAGAATTAAGCCCGGTATGGAAATCGACTCCACCAAACAGGCGTTATCCCCAGAGGTGCCGCGTATCATCGAGTTAGAGAAGCGGATAAAAGAACTCGAAACGGAAAATACTCGGTTGGGAGAGATTGTCATCACCGACGAACTAACCGGCCTGAAAAGCCGGCGGGCAATTTTGGACTCGTTAGATCAAGAAATTGACCGTGCCAATCGTGGAAAAATAAAACTCTGCGCTGTCTACATCGACGTCGACAACTTTAGAAAAGTAAACACTGATTACGGCCACGAACAGGGTGACGAAGTTCTCCGAAAAGTTGCCGAAAGACTCAAGGATGGTACCCGCAAGGCCGACTCCCTGGGGAGACTAAGCGGCGACGAATTCCTGCTCCTTATTCCTCTAGACCCAGACGAGCAAGAAAAAGACCTGAAAAACATCCTCCAAAGACATATCGAGGCGGTAAGGAAAGTCAATCGATCCAATAGACCGGAAGAATTTATCGACCAAACAATTAGTCTGGGATGCGTCATCGTCTCCCCGGAAATCAGTCTGGCTGAGAATATGGCCAAGAAAATCAAGGAACAAGCAGATCAAGCTCTATCCAGCTCAAAGGCCGCCGGCAAAAGCCGTTTTGTCATCGCCCACTACCACCCCACTTTTTAGGCGACGACCTGGCCAGCCCCCGGGCGCCGTCTCTAACAACACTTCGCTTTCCCAGTCAAATGACCCACCAGGGCCACCGCCACCAGAACCCAGCCCCAGAGCATCAAGTTAGCTAATCCAAAGTAGGCGACCAAAAGGAAGCCCAAACCAACGCCGCCCAAAACGTGGACGATACCATAAGGTTGGACACAACAGGAATACATCATCATGTCATTTTTCTTCTTTGCCATCAATCATTCACCCCCTCTCGGTAGTCAAACACAACAACGTCCCCTGCCCTGCCCCGTTTGCGGGGCGAACTAATACTACTTCCATCATTCATTATTTGAACACCCCTTGTCAAGCACCGTTCCTCCTAAGCGACTGGCACCGTCTCCATGCGGAAGGAGTTTAAATAAACTTGGTCCGGACTAACCTCCTCCAGAATCATGTCCTCGAAATCTCCGGCCTGTTGGGCGGCATACCCAAGGAGGGTTTCCTTTGCCTCATCTGACAAATAACCCTTTTCACTCTCATCTCGGATCCGCCATATAGGCAACATAAGCCGCTTTTTCGACCGGAACAACTACTACTTCAGCCTCCTGCTCCACCCTCTTTTTTCTTTTTGCCATACACCCATAATAGCACTATCGCGCATATCTTCCCATCAACTCTGCCGAGCCGAGAACGTGCCCCTTCATCGCTCCTTCTACTTCTCTCCGGCTAATTCCGCCGATCAAACCCAATTTTTTATCCAAGGCAAAGATGCGAAAGTAATACCGGTGTTCGCCCCGGGGCGGGCA
>Ga0209521_10001186_pt1 | contig 21093 bp, 18 predicted proteins | sample Rifsed19ft4_FD_184016 | JGI IMG/M metagenome (GOLD analysis project Ga0209521, IMG submission 184016) | Soil microbial communities from Rifle, Colorado, USA - sediment 19ft 4 (version 2) | ecosystem: Environmental > Terrestrial > Deep subsurface > Rock core/Sediment | place: Rifle, Colorado...
AAAGGTCGCCCAGAGTTCCCGCTTCGCCGCCAGCGTCTTGACGACGGACTTGAGCGTGACAACGTTGTCGGCGGTGACGAGCGCGTTGTCGTAACGAATGTCGATCTCGTGCTGGCCGGGGGCGACCTCGTGATGGGACATTTCGACTTTCATCCCCATCGCCTCAAAGGCGTCCATCAGATCCATCCGAACATCGTGGGCTGCGTCCTGGGAGAAGTCGAAGTAGCTGCCGACGTCGTGGGTCACCGGTTCGAGGGTGGAGGCATCCTTGAAGAGGAAAAACTCCACTTCGCTTCCGGTGTTGTAGTTGAAGCCCAGCTTCTCCGCCCGCTTGAGCATCCGCTTGAGAATTCCCCGAGGATCCATGGGGAGTGGTTTGCCGTTGGGCTGATAGACGTCGCAGATGATCCGGGCAACCCGGCGTTCTTCCGGTTCCCACGGCAGGATCCGGTAGGTGTCCGGGTCCGGCCGGAGCAGCATGTCGCTCTCGTGGATCCGAGCGAAGCCCTCGATCGAAGAACCGTCGAACCAGATCCCGCGCTCCAGCGCCTCACCCAACCGGTGAGAGGGGATGGTGGTGCTCTTGACGCTCCCGGCCAGGTCCGTGAACTGCAGGACCACGGCCCGTACCTTGTCCTCCTTCACTTTGTGCAGAAGCTCTCTCTCTTTATCGTCCACAGAAACCTCCTTGTTTTTGGTGTGCTATGCCATTATAAACGACGGGGAAAAATTTTCGTCACGTGTGGTTGCACCGAGACTGGAATTTGCCTCGTTACTTACTACGGATACCCCTGAAGAAAACCGTGATTGTAGCTCGACTCCTTCGTTATCTACTGATAGACGGGTTATAATATCTGGAGCCGATGTTTGTAAAAAAGAAAATTCTATTTGTCGGTAATTGCCAAACTACCCACCTTCGACGGTGGGTCAAATACCTGAGTGGGAATTTTGAAGTTACCGTCATCTCTTCCCGGCTCTGCGGTCACGCCGAATGTCTTCTCTTTGACGAAATTATTCCCGTTGGTCTGAGGAGGCTTGCCTCGTTCCCTAAGATTGGTTTTCTGCTCAAATCATTTTTTCTCAATAAATATCTACGCTCGAGAAAAATTGATTTAGTCCACATCCACCAGCTGGGGGGGTTCGAATCCCGCCTCGGAAAAATCCTTGTTTTTACCGGTTTCCATCCCCTTGTCGTTTCGACCTGGGGGAGCGATGTAGTGGGCTTGGAAGAGGTCGAAGCTGTCCAACAGAGAAGACACGTGCTTGAGAACGCGGATTTGGTGACCGCGACTTCTGGTTTCCTTGCGAAAGAAACCAAAGAACTGGCTCCCGGAATTAGGCGGTTGGAGACCGTTCCTTTCGGGGTCGATCTGGACGTTTTCGACCCGAAAAGGTTTAAGCGGGGCCGATCCGCCGGCGGTGCTCTCCGCATCGGATTCTTCAAGCACTTGGAGCCGAAGTACGGACCGGAATACCTGCTCGGAGCTTTCGGGATTGTTTCGAAAAAGTTTCCCAACGCGGAGCTTTTCATTGCGGGGCAAGGAGGAATGGGGGAGAGTCTGAAGACCCTGGCCGGAGACCTGGGCGTTTCCGATAGGACTCACTTCCTGGGATTTATCAACAACGTTGCGAAAACCATGTCTTCGATGGACGTGACCGCCATGCCCTCCCTTACAGAAGCTTTTGGGGTGGCGGCGATCGAATCGGAGGCGCTGGAGGTGCCGGTTATTGCTTCTAGAGTCGGGGGAGTGCCGGAAGTCGTCTTAGACGGAAAGACCGGCTTTTTGGTTCCTTCTGCTGATTTAGAAGCACTTGCCGAATCGATGATTAAAATTCTTTCAAACGAAAAACTACGCTTACAGATGGGTAAATCAGGACGTAAATTTGTGTGTAGGTATTATGATTGGAGTAAAAATGCCTCCGAGATGGAAAGATTGTATAAGGAGTTGTTGGGCCGGTCTAAGTTTAGGGATATATAATTTCTTAAATGCCTACTAGTCACCACAACCAGTTGAATGAGATTGTCGAACTGTTGATGCTATCCAAGCCCCAAAGTCTCCTTGATGTCGGGGTGGGTTTCGGGAAGTATGGATTTCTAGCGCGGGAGTACCTGGAGCTCTGGGACAGTCGAAAGAAGTATCGGGATTGGACTAGGGTGATCGACGGGATCGAGGCGTTCAAGGATTATAAAACCCCTCTTTATGATTTTGTCTACAACAGAGTTTATTTTGGGAACGCTTTGGAGATACTCCCGTCTCTCAAAAAGAGATACGATCTGATTCTGCTGATTGACGTCCTGGAACACTTCAGCTACGGAGAAGGTCTTCGGATACTCAAGGAATGCAAGAAACGGGGGAGAAACCTGATTGTTTCGACTCCCAAAAACGTGAAGTTCCAAAAGGACGCGTTCGACAACCCCTACGAAACCCACAAATTCCAGTGGGGGAAGAAGCATTTTTCGATGTTCGAGCAGCGATTTTTCGTCCCAAACAAAAACTCACTAATTTGTTTTATGGGAGAGGATGCCGATATGGTTAAGAGGAAATGGACGGAATCGAGGATCAGCAGTCTTTTTTATCCCTACTCAAACTATATGTATCGAAAAGCGTTAAAAGAACGGGTTAAAGAGCGCCTGCCAATTCTTAAGTACCCTTACAAGGTTGTAGCTGTGGTTACGAGGAAGCTGTTTGGCGGACGGCTATAGATAATGTTTAAAGAGCTAGTAAAAGTTTTTGGGGAAACAATTGTTTATGGCTTTACGGGAGTTGCAAGTACCCTAGCCTCGGCTTTCCTCGTCCCCTTTTACACCCGAGTTCTTACCCCGGCCGATTACGGAGTTTCCGCTCTTATCGGAACCCTATTTTCGATTCTTGTAGTTGTAGCAAATCTCGGAATGAGTTCGGCTATCTTTCAAGCGTATTTTAGGGCTAAGCAGAGGGAACGGAGAGACGTTGTCGGGACTTCTTTTATTTCGCAAACCATTTTTCCTCTTTCCCTCTCCTTGGTCGTCTTTTCGCTGGCTGGTTTTATTAGCCAGATTCTTTTCGGAGACAACAGTGCTGCGTATTTTGTGCGGCTCTCATCACTGGCCCTGTTCTTTAACGCTGGGATAATGGTCCCCTTGGCACTTTTGCGGGCCGAGGGTCACCCCGTTAATTATGTGAGCATCAACTTGGTAAAGCTTTTTTCGACAATCTTATTGTCGATATTGCTGGTTGTGGTTTTGCGGTTAGGGTTGAATGGGGTTTTTTGGGCAAATCTGGCGGGAGCTTTTTTTGGTTACCTGATGGGTCTGGCTTATACATTAAAGCGGATAAAACTTGTTTTTTCCAAGTATTGGATCGGAGAGATGCTTAGATTCGGGGTTCCGCTGGTACCAGCCGGTCTGGCTTTGTGGGTGCTTAATTCTTCTGACCGTTACTTCTTGAATGCTTTTGTCGGGATCTCTGATGTCGGGATCTACAACGTCGGGTACAAGGTTGGGGCACTGGTAACACTAGTCGGTAGTTCCTTACAGCTGGCTTACCCTAGATTTTTGTTTGCGATTTACAATGATAAGCCGAATCCAAAAGACTACTTCAAGAAAATAAATACCTATTTCTACCTGTTGACGTTTACCGCCGCCTTCGTCGTTTCGGTTTTTGCCAAAGAAGGGGTTCAGATTTTAACTGGTCCCGCTTTCCACGACGCTTACAAAGTTGTTCCTCTGATTGCCTTTTCTTATGTTGCGTACAGCCTCTACCAAAACTTCGGAACCGGGGTGTTCCTCGCGAAGAAAACCTATCTATCCGCGGTTTCTACGGCAATTGCGAGTGGGTTAAACTTGATCCTCAACTATCTTTTGATCTCCAGGTTCGGGATTATGGGAGCGGCACTATCGACTTTCCTGTCTTTTCTTTTCCTCGCCTTAATCCAGTTGCGTTTTTCTCAAGGGGTTTACCGGATCCAGTTCGAATTCCGCCGATTACTGAAGGTTTTTGTGGTTGGGGGGACCCTGGTTTATATGTCAACTCTAATGAACTTCGGGTTAGCCGCGTCTCTACTTGCTAAATTTCTTCTGGTTGTAGCGTTTCCGGTTCTGCTGTATCTTCTTAAGTTTTTCGAAGAGCGGGAACTTAAAAAGCTGAGCGTGATTTGGTCTGTTTTAAAGTCCAGCCGAGGCAGGCCTGGAGTTTTTGTAGATTCCTTGAAGCAGGAATTGATCACATGATCCAAAAAGTTTGCATGGTCGTCGGAAATTTTTTCACCCATGATGCCCGCGTGACGAAAGAAGCCGGTAGTTTGGATAGGGCAGGATACGACGTGACTGTTTATTCCCGCTGGAATGAGGGGCTTGCCGAAAAAGAGGAGATTGACGGAGTAAAGGTAAGGCGGTTGAAGATTGGGCGTTACTCGCCGGTTCGATTCAACCCGTACAGGTTTCCTACTCAGTTGATTCCTAGCATTTTGTCTCTAATTAGGGAGAAAGCGGACGTTTACCACGCCCACGACTTAGACACCCTTTTCTCCTGCGCTATCGCCGCCCTGGTCAATAAGTCCAGGCTGGTTTACGATTCCCACGAGCTCTACTTGGAAATGCTCAAAACCCATCGTACCAAGACTTGGTTAAAAAGAATCAATGCCGCCATCCTGGTTTTTCTCTACGGCCTAATCGAAAGGAGATTCATCCGCCGAGCGGATGCCGTGATCGACGTCAGTTTTTTCCGCCGTAAGATTCTCGCGTCCCGCTACGGTTTGAAGGAGGAAGAGATCACGGTTCTCTTGAATACGCCCCCCAAGTCTTGGCAGGTTGAAAAGACCCGAAAACTGCATAAGCTATTGAATCTCCCCAATGATGCGAAGGTTGTGCTGTACCAAGGAGGAATGCTCCCGGGCCGGGGGATTGATCGCTTGGTAAAGTCGGCGGAGTTTCTCCCCGAAGATGCCTACCTGGTCCTGATCGGCGGCGGAGAGAGCGTCCCTGGCCTGCAAAAACTGGCTGGGAAATCCCCGGCCAAGGATCGGATCAAATTCGTACCGACTGTGCCGTTGAGGGAGCTGCTCGCCTACACCGCCGCTGCGGACGTGGGGGTGATCCAAATGCTCAACACCTCGTTGAACAATTACTACAGTATGCCGAACAAAGTCTTCGAGTATATGAGCGTCGGCCTGCCGGTAGCTTCTCCGGATTTTCCCGAACTGAAGCAGTTGCTGGGGGAGGTCCAATGCGGCGTTGTTTTTGACCCTGATGATCCTCAAGACATCGCGCGGGCGATCAATGAAATTCTATCCGACCAAGCAAAAGCTAAAAAGATGGGTCAAAATGGGTTGAGAGCTTTTAACGAAAGGTACAATTGGGAGATTGAGGAGAAGAAACTGTTGGAGATTTACCAAAATCTTTGACCATTTCTTAAAGTTATGGAGATATTTAAAATATTTTCAAGTTCGATGGTTGTGAAGTTCGGGGTTTTGTTTGTTCTAATTTTAGGTTTATCCACTGTTTTTTACTTGTGGTTGAAAACTAATAAAGTTTCGCTTTCCTTTGAACCTTACATGGGGAAGTGGGGGGATGTCGGTTTTGATTTGGGGCAGAGATTTATTATGGGAGAAGACGGCATAGTACTAATGCCATACAAGGTTATTGAAAGCGGCAAGTTTACGTCGGTTAAGAATCATGAAGATGCCGATATTTTTCAACAAATGCCAATGCTTATCGGTCAATATGCTCTTGGTAGATATGCTCAAATTTACTATGGTAATCCCACCCCAGAAGTTCGTCAGGATTTCTTTAGACATGCCGACTGGTTCGTCGAAAAACAGAATCCGCAGACTGGAACTTACCTTGTGGACTTCAACTGGGCGGATATAAATGCTCCTTGGATTTCGGCAATGTATCAAGGTCGAGCTATGTCTGTATTAGCCCGCGCTTATTACTTGTCTGGAGATGAGAAATACATAGAGGTTGCGAAACTCGCTTTTAAACCATTTAGATTGGATATATCTGAAGGAGGGGTGGTTGACTACCTTGAAGGTTTTCCCATTTACGAGGAATATCCTGGGAGTGCTGATTTTCGGCATGTATTGAATGGCTTTATCTTTTCTCTTTTTGGTTTGTGGGACTTTTACAAGATTACTGGGAATGTTGAGGTTTTAGATAAGTTTAATGTGGGTGTCGAAACGCTAGTTCAAAAACTATATCTTTGGGAGTTTGATAAGGGAAGTTACTACCAGTTAGGAAATAAAAAATCGTTTAGTTCAAAGTATCACCCGATCCATGTGAGGCAACTCGATTACCTGTACGATATTACCGGTAACAAGTTCTTTCGGGATAAAGCGTTGGCTTGGGATGCAAAGACGGAAGACCAGGTTCTTAAAGATCGTTCCTTATTGGAAACCTTAAAAGGAATAGGTCGAAATTTTTTACAATTTTACCGATTCCCCCCTGGGTTTAGGGACATCTCCTATTTGTTTAGACTGTTTAAGGAGGAGTTTTAGCATCGAAATGAAAATCTGTATTTCTTTAGGTACAAGACCGGAGATCATTAAGATGAGCCCGATTATTAGGGTTTGTAAGGATAAAAAATTGGATTATTTTATCCTGCACTCAAATCAGCACTACTCTAGGAATCTCGATGAGATATTCTTCGAAGAACTCGATTTGCCGAAGCCGAAATACAACTTGAATATCGGTTCCGGTACCCATGGTGAGCAGACTGGCAGAATGCTGATCGAGATTGAAAAGGTTTTTCTTAAGGAAAAGCCCGATATTGTTTTGGTTCAAGGTGATACGAACACCGTTTTGGCCAGTGCTTTAGCGGCAGTAAAGCTTCACATTAAGGTCGGGCATGTGGAAGCCGGTTTGCGTAGCTATTTTAGAGAAATGCCTGAGGAGATAAATCGGGTTTTGGCCGACCATTGCTCGGATTTTCTGTTTGCCCCGACTATCGGGGCTCAGGATATCCTGATCGGGGAGGGGATCCCAGAGGAGAAAATTATTGTGACGGGGAATACGGTCGTGGATGCGGTCGACCAGAACAAAAAGTTGGCGGATAAAAAGTCCAAAGTTTTAAAGAAGCTTGATTTGGAGAAGTCTGGATACATTTTACTGACCGCGCATCGCCCCGAGAATGTGGATAAAAAAGATCGACTGGCGGGAATTTTGGAGGGATTAAATCTGGTTTATGAAAAACTTGAACTCCCAATAATGTTTCCCATTCACCCCCGGACGGCTAAGATGATCGAGGAATTCAAACTTAAGATTCCCGAGGGCATCCGGGTCATTGATCCGGTCGGTTATCTTGATTTTCTGGTTCTGGAAACTCACTCTAAATTAATTATGACCGATTCCGGCGGAATCCAGGAAGAAGCGTGCATTTTGCAGGTTCCCTGCGTTACATTAAGAGACAACACCGAAAGGCTGGAAACCGTCGAGGTAGGCGGAAATATTTTGGCTGGATTCGATCCGGCGAAGATCCTGAAAAGTTCTGAAGAGGTAATTCAAAAGGATAGAAATTGGGAAAACCCTTTCGGGGACGGTCGGGCCGGGGAAAAAATCGTTGAATTTGTTTTGAAAAATGCTTAGAAACAAAAAAATTTGCGTCGTTGGCCTGGGCTATATTGGTTTACCAACTGCCTGTTTGCTGGCGCGGGCCGGGTACCAGGTTGTCGGTGTCGATATTAATGGGGAGAGAGTGAACCTGCTTAAGAATCGGAAGCTGCCTTTCCCGGAGCCGGAGCTGCCGGAGCTCTTCAAGTCCGCGTTCAAGAATATGGAGTTTTCGACCAAGCCGGTGCCGGCCGATGCTTTCATCATCTCTGTTCCGACCCCTACGACGGAGAACAAGAAGCCCGACCTGACCTACGTCGAGAGCGCTTCCCGGTCCGTCGGCGGGGTGGTCGAGGACGGAAACCTGGTGGTTTTGGAGTCGACCGTCCCGCCAGGGACGTCGGAGAAAATTGTGCTCCCTATCCTCTTGAAGGGCAAGAAGAAAGGGACTAGGATTTACATTTCCCACGCTCCCGAGAGAGCCATCCCGGGGAAAACGATCAGCGAAATGGTCGGTAACGACCGGGCCATTGGCGGAGTCAATCCGGAATCGACCGCCTTGACCGTGGAGATATATTCCTCTTTTGTTAAGGGAAAGATCCACCCGACCGATGCGACCACTGCCGAGCTGGTGAAGCTGATCGAGAACACCTTCCGGGACGTCAACATCGCCTTTGCTAATGAATTGGCCCAACTCTGTGAGAGCATCGGGGTGAATGTCTGGGAGGCGCGGAGATTGGCTAATCTCCACCCTCGAGTTAACATCCACTCTCCCGGCCCCGGCGTTGGGGGGCATTGCATCAGCGTCGATCCCTGGTTCCTGGTTCGGCGAGGTAACGCGGGCACGGATATGATCAAGCTTTCTCGCAAGATCAATGATTCCATGCCGCATTTTGTGATTTCGCAGGTGGCGGAAATGCTTGAGGGCATTAATGCCCCTACGGTTACCGTCCTCGGTGTGGCATACAAAGGAAATGTAGATGATTGGCGGGAAACTCCGGCTTTGGAGATTATTGCGCTTGCCGAGAAAAATGGTTGGAAAGTCAAGATTCATGATCCGCTGGTGACTACCTTTCCTCTCGAAGTCGAAAAGGATCTTGAAAATGCCATTCAGGGATCGGACTGCTTGGTCATCGTGGCGGACCACGATCTATACAAGGACATCGATCCGGCCAAAATCAAGGGGATGCGCCGCAAAATCGTCTTCGATTCCAGGAACTTGATCGACGAATTGGCTTGGAAATCGGCCGGATTTGATGTCAGAGTTTTAGGGAAGCCTCTTCCGAATGGGATTAAAAAGCCTTCTGCTTGATAACCAATCAACGAAGCAAACTGTATTCAAAAATACCTTCTGGCTGTTTGTCAGTCGAGGAATCGGTTTTTTGGACCTCCTTTTGATTATTTTTGTTGCTCGAGCACTAGGCCCGACAGATTACGGCAGTTTTTCGTTTGCTTGGTCCGTCGTTTCGATTTTCGCGGCGATTGTGGTTTTTGGATTGCCGGAAATAGTCACCCGCGAATTCTCTCGAAAGGAGGATCTGGAGAAAGAGTTTCCATCGATCCTCTCACTCCGGGCGCTTCTTAGTTTGGGAGCCGCGGTGGTTATGTTCGGATCATCCTTTTTACTGACCGGGGATCCTCAAGTGAGGGCATTAATCTGGCTCCTGGCAATCTATGTCCTTCTTCGGGACTTCGGGGGGACCCTCTATGCCGTTTTTAGGGCGCGCCAAAAGATGGAGTATGAAGCTTGGATGCAGATCCTTTTGACCGTCTGCTCGTTCGTTTTTGTCGGGCTGGTTTTGGTCTTTTATCCCTCGATTGCCAATATAGGCGCAGGGTATCTCATGGGCTCCCTGGTTGCGCTGGTCGGGATATTGGTTTTCTTTAGCTTAAAGATAGGGGCGCTGCGGATAGGGTGGGACAGGGAGGTTTGGAAAAAATTCTTCTCGTTTTCTTGGCCCCTCGGATTGACTGCGGCTTTCGCCGCTGTCTACTTGTTTATGGATTCTGTGATTATGGGAGTTTTGGGACAGACTACCCAGGTGGGTTGGTATAACGCGGCTTATAAGATCGCAAACATTACTTTGATTCCGATGTCGATTATTTCGATAAGTTTTTATCCTGTCTTAAGCAAATATTACGAAGAGTCCGGAGAGAGCTTCCAAAAGTTTTGGACCACCTTCTTAAAAGTTATGCTAGTGATCGCCACGCCGCTTGTTCTGGGGGTAATTATTTTTGCTCCCCAAATAATCAACTTAGTTTACGGTGAGGCATACGCCCCCTCCGTGCCGGCGTTAAGGATTCTGATGGTTATGGTCGGGTTGTGGTTTGTCTCCACACCGTTTATCAGGGCGCTTGTTATCTCTAATCAGCAGATAAAGGTGCTGGTGTTAAGTGCTTTGGGGGCTTTCTTAAATATTATTCTGAATCTGGTTCTTATTCCGAGGTATAGTCTTTCCGGGGCTGCCGTTGCCACTGCTGCAACTTATTTCTTAATTTTAATTCTTGCTGTAATTCTTGTATTTAAAAACAGAGTTCTTGAACCATCATGAGTATTTCAAGAGCGTTTAAATTGCCCAAGCAATTCCTTGGCGTCCTGAAGACCTTTAGGAATTTCCCGATTTTCTTTGCAATTCGTTTTGGACTTGTCAGGAGGGTAAGTAAGGCAGAAGCTGTGCTTTGGAATGGAATAAAATACAGGATAGATTTAGGAAACATTGATCTAAATAGGCAGCTTATCCAAGAAGTTTGGTCGAATAACGTTTACGATTTAACTGGAGAGGACGCTTCAAGGGCACGAGTAATAGTGGATATTGGTGCTTCCATTGGGACGTTTTCTATCTTTGCTGGGGCAAAAGGAAAACGCGCTAAAGTTTACAGCTTCGAACCTAATCCAAAATACTTCAACTTGCTACAAGATAACATCCGGTTGAATAAATTAGAAGGGAGAGTGCGCCCTTTTAGGTCGGTTGTATCTTCCACTACCGGTTACCGTAGGCTATTTCTGAGTAGAAAGTCCCCAACCAGAAATTCTCTCGTTGGAAGTGATCTCCTTGAAACTGATAGGGAAAGATATATAAAGGTAAAATCAACTACTCTAAAAGAGTTATTTAGGTCTAATCAGATAAGGCACTGCGATTTTTTGAAATTGGACTGCGAGGGGAGCGAATTTGAAATCTTGCTTAATGCCCCTCCTAGTGTCCTTGGGCGGATTAGAAAGATTTCTCTCGAGTATCACGATGGGGTAACAGAATATAGTCATACCGATCTCGCTAAGTTTTTGGAGGGGCACGGGTTTGATATCAAAATTAAACCTCTCGATGATAGGCTCGGGTTTTTACACGCAGTAAATGAGAATACGGAATAGCAGGTAATGAAACTAACGAATTCGAGAAAACCCCTAATTTCGGTTGTTATCCGGTCTTACAATGAAGAGTGGCATATCGGAACCTTGCTTAAAAAAGTTTTTGAGCAAGAATTAAATGAGCATTTTGAAGTTATTGTGGTCGACTCCGGCTCGATCGATGGAACAACGGATATAATTAATAAATTTCCTATCAAACTAGTCAAAATAAAGCCTGAGGAGTTCTCATTTGGTTATTCACTGAATAAAGGCATCAAGGCAAGTCAGGGCAAATATTTAATCTTTATAAGTGCTCATTGCTACCCAGAGAACAAACATTGGTTAAAGAATATTACGGCTCCTTTTGAGGATAAGGAGATTGGTTTGGTTTACGGTAAACAGAGAGGAAATGGGCTGACCAAGTTTTCTGAGCACCAAATTTTCTACAAGATGTTTCCGGAGGAATCTGTTGAGAGGCAGGGGGTTCCTTTCTGCAACAACGCCAATTGTGCGATCCGCCGGTCGCTGTGGGAGAAAATTCCGTACGACGAGGATCTCACCGGTTTGGAGGATATCGATTGGGCGGAGAAAATTATCGGAAAAGGATTTTGGATATCCTACTGTGCGGATGCCGGTATTATTCACGTTCACGACGAAACTTGGCCTAAGATATTTAGGCGGTACGAACGCGAGGCGATTGCTTTGGTGAATATCTTTCCGGGTAAGAGATTTACTTTTTTTGCTTTTCTTAGGATGTTTGTTTTCAAAACTTTTTCAGACTATGCCCAGGCTCTAAAGTCTGGAGAGCGTTTAAATGATATTTGGGAGATTTTTATGTTCCGGCTGATGCAGAGTTGGGGAACTTATGTGGGCATAAACCGCAAAGGTTCGGTTTTTTCGGATCTGAAAAGGAAGTTCTATTACCCGAGCAACGGTGGTGGTAAAGTGGGAAGAGATGGCTAAGATTTCTTGGGACAGGCTGCGCCACAACCTAAGATTTGAAGTTTCTTATCTGATCCAATCCCTTACGTCCTTTCCCGCCAAAGAACAGACTAAGATCTTAACGTTCCGGAATCGGCACAAGGGGGAGACGGGGTTCTTGATTGCTAACGGTCCTAGCTTGAATGAAATAAACTTGGATTTACTGAAAGGTTTCCCCACGATCGGGATGAATCGGATTTATTTAAAAGATTTTTCCCCGACTTATTATGTTTTGGAAGATCATTTGGTGGCCGAGGATAACGCTAAAGAAATAAGTGGCCTGCAGGGCAGTGCAATGTTTATCCCGCGGGACATTGGTTATTGCATCAAGGACAGCAAAAACATCCACTATGTTAATTTCGTCCGAAGATACAAGCCCTTTCCGCAGTTTTCCAGAGATTTCCACGAAAAAGCCTACTGGGGAGGAACAGTAACCTTCCTCGGTCTGCAGCTGGCATACTTTTTGGGATTCAAGAAAATTTACATTGTGGGCTTGGACCACTCTTATAAAACGCCCTCGAGAGATCGCACCATTACTTCTCAGATCGCCGACCCTAATCATTTCGATCCCCGCTACTTCGGACCGGGTAAGCGTTACCACTTTCCGGATCTGGAAATAATGGAGATGTCTTACCGATTGGCGAAGGAAGTTTTCGAACGGGACGGCCGGAGCGTACTGAACGCCACCCCTGGTACCAAGCTAGACATCTTCGAGAAAATATCTTTTGAGAAGGCGATAAAACCGAATTAGGTCCTCGAACCCCGGTTTCCAAATTTTGTGGGATAATTCAGCTTGAAGTGCTAACGAGAATTTCTCTGCTCGTAACAATATTTCTGATTCTGAACCGTAATCCCCTGACCTACTTATTCCACGACTACAGCGTTTTTCTGGGCGGGATAGGATCGCTGATCACGTTCGCAATCTTTCTTTTCGAGCACGTGGGGTTGCGGGGGAAAAGACTGTCCGCAAAGAAGCCGAAAATCAATTCTCTGGACGTGATGCTCATCCTGTTCGTGGGGTATGTGCTGTTGAGAGGGGTTTTGGGAGCCGATTCATTACGGTCTGTAGTAGGCGTGGCCCTGTATTTAGGATTTGCTCCTTTCTATCTAATCGGGAAGGCAATCAAGCTGGGAGAGAAGGAGATTTTCAAAGCGATTCTTTTTTCTTTCGGCTACCTAACGTTTTTCGGTTATATGCAGTGGCTTTTTGCCCTACCGTTGGGAGAAATGCAAATGGATATCGACTCCGTCTTTAGTCAGGTTTTTCCTTTTCGGATTACCTCCACATTGGGATCTAGTCTGCATTTCGGGGTAATCTATGCTTCGATCCTAACTTTTATGAACGCGAAGGTTTTGTTCGGCCAAGGTTTAAGTTCTAGAGTTTTGCTCCTATTCCTGGTTAATTTGTTCGCGGTTCCACTGATTATCGGAAGCTACAGCCGGGGAGCGATGCTTCTCTATCTGATCGCTTCGGGGGTGCTGTTTCTTCACGTCCCGCAGAAGAAGAAAATAACGCTTTACGCATCCGCCTTCCTGGGAGCGGCGGCTATAGTCGTTTATTTAGCCAACCCCGGTTACGTAAACGCCCTGCTTCAGCGTTACAGTCTAAACTTTGAAAACCTTTCGGATTTTAGAAGGTTCCGGCGCTACGGCCTGATCTTGTCGATCCTATCGGACAAACCTCTTTGGGTAATTTTCGGGGCGGGGTTGGGATACACCGGAAACATCATCAGGATCCTAGGCTTCGAATCCATTTTCGAGATCAGTGGTCTTCCCGAGATTTACGGGACCGACATTTTCACCACCGAAAGCTATCCTCTAAAAGTTTTGCTTGAACTGGGGGCGCTGGGCGTGGCCCTGTTCTACGGGTTTTACCTCATTGTTGTGAAAGCCTCAACAATTCTCTCTAAGATCAGTAGCTCCAAAAGATGGTTTTACATCGGAACGCTGGCGTCTTTTATCGCAATTTTTATTAACTCGATCACGCTTCAGAATCTGGAGATTCCGGCTGTGGCATACTTGTTCTGGTTTGTCGGCGGGAAGATTTCGGGAGAGATGCCCGCTTTGATCCGAAATAGAAATGGGTGAAAAAAATAAGGATTACGTCTATGTTTACAATTTCGAGAAAAACGGCGGGGTAGGAGAGACGGTTAAGCTCTTGATGGATAAGCTTGGGTGGGAGGAGTTAATTACCAAGGACTGTCCGGTTTACATAAAACTCAACTTATCTTCCGCGAGTAAAAAAACGATTCCTTTTGCCAATACCGACCCTGAAGTTCTTGAAGCCCTGCTTAAGCTGATTACCTCCCGAACCAAAAGAGTTTACCTGATCGAAAGCGATCTCGCCCGGGGAGATAAGTTCAGCGGTCTTTACGGCGGAGGAAGGGCGGAAGATATGTTCAAGATTAACGGGGCGGATAAGATTGCAAAGAAATTTGGGGTTAAGCTGATGAATCTGTCGAAGCAGGAACAGATTTACGGAACGGATCCTCTCTGGGAAGATTTCGGCTTGCCCAAATGTCTCCTGGAAGAAGACAAGGTTTTTATCACGCTACCGCTGATCAAAACCCACGCCCTAACTACTTTCACTGGCGCCCTGAAGAACCAGTGGGGGTGCGTTCCGCGCTGGGATCGGATTCTCCTTCACAAACACTTGGATAAGCTGATTGTTCAAATCAACAAGATGATCAAGCCGGATTTGGTGATCATGGGCGGCCACCACGGAATGGGGGGGCGGGGGCCGACGAACGGCCGGCCGGTGGATTTTCCGGTTCTGATCGGCTCCCGGAAGACGGCTTCCGCTGATGCGGTGGCGATGGCGCTGATTGGCTTAAACCCCAAAAGCGCTCGGCACGTGAAGCTCTCGGATTCGACGGGGCTGGGGAGTACCGACCTAAAGAAAATAAAGATCGTCGGCGAGTTCGAAGAAAACAAAACCAAGTTCGAGCCTGCCACTTTGGACTGGGCCCTCCGGCTTACCAATGATTTGAGCCGGTACAGGTTCTTCGTGTATCGGTTCCTCCAGAACCAAAAGGTCTTCGCGGTTGGTAAGTGGGTGGTCAACGTTCTTCGCCGGGTTGGGATAGTCCGTTAGAATATCATCGGTGAGGGTAAAACTTTCTATCATCATCTTAAACTGGAATTCCGGGGACGACCTAACCGCCTGTTTGGCCAGCATCGCCGATAACACCGGAATCAAGAACAAGGAGATTATCGTGGTTGATAACGGGTCCACTGATGGATCGGAATTGGCGGCCATGAGAAAACACCCCGAAATTCACCTCGTTAAAAACAGTAAAAATTTGGGGGTGAGCATGGCCCGCAACCAGGGTTTGGAGATCTCCCGCGGGGAATATGCCTTGATCCTGGATGTCGATACCGAAGTAAAACCCGGAGCGATCGACCAGCTGGTGGCCGATATGGAGAAACACCCGGAGGTGGGGCTAGCCGGAGCAAAACTTGTGTTTCATGATGGATCCCTGCAGTACAGTTGCCGCGAGTTTCCGACGATAGTTAGCAAGCTGCTATTCCGGCGCCTTCCGAGCCTATTCGGTAGATTTCTGCGGAAGGAAGAATACCTGGATTGGAACCACAATCGACCCGCCTACGTGGGATACGTTATCGGGGCCTGCCAGATTATTAGAAGGAAGTGTTTGGAAGAATTGGGATTTTTAGATGAAAGGATTTTTTACGGGCCGGAAGATATCGACTACTGCCTCCGGGCTTGGAAAGCCGGGTGGAAGGTGATGTACAACCCCCAATCGGTGATCGTTCACAAGGAAGCTCGGATCACCAAGGGCGGGCTCTTAAAGCAGATCAGAAACCCGATTTTCTGGACCCACATTAAGGGTCTGCTCATATTTTTCCGAACCCATCGATACCTCTTCCGCCGGCCGGGCCCTTTTTTCCAAGAACTTACATCGTAAAGACAAGAATGGTTTTTCAGGATAAAATTGTATATAATTTCCACATGAAAAGTTATGTTGTCGACATCCAAAAAGAAACCAGTGGTCGGCCATCCGACCAGGTGGTCGCATCATCTATTGCACTATGGGAATAATACAAAAAGGTACATCTGTTATTGAAAACAAAAAACGGCTCATTTGGAAAATCGGAATGGGTTTGCGGGATGGCTACTGGCTTTCTAGAATCTTTCGGTACTTACCTTTATCGTACCTGACCAAGATGTTTTTGGACGCATTACCCAAACCCAGCTACGCCTTCGGTGTCTATTCTGCTTGCTATCAAGCCAAGGCACTAGGTTTAGATAGCATTTCAGTATTAGAATTCGGCGTTGCCTCCGGTAAAGGACTACGCTCTCTAGAAAAACATGCCCAAAAAATTGGTGCAATCTTTGACATCAACGTGAATGTGTACGGGTTCGATATCGGTTCGGGTCTCGTAGACACAGGAGACTACCGAGATATTGTCTACTGGTTTGAACCCACCATTTTCAAAGTAGATATAGAAAAGGTTAGGCGGTCCCTGAAAAGAGCTAAATTAGTTGTTGGAGATGTAGCTCTTACGGTCCAAGAATTCCAACGGCGATTACCTTCGCCGATTGGTTTCGTTTCGTTTGACCTCGATCACTACACTGCGACCAAGCACGCCTTACAGATATTTGACTGGCCGAGTGAGACAAGATTACCGAGAGTCGCCTGTTATTTTGACGATATATTCGGCATTTCTGATCTAACGCTACCTTGCGAAGCAGTAGGCGAAGAGAGGGCAATTTGTGAGTTCAATCGCTCTCGCAAGGACTCTGGGGGTATTTATAAAATCACCGGATTGCGTTATAAGAGGGCAATCCCATCTTATTGGAATGAGCAGATGTATGTGTTCCACGACTTTCACCATCCACTTTATAACAAAGGTATAAACCCACTAGCGCACCAGCAAACGTCGTAGTTGGTCCTGTCCCCTCCCAGTCTTTTTTGGGAAACTAGCTTTACCCCCTTAGACGTTTCGGAATACTATCTAAAATTTTGTATAGATAACGTAATATTAGTCTATAGATGCCTAAACGTTTAAAACAAATAATACTTTTTGCTGGAGACATGGCAATTTTGTACCTCTCTCTTTGGCTGGCCCTGCAAGTTCGCTACTGGCCAAGCGTTGATCCGGAAATTTTTTACCGGCACATTCCTCTGTTCACAGCTATTTTTGTTTTGTGGTCTGCCGTCTTCTTTGTCACCGGCCTCTACAGCTTGTCATCCGTTTGGAACATGGATAAAACTATAAGAAAGTTTATCCAGGCCATGATCGTCAACGCGGGCAGCGCAGTTTTAATTTTCTATCTCGTTCCTTATTTCCAAATCACCCCCAAAACCGTTCTCCTGCTTTATTTGGTGATTTTCTCTCTCCTCTTCTCCTTTTGGAGATTAGTTTACAGCCGCGCTCTTAAAGCATTTGGGACAACCAGCAGTATGGTTATGATCGGTTCCCAGAAATCCTCTCTCGAGTTCACGAAGAACATTATCGATCATCCGGAGCTGGGGTACGATTTGGTTGCGTTTTTCAACCTTAACGGAAAACCAATGCCCCGCTGGCTTAAGGAATCGGGGATTCTGATCGGGGAAAACCTCTCCCAGCTAAAGACTCTGATTAAAAGCAGGAAAGTTGATTTGGTGGTGGTTGGAAACGATGTTTACTCCAAAATTTTTAGCGAACTTTACCGGTTGATTCCTACTGGAATCAGCTTCTACAACCTCTCCAGCTTTTGGGAGGGGCTCAACCGTTATATCCCGATCTCCGAAGCGAACGAAGTTTGGTTTTTAGAGAATCTCCGCGGGGTTAGGAAGAGCGTCTACGAGATTAGAAAATGGATATTTGATTTGTTCTTCTCCTTTCTTCTTGGAATTCCAGTTTTGGTTTTAATTCCCCTGATTGCTTTAGGAATAAGATTGAGCGGCCCCGAAGGTCCGGTCTTTTACAAACAGCTTCGGGTAGGAAGGGATGGTAAGCTGTTTGAAATACTTAAGTTTAGAACGATGGTTCCCGATGCCGAAAAGAAGGGAAAGGCCAGGTGGGCTAAAGAAAACGACCCCAGGATAACCAAATTTGGAAGATTTTTGAGAGTTACAAGATTGGACGAACTTCCCCAACTCACGAATGTTTGGCGAGGGGAGATGAGCTTTATCGGCCCCCGCCCCGAGCGTCCCGAATTCGTGAGGACCCTTTCCAAGAAGATTCCTCACTACAACCTTCGGCATCTGATCAGGCCGGGATTGACCGGCTGGGCCCAAGTTAATTTCCCGTACGGATCTTCCGAGGAAGACGCAGAAAGGAAGCTTCGGTATGATTTGTACTACCTCAAACACCGTTCGCTCCTTCTTGATACGGAAATTATTCTTAAGACCGCCGGAGTGATGGTCCTGCGCCGGGGGCGCTAGGATTTTTGAGGTATAATTCGATCGAGATGCCCAGGAAATCGAGAATCAAAAATTACGCGAATGGTCTGTCAGGTTACGCGAGGTTGGTATTGGATGGGAAGTTCCTAGTTTTAGGGATTATCGGGGCTTCGGTACTGCTGGTCCTAGTTTGGAACTGGGTATTCCCTAAAGTTTACCGCGCCTCCGCTTTGATCGAGATCGGCAAGCAGCTGACCGAAGAAGATATCGTGGGGGAAATTATTATTGAGGATCCGGCCCAGTTGGTTAACAAGGTTATGAACGGTGCCTACTCCGCGGAACTGCCCGAATCTCTAGGCGTGGATATCGAGGATCTTCCGGAGGTTGGGGCCTCCGCAGTACACGGCATCGCGATTGTGGAGCTTTACGCCGAATCGAGCGATTCGCAGCTGTCTTCCGCCGCCGTCCAGTCCTTGGGGGAAGCCATTTTTGAGGATCACGCGGAAAAGCTGGGAGCAAAGCGGGAAATCTTCGATCAGGAGATAAAGAGGCTGCAGAGCAAGATTAAAGTTTTGGAGGGTGAGAGGAAAACCCTGCAGTCTCGGATCGGCGCTTTGCAGGGCGACTACGCCCTTAATAAGGACACGGCCTCATTTCTGATTCTCAGCGTCGCGCAGGAGAATTATTGGGAGGTGAGCCGGGATATCGAAGAAGCCTATTTGCGCATTGAAGAGGCGCGGATCGCGCGGAGCGATCTGGGCAGTGACACTAAATTTGTTAAGGACGTGACCGTCGAGGACGTATCCTTAAGTTCTCGGATCTTCCTTAACCTGGTTGTGGCATTCGTTTTGGGGTCCGCTCTTGGGGTTTTCACAGTCCTTGCCAGATACTGGATCAGGATTGGTTTCAATTAGATTCCTTTGGCCAACAAAAGGATCCTTTACCTAATCAGCCGCGAGAACATTATCGAGCCGGGGGTTCTCAAGAGCCAAGTTCTTGATTTGGCAGGTCGAATGATACGGCGCAGTAAGGATACAGAGATCACCGTTCTGAATCTCCCCTCGATCAACCGCTTTCTGAGATACTTCCGGAACTATTCAAAAGTTAAAGACTACGCTCGAAGCCGCGGGATACGGCTGGTGATTATCCCGATCATCCCGGTCGGCAGTTCCTTTATGCCGGTTTGGGCAGTGCCGTTTTTTATGATCCAATCGGTTCCGCTGGTACTCTTTTTTGCCCTCCGCTACAGAGTTAATATTATCCATACTCGGTCCTACCTTTCGGCCCTGACCGCCGCGGCCGTTAAAAAGATGGGGGTGGGGATCAAGCTGGTCTTCGATACCAGAAGCCTGTATCTTAGGGAAGCCGAAACGTTTGGAGGTTGGCAGAAGCTAAGTGCTGACTACCGATTTTGGGAGCGATTGGAGAGCCGTCTTTTTGCCGAATCCGATAGGGTTGTGGTTCAGGCCTTCAAAACCGGCGATTACGTAAGAGGATCGGTTCCGACGGCTTCCGTTTCCCTGATCCCCAGTCCAGTGAGCCCGGGTAATTTTAGAATGTCGAGTCGAGATCGGGAAAGAGGAAGGAGAAGACTGGGACTTACGGGCAAATTCGTCTTTGCTTACTCCGGCAGCTTGGGGAGACTTCACGACCCCCGGTTTTTGGCTAAGTTCTATTCACTGGTTCGGAGGAACGTCAGTCATCCCCACTTTTTGGTGGCGACCCAGTCCAACCCGGCGGAATTGCTTATGTACCTCAATGATTTTGGGGCGGGGAGTGAAGAGATTACGGTGCTTAATAACCCCGATTTGGGAAAGATCCTTCCTTTGGGGGATGCCGGTCTGCACGTTTACGGAAACAGCCCGATTGCTCCTTACGCCTCATCAGTCAAGATGCCTGAATACTCGGCTTCGGGTATTCCGATCGTTGTCACCAAGAATATGACAAGCATTGTCGAGTTGGTGGAGAGGAGCGGTTGCGGAGTAGCGATCGACCCTTTGGATAAAAACGATATTCGGGTTAAAATTCAGCAGTTGGTTAAGGAGCGAGAGAGGATGGGAAATCGCGCTCTTGACTTGGCCAAAAAATATTTCTCGGTTGAGGCTTGCGCAAATAAGTATCTAGAAATTTATGACGAGATTACTCCAAAAATTAAATCCTAAGAAGTTGGGGGTTTTCTCTTTTCTGCTTTTCTTTCTCTTCACCCCCCTTTTGGTTAAACTCCGGGTCGCTGGAGATGTTTACGTGGAGCCCCTGCTTCCTTTCCTGGCTTTGGGGGTTCTGTTGATACTGGGGTCTCTGAAGCGGAAGAGGGGTTTCCTCCGCCGGGCGGGGGCCTTTCTCTTTCCCAACAACCTTTCCATCCTTTATTCCTTTTTGATCCTGCTCCTCCTCATTTCCTACTTTTACGGCTGGGCTCTAACGGGGATCCCTTCTTCGGGGGATCTCCTTAGAGTGTTCAAGCACCTTCTTTACTTCTTGCCGTTCCCACTAGCGATCTACGCGGGGCGGTTTTTGGGAACAAAAGATACCCGAACGGTTTTGATGATCTTTGTGGCCGTCGGGGTCGCCGCGGCGGTCGCCTCTTTCATTCGGGTATTCGATTTTCTCTTTTCGGGAGGGGGGATCGATTTTTGGACCTACCGGATCTACAACCGCAGCGTCGGGTTCCTTGGGCAATACTTTGATCCGACCGATTTTTCCTTCGGTTTAACCGGAAAATCGGCGGGCGCCACCTTTGGCCTTTACTCTTCGGTTGTTTTGGGAGTTTGTTTCGCCTTCGTTTCCCAGATTAGAAAATTTAAGAGCTGGAAATTCGTTCTGGTTCTGGTTTCCTCCTCTTTCCTGTTAGGTGCGATCCTCTACACCCTGTCCCGAGGAGCGGTCATGGCAGG
>Ga0209521_10001188_pt1 | contig 21062 bp, 19 predicted proteins | sample Rifsed19ft4_FD_184016 | JGI IMG/M metagenome (GOLD analysis project Ga0209521, IMG submission 184016) | Soil microbial communities from Rifle, Colorado, USA - sediment 19ft 4 (version 2) | ecosystem: Environmental > Terrestrial > Deep subsurface > Rock core/Sediment | place: Rifle, Colorado...
TTCGGTTTGGCGCGCTCGCTGCTGCTCTATTACGCCATTCCGGGCAGGGCAGCCGCTTGGCAAGCGCTGTATAAAAACTTCATTTCAAGCGGCGCGTTGTGCTACGACCTGGGCGCCCATGTGGGCAGCCGCAGCGCGGCCATGTTGGCGCTGGGTGCGCATGTGGTGGCCATTGAACCCCAGCCAGTATTTGTACGCTGGCTAGACCGCGCTTATGGCCATCATCCCAATTTCGTCCTGGTGAGTCAGGCCGTGGGCCAGGTTCCTGGCCGCGCCTCTTTGTTGGTGAGCACGCGCACCCCCACCGTTTCGACCTTGTCGGCGGAATGGGCTGGCGAGGTGGCCAGGACCCCTGGGTTTGCCCGTGTGGATTGGGACAGGCAGATGGAAACGGAGGTGACCACCCTGGATGCGCTGATCGCTCAGTTTGGTCCGCCAGTTTTTTGTAAGATCGATGTGGAGGGTTCGGAAGCGGATGTGCTGCATGGTTTGAGCCAACCGATCGCGGCCTTGTCCTTCGAATACATCCCGGCTGCCATAGACCGGACCATGAGATGTTTAGAACGTTTGAAACAGCTGGGTGAGTATCGTTTCAATCTGGTAGAAGGGGAAAAACCGCGCTTTTCGTTGGAAAACTGGGTTGAAGAAAAAGCAATTGCTGTCCGGCTTAATAGCTTACCTCGCACCGCCCGCGCTGGAGAAGTGTTCGCGCGTGTACAGTGACAGTTGGTGCAAGGGCGACCCTAACGGTGTTGGGAATGGTGTCATGTTGAGCCCTTCGCTTTCGCTCAGGATAAACTCCGCGAAGCATCCATCCATCTGTTAAATGAAAGATTAGATTAGTTATGTAAACTTCTTGATTCCTGGCCAGGTACTGCTTACAGGATTGTACGAAATGACTTCACCTGAACCCTTCGACTATCAGCGCTATCTGCGGTCCAAGCGCAGTGTAGAGGCGCGTTGCCTGAACTCCCATGGTTGGTCTGCCCTTGCGGATTATGTGACTGGTCTAGGCCACCGGCCTGTGCGCATCTTGGAGCTGGGCGCGGGAGTTGGCTCTATGGCTTTGCGCTTCCTCGAGAAGTTTTTGCATCCAAACGTGGACTACACCATCGTGGATGCATCCATTCCAAGCCTGGCCGCGGCACGCGCTGAGCTCTTGCCACACAACCGGGGGTGGACTTTTGACTTTGGGTCGGCAGACATTTACGATTATCTCGGCCAACACGCCAGCGAACGTTGGGACCTGCTCGTCTGCCATGCGCTGCTCGACTTATTGGACCTGGATACCGCGCTCCCTCGTTTTTTGGCCTGCCTCCTGCCCGGCGGAGCGTTTTATTTCCCCATTAGCTATGATGGCCTAACCATTTTTGAGCCGGAAGGGAACGCCGATTTCGAACGCGAGCTTTTTGCGGCTTACCATCGCAGTATGGATCAGCGCAGGGTTGGTGGCCAGCCTCCCGGCGACAGCCGGACCGGTCGCCACCTGCTGTCGGCGTTGCCTGCTGCCGGCGCCCAGGTCGTTGCCGCCGGGGCTTCGGATTGGGTGGTCATTCCTCAGGCTGGCGCATACCCGGCCGATGAGGCTTATTTTCTCGCCTGTATCTTGCAAACCATCGAGGAAGAACTGAGCGGATCTGAGAATTTAGACCAGCCTCGTTTGCGCGACTGGCTGGCGCTCCGGCGCGCCCAGTTGGGACGTGCTGAACTGACTTTTATAGCCCACCAGATCGATATCTTCGGTGTGGTGCCGCGGGTAGAATAGCCAATGAAGCGAGGATAATTTAGTGGACTCTCCCCAAAAACGTCAAACCCAGCTCCACCCGCTGTTTTCTTACCTGGCCCTGCTGCTGATCGCCGGCACGGTGATTCTGTTCGACCAATTGACCAAGAATTGGGTACGCGACAACTTGGCCCTCGGCGAGCGCTGGGTCCCCTGGCCTGACTTTGCACCCTTTATGCGTGTGCTGAATTGGCGTAATACGGGAGCAGCTTTCGGCATGTTCCAGGAAGGCGGCGGCATTTTTACCATCCTGGCCATCGTAGTGGCCATTATGATCATCTATTATTTCCCGCGCATTCAGCGCGGCGACTGGGCTTTGCGCTTGGCCATGGGCTTGCAGTTGGGTGGGGCGGTGGGCAATCTAATTGACCGCGTGCAGCAAGGTTATGTCACCGATTTTATTTCTGTAGCCAACTTCCCGGTCTTTAATATTGCAGATACCAGCATTACCTTAGGAGTGGTTGTTCTATTGTTAAGTATTTGGCTGGGTGGAGACGACGAACAAGCAGAACAAGCGCAGGTCAAAGAGCACCTGGCCAGTGACTGAGCAAGTCCACAAGCTGCAGGTTCCCCTCGGCGCACCACAACGCCTGGATAAGTTTCTAGCCACCTCACTGGGACAGCATTCCCGCGCCCGCCTGCAGGCGATGATCAAAACTGGGCACGTGCAGGTGGGTGGCAGGACGGTACGGAAGAGCGGCTACTCGCTGGAGGGCGGTGAAGCGGTCCTGGTGCGCGTTCCGCCTGCGGAACCTTCCGATCTCCTCCCCGAAGCCATCCCTTTGGATGTCATTTTCGAAAACGAGGAGGTCATGGTTATCAACAAGCCCGCCGGCTTGGTGGTGCATCCTGCGGTTGGCCATGCCCACGGCACCCTGGTAAACGCCGCGCTGGCCCACGCCCCGCAGATCGAAGGCGTTGGCGGCGAACTGCGCCCTGGCCTGGTGCATCGCTTGGATAAAGACACCTCCGGGCTCATCTTGCTGGCCAAGAATGAACGCGCCCAGCGTTTCCTGCAGCAACAGTTCCAAAACCGGGAGGTGCGCAAGACCTATATTGCCTTGGTGGATGGACACCCGCGCACTCCCAGCGGCCGCATCGAGGCGCCCATTGGCCGCGATGCGCGCGAACGCAAACGTATGGCAATAGTGTCCGCCGCCAAAGGGCGCGCCGCGGTCAGCGAGTATCGCGTCCTCGAGCGGTTCCCTGCTCATGCGTTGGTGGAAGTCAACCCGCTCACAGGCCGCACCCACCAGATCCGCGTGCACCTGGCCTTTCTGGGCTGCCCGATCGTAGGTGACCGCGTGTATGGCAAGCGTCGCCCCAGCCTGACGCTTGAGCGGCACTTCCTGCACGCCGCACGGCTTAGCCTGCGTCTGCCCGGACAAAGTGAGACGCGCACCTTCGAAGCTCCCTTGCCTGAGGATCTGCAGCTTGTGCTGGACTCTTTGCGCGCAAATGTCACTCACATTAACTAGATCACCAATCTCCAGTCTCTAACTCCAGTCTCTAACTCCAGTCTCTAACTCCAGTCTCTAATCTCCAGTCTCCAGTCCCTAGTCTCCAGTCTCTGGTCTCAAATCACTTGTATACTTAATGTCCTTATGAACACTATCGACTTGCGTTCCGACACGGTTACCTGGCCAACCCAGGAAATGCGCTCAGCGATGGCAAACGCTGAGGTAGGCGATGATGTGTACGGGGAAGACCCCACAGTCAACCGCCTGCAGGAGATCGCGGCTGAACGGCTGGGCAAGCAAGCTGCCCTGTTTGTGCCTTCGGGCGCCATGGGCAACTTGGTCGCCTTGCTTACTCATTGCCAGCGGGGCGATGAGGCTATCCTCGGCGATCTGGCGCATCCTTACCTCTATGAAGTCGGCGCCATGGCCGCCCTGGGCGGCATCCAGCCGCGCACTTTGCCAAACCAGCCTGATGGCACACTGAAACTCGAAGACATTCGCGCTGCTATTCGCGAGGAAGATGTGCACTATCCCACCACGCGGCTGGTAGCCCTGGAGAACACGCACAACCGTTGTAACGGGGTGCCGCTCACCGCCGATTACATTCGTTCCGTAGGCGAGATCGCGCATAGCAATCACCTGGTTCTGCATATCGATGGGGCACGTATCTTCAACGCGGCAGTGGCTCTGGGCGTGCCCGCCAGCGAATTGGCAACCCCCGCCGATTCCATCACTTTTTGTCTGAGCAAGGGTTTGTGTGCGCCGGTCGGATCAATACTATGCGGTTCGAAAGACTTCATTGCTCGGGCTTTGCGCATCCGTAAGCAACTCGGCGGTGGCATGCGCCAGGCTGGTATCTTGGCCGCAGCTGGTTTGATCGCCCTTGATAAAATGGTGGATCGGTTAACAGAAGACCATGTGCGCGCCAAACGCCTGGCCGCGGGGTTGGCTGAAATAAGCCAACTAAAAGTATTCCCCCAATATACGAATATCATTCGTTTTCAGTTGGCAGACGATGCTCGGGTAACCCCCGCGCAGTTAATGAGCCAGCTTGCTGAGGGCAACATCCGCATCGGCCACGGTGGGGCTTGGGGATTCCGGGCCGTTACGCATTACTGGATCGACGACCAGGCTATTGACAAGGTCCTGGCTGCGTTTGGGAAAATATTTGCAGATTAACCCTCTGATATAATGGCCTGGTTATCCTCTTTTGCATGTAATTACCTTAATAATTGGAGCTAATTAATGGGTGAGATCCTCACCATCGAAGAAATCAAAAAAGCGGCTGATTACGTAAAAACGAATAGCAAGCATCGGCCTCGGGTAGGCGTAATTCTCGGCACTGGCCTCGGTGCCTTGGCAGAGTCCGTTGAGGGCGCCGATACCATCCCCTACGATAAGATCCCTGGCTGGCCGGTTTCTTCCGTCGAAGGGCATGCGGGCCACTTGCTCCTCGGCACGCTGGAAAAGCAGCCGGTGGTTGTGATGCAGGGACGCACCCATTATTACGAGGGCTACGATATGCCTCGACTCGGCCTTCCCGTACGGGTCATGCAGCGCCTGGGCATCGAGATCGTGGTGATCACTAACGCAGCCGGCGCGGTGAATCCTAAATATGAACCGGGCGACCTGATGATGCTGCTTGACCATTTGAACCTGCTCGGCATGGCCGGCCAAACTCCCCTGCGGGGACCCAATCTCGACGAGTTGGGCCCGCGCTTTCCGGATATGAGCCAGGCTTACGACCGTAAACTGCACAGCCTGGCGCGCCTGGTGGCCGCAGAAGAAAAAGTGACGTTACATGAAGGTGTCTACTGCTGTTTAGCTGGCCCCAGTTTTGAGACCCCCGCCGATTTGCGCTTTCTGCGCGGCGCGGGCGTGGACGCCGTCGGCATGTCCACGGCACCCGAGGTCACCGTGGCCCGCCATGGCGGCACACGCGTGCTGGGCATCTCCGGCATCAGCAACAAGGCTAACCTGGACGGTAATACGGAAACTACGCACGAGGAAGTGCTGGAAGCGGGAAAGATCCTCGTACCCAAATTAACTAAAATAATTCGAGGGGTGTTGCGCAAGCTTTAAGCTCAGTGCTTTGATAATGGCAGAAGTTTTACGATTTTTTGTTCAATATGAAGCAGTTTTATATTTTGTCATTGGGCTGGGAGGCATTCTTTATTTATACCGGTTTTGGCTTGCCTGGCAGGAAGTTAGTTCGGCGGTTTATGAGCTGGAACGCGAAGCGTCACGCACGCGGCTCAACCAGGCCGCTGTCACTTTGTTTGCCTTGCTCATCCTCGCCGTTATCATTTTTGTCATGGTAACTTTTGTTGCGACGACCTTGCCGGCTCAGTCTCTGCTGGCCACCCCTACCTTGGATCTGACTATCGCGGCTTCGGGTGGTCCTACCCCGTCAAGCCAAGGAACCGTGAGCTTGGCGACCGCCACACCCTTGCCCACCGTGAGTGTGGATCCGGAAGCTTGTATTCCCGAAAGCATTAATATCAGCGCACCGGAATCCGGCGATACCTTGCGGGGCGCGGTGGAAGTGCGCGGTACCGTGGATGTCCCCAATTTCGGCTTCTACAAACTGGAATACGCCAGAGCCGAAGAAGAACTCTGGCTCACCATCCAAGCCGGACGTAACACCGTTCGTGATAATGTGCTGGTGGAGAGTTGGGACACCTCGCGTTTGCCGGCCGGTCGTTACGTGCTGCAGCTGATCGTGACCGACAGCGCGGGAGGGGAACTGCCGCCCTGTCGCATTCCAGTGAGCATCGAAACGGCGGAGGAATGATCGACACCAACTTACAAATCGCAATCCGTCCCGGCGAGGAAGCCGATTTTCCGGCTATGCTGGATCTGGACCATGGCTATGCTACTGAATATGTGTGGCAAATGGAAGTGGACCAAAGCGCGCCCCGCATGGGCGCCCGCTTTCGGGAAACCCGTTTGCCGCGCCCGATGACCGTGGCCTATCCGCGCCAGAAGGAACGCCTTCAAGCGGAATGGAAGCAGCGTTCGGCCTTGCTCGTGGCTGAACGGGACGGAAAGCTATGCGGCTATGCCAGCCTGGCCGCAGGCTTGGCGCCTGGAGCAGTTTGGCTCACCGACCTGGTGGTGGCGGCATCGCAACGCCGCAAAGGCGTTGGCACCCGCCTGGTGCTGGCGGCGCAGAATTGGGCGCGCCAGCATGGCTACGAGCGCTTGGTGGTGGAAATGCAATCCAAGAACAACCCGGCCATTCACCTGGCTTATAAACTGGCTTTTGAATTCTCTGGATATAACGACCGTTATTATGAAAATCAGGAGATCGCCCTGTTCTTTGCGAAACGATTAGCCTAGCTGACATTGTTATTTGTGACCTTCCCTATTTTTATATGGTGCTGCGGTGCTAAGTAGTTTAGAAACCCTCAATCGAGTCTTCGAAGCCGGCATTGCCATCACTGCCCTGTCCCTGTTTCTGCGGGCGCTTACCTTCAACCTGCGCGATCGGGTTTCGCGCGCCTTTGCCGTGATCCTGGCCTGCATTATGGTCAGCTCGGCGGGAGAGGCGATCAGCGGCTCGCTCTCCGCCAACATTGAATTCTGGCTACGCTTCCAATGGGTGGGCACCATATTCCTGCCCGCCGCCTACATGCATTTTGCCGATGCACTGCTGGAAACCACCGGGCGACCATCCCGCGGCCGGCGACGCCTGGCGGTGCGCCTTTCCTATGCCATTTCGGCAAGTTTTCTCGCCCTACTGCTAAGCGGCACGCTGCTTGGTGAGCCAGTGCTCACCCGTGAGCCGGTGCCACATTTTTTACCCACCCCGGTTTCGTGGGCTTTTACCGGCTACTACGTCTTGGTGGTGGGCTTGGCTTTATTCACCATCTGGCGTGCCTTGCGACGCACCGTGCTCTCAGCCAGCCGCCGCCGCATGAGCTATCTGTTCGTGGGTTCCCTGGCGCTTGCCCTGAGCGCTTACCCGTTCCTGATGATCAGTTCGGGGGTGGCCTCGGCTTTCCAGGCAGGCTTCTTCCTAAGCGCAGCCATTGGTAATGTCTTGATCTTTGTGGCTTTGGTAGCCATGGCCTATGCCACGGCCTTCTTCGGGGTGCCTTGGCCTGATCGGGTGGTAAAAAGCAGATTATTCCGCTGGCTGTTGCGCGGTCCTGTCACTGTTTTCATTGTGCTTTCCCTCATTCCCTTGGTCACGCCCATCAGCGCCTTGTTCAATACCCAGCAGGCCATCATGCTGCCCATCCTCATCGCCCTCTCCGCCCTGGTTACCGCCCATTTGTTCACCTTGTTCACTCCAACCCTGGAGCGCTGGGTGTTGTTTGGGGGTGAAGCCGAAGATGTTGAATTCGTCCAACACCTGCAGGAACGCTTCCTGACTAACTCCGATTTGGTCCAATTCCTGGAAGCTCTGCTGGCTGCCGTCTGCGATCGGCTGCAGATCAAATCGGCGTTTGTCGCCGCCCTGGACCGCGGTGCGTTGCGCACCATCGTGTCGGTAGGCAACACCAAATTGCTGGAGAGAAAACAAGCCACTGCCGAGCTGGAGCGAGCTGCGCAGCAAAACGGAGCACCCACGGTTTTCTCCTGGGGCAAATATTGGATCTTTCCGTTGCATTCCGTGCAGGACAAGGCTTTGATCGGTCTGCTGGGTGTGCTGCGGCCGCGCAGGACCGCTGTGGTTGAAGAGCAACGCGCCGCCCTGGTCCATCTGGGTGAGCGCGCCGCCATGGCCCTGGATAACCGCCGCCAGCAAAGCCTGGCGCTCAGCTCCCTGGAAACCCTGGGGCCACGTGTTGACCTGATCCAACGCCTGCGCGCCGCCTCGCGCTTTGACCAACAGGAAGTGCTAAGCGATGAGGCCGGCCTGCCGGAATATTCCGATCTGGTCAAGTGGGTGAAGGACGCCCTGACCCATTACTGGGGCGGTCCCAAGTTGACTGAAAGTCCACTACGCGGACTCCAAGTCGTTCAGAAAGCGATGGCTGAGAATGAAGGCAATCCCGCTCAGGCCATGCGCGGCATCCTGCGCGCCGCCATCGAGCACAACAAGCCAGATGGCGAGCCCAAACTGAGCGGCGAATGGATGCTATTCAACTTGCTTGAACTGAAGTTCCTGCAGGGGCGCAAAGTGCGCGATGTGGCTATGCGGTTAGCCATGTCTGAAGCGGACCTCTATCGGAAACAACGCGTGGCCATCGAATCCGTGGCGCGCAGTTTACTTGAAATGGAAACTAAAGCGCTTAACCAGATAAATGGAAAGGAACCCAGTGATGAATGAGACCAACTCATACAAGACCCGGCGCACGCCCAATGCTGCCGAGCCGGACGATGGCTGGTGGCAGTCTTTGATGTCCGAAGAGTTCAAGTACGCTCCCGCTGCCAAGTTGCATGCGGGGCGTAAGCCGGCGCGCCGGCTAGTTCAATCCAAGGAACGCAAACCGCCTGCGATGGATTGGGTGGATTGGACTCGCGTGCTGGAGATCCAGGAAGCCGAAGCGGTTTGTTATGCTGAAGTAGTGGGCTATAACCGCGGCGGTTTGCTGGTGCGCACGCAAGAATTCCAGGGCTTTGTGCCCAGATCCCACCTGGTGGCGGCTGTCGATGGGCAGAAGATCACCGAACGCCTGTTGGAAGGTTACCTGGGGCGCGAGATCGAGCTCAAGGTCATCGAATGTGATCCGGAGCGCGGCCGTATTGTGCTCTCGGAACGCGCCGCCCAAACTGCTCCCGGATCTCGGCAGACCCTGTTGCAGACCCTGCAGGTCAACCAACAACTGGAAGGGGTGGTAACCAACGTCACGCCTTTCGGTCTTTTCATCGATCTGGGCGGGGTGGAAGGCCTTGTGCACATCTCCGAGCTTTCCTGGGGCCGGGTAGGCCACCCGCGCGAAATCGCTGATCCGGGCGATAAGGTAAAAGTCGTGGTGCTGCAATTGGAGATGGACCGCGGGCGCGTTTCCTTGAGTATTAAACGCGGCCAGCCCAACCCCTGGCAAACCGCGCTTGAAAAGTATCCGATCGGGAAAGAAGTGCAAGCCGAGGTGACTGAAGTGGTGCACTTTGGCGCTTTCGTGAAATTGGAGGAGGGCTTGGAAGGCCTCATCCATATTAGTCAAATGGGCCTGCACGAAAGGTTAGACCCACGGCTGGTGTTGGAACCCGGCATCAAGGTTCAGGTGGCTGTGCTGCAAGTCGAGCCAGAGCGCCAGAGGCTGAGCTTGCAACTTCTCACGCATCCCTGGAAGGACCAGGACAACCAGGGGCCCAACTGGCTCGATACGCCGGGAGAGCATGGCTAAGCCACCCGCCTTCGTGCAACCGCCGCGCCGGCCTGGCCTTACCTCGCGTTTCGATTGGCTGCGCGGCGGATTTGGCGAGATCGCTTCTGAAGTCGCCGGCCTCATCGTGCTGGCGTTGGCGCTGCTCACCTTATTGGGCCTTTTTGGCCTTACGGGTGGAGCGTGGCTCAACCCCTGGGTCGGCCTGTGGCGGCGTTGGCTGGGGTGGGGCAGTGTGCTTATTGTCCTCGGTCTAGCCTGGGCTGGCTGGAGTCTGGTGACCCGGCGCAAAGCGCCAGCCGCCTTCCCCTTGGGGCGCTTGATTGCATTTGAGGTCGCTACCTTTGCTGTCCTAGGGTTGCTGAGCCTGGCGACCGGCCATTCCCTTGAGGTAGCCGAACTCGGCGACGCCGGTGGGTTGGTGGGCTGGGGTCTGGCCGAAAGCCTGCGCCTGCTGTTTGCCAGTGTTTTACCCAGTTGGCTGGCTCTGGGATTGGTCTGGTTGTTATTGTTGCTGGTGTTTACCTATGCTGGTTTGCTGACTTTGAGCCGGGGAGCTTTGTTACGCTCGGCGCCATCCGCATCTCGTACCTCCCCGTTTTCCACCGATCCGGTCCTTTCCATCTCCCCAGTAGCAGAAGCATCTGAGGTTGAAGATCAAGCCCCCGCCAAAAAGGCTTCCCGCCTGCCGCGCGAATTCCGCAAGGACTTGAGCAAACCGGATCAAGCAGTCAAACCCTCCAAGCGCTTGCCTCGCTCCGCCGATCTGCCCCCGCTGGATTTGCTGGCAGGTGAGCAGGACACACGCCCAAATGAACGCCACATCAATCAAATGGCTGGCTTATTAGAGAAGACCCTGGCGGAGTTTGGCATCCAGGCCCGCGTGGTGGGTTACCAGGTGGGTCCCACCGTGACCCAATTTGCAGTGGAGCCCGGCTATTTCCAGCGCCCCGGTGAAGAGAACGGCGAGAACCGCCAAAAGGTGCGCGTCTCGCAGATCTCCGCCTTGCAGCGCGACCTGGCGCTGGCGCTCTCGGCGCAACGCCTGCGCATTCAGGCGCCCGTGCCGGGCCGCTCCTATGTGGGTGTGGAGGTGCCTAACTCGCGCGCCACCTTGGTGCGCTTGCGCCCGATCCTTGAGAGTCCCGTCTTCCACAAGCTGGCTTCGCCGCTGGCCCTGGCGCTGGGCCGCGATGTTTCCGGCGCGCCGATTGCCGCTGATCTGGCGCGCATGCCGCACTTGCTGGTAGCTGGGACTACCGGCTCTGGCAAATCTGTGCTGATTTCCGCCATCGCCATTTGCCTGGTGATGAACAGCAGCCCGCAGGATCTGCGCCTCATTTTGCTCGATCCCAAGATGGTCGAACTGGTGCGCTTCAATGGCCTCCCGCATTTATTGGGAAAAGTGGAGACCGAGTTGGAACGCATCACCGCTGTGCTGCGCTGGCTGGTGGCCGAGATGCAGCGGCGCTATAAACTTTTGGAAAAAGAGCGGGCGCGTGACCTTGACAGCTACAACCAAAAGACAGCCCGGCGCGTCGATGGCGAGCACTTGCCCCGCATCGTGGTTTTAGTCGATGAGTTATCTGACCTGATGATGTCCACCGCCGAGCACACCGAAAGCACGCTGGTGCGCCTGGCGCAGATGGCGCGCGCCGTGGGTATCCATCTGGTGGTCGCAACCCAACGGCCGAGCACCGATGTCGTCACTGGCTTGATCAAGGCTAATTTCCCCGCCCGCATTTCTTTCGCCGTTGCCTCATCTGTGGATTCGCGCGTCATCCTCGACACGGGCGGCGCTGAGACCCTGCTGGGTCGCGGAGACATGCTGTATTTGGCGCCAGAGGCCGCCGCTCCCGTCCGTTCCCAGGGCGTGATGATCAGCGACAAAGAGATCGAGGCCGTGATCGATTACTGGCAGCAAGCCTGGCCGCAGGAGGAGGGTGAGTTGGTCCCCTGGGATGCGTTGATGCATAAGGATGCCATCATCGGCGACAAGGACCTGCTGGTCGAGCGGGCTATCGACGTGATCCGCCAGACCGGTAAATCTAGCGCTTCCCATTTGCAGCGCGCTTTGCGCATCGGCTACCCGCGCGCCGCCCGCCTGGTGGATGAACTGGAAGACATGGGCGTGTTGGGCCCGGTGCAGAGCGGCGGCAAGGAACGTGAGGTGTTGATGAACCTGGATGAGTTCAATACCACCGATGATGAGGTGGATGAAGAGTGAGCCGTGTCCTGCATACTCCACGAGTGGCATCTACCTCCGTGAACCAGATCACGTTCACCGACCGCTTGCGCCTCAACTTCGGGTGGGTGCTGAACCCCGCCGTGGAATTTCTGGACAAGCTTGGAGTCCATCCCAACCAGCTTACCCTGGTGGGGGTATTGGGCTCTGTGGCGGCCGCCATCTTGGTTTCCCAGGGACAGTTCAGCTGGGGCGGCCTAGTCATCCTGCTCACCGGCCCGGTGGACGCGCTGGATGGCGCCCTGGCCCGCCACCGCGGCGAGCCGCAGGAATTTGGCGCCTTCGTCGATTCGGTCACCGACCGCTATTCAGAACTGGCGGTGTATGCCGGGTTGTTGTGGGCAGCCCAACAGCAGGGTGACCTCGGGTTCCTGATGGCGGTCTATTTAGCCGCCTTCGGCTCCATGCTGGTTTCCTATGTGCGCGCCCGCGCCCAAAGCCTTGGCTTCGAATCCAAGGGCGGCTTGTTCAGCCGGGTCGAGCGATTCCTGATCCTATCGATATTCTTGTTATTCAATTTGCCCCTACTTGGCGTTGGCCTTATCGCCGTCGGGGCTAACTTCACCGCCTTGCAGCGCATTTGGTATGTGCGCAAGGTTTCAAAGACGGATGATCGCGAATTGTTGTAATCTGAAAGGAAACCATGAGCGAGCCGACTCAGGATTTATCGAAAACAGCACAGGATCTGGTTACCCTAATCGCCACCCAACCGGGTGCGGTGGTAAGCCGAGTGCTGGTCAACAAGCCGGGGGGCACCGTAACGCTGTTTGCTTTTGATGCCGGTGAGGGCCTAAGCGAGCACGCCGCGCCTTACGACGCGCTTGTGCATGTCCTCGAGGGTAAGGCGGCTGTGCGCATAGGGTCGGACGAACATGAAGTCAAAACGGGCAATATCCTCTTGTTGCCAGCAAACATCCCGCATGCGCTCCAGGCCCATACTGCGTTCAAAATGCTGCTGACTATGATCCGCGCCTAATCCCTGATTCTCTAATCTCCCGTCTCCACCCCTAAGTAATAAAAGTCGGATACCGCCGCGCCGCAAACCAAACCAGCGTGGTGGCTACGCCTCCCAGCACCAGGAAATCCGTCACCAGACCGAAGCTGCTCTGGCTGCCGGTCAGGATCATGGTGCGCAGCGCGTCCACCATGTAAGTGAGCGGATTGAAATGGGAAATTACTTGCAACCACTCTGGCATTACTTCGATCGGGTAAATGGCATTGCTGGCGAAGAACAGCGGCATGGTGAGGAACTGGCCTACGCCCATGAAGCGCTCGCGCGTCTTGACCCAGATGGCGATCAACAGGGAGAAGGTCGAAAACACGATCGCACCGAGCACGACCACCGCCAGGATGCCCAGCAGGTTGAATAGGCTCCAGTTCACGTTGACGCCCAGAAAATAAGCCAGCGGGACGATGATGAAAGCCTGGGAAATGCCGCGTACCCCGGAGGACAACCCCTTGCCGAGCACCAAAGAAGCCCTGGGCGCCGGGCTGGCCAGGAATTTATGGATGATGCCCAGGTCGCGTTCCCAGATGATGGACAGGCCGTAAAAGATCGAAATGAACAATACGCTTTGGGCCAGGATGCCGGGTGCCATGAAGGCGATATAGCCAAACTCCCCGGTGGGGATGGCGCGCGTGGCAGCCAACACCTGCCCGAAAATAAGCAACCACAGCAGCGGCTGCACGGCGCGGGTGAATAGAGGCATGGAGTCGTGCCGTAGCTTGCGCAATTCCATCTCGAAAATATTGAAGGTCTTGCGCCAGAAATAAATGGCGTCGGCCAGCGGCCGTGGCAGGGGGCATGGTTTAGCCGACACGGCGTGCGTCATGTCTAGTCCTCGAGACTTCGAAGTAAGAGCCGCTGGGTTGCAGCTCGGCGCCGGCGAAATGGGCGAACACCTCATCCAGTGTGGCGCTGCCGCCGTTGAGCCCGGCCTTCAGTTGCTCCGGTGTGCCGATGGCAGCCACGCGCCCCTGGTGCAGGATGGCGATGCGCTGGCACAGGCTGTCGGCTTCCTCCATGTAATGCGTGGTTAGCAGAATGGTAGTGCTGAATTCGGTCCGCAAGCGCTGGATATGCTCCCACACAGAACGCCGCGCGATGGGGTCCAAACCCACTGTAGGCTCGTCCAGGAAAAGCACGCGCGGTTCGTGCAGCATCGATTGGGCAATTTCCAGCCGGCGGATCATGCCGCCGGAGAAAGTACTCACCATCTGGTCGGCGGCCGCTTCCAGCCCCATCATGTGTAGCAGGCGCTGGATGCGTTCGTCGCGTTGCTGGCGCGGCAGATCGAAAAGCTTGGCGAAGATCAGCAGGTTTTCATATCCGGTCAGATAGCCGTCTGCAGACAGCAGTTGCGGCACGTAGCCGATCACCCGGCGCACTTCGCGCGCCTGGCGCACCACGTCGAAACCTGCCACGCTAGCGCCGCCTTTGCTGGGTGGTAATAATGTGGTTAGCATTTTGATCAGTGTGGTTTTGCCGGCGCCGTTGGGCCCCAACAGGCCGAAGATTTCCCCTTCTTGCAAAGTCAGACTAACCTCATCGACCGCGGTAAAGCTGCCGAAGCGGCGGGTGAGTTGCTGTGTTTCGATAACATTCATGACGTCGGGTCGGCTTCCTTGTTTGGTTTTTTGCTTGTTTCGTCCGAAAAGGCGGTTTTCAGTATTTCCATGGAGGCCAGCAAGTTTCGGCGTTGGCCTTCCGTGAGGTGGGCGAAGCGCTTGGTCAGGAAGAGCCGGGTGTGCTGAAAGGCGGCGTCGATGCTCTGTCTGCCTTTGGGCAAAATGCTCAGGTTCACTCGCCGGCGGTCGCTGGCGTCTTCCTGGCGCTTCACTAGCCCGCGCTGCACCAGGTGCTCAACCAGCTTCGATGTTGCGGGGGCTTCGAGGCCGATATGCTCGGCCACCTCGTTCAGCGCACTGCCCGGCGAGCGATTGATAAAGATCAAGCTGCGGAATTCAGGCAGCGATAAGGCGGGGTCGCGCTGCGAGCGAAATTCCTTGCGGATTACGCGCATGACAGCGGGGACGACTTCCAGCACTTCCTGGGCGACAGAACGGTTTTTCTCAGTCATTTAGTTTCCTTTGGAAACTAATATCAAAGCGAAATATATCGAGTCCGCGTGTTTCTGTCAAGGGATGCAGAACCAAAAGATCTAAGAAATATGGCGCTTCTTCCAGGCAATCCCAAATGTAAATGTTTGTGAGTACAATGAAACCCGCGCTTTTTCGTTACCACAGGAGGTTAGGATGGATTTCTTTTCTGGGATCGCCACATACTTAATAGTGGGATTGGCCCTGCTCATTTTGGTGCCTGCCACGGTTTTTACCGTTCAACAGCAATCTGCGGTGATTGTGCAGCGTTTTGGAAAATTTGTGCGCATCTACAAGGCGGGCTTAAATTTCAAGATTCCGCTCATCGAACGCATTGCCGGCCGTGTCAACCTGCGTCTGCAGCAACTCGATGTGGAGATCGAGACCAAGACCAAGGACAATGTGTTCGTTAGGATGGTTGTGGCGGTTCAGTACCTGATCCGCGAGGACAAGGTATACGACGCCTTTTATCGATTGCAGGATCCCCATACCCAGATCCGCTCTTTCGTCTTTGATGTGGTGCGGGCCAATGTACCCAAGATGTTGCTCGACGAAGTCTTCGAGAACAAAGAAGACATTGCCAAGGCCGTGCGTAACGAGCTTTCTGACGCCATGGATGATTTTGGCTACGACATCCGCCAAACCCTGATTACGGATATCGACCCGGATGATAAGGTGAAGCAAGCCATGAACGAGATCAATACCCAGCAGCGGCTGCGTTTGGCGGCTACCGAGAAGGCCCAGGCGGAGTACATCATGACCGTGCGCGCTGCCGAAGGCGAAGCTGAAAGCAAGCGCCTGCAAGGCGTAGGTATTGCCAATCAGCGCAAGGAGATCGCCCAGGGGTTAAGCACGGCCGTGGCGGAATTCCAAAAAGAGATCACCACCGTGTCTCCCCAAACCGTTATGGACCTGCTCATGGTCACGCAGCACTTTGACATGCTCAAGGATATTGGTGCCCATGCCGGCAGTAAGGTGATCCTTTTGCCTTACTCGCCCGCTTCGGTTGGCGACCTCACCGAGCAGATGCGCAATGCCATTTTTGTGGGCACCGAGATGGCAAACGACCCCAAGAAAAAGGAATAGAAAAGTCTTTATATCTGGCAGGCGCTCACCTCAAAGAGCCTGCCAGACCCGCCTAAAACCAGGCCTGCTCCATATCCTTTACAATAGCTTCATCCATATGGCCGCTTCGCCATCGTTCTCGGGTCCTGTCGTCTGGAAACCCAACCAGGACTATATCGAAAACGCCCGCCTGACCGCATTCATCCGCTCGCAGGGCATCCCGGATTTCAGTGAGCTCATGGCGCGCTCCACGCAGGATGTGGCCTGGTTCACCGATGCTGTATTGAAGTTCCTTGATATCCAGTTTTACCAACCGTATTCTCAAGTGATCGACCTTTCCAAGGGAATCGCCTGGCCCGCCTGGTGCGTGGGCGGCCAAATGAACATCGTCCATAACTGTCTTGATAAATATATCGGCACACCCACGGAACACGTGCCCGCCCTCATCTGGGAAGGGGAGGGCGGCCAAACGCAAACCCTCACCTATGGCGGTCTCCATGGGCAGGTGAACCAGGCAGCCAACGCCTTGCGCTCTTTGGGCCTGGGAAAGGGCGACGCCATCGGCCTCTTCATGCCCATGGTGCCCGAGATCGTGGTGGCCTTGCTGGCTATCGCCAAGATCGGCGGCGTCATCCTGCCGTTGTTTTCCGGCTACGGCGCCGATGCGGTGATCACCCGCTTGGCCGATGCCGGCGCCAAAGCCCTTTTTACCGCGGATGGCTTTCCACGCCGCGGCCACAACGTCGAGATGAAATCCATTGCGGATAAGGCGGCCGCCGACGTTCCCAGCCTCGCCCATCTCATCGTGCTTTCCCATGCCCAACTTCAAGTCCCCATAGTGCTCGGGCGCGACCATTGGTGGCATGAGCTCATTGCCTCGCAATCTCCCGAAGCGGATACCGAACGGACTGCAGCCGAAGACCCTTTGATGATCATCTACACCTCCGGCACCACAGGTCTCCCCAAAGGCGCTCTGCACACCCATTGCGGTTTTCCGGTGAAAGCCGCCCAGGATATGGCCTTCGGCACCGATGTGCGCCCGGGCCATATCATTTACTGGATGACGGATATGGGCTGGATGATGGGGCCCTGGCTGGTTTTCGGCGCGCTGCTGCTGGGGGCCACCTTCCTTATGTACGACGGCGCTCACGATTACCCTGGCCCTGACCGGCTGTGGGCGCTGGTGGAAAAGCACAAGCTCACCACCCTGGGTGTTTCGCCCACGCTTATCCGTGCCCTGATCCCCTTCGGCCAAAAGGCGGTCAAATCTCACGACCTTTCCAGCCTGCGTTATTTCGCCTCCACCGGCGAACCCTGGAATCCTGATCCCTGGGCTTGGCTGTTCGAGGTAGTGGGCGAATCCAAAAGGCCGATCATTAACTATTCGGGGGGCACCGAAATCTCCGGTGGCATCCTGATGGGCAACCCCATCTTGCCGCTTAAGGCCACCGCCTTCAGCGCGCCTTGCCCGGGCATCGCTGCGGATGTGTTCAACGAAAAAGGCGAATCGGTAACGAACGAAGTGGGCGAGCTGGTAATCAAAGCCCCGTGGATTGGCATGACCCGCGGTTTTTGGAAAGATCCCGCACGCTACGAAGAAAGTTATTGGTCGCGCTGGCAGAACATCTGGGTACACGGAGATTGGGCAGCCAAGGACAGCGACGGCCTTTGGTATATCCTCGGCCGCTCCGACGATACTATCAAAGTGGCCGGTAAGCGTTTAGGTCCGGCCGAGGTCGAATCGGTGTTGGTCGCTCACCCGCATGTCGTGGAAGCCGCAGCCATCGCCGTGCCTGACGAATTGAAAGGTTCGCAAGTAGTTTGCTTCTGTGTGCTGGCGCCGGGCGTCGAACCCAATGACAAGTTGCGCAAGCAATTGCGCGCCGGCCTGGTGGCCGCCCTCGGCAAGCCGCTGGCGCCCAAGGCGCTGCTATTCGTCAGCGACCTGCCCAAAACGCGCAACGCCAAAGTGATGCGCCGCGTGGTACGCGCCGCCTATCTTGGCGAAGCCCCTGGCGACCTTTCTTCGCTGGTGAACCCGCATGCGGTGGACGAGATCAAAAAGGCGAAGTAACTTTTTGTGTGCCATTAGCAAATAAAAGTCACATCAGGTCCGGCTTTTTGCTGCACCTGATGTGCGTTATACGACGCGCACAATCCCTATAACCTTGGAATAATCACAAATATCTGAGTACCAAACAGGCTTTACCAGTGTTTTATCCGCGTTCATCCGCGGTTTCACTCTCCCACTATAATTCCCCCCTATGTCCGCACCCTTCCTGGCAGCTATCTTCGCTCTCTCCGCCGCGGCCGTCTGGGGCACCGGCGACTTTACCAGCGGCCTGGCTGCCCGCCGCATCGGGCCGCTGCATGCCCTGCTGCTTTCCATGCTCGTCGGCCTGGCAGCCATGTTCTTGTTGGCCTGGGCCACTGGAGAAGCCATGGCCTCGACGGCTGATCTGCTTTGGGGCATCTTGGCCGGCCTATTTGGCACCGCTGGTTTTCTGTGCATGCTGCAAGGCTTTACCATCGGTCGTATGAGCGTGGTGGCTCCGGTGTCCGCCGTAGTAGCCGCCATTGTTCCGGTAGTTTTCGCCACATTCACTGAAAGCTTGCCGCGCGAATTGCAACTCCTCGGCTTTTTGTTGGCGTTTATCAGTATCTGGTTGGTATCTGCACAAAGCCCCCAGCGGACCAGCGGTCCTTCGGGTTTTTGGTTGGCTGTGCTGGCTGGCCTGGGTTTTGGTTTCTTTTTCACCGGGCTCGACCAGATCTCCAGCAACGCCGTCTTCTGGCCGCTGGTGGCCAGCCGTCTGGTGGCAGCCTTGCTGCTGGCCGTTGTGGTGTTGTTTACCCGCCGCCCGCTGGTCCCACCGGCTGCTCCGATCGGGCTGCTGGTGACAGCCGGCCTGCTGGATGTCGGCGGGAACTTCTTCTTCCTCTCGGCGGTGCAAAGCGGCAGGTTGGACATCGCCGCCGTCCTGGTCTCCCTCTATCCCGCGGTTACCGTGCTGTGGGCTATGCTGATCCTCAAGGAGCAGATGAGCCGCCTTCAGGCTATCGGTGTGCTCCTGGCTATTTTGGCTATCGGTTTGATCACTGTTTGAAATGAATAAGACTGGCGGGATGCGGAATAATACCCAATAATATTTTGGGGGATAAACCCCCCCAAGCATTAGGCGCACTTGGGCCGTTGGATCTATTGCTGCGACGGAAAACAAGCCGGCGTGCACCTCTCTCTGGTAGTGGACATTCAGGACCCAAATCCGGGTAAGCAATCCATCATTGCCCAGGATCTTTTAACTCCTGATGAACGAAGCAACTTGGCCTCTGACTGATTATTGAAAGGCGGGGGAACCCCGCCTTTCAATTCCACTTGATCACTTTCTAAGCAATGTAGCGGTTACCAGTCGATAGGTTTCTTACCCTTCGATTCCAGATACGCGTTCGCTTTCGAGAAAGGCCTGCTTCCAAAGAACCCACTGGTCGCGGAGAGTGGCGAGGGATGCGCCGACTCGATCACATAATGTTTGCTGCGATCGATCAGCGCGCCCTTGCGCTTGGCGTAGGCGCCCCACAAAATGAACACCAGCCCTTCCTGCTGTTCGGAAAGGATGCGCAGAACCGCATCTGTGAACAGCTCCCAGCCCTTGCCCTGGTGGGAACCGGCCGCCCCCCGGCGAACTGTCAGTGTGGCATTCAGTAGCAGCACTCCCTGGTGTGCCCAGCGTTCCAGGTTGCCATGACCTGGCGGTTCCACCCCCAAGTCGGCTTTCAATTCTTTGTAGATATTTTTCAGGGATGGCGGGATGGGGACGCCGTTGCTGACCGAGAAAGCCAGCCCGTTGGCCTGGTTCGGCCCGTGGTAGGGGTCTTGCCCCAGGATGACCACCTTTACCTGGTCGAACGGGCAGCTGTCAAAGGCATTGAAAATCTTCCCACCGGGTGGATAGATCTTATATTTCTGGTATTCTTCCCGCACGAACGCGGACAGTTTCTGAAAGTAAGGTTTGCCGAATTCTTCAGCCATCCTCTCTTTCCAACTTGGTTCGATCTTTACGTCGGGCATGAGTGGTCTAATTCTAATTCGATGTCAAGGCGCACCGTCCTATGCCTCCACCCTGTGAAATACTGAGCGGAACGCAGCATCCACCTTTACTTTGGGTCGCCCCCTTCTCCTATCTCAGGCACATTGCCATCGTTTATACTCGACCCTTCTTGTCAAGTTATGATGACCCCTGTATGTGTCATACGATATTACAACTTAACAGTTTGGTTACGCCAAACGACTTCAACATCGCCCAACAAGGATAGACCTGCATGAACTTTGACCTCACCCAAGAACAAAAGCAGTGGCGCGACGCCGTGCACGATTTTGTGGCCAAAGAGGTCAAGCCCAAAGCCAGGCACGTAGACGAGACTGGCGAATTCAATTGGGATGCCACCAAAAAGATGAGCCCCTTGGGTTTACTAGGCCTAAACGTCGCCGAAGCCTACGGCGGTGCCGGGGTAGACGCCGTTTCCGCCGCCCTGGCCATCGAGCAATTGGGCTGGGGCTGTGGCAGCACCGCCCTAGCCATCGCGGCCCACAACGCCCTGGGATGCGCCCCCGTCGCCAACTTTGGTTCCGAGGAGCTGAAGCAACGTTTCTTGCCTAAGGTAGCCAGCGGCCAAGGACGCCTGGCCGCCCTGGCGCTCACTGAACCTGGGGCGGGCTCGGACCTCAAAGGTGGCGTGCAAACCCGCGCTGAATTGGATGGTGACCATTGGGTAATTACTGGCAGTAAGATGTGGTGCACCAACGCCTCCATTGCTGATTTCATCGTTACCCTGGTGCGCACCGATCCGGGTACCGGATCGGAAAGCCTAAGCCTGATCGTTGTGCCCACCGATGTTGCTGGCCTTTCCATTGGTCCGGCGGAGAAGAAGATGGGTCTGAAAGGCTCTCCTACCCATGCGGTCAGTTACCAGGCCGTTCGCGTCCCGGTTGCCAACCTGGTGGGTGAGCGCGGCAAAGGTTTGCCATACACGTTGGCCATCTTGGATGGCGGCCGTATCGGCATTGGGGCTCTCTCCATTGGCCTAGCCCAGGCCGCGCTGGAAGAAGCGTTGAAATACGCCAAAGAACG
>Ga0209521_10001194_pt1 | contig 21036 bp, 20 predicted proteins | sample Rifsed19ft4_FD_184016 | JGI IMG/M metagenome (GOLD analysis project Ga0209521, IMG submission 184016) | Soil microbial communities from Rifle, Colorado, USA - sediment 19ft 4 (version 2) | ecosystem: Environmental > Terrestrial > Deep subsurface > Rock core/Sediment | place: Rifle, Colorado...
CGTGCCGATTGCGGCGTTGATGGCGGTCACCCTGCTCGCGTTCTTCATCGGCGGGGTCGGCTACGTCACTGCGTGGTGGGCTGCGAGACGAGCGCCCGCGACCTAGGCGAGTCGGGCTACGCTTCGCATCCCGCACAACGGACGAGCCAGATTCTAGGCGCGCCCCGAAAGGTACTCGATCACATCGATTCTCGTGACGATTCCCTCGAGTTTCTGCTCGGCCCCAACGAGTACAGCGGAATTGCCACGGAGGAGTAGCTTGTAAACGGTGTCCAGGTCCGCCCCCGGGTCCACGAGGGGGAACGGCTCCCGCATCACCGTCCGGACCGGCGCCTCATTCACACGCGAGTCCTCGACAAGTCTCCGCATCACGTCGTCCTCGTGAACGCTCCCGATTAGTTTCCCCTGATCCAGGACCGGCATCTGCGAAATGTTGTAGCTTCCCATCCGGTCCACGGCCTCCCGGACCGTCGCGCCCGCCTCGATTGAAACGATGCCCGGCAGGACCTGCTCCTTCCGGCGCAGAATCTGCATGAGAGGCGCGACCGCCTCTTCGAGAAATCCCATTTCGCGGAGCCACTCTTCGTTGTGCGCCTTGGACAGGTACCGAGCTCCCGTGTCCGGCAGAAGGACGACGAGCACGTCCTCGGAATTCAAGTCCTCCGCGATTTTGAGGGCCGCGACGAGGGCCGCGCCGGCGGAACTGCCCGCCAGAATGCCCTCCTCTCGCGCGAGACGACGGGCCATCCGGAATGCCTCCTTGTCCCCGGCCTTGATGATGTCGTCGACATATTCGAACCAGGTCGTCTCCGGGATGAAATCCTCCCCGATGCCCTCGATCTTGTACGTGTGGCTCTTCACGCGCTGCTTCGTGTAGAAGTAGTCCTTGAGGATCGATCCGAGCGGATCGACTCCGATTACCTTGACCCGTGGGTTTTTCTCCTTTAGGAATTTCCCCGCGCCGCTGATCGTGCCGCCCGTGCCCATGCCGCACACGAAGTGCGTGACCTTGCCGTCTGTGTCCCGCCAAATTTCGGGCCCCGTCGTCCGATAGTGGGCCTCGGGGTTCTTTTGGTTCCGATACTGGTTCGGAAGGATCGAGTTCGGCGTCTCCATATGGAGACGTTGTGCGACTTGGTAGTATGAGTCCGGGTGGTCAGGCGGGACGGCCGTAGGCGTGACGACGACCCGCGCGCCGAACGCCTTCAGCATGTCGATCTTCTCCCGGCTCATCTTGTCTGGAATCGTGAAGATCGCCCGGTAGCCACGGATTGCGGCGACCATCGCGAGCCCCATCCCTGTGTTCCCGCTCGTCGGCTCGATGATCGTGCCGCCAGGCTTCAGCCGCCCATGCCGCTCCGCGTCTTCGATCATTGCGAGCGCGATGCGGTCCTTCACGCTCCCGCCGGGATTGAACATCTCGAGCTTCGCGAGGAAGAGGCACCGCGCATCCTTCGCGATCTTCGGAAGCCGCACAAGCGGCGTGTTTCCAATCGTTTCCAAGATATGCTCGTAGTAGCGCATGGCGGGCACCTCTGGCGGCGATTGCATCGCCAACGGCGGGACGCTATTTGAATTCGAGTTCGGTCCCGGTTATCGCAACGCCGTGCCCCCGCGATGACAGTGCAAAACCGACCCACGAGACGTTCGATCCGAGGGGCTTTGTTCCCAGTGATTCCGGCCTGACGCGACCTGGATAGAAACACGGGAACGGGGAGACGCCTATCACGGACGATAATTGCCGCCGACGGGTTTATCGAAACCGGCGAGCGTTTCCCGACGGCGCAATGTGGGTCATCCCCTTTCTTCCATCAGCGGTGCTCTTTGCTCTTGTCTCACCCACGCAAGAGGAAGACAGGAAGGGGGCAGGTAGCACCACAGGGAACGCCATCATCGGGCGAGGCACCATCCTGGAACCGAGTGAACTCGTTGCGTTCCTCCAGATGAACCCAGAGGAGGCGTTCGACCTTGAGTCGATCAACATGGTCGACTCGCACGCGTTGCTGGTGGAAGCCCGCGCGGAGAAGCGGCTCTTGCTCGAGGTCGTGCGGACGGTGGAGGCATTGGTCCCGCGCGTCCGCGCCGAAACCGAGGACCCGATCCTTGTGGGCGCAATCCTGCGCAACAAGACGCTTGACTGGTATCGGAAGAGCCCATCGGACGTGAGTTGGGTGGAGTACATGCCCGTCCGGTGGGGTGGGATTTTTCACGAGTCGAGGGTCCCTGGGGGCCGGTTGAGCCGGAAGCTTTCCACCCGGTTGGTAAACCTGATCAATGAGTGCGTACGGGCGGCCGGCACCGCTACCTTTCTCCGCGCCGGGTTCACCGGCCTCTTCCGTGGCTCGAAAAACATGGCGGGCAAGGTGCAGTTCGCACTGGGTCCAAGGCGACCCCGCATGACACAGCAGGTTGCCCAGGCGTATCTCGACGACCTCGCCGCGAGCGCCCGCGACGGCGACCAACCGCTCCCCTTGGAGCATCTGAGCGAGGTTGCCCGGCGGAACGGCTCCGCGGAAGTGAACATTACCTTGTCAGATCTCTTTCGCCAGGACGGCCCAGGGTCCCTCACCGTGATCGAACACCGGTTCCACCCGGGGATGAACACGTTGGTCATCAGGGTGATGCCTCCGAAGAACCCGGACGACGCGGCGACGTACGACCTCATCCCGATCAATAGCCAGCGGGCACACGAATCCGGCGCCCAAGGAGACGCAGCGGCCGAGGCTCGTCCCACCTCCCCCTGGGAACGGCAGGACATGACGAAGAAAGACTGGCTCGAGCTGTTCCGGTCGCTCGAAAAGCGGAAAGCCAGACTCGAACCGCCCCCGCGCGAGAATTCTCGGGATCGTGAATCCTACCTCGGGCTGAGGGATCTCGTGTTATCGGATTCTTCGATACGGAAGCCGTTTCTGGCGGTCCGCTGGAGAGGGAAACCCAGTGGCCTCCCCCTGCTGTGTCAACTCCTCTCCGACGCCACCTGGGTGCCGGATGTGGAGACGGACGGAGACTACCTCGAAGCGGAGCTCGATCATCTCGACAAAGGGCACGCGGCCCGTCGACCGAAAGAGGGTGAATGGCAGATCGGCCACGGATGGACGGTCGTTCGCGAATTCTCGGCCGGAAACGTCCGAACCTATCGGGCCACGGGCAAGTCCGCGGACTGACGGACGGTCGCGGTCAGCACTTGGTACACCTCGTCCCGATCGAGCACGCGGGGCAGCACGGACTCGGCGAGGGCGCTTTCAAGGATCGCCCAGCTCGAATCGGCTCGGACACCTCGTGGTGCGACAACCAAGTTGAAGAAGTTCAGCGCGGACGACCTTGGCGCGTCGCTGATTGCCGTGAGAAGGGGAAGTCCGCACCCCCATGCCAACAGCTCGAATACAAGGTTCATCGTCGTGTTTCGCGCATCGGGGGTCGTGTTCCTGCTCAAGAGAAGGGTCCGGCTGCCCGGATCCGTCATGACGCGGGTCGCGAGCGTTTCGAGGGCGGGGAACGTGACGTGCTTGTGAATCCCGTGGCCGAAGGGATAGGGACCTTCCTCTTGGGGGAGTATGGGGACCTTGAGAAGGCCGATTTCCCCATGGGCGTCTGCGGCCTGCTGTTCAAACTCGTTCATCGCGCGAAACACCGTTCCCAAGGTCATCCGACCCGCCCGGAGGAGTTCCGTGGCCGCGACGACGGTGTGGTTCGTGAAGGTCGGTCGCCCCGCCTCATCGGGGGGGCCTCGCGTGATCCGGGAAAGGAGGATCTCCCGCCCCGTTCGGATCGGGTGAATCATGCGCAGATCCACGGGGCCTTCCATCGTTTGAGCAGCGCCGGCCCGAATCGGGGTATAATGCCCGCGGAGATACGGGTCGTAAAGGCCTGCGTCGAGACCCCTCGAGAAGGCCTTCGTCGTATACCCGGTCCCTGGGACGACGCCGTAAATCCAGTGGTCGAACTCCGCGACGTCCCTGTGCACTGACTCGTGAATGGGCTCCGTGATTCCCATGGCGCAGACCTACTAAGCGGAGCGAATTAGGGCTTGGGCCTGAAATCTCTCCGCTTCAAGGACCTCATCGGGTATCTTGTGGGCGATGTCTCGGAAGTGCTCGATAAAGTGCACGTATTCGTCATAGGCGAAATCGGGCTCGCCTCCGCCTTCCGGACGGAACCCTGTCCTGACGATCCGCGAGTGCCCGACGGGGTCCATGCCTTCCTGCGTTTCGGTCCGGACCCAGCTCAGGAAATATTCCGACTTGTCCATGCTGACCCCGCCGACCTTACCGCCTCGGATCTGGGAGAGTGTTTGAGGGACGAAGACCCGGAGGAGCGCTTCCGCGTATTCCCTCCGCTCACGCTTCCCCTCGGGGAACCCTCGGTGCAAGCCCAGTCTCGCAAGGACGTCATCCCGAAGGGTGTCGAATTTTGCGAGGACGAAGGCGGGGTAGATGATCGGCGGCTCGGGATGAACGCCCGAGTCCTTCAGCCGCTCGTATTCCTGCTTCTTGTAGGTCTGGAAGGAAACGAGCAACTTCGCGACGGTGCTATCGTACCTCAGCATCTTCTTGTAGACCGGCGTGTCGATGTCGGTCGTCATCTTGCTGCAGTCGACCAACACGACGACGACGACGCTCTTCAGGAGCTGTTGGATCAATGGTCTCGACGCGATTCCGGTCTCGATAAATTCCTCAATATCCTCACCCGAGACGTCATAGGCGGAGAACCGGAGGGTGGAGAACGGCCGCGCCCAGTTCTGCTGCCGGATGTAGTGCGGTAACTTGCCGATGATGCGGCGGAGGTAACCGAAGATGAAGCTGATTTCGGTGATCTCCTCCTTCAGGGTGGCGCTTGGGAACCGTCCGTCCTTCATCCCTTCGTAGACGGCTGACATCACATTTAGGGACGCCATGGGTGCGTGAAACCGGAAGTCATCCTGCACCCCCGTACCGTACTTCACTTGGGCAGAATAGAGGAGCCCCAAGAAGGTCGTCTTCCCGGAGGCCCGATCCCCCAATAAGGCGCATGGCATATTGGGGTCGTCACCCCCCGTTCGTACTTAATTCTGAGCCCAACGTTATCATCACCGCGAACCAGGACGAACGAGATGGAGCGTCACTCGCCCTTCTGCATGGAGACGTCCCTCAGGCACTCGACGAAGCCGATGTATTCGTCGAAGGAATAATCGGGCTCCCAGCCCGCGGCCCGGACACGCCGAAGGCGAATTCTCTCGGACTGCCCGAGCGCAACCGGTTCGGTGCGCACCCACGGGAAGAAGTAAGCGGGCGGTGAGAATTTCAGCTTTCTGCGCCCCCAGCCGCGGAGTTTCGCGAATGTCTTCGGCAGATTGTGCGCGAGGAGCTTTTCTGCATACGTCGCCCTAGGTCCTCTCTTGCCCACCCGAGGGGGCGCGGTCTCGACATTCGCAGCGCGCAACACCTCAGGCCTCACGCAGTCAAACTTGGAAAGGACGAAAATCGGATAGACGATTGGGCGGCCGCCGGGCTCCCGCCATCGCTGAATCGCGGTGAGGAGCGATTCCACCGCGCCGTCGTATTCATGCATCGGCCCAAGCTCGGCACCCTCGCTTTTCGTGGCGAGACGGGAACTGTCCGCGAGGATGACCGCGACGTCGCAGTCGAGGATGTCTCTCAGAGTCCCGCCGTTCCCAACGGAACTTCCCTTGAGGAGCTGGGAAATTTCCTGGTTGAAGGTCCGCAGCAGGATGAATCGGATTGTTGCGAAGGCGCCGGGAGCCCACGCGCGCGAACGGGGGAAGGGAAGAATTCCGAGCTTGGGCTTTCGGAAGCCGAGGTTGAATCGAACCTCGTGAATCCCTTCCTTCGTCGCTGCGTCGGGAAAGCTCCCCGACATGAGGCGCTGGAAGACCGCGGTGATTTCCTCAAGCGATTCGAAGGCCACGTGGAACCGAAAGTCGTCCGTCCTATCCGATCCGGACTTCACCTGGGCCGCATACAACAGGCCGAGGAACGTTGTCTTCCCCGAGGCGCGGTCCCCCACGATCGCAACCTGTAACATCGGCGACAGCCCTGTGCGCAGGCCCCTCGGAAGAACCTTCCTGGGTGGTCGCTGGAAATGATATCCACGCGCGAGTGCCCGGGGAGGGAGTCGAACCCCCTTGAAACCGATCTGCAGTCGGTCACATTAGCCGCTCTGTCACCCGGGCTCGAGGCGTCCTAACCCCGGGCGGTTATTCAAAGTTCCGACCCCATGGCATGGACGGGGTCTCGCGGCGCCCGTGACACTACCTCTCCAGCCTAACATGTTAACTGGATCTCTGGGGGCACGCTGAACCCACAGACTAGACTAGCATGTAAACTGTCTTCGAGGGTTCCTGGAGGGTTCTCAGACTAACATGTTAACTATCTTTCGGCGGCCCACTGCGAGATCAGACTAACATGTTAACTGTCCCCGAATACTTTCGGCCATCTCCTCAACGAATAGCTATAATATAGCTTTCTCTCTCGCTCCCATGGAAGACGGAAACCGTTGGATTCTGTCGTACGACGTTGATGGACATGATCGCTCCACGGCCGTGCGCGTGTGTCAGCTGATCTTCGGACGAAGGAACACGACGACGCGTGCGGGGGTGAGCGTCCCGTACAAGCGAGGAGGCTTCATCCATCGGCCTGGGGTCGTATGGGTGGGCCAGTCCGTCTTTATTCTGTCCGAGAGGGATGCGTTCGAGCTTTGCGGACGACTCGAGACCATGGGCGTGTCCGTTGGCCTCGGGAAGCTTGTGATAGACAACGCGAACCTGGACCGGTTCCGCCGCAGGCGCGTGGGCCGATCGCCTCGGGCTTCCAGTTAACATGTTAACTGTTTCCGTCCCGGCGGCTGACCGTCCGAACAAACCTATTTACTCCGACCTCCGCATCGGCGAAGCGTGCCAGAGTTCAAGACGATCACAGACACAGTCCATGGGACCGTCCGTCTCGACCCGCTGGTCCTGGATTTGCTCGAGACGCTAGAGCTCCAGCGGCTCAATTCAATCCGACAGCTCGGACTCACGTACCTCGTGTTCCCGGGCGCGAATCACTCCCGCATCGAACATTGTCTCGGGGTCAGCCACGTCGCGGGCCGCATGGCCGACGCCCTGGGTCTCGCGGCGGAGGAACGCGCCCTCGTGATCGCCGCCGGCCTGTTGCACGATGTCGGCCACGGACCGTTCTCCCACACTCTCGAACACGTCCTCACCTCCGAGCTCGCAGTCGATCACATGCACCTCACACAGCGGATCATCACCGGCGAGGACGACAACGTCGCGGAGAACGAGAGGATCGCGTTCCCTGACGTTGCGCGAATCCCCGAGATCCTCGAGAAGCGCGGCGTCCGGCCGGCGCGAGTCGCGGCCCTGATCCGAGGCCTCGCGGGTCCGAAACGCCCCGAGCGGAAGGTTCTCTACCAGATCATCCACAGCGCAGTCGACGCGGACCAGGTCGACTACCTGATCCGGGACGCGCATTATACGGGCGTTGCACTCGGCGTGATTGATGTGAACCGGTTGATGCAGACGCTCATGTTGCGGGACGGAGAAATGGCCGTCGATCGGAAGGGACTCCCCGCCCTCGAGGGCATCCTCGTTGCCCGGGGGCTGATGTATTCAAGCGTGTACTTCCACAAGACCGTCCGCATCGCGGAACAGATGGTCGCACGGGCCGTTGAGCGATCGAAGGCGGCGATCGCCTCGATTCAGAGGATGGTCGACCACGAACTCCTCGGCTGGCTCGTCGATCAGGGAGGGTTCCAGCGCGAGATCGCGCTGCGAATCAAGTACCGGAAGCTCTTCAAGCGGGCCGTGGCGTGGTCGGCCGACGATCTCGACGACGAGCGGCGTAAGGCCCTGCGGCGGCTATCCGACGATCGAGCGGCCCGACGAGAGGCCGAGGACACGATCGCCCGCCGCGCGGGGCTCGCGTCGGGGCAGGTGATCATCGACATCCCGCTCCCGGAACTCCTCGTGTCGGAACCGCGGATTGCGCAGACGGACATTACGGTCGTCGACGACGGAGAAACGTCCCGCCTGTCCCGGTTGAGTCCGCTGAGTCAGGCGCTTCAGCTTCGCGCGGTTTCGGACTGGGCGGTGATGGTCGCCTGCGAACCGCCGGCGCGGGCGAAGGTCGCGAAGCTCGCCCGAAGCATTCTGTTCTAGGGCCCACGCTGCGGTCAGCGCCCCCAGTCGCAATTTACGACTCCAGTCTGACAAACGGCTGACGTGCCTTTGACGAAAGACCCAAATAGCGAGACAAGGATTCGCGCGCAACTTTGCGGGATGGGATGACCTGAAAGTTTCGCCGTTAGGGTGGGCACCATGAAATCGCTGTTAGAGGAAGCCATCGCTCGGGAACCTGCAATCCCCCACATCGAGGATACCCGGGTCGATCAAGAGCTCGAGGAACTGCTTACCAAGATGCGGACGAACATTACGATCGTCGGTCTGGGCGGCGGCGGGACGAATACGATCGCGCGGATCTACGAGGAGGGCGTCGTCGGCGCGGAGCTGTATGCGGCGAACACGGATGCACAGCATCTCCTGTCCGTCAAGGCACCCAAGAAGATCCTCCTGGGGCGACGCGTTACGAGAGGTCTCGGCGCGGGCGCGCTGCCGCAAATCGGCGAGGAGGCCGCTCGTGAGGCGGAGGACGAGCTGAAGGGCGTCCTCCAGGGAAGCGATATCGTCTTCGTCACGTGCGGACTTGGCGGCGGCACGGGGACGGGCGGGGCCGGATACGTTGCTCATCTCGCAAAAGAGATGGGCGCGCTCACCGTCGCAGTCGTGACACTCCCCTTCCGCGGCGAAGGGAAGATGCGGATGGAGGCCGCGGAGTGGGGCCTTGAGCGGCTCCGCGAGGCTTCGGACACGGTCATCACGATTCCCAACGACAAGCTCCTCGATCTCGTACCCCGTACGTCGCTGAACGTCGCATTCCGGTTTGCAGACGAGGTCCTCATGCGGGCGATCAAAGGCGTCACCGAAATCATCACGAAGCCTGGCCTCGTGAACCTCGACTTCAACGATGTGAAGACGATCATGAAGGGCGGCGGTGTGGCGATGATCGGCATGGGCGAAAGCCAAGCCGTGGGTGAGCAGCGTGCGCAGGAGGCGATCACGGAGGCGATCAATTCCCCGTTGCTGGAGGTGGACATCTCCGGCGCGCACGGCGTGCTCGTGAACGTAACCGGCGGGCCGGACATGACGATCGGTGAAGCGGAGCGGTGCGCGGAGGTTGTACAGCAGAAGGTGGCCCCCACGGCGCGAATCATCTGGGGTGCGACGGTAGACCCGACGCTCGAACACACACTGCGTGTGATGCTCGTCGCGACGGGGGTGCGATCCAAGCAGATTCTCGGCCGACACGACCCCGCGGAGATTCGCCAGCGTTTCGGCGTCGACGCGATTCGCTAGGCGCGGACCACCTTGGCTGAATGTTGCACTCGCGCGGGTGGAACCGTTGCCGAAACCTGCTCTCCTTGAGAGACTGGAACCGTCCTCATCGTGTCCCAGAAAACCTTTATAAGAAGACCATATCTACGTGGAGCCGCTGGGTTCTCAGCGGTTCACCGAAATAGCCGGAGGACCATCCATGGATTCCATCGTCAGGGAGGTCATCACGCGCGCAGGTGGGGAGCCGCGTGTGCCCGAGGCGCCGACCCAGGCGAGGGTTGGGTTTACCGCGGAGGACGCTGAGCTCGAGCGAATCCTCGCGAGCCTGCGGACGAACATCAAGATCCTTGGAATCGGCGGCGGCGGGACAAACACGATTGACCGACTCGTCGAGGCGGGAATCATTGGTGCGGAGCTGTACGCCGCGAACACGGATGCGCAGCACCTGCTAACGGTTCGCGCGCCCCACAAGATTCTCCTCGGGCGCCGCACGACGCGTGGCCTCGGGGCAGGTGCCCTCCCGCAGGTCGGTGAGGAGGCTGCCCGCGAGGCCGAGGAGGAACTCCGCGCCGCCCTGCAGGGGGCGGACATGGTCTTCATCACGTGCGGGCTCGGCGGTGGCACGGGCACGGGTGGCGCGCCATTTGTTGCGCAACTCGCGAAGGAGATGGGAGCGTTGACGATTGCGATCTGCACGTTCCCGTTCCGGGCGGAGGGCGCGATTCGAGCAGAGAACGCGGAATACGGCCTCGAAAGGCTCCGTAACTTCGCGGACACCGTCGTCGTAATTCCAAACGACAAGCTCATCGAGCTCGTCCCCCGACTCGCGCTGAACTCCGCCTTCAAGGTCGCGGACGACGTGCTCATGCGCGCGATCAAAGGGATCACAGAGGTGATTACGCGCCCGGGACTCGTGAACCTCGACTTCAACGACATCAAGACGATCATGAAGGGCGGTGGCGTCGCGATGATCGGACTCGGTGAGAGCGACAGCGACCGCCGGTCGGAGGAAGCGATTGAGGAAGCGATCAATTCGCCCCTCATCGACGTCGACATCTCCACGGCCACGGGCGCGCTGGTCAACGTGACGGGCGGGACGGATATGACCGTGGGTGAGGCAGAGAAGACCGCGGAGATCGTTCAATCCCGCATCTCGCCAAATGCGCGGATCATCTGGGGCGCGGCGGTCGACCCCTCCGTCGACCACACGCTCCGTGTGATGCTGATCCTGACCGGCGTCAAATCGAAGCAGATTTATGGTCCCGGCGAGCTACTCCGGGGTCGCGAAGCCGGGGTCGACGTCGTGCGGTGAGGAACGGGCGATGGAAGACATCGTTGAGAGGAGCCGGGAGATTCAGCATCAAATCGAGGAGCGGACGAAGCGGATCGGGAAGGGCCGCTACGGTCGCGTCCTGAGGATGGCCCGGAAGCCCACGCGGGAGGAGTACAGCCGGATCGTCGCGATTACCGGGATCGGGCTCCTCCTCATCGGTTTGCTCGGGTTCGTGATCTACTGGCTGATGAAGTACGGGCCCGGGTACATTGAGAGCCTGTTTCGTTGAGTGAGGCGAACGACCGTGGGGTTGTTTGACGACCAAACTAAGCCGCCCGAGCCGAAGCCCGTGGAGCCCGAGCGCCCGCTCGGGCCCACCTATGGCGTGAAGCTCGAGTTCACGAGCCCCGCGGAGGAGCGGATCTCGATGACCGCGGGTGAGCCCCGGGAGTATGAGCTCCTCGTGACCAACGCGGGCTCCGATGATGACACGATCAAAGTCAAGGTTGACCTGAACTACTCCTCCGAAACGCCGGAGCCTCCGGAGTGGACGATCAAGCTGTGGGGCATCGAGGAGAAGGTCTGGGACGTCACGTTCACGAAGATCCCGGAGAAGGAATTCCTGCTCATCGGCGGCGGGTCCCGCGAAATCACGCTTGAGGTGACATGTCCAAAGGGTGCGCGGTACGGGGACAAGCTGACCCTGATCCTGAGCGCGACCTCGAAAAGCGACCCCGCCGTGTCGGACTCGCGGACGATCACGGCGACGGCCCGCCAGGCCATCATCGCGGTGAAGACGAGCATTGGCCACGAGCGCGCCGTTGCGGACACCGTCTTCGCCCGCGCGAAGGCCCGTGACATCGGCGTCTTCTCGATCCTCGTGCCCGTGAATCTTCGCGGCTACCTCCTTGTAGAGTCGATGAACCCGGACCGCCTTGAGGAAGTGATCCGGGGAATTCGACGGGCGCGCGGGATCGTAGAGTCGAAGGGAGAAAAGGCGATACAGTTCACGGACATCGAGATGTACCTCGCGCCGAAGCCCGTCGTGAGCGGCATGATGGAGGGTGACATCGTCGAGCTCATGGCGGGGCCGTTCAAGGGCGAGAAGGCCCGCGTGTTGAAAATCGACGAAACGAAGGAGGAGGTCACCGTCGAACTGTTCGAGGCGATGGTCCGGATTCCCGTCACGGTCCCTGGAACGCAGGTCCGGGTGCTCCAGAAAGAGGAGGAGAAGTAAGCCTCACCCCACGCAGCCCTTCTGCGTGAATCGGACCTTCGTTACGACGCCGTACACGTTCTGATGGTTCGCCAGCATCTCCCCGTCCTTAATCCACCACTTCTTCGTGTTTGTGGCGAGGCCCGTCTTGAACTCAATGCCGTGCGGAAGCGTGAAGTGCGGCTCGATAACGAGTCCGTCCGGATACGACAAGGACTCACACTCCGCTTCCATGATGTCCGGGATCCGGAGGCGCGCGCGAGGACCATCGATCTGGAGATCGATGTCCGTGACCATGAACGGGTAGACTTTCTCGGAAAGGTTAGCGAAGACCTCGAAGATCCCGCCGCTGACTTTCCCGCTGCAAATCATCTCGATGGCCCTGCGCTGCGCACCGTTCGCTTCGCGGTCGACATAGAACCGCGCGACTCCGTGGCCCTGCTCGACGAGCCCCGGGAAGAAATACGCGGCCGCGAACACGACGCCGTCGAGCTTCGTCCCATCGAAGTGTCCCTTCGTGATCCGCCACGCACCGACCCCGTGGCAGTTCCCCTGCGTGGGCCGGGCGTTGAAGTTGCAGGGGCAACCCCAGTCACAGTTGCAGAACGTGAAGTAACCGGCCTCGAATTCCCATTTCGTCCCCGCGGACTTTTTCCTGGGAACGGGAACCACCAAGTGCGGGATTCCCCGGACCCGCTTAAACCTGAGCGCGGATGGCCGTGGTCCAAACGTTTATAACGCATCTGCCGGTGCGCCGCCGCGCATGGCGGAGACGCTCGAAGTTCTCGTTGATGGTGGAAGCGCCACCGCGGGCCCGCCCCTCGGCCCCGCTCTCGGTCCCATGGGCGTAAACATCATGGAGGTCGTCAAGGCGATCAACGAGAAGACGAAGTCCTTCGAGGGAATGAAGGTCCCTGTCAAGATTTCCATTGACCCGAAGACGAAGGAGTACACAATCCAGGTCGGTACTCCTCCAACGTCCGCGTTGATCCTCAAGGAGCTGGGCGCCGCGAAGGGAAGCGGCGACGCCGGGAAGACGCGGATCGGGAACCTGACGATTGGAGGGGCGATCAAGATCGCGAACATGAAGGCGGACGTGATGGAGGCGAAGGACCTCAAGGCCCGCACGCTGGAGGTCGTCGGCACTTGCGTCTCGATGGGCGTCACCGTCGAGGGCAAGGGCCCGAAGGAAGTCGGCGCGGAGATTCGGGCGGGAAAGTACGACCGGCTGCTCGTGAAAGGCTAGCCCCGGGGAAACGCACGAGGGCGCCGTTTCCGAACCGTCGCGAGGCCGCGGACCATTGCCTCGAGCTGGAGCCTCACGTAGTCTGCGTCCCCAATCCAAAGCCCCTGAAGCTTCTCAAGGACGATTGCGCCCTCCCTATAGAAGGAGTTCAGGATGAACAGCTCCGTGTCGCTTGGGAAGACGAACGTGTGTGCGAGCCGGGTATCGGGGAGGTGTGTCCGCGGGAACTTCAGCTCCACCCGCATCGGCCCGCCGAGAAATGCGCTGAGCTTCTCAAGGTCGTCCGCATTCGCTTCGTTAATGACGACGCGGGACCTGTGACGGCCTCGGCGCAGCGTCGTGAGGAGGAGCCGCAGGACCTCAAGGTCGATGGGAAACGGGGCCACGACAAGGATCTCCCGGGAGGCGGAGAGGGTGACCTCCCGGAGCTTGTTCGCGACGCTCTCCGGGCCCTTGTACAGGAACAGATCCCCTTCCGCCGTCCGGGACCTCACGTTGTACTCGTCGACGAGCCCTGCGGTGCGTTCTGCAGCCGCGCCAAGGTTCTCCACCCGGATCTGGCGGGCCTGCTCCGCGACAACTCTCGGGTTCCGCGCATGATATCGGTTCGGCCGTTCGCGAGACGTCTCGACCCAGCCCTTCGACTGCAAGCTGTGCAGGATTCGGTATACGGCCGGATACTGAACGCCCAACAGCCCCGAAACCTGTGCCGCCGTCGACCCGCCCGATCGAACGAGACACAGGTACGCTGCCGCCTCCTTGCGAGTCAGGCCAAGCATCTCGAGGGAAGCGAAGGCATCCTCCTCACGCATCGGTCAGGGCGAAGGGCTGTCGCGCGATAAAGGTTGGCGATTTTATCAGCCGTGCAATGATAATAGCCTTGGACCCGATTCGGGCCTCGCGCCGTACGTCACGGTGGGAGCGGGGAGCATGCCTGCGGCGTGTCGTGGTCGCGGCCGCACAACGCTCATATAGGACCGCCCCCTTCGTGCGCCCCTCTCTGTAGGAGGCGCCTGCGCCGATCTACTACAGGAGGTGTTTCGCACGGCGGAGAAGAAGACGATTGAGACCGTCCTCAAGGCCCTCGAGGCGGCTCCTCCCCGGAAATTCTCCGAGTCTGTGGAGATCGCAATCAACCTGCGGGACATCGATCTTTCCGTTCCGAAGAACCGGATCGACGAGGACGTCATCCTCCCGAAGGGTCGGGGTCGGAAGATCAGGGTGTGCGTCTTCGCCTCCGGCGAGATGGCGGTCAAGGCGAAGGGCGCCGCCGACCTCATCATCCAACCCCAGGAGATTGAGGCATACGCAGGCGACAAGAAGAAGGCGAAGGACCTTGCGACTTCGGTCGATTTCTTCGTCGCAGAGGCTCCGCTGATGCCGGTCATCGGTCGACGGCTCGGTGTTGTCCTCGGACCGCGTGGGAAGATGCCAAAGCCGCTCCCGCCCGGGGCGGACCCCGTGCCCTTGATCAATTCGATGCGGAATACCGTACGCGTCCGTTCTCGGGACAAGAGGACCTTTCACGCGCCCATCGGGGCGAGGGACATGCCGCCGGAGGATCTCGCGGAGAACCTCGACTTTATCATGCGTCGCCTCCTCGGAAAGCTCGAGCGAGGTCGATTCAACATTCGGTCGGCCTTCATCAAGACGACGATGGGCCCCGCCGTGAGGTACCTCTGAGGTGATTCCATGGCGCACGTACCACCCTACAAGTCGGAAGCGGTCGAGGCGCTCGTTCGGAACTTCGAGGGCGCATCCGTCGTTGGGATTGTGAACATCCGGGGGATCCCGGCCCCGCAGTTCCAGGCGATGCGGAAGAGACTCCGTGGAAAGGCGACGATCGTCGTAACGAAGAACAACCTTCTTCGGATCGCGCTCCGCCAAGCGGGCACAAAGAAGGCCGGGCTCGAAAAGCTCGCAGACGTCATCGAAGACCAGACCGCGGTCGTAACGTCGAGCCTGAACCCGTTCCGCCTGTTCAAGGAGATGGAGTTGACGAAGACAAAGGCGCCTGCACGCGGCGGGGAGAGCGCGCCCGAGGACATTTGGGTGCGAGAGGGCGAGACGCCCTTCAAACCGGGCCCGATCGTTGGCGAACTTCAGAAGGCGGGGATTCCCGCCGCGATCGAACGAGGGAAGGTTGTCGTCAAGAAGGATAAGCTCCTCGTGCGGACGGGGGAACGAATTCCGAGGGAGGTCGCTCATGTTCTCGCCCGCCTCGAGATCTACCCGCTGACGGTGGGCCTCGATCTGCGTGGAGCGTATGAAGGCGGGATGGTGTTTGCTCGGGATGTCCTCGCCGTTGACGATGCGAAGATTCGCGCGGACCTTGCGCTTGCGGACGCGCGGGCGATGGCCCTTGCGTTGGCCCTGCACTACCCGTCGCCTCGGACGATCCGTCCGCTGCTTGCACAGGCGTATCGCCGCGCGCTCACCCTTGCAATCGGGGCAGCGTTCCCGACCCCCGATACCGTGAAGTTCCTCCTCGCAAAGGCCCAGGCCGAGGCTCTCGCACTCGCGGCGCGCGCGCCCGATGCGGTTGACGAGGCGACCCGCGCGAAGCTTGGCGGGTCACCCCCGCGAGAAGGTCCGGCCCGAGAGGAACCAGAGAAGGTGGCTAAGAAAGACGAGAAGGGGGCCGATGAAGACGTCGCCGCAGGCCTCGGCGCCTTGTTCGGCTCATGACGACGATCCGGAACAGGAGGTGAACGAACCATGGAGTACGTCTACGGTGCGCTTGTACTGCACGCTGCCGGTCAGAAGATTACGGGAGAGAACCTAAAGAAGGTCCTCACGGCGGCCGGTGTGAAGGTCGATGAGACCCGCGTGAAGGCGCTGACCGCCGCCCTCGAAGGCGTGAACGTCGATGAGGTCCTCGCATCCGCGACCGCGATGGCACCCGCCGCCGCTCCCGCGCCCGCCGCGGGCGAGAAGAAGGAAGAGAAGAAAGAGGAGAAGAAGAAGGAGGAGGAGAAGGTCAGCGAGGAAGAGGCCGCGGCCGGTCTCGGCGCGCTCTTCGGCACGTAAGCCGGGGAGCCGCGTTCCTTTTTCAACGCGCTCAGCGGCAGCGATAGAGAGCGTCGCATTCCGGGCGGTGCCCCGCGGGTCCATCGCGGCGGTTAGGTCTTCGTTTTCGCCTTCTCTTGGGCGCGCTTCGAGCGTTCCTTTGCCGTATAGCCCGTCGCCTGCTCGAGGAACCGATTGTATTTCGCAATCGTGGAACGCGCGACGTCGTCGCCAACACGCGGGTCCATCAAGGTATCGACGAACAGGGACTTCCCGTCGGTCCATGTCGCGAGTTTCTCGAGGGCGCCATATTGCGCGAGGATCTTTCCGCCGCTCTCCTCGGCGGCCCCGAATATGGACGCAACCAATGCCTTGAGGTTGCCACCCTCAATTCTCTTGCCGAGGCCACGCTTCAGTTCGTACGACTGCATCGGGATCGAGGGCCGCAATTTCCCCCGTGATAAAAGGCTTACGGGGATAGGATCGCGCCAACATCCGCAGGGCTCATGAGGAATTCCTGGAGCTCCCTTTCGACGCGCCAAGCCTCCTTGCAAGCGCAATCAATGTCCTGGAAGCCCTCCCGAAGTCCGAGCGAGAACTCCTCGATCGCCGTGAGAACCGCACGATCGCAGGAGCCGCAGTTGTGGGCGCCGCGTCTCATCCCGCCCGCCGTCGGATGGCTCTTCACATGCGCGCGGACGTCGCGCGTGCGTTCGAGCACTTCGACCACAGACCACAGCCATGGCGGGCGGTATTCCCGCCGCCGGAACAGATGGTCAACCAGGGTATTCCTCTGCACATTCACCGGGTTGTAGGACGTCGTGTCGGAGTGAGGGTCGGCTTCGTGGCCCGACCGAACGGCGTCCTCGATCGCCTCGTCTTCCGTCAGGAATAGCGGCTTGATCAGGAGGTACGTTTTCACGGTCCCTCCGACCTCGTGGACCATGGCGGCCGCGCGTGCGTGCTCCTTGAGGCCCCACACTTTGTTCACGCTGTGGCGCAGGACCCTCTCGTTTGTGGACTCAAGCCCGAAGGCGACCTCGAGACGGTCCACGTGCCGAAGCGCCTCGTCGAGCTGCTCCCGGCGAATCATGTGAGAGAGCGTCTCGACGATGACCTTGTCACACCGGTCCCCGAGGTCCTTCAGAATCTCCTGGCGGGCCCCGGGCGGAAGCTCGTGGTCGTCGAAAAAGTTCCCTGATGTGTACACTTTCACGATCGCCTGACCTCGGTGCCGTGGGAGGACGGACGCGAGCTGGTGACGGAGGTCCGCCTCCGCGACGTCCACGGCCGTGTCGTTCACGTACCCGCACATCGAACAACCGGAGGCGTGGGCCCAATAACAGCCGCGGGTTCGGAAGATGATCACCCAGGCGTCGACGACCTTCCCATCGAGGAGGTCCTTCTCCGTCCACGTCGCGATGATCTGGCGTGGGTCGTACTCACGATCCACACGCAGGTCATGGACGAGTTCCCCAAGCCGCATCATCGGCGTCGAAGGGGCCAATGCGTAAAAGGGTTCGCGTCCTCGAGGCCCGTTTCACATCCGAGCCCGGAGCCGGACGAGGGCCATGACCACGCCGGTTCCAAGGAGAAGGAGCCCGAGGAACTCAATGAGCCAAGCCGTTCGGCCGTCGATGTTGATTAATGGCTGCTCGCCGGCGCTCAGCGGCAATGCGACGAGGAGATGGAACGCAGTGGCGAGGAGGAGGCCGATCGCACTGATCGTCGCGGGAACGATCAGGCTCCCATGGCGAGGGGCGACATTCGAGCGCGTCGTAGGAGCGATCCGCGCGGCGGCCGAGGATCCAGGGACCACGACCGCGCGTTCGGCGAGGATGTTCACCGTCAGCTCTACGGGGGCGTACTGACTGCAACCGTAGCAGTAGTGCCGCCGGTATTGGGAGACATACGTGAGGGACTTCCCACAATTCGGGCAAGGGTGCTTCGGCCGCGGTGGCGCGTACTTTCCGCAGTCGTAGCAGTAGTATCGTGCATACCTCGCGACGTACGACAGTTCCCTTCCGCACGTCGAGCAGGCGTTCCTAGTACCCACGTGCACGGTTTCGAGTCTCGGCTCGAGAACGTGCGCGCTCGGCCCGACCGCGGGCCGGGCCATCTCGAGGGGCGCGTACGCCTTGCAGTAATAACAGTAATGACGATCATATTGCTCGACGTACGTAAGTTCCCGACCGCACGTGGCGCACGGTCGGCCGACCCGGGGTGGGGGCGGGACCGTGACGACTTTCACAGGCGGTGGCGCATACGCCTTGCAGCGATCGCAGTAGTAGCGGTCGTAACGCTCGATATATGCCAATTCGCGCCCGCACGTTGGACAGGGGTTCATCAGCTTCGGCGGCCCCGGCAGGAGTTGCGTCTGTGACGGCTGTGGAGAGTCATCGGATGTAGAGTCCGGTGGGGCCATCGGGCTCGGGATGACGAGCGGAGCCGTACTCGTTGGGGCGAACTGCTGCGCGTCATGTCTTAGGACAGGAGTCGGCGCTGAGGGCGCCTCACGATGAGTCTGCGGTGCAATCGGTGCGGTCATGGTCACCGCCTCCGGGGCCCGGGACGGGGTCGCGGGCGGTGATTCAAGGGCTACACCAGGCTGGGCGGGCTCCTGGACGATCGGGTCCTGGGGCGCCGCGGCCTGGGCGGGACCGGCAATCTTTCGCAACTCTTCGCGTCGAAGCCGATTGTACTCGGCGAGAAGTCGAACCCGCAGTTCCTCCTTCGTCCCCATCGTATCGAGGCCGCTCGCGGCGGCAAGTTCCATCAAGGCGGCCTTCTTCGCCTTCATGATCTCCTCCTTTACGAGGGGGGGTCTCGCGAGGACGAGCCTCGGCGGGGACTTGGGCGTTTCCTTAGGACTCTCCGAAGGAGCCCGTGGGATGGTCTCCTGGGGCATCTCCGTCTGTGGTCTCGGTTCACTTGCCTCGGGGATCGGGGCGAGCATCGGGGATTCGGCGGGCGTGCTGCTCTGGGGAAGAGCCGTTTCGGGGGCTGGCTCCTGTGCCACGGCGGCCGAAGATGCCCTTTCGCTTTCGGACGTCGCCGTCGAGGGCGGTGCGACTTCGGCGCCCAACATCTCGTCGATTGACAGAACATCGGGGGAGCTCACCGGCTCGGCGTCGTCCGCGGGTACCGGCTCCCTCCCGATCTCTTCCGCTGCATACTCTTGGTCTCTGAAGCAGAAGTAGCGGTCGTAGTCTTTCACATAAGACAGGATACCGTCGCACTTCGGGCACCGGAGTCCCTTTCCGCCGCCGTAACCCTCCGGAGCGTACTGACCGCACGACGGACAGTAGTCTCGGGCGTACTCCTCGATGAACTGGAGCTCGGCGTTGCAGATGGGGCAGGGAAGCGTTGTCGGTCTCCCCCTTGAGGGCTTCCCACTCCGCCGGGAGCCTCATAAAAGTTCCGGGCCTGAAATCCGAATGGAAAAGACGCCGTCGCTCATGACGCGGGCTCGGTCGATTGTTCCTGAATCGGCCACTCCTCAGACAAGTGTTTTTAGACGCAGCGGCCATCGCGAATCGGATGCCACCGTAGCTCAGCCGGTAGAGCGGCGGTTTTGTAAACCGCAGGTCGGGAGTTCGATTCTCTCCGGTGGCTTCTCGGAGACGTTTGCCGCTACCCGCTGGACCTGACAGGTTTTTCCATCCGAAGTGGATCCGTCTCCGAGACAAAGTGTCGAGGGTCAAGTACCGGATCTCGGGAATGAATTGCGCGACGTGCACAAGGATCCTTGAGAAAGCCCTCACGGGGGCGCCGGGGATAAATGATGTTGTGGCAAACTACATGATCGATGCGGCGGTCGTCGACTTCGACCCGTCGAAAACGAGCGAGGAGCTGATTCGCGAGAGAATCGAGTCCAGAACGAGTTATCGCGTCCGAGTCGTCCACTAGGCTCGTGCTCGGAGAAGATTCGTGCGCTTTCAGCGACTCCTCCGATTGAAAAACCGCTAGAGGATTCGCCACCGGCGATGCGCTTCTGCCCCAGGCTTGAAACAGTAGTGAACCGTGTTGAATTCCTTGCGGAGCGCCCCGACATCCTTCGCAACTTTCTCCGGCGGCTCGCCCTTGATTACGGCGCGGGAAAAGAGGTCGGCGACATCGACCATCTCCGACTCCTTCATCCCGAGGCGCGTGAGTTCCTGTGTCCCGAGCCGCACGCCGCTCGGCTTGACGGGCGACGTGTCCCACGGAAGGAGGTTCTTGTTCGTAATGATGTTCGTCTTCTCCAGGAGCGCGGCGACGTGTGCGCCGCCGCCAACCGCGGACATGTCCGTGGCAATCGTGTGGCTCTCCGTGAACCCGTACTTCTCCGCAAGGACCTTGAACCCCCGCTCATGGAGGGCCTGGCCGAGCGCCTTTGCGTTCAGCACGATCTGGGACGCGTATTCCCGACCGAACTCCACGTGCTCGGCGAGGGTAATACCGAGCGCCGCCATTGCGTGTAGGTGATGGTTCGACACGACGCCTGGGAAGACCGCCCGCTGCAGCCTCCGGATGAACTTCTCGTCCGCGGAGTCGGAGAGCAGGATTCCATGCTGCGGACCGGGAAGGGTTTTGTGCGTGCTGCCCGTGATGACATCCGCCCCCTCCCGCAGAGGGTCCTGGAACACGCCGCCTGCGATGAGTCCCATCACGTGGGCCCCGTCGTACCAAACGTGGCAGCCTGCCTCCTGAAAGGCGTCCCGCAGGTCTTTCAGCGGACTCGGGAAAAGGAAAACGCTCTGGCCAAACATCGCGACCCTCGGCCGGACTTGTCTGATCAGCTTGGCCGACCCGTCCACATCGATATTCATCCTTTCGATGTCGAATGGATAGTTCACGTTGTTCACCCCACGCATCCCTGCCGCGCCGAATTTTGCAGAGCTGATGTGGGCGCCGTGGCTCAG
>Ga0209521_10001197_pt1 | contig 21024 bp, 17 predicted proteins | sample Rifsed19ft4_FD_184016 | JGI IMG/M metagenome (GOLD analysis project Ga0209521, IMG submission 184016) | Soil microbial communities from Rifle, Colorado, USA - sediment 19ft 4 (version 2) | ecosystem: Environmental > Terrestrial > Deep subsurface > Rock core/Sediment | place: Rifle, Colorado...
AAGGGACATTTCTCTATCAATGTTTGTGCTGTTAGCCGTTGGTATAATCTTGTGGACGGTTTATGGGTTTATTATTCAGGATTTGCCGGTAATTCTGGCGAATTGCGTATCATTTATCCTTACTGCGATAATAATATTTTTTAAGGTTAAGTATAAATAGCAGTTTGCCGATTTACCCTTTTAGAAATCTCCTTAAAGTAAGTAAATCCGAAATACAGATTTCCAACCTGGTTTATCAGCGTTATGAACCACCTTGTAATAACCCACAGGGAATTCAACGTTTGAATAGGTAAGGACAATAAATCACAATGATTTGCCGTTTTGCAGAAAACGAGCAACCTCTTCAGCAGGCTGCGGTTTACTAAACAGGTAGCCCTGGAATACATCGCATCCATTTTCAAGCAGAAAAGTAAATTGCGCTTCAGTTTCTACACCTTCTGCCAGAGCTCTTAAATGAAGGTTATGAGCCATTTCAATAATCGTTTTGGTAATTGCCGCACTGCCAGAATCGGTAGTGATCTCCCTGACAAAAGACTGGTCTATCTTTAGGACATCCAGAGGGAACTTCTTCAAATAACTCAATGAAGAGTATCCTGTGCCAAAATCGTCAATTAAAAGGCTTACCCCTATTCCTTTGAGTTCTTGGAATATAGTGATAAGCTCCTTAACATTTCTTATTAAAACACCTTCAGTGATTTCTAAATCAAGATAATGTGGGTCCATACCGGTATCACGCACTATCTTTGCTATGGTTTCCATCAAGTTTATTCTTGCAAAATGTTTAGCGGACAGATTTATTGAAACCTTAACTGGTGGAAAGCCTGCTGTCTGCCATTTTTTATTTTGTGAGCAAGCAGTTTTCAGTACCCATTCATCAATGGGTATGATGAGCCCGGTTTCTTCAGCTAAAGGGATAAAGCTCGCCGGCGATACCATACCAAGTTTCGGATGCTGCCATCTGACAAGTGCCTCTACACCGACAATGCGTCCTGTACGGATATCAACCTGAGGCTGGTAATGAAGGAAAAATTCCTCACGCTCCAGCGCCTTATGAAGCTGACCCTCCATAACAAGCAATTCAAAGGCCTTAGCATTCATTGATTGTGTATAAAACTGAAAGTTATTTTTACCCAGATCTTTGGCGCGATACATTGCGGTATCGGCATCTTTGATAAGATGAACAATATCTGTACTGTCGTTAGGATAAATGCTTATGCCTATGCTTGCGGTAATAACTATTTCATGTCCATCCAGTGAAAATGGCTTGGATATTAACTCCAGAACACGCAGCGCCACTCTGGATACATCCTGAATCTGGACAATATCAGTCAATAAGATGGTAAATTCGTCTCCACCGAGACGAGACACTGTGCCGACCAATTCATGCCCCTCATGACAAATACTGTCAGTTTTGCGAACACTTGTTTTCAGACGGTCTGCCATATTCTTTAACAGTTTATCCCCTGCATCATGGCCAAGAGTGGCGTTAATATTCTTAAAACGGTCCATATCCAGAAAGAGCAGGGCGATCATCTTCTTATGGCGGGTTGCGTAAACTATGGCACGTTCAAGGTGCTCCTTAAAGAATGTGCGGTTCGGCAGGCCGGTCAGACCGTCAAAATACGCAAGGTAACGAATCTGATCTTCAGTCTGTTTGCGGTCGGTTATATCCTGGACAGTTCCAACCATCCAATTTGCTGCGCCAGACCCGTTAACGATTACTTCACCCTTTGCATAGACAGTCCTCTCCGTACCATCCGGCAGAAGCACCCTGTGGTCAATGCTATATAGCTTCTTTTCATTTAAAGCTTCTTCTATGGATGTATTTACAAATTCCCTGTCCGCCGGATGGACAAAATTTAATAAAGAAAGATATTTCCCATCAAAGCTCAGGGGATCTATGCCGAATATCCTATAAAACTCTTCAGAACAATAAAACTTATCCGCCTGCACATCCCATTCCCAGTTTCCAACATGGGCAATACTTTGCACGCGGACTAAACGGGCTTCGCTTTTATATAAACTGGAAAACGCCTTATTTGTCCGCAGCATATACAGCATGCGGTAGCTTAAAATTGTTAAATTTATCGGTTTGGTAATAAAATCTGTGATGCCTGCCTCGTATCCCCTCATGATGGAATCGGCATCATCCTGTCCAACCATTATGAGAACAGGGATTGCATTATCACCTGAAAGACTGCGCATCCTATTGTATAAAGTAAAGGCATCTATGTCAGGCAGCATGACATCTATCATGACAATATCCGGTCCCAGACGTTCAAAAGCAGACATCACATTTGCCCCATTATCAGCCTCTTCTACAATAAAGCCGCGTTGTTCCAGCACCTTCCGCAACTGGAGCCGCACTGATGCATCACAGTCTGCAACTAACACCAATCCTTTTCCTCTGTTAACATTATCCCCTATCATCAGAAATTACCTCTCGTTAGATATAGTACCATTGATCCAAAAATAGACTTTGATTTTACGGATTGATCTGGGTATTGCAAGCTGACGCATTGTAGGTGTATCATACTAAATCCAAAGAAAAATTTAAAGTTAGAATTTAGGTCAGTTAAAATTTAATTCAATATGCTTTCTAAGCTTTGGATGTTATCAACAAGGGTTTCGTGAAAGTTTTGTGAAATCGCCTTAATATCCATACCGCTTAACACATCTTCAAGCATGGCTTTAAACATCGGCTCTCAGTCAAAAACATATGCAGAATAGGTCTGTAGTTGCCCATTTATGGATGTCCGCCTGATGCGGATTTAAAACACCGATGAATCGGCAAGCTACCAACTTTCACAAAAATCAATGTCTATTTTTGGGTAAACTTTTCGCTTGCAATATAAAAACTTTTATGCTATTTTTTCGAAGTAATGTTTTTCCATGAAAGTGGGCTTATGCCCGCTTTTTTGTTTAAGGGGCTTGCTTTTGGAGGTTTTTTGAAGGAAGAAGGTGTTATAGCGCAGATAAAAGAACTTGTGGAACCTATCATTATCCAGAAAGGAATGGAACTTGTTGATGTTGAATATAAAATGGAACAGGGGCGGTGGGTCCTGAGGTTTTTTATAGATAAGCCGGAAAGAATAACTGTAGATGACTGCGGTGATGTGAGTGCGGAACTTGGGACGATATTAGATGTAAAGGATGTTATCCATCATGGTTATACTCTTGAGGTTTCCTCTCCCGGCCTCGACAGAGCCCTGACAAAAGAAAAGGATTTTTTAAAATACAAGGGGAGAAAGGTAAAAATTAAAACAAAGCAACCAATATCCGGCAGGAGAAATTTTTTGGCAGTGCTGGATGATTTTAAAGAAGGAATGGTTTTTTTGATAGATAGTGAAGGAAAAAAATGGGAGATACCATTTAACGATATTGACAAGGCAAGACTTGAATACATATAGTAAGGAGTATGGAGTAAGCAGTATGCAGCAATTGCTTACTGCCTACTGCTTACTGCCTACTGAATTATGGGGGTTGTAAAGATGGGACTTAATCTTAATAATGTAATTGAACAGGTGGGTAAAGATAAAGGGCTTGATAAAACCATACTTATTGAAGCCCTTGAGGCCGCTATGGTCAAGGCAGCTGAAAAAAAGCACGGCCCCAATAAAGTTATAGAAGCGCAATTTAATGAAGAATTGGGCGAAATAGAGCTTTTTCAGTTTAAAACGGTTGTTGAACATATCGCAAATCCTGACAAGGAGATATCCCTTGACGAGGCTCATGAACTTGACCCCGAGGCAGTTATTGGAGACAGCCTTGGTATAAAGCTTGACACCAGCGAGTTTGGCAGGATTGCTGCACAGACTGCAAAACAGATTATTATTCAGAAGGTGCGGGAGGCTGAAAGGAATATTGTATATAACGAGTATACAAATAAAAAAGGAGAAATTGTAACAGGGATAGTTCACACCTTTGAAAGAGGCGATATTATTGTAGACATGGGAAGGGCAGAGGCTATATTGCCCAGAGAGGAACAGGTTAGAAGGGAAAACTACCGCCAGGGCGACAGGATCAGGGCCTTCATACTGGATGTCAAAAACGTTCAAAAAGGGCCGCAGATTGTCCTTTCAAGGACTTACCCAAAGTTTGTAGCCAAACTCTTTGAAATGGAAGTGCCTGAAATATACGAAGGCATCATTAATATAAAAGGCGTTGCAAGGGAACCCGGGGACAGAACAAAGATAGCTGTATCATCCAATGACCAGGCAGTTGATCCTGTGGGTGCATGTGTTGGTGTTAAGGGTTCAAGGGTTCAGGCGGTTGTGCAGGAGTTAAGAGGTGAAAAGATTGATATCGTTCCGTGGTCGGATGAGCCTGCAAAATTTATCTGCAACGCACTCTTGCCTGCCCAGATAGTCAGGGTTATTATGGACGAAACTGATCACTCAATGGAAGTTATAGTGCCTGATGACCAACTTTCTCTAGCCATAGGCAAGAGGGGGCAGAATGTAAGACTGGCTGCAAAACTAACCGGATGGAAGATAGACATTCATAGCGAGACCGAGACAAAGAAGAACGCACTGGAACAGACGGGCATGGAAGGCGCTGCGGCTCCAGAAGAAACACGTAAAGAGGAAGAACCTAAGCAAACAGATGAAGAAGGCATATCATCTCTTCCTGGTGTTGGACCAAAAACAAGGGATGCGCTTAAAAATGCCGGATTAAATGCCTTATCAGATATAATTAATGCAGGTGTAGAAAAGCTTTCAACAATAGAGGGCATTGGTGTGAAAAAGGCCGAAAAAATATTGGAAGCAGCGAAGCAGTTATCAGCGAGCAGTAAACAGTAATCAGTAAAGACCTTAACTGATAACTGGTAACTGGTAACTGCTTACTGACAATAGGGGTTAATAAAAAAACAATGATGGATAAAAAGAAAGAACAAGAAAAAACCGATAAAAAGGTAGAAGAAAAACGGGTAAGGCCTACTGTCATCAGAAGAAGGGCAGCGGAACCTACTGAGGCCGAAAAGAAGGAGGCTGCCCAAAAGGCAGAGGAAGCAAAGGAATCAGCAAAAAAGCACGAGGTTAAGGCAGCGGAAGAACCCAAAAAACCTGCTAAAGCAAGAAAAGCTGGTAAGGCTGCAACTGCAAAAGAACCTGCTGCAAAGGCAAAGAAAAAGGAAGAAGCACCTGCCGCAGGTGCCGCAGGAATGGAACCAGCCATTCCTTTAGAGGTACAGCCAGCTCCTCCCATCATACCTGAAGCTGCAGTACCGTCGTTGGAACCATCTAAAGAAAAGCATATTAAAACAGAAATAAATATTGTTCCTGCAGCGAAGCCTACAAAGAAAAAACAGTATGAGAGAAAAGGGTTTCAGGGCAGGAGAGCTAAATTTGAACGACTGGAGAAATTTGATAAGATTAGACCACCTTCAAGGGAGAGAGAGCTTAAAAAAACTGAGATAACCGTCCCAAAGGCAGCAAAGAGAGTTATAAGGATAGCTGATGCCATAAGTGTCGCAGACCTGTCGCAGAGGCTCGGCATAAAGGCAGGCGATATAATAAAAAAGCTTATGGACCTCGGCATAATGGCAACAATAAATCAGTTCATAGATGTTGATGCCGCCACATTAGTTTCCAATAATTTTGGATACGAGGTGGAAAGTATTGCCCCACAGGAAGAACTGCTTCTGGAGGAAACTTCAGAAACTCAGGGTGAGTTAAAGACAAGGCCTCCTGTTGTGACTGTTATGGGGCATGTTGACCACGGCAAAACCTCCCTCCTTGACGCCATAAGAAAGACAAATGTTGCAGCTGGAGAGGCAGGAGGAATAACTCAACATATAGGCGCCTACCATGTCCATCTTGATAAGGGCGATATAACATTTCTTGATACCCCCGGCCATGAAGCATTTACAGCAATGAGGGCCAGGGGCGCGAAGGTAACCGATATAGTGATTCTGGTAGTAGCTGCAGATGACGGAGTCATGCCGCAGACAATAGAGGCGATAAACCATGCAAAGGCTGCAAATGTCCCCATTATTGTGGCAATAAACAAGATTGATGTTCCGGGTGCTGAACCAAATAAGATACGGCAGGCATTGACCGAGTATGGTCTTGTGTCCGAGGCATGGGGTGGAGATACAATATTTGCCGAGGTCTCTGCAAAAAAGGGCATAGGCATAAAAGAGCTCTTGGAACTTATCCTTTTACAGGCCGAAGTATTGGAGTTAAAGGCAAATCCGAATAAGCCAGGCAAGGGCGCTATTGTTGAGGCAAAACTTGATAAAGGCCGCGGACCTGTTGCAACAGTCTTGATACATGAAGGAACGGTAAGAGCAGGCGACGCATTTATAAGCGGCGTACATTCCGGAAGAGTCAGGGCAATGATCAACGACTGGGGAAAAAAGGTAGAAGAGGCTGGCCCTTCTATGCCGATAGAAGTCTTGGGGCTTTCTGGTGTTCCCGAAGCTGGAGATGTATTTGCCGTTATAAGGGACGAGGTAACTGCAAAACAGATTGCCGGCATACGTTTTAAAAAGAAGCAAGAAGCAGAACTTAAAAAGACGGCAAAGATAAGCCTTACGGAATTATATGACAAGATCAAACAAGGAGAGGTAAAGGAACTCGGCCTGGTTGTAAAGGGTGATGTTCATGGCTCGGTAGAGGCTGTAAAAGAGGTAATAAGCAAACTTCCAACAGATGCAATAAAAATTAACATTATACATAGCGCAGTGGGGGGCATTACAGAAGGCGATGTGATGCTGGCTGCCGCATCCAATGCAATAGTGGTTGGTTTCAATGTCAGGCCGGAACCAAAGGCTCAGGCCCTTTCAGAAAAAGAGGGTGTGGATTTGCGGCTTTACAGCATTATATATGAACTGGCAGATGACATCAAAAAAGCCATGGAAGGTATGCTGGCACCCACCATCAAGGAAAATATTCTTGGTCGTGCGGAGGTGAGAGAAGCCTTCCGTGTCTCCAGAGTGGGAACTGTTGCCGGTTGCTATGTAACTGCAGGCAAGATACTCCGGGGAAGCAAGGTAAGGCTTATAAGAGATAATATGGTGGTTTATGACGGCAAGATGGCCTCTTTAAAGAGATTCAAAGACGATGTTAAAGAAGTTGCATCGGGATATGAATGCGGAATTGCCATAGAAGGATTTAACGATATTAAGGTAGGCGATATTATAGAGTCATATCAGATGGAAGAAGTGGCAGCAAAACTATAGTTACAAGATGCAAGAAGCAAGTTTTTTCTTGCTTCTAACTTCTTGCTTCTGACCTCTTGAGATATGGTTATCGGCATCTGTCAGATAGATTTAATAATTCATAACAGCAATTCGCTTAAAGAAAAAAGACAGATTTTAAAGGCTATAATAGAGCGGGTAAAAAACCGTTTTAATGTTTCTGCTGCTGAGGTTGGTGATAATGATGTGTGGCAAAGGTCACAGATAGGTCTCTCGGTAGTCGGCAATGACAGCAGCCATATAAATTCAATGCTTGATAAAATACTCAATTTTATAGAATCGCTTCACTTAGCAGAAGTTATTGACCACAGGATTGAGATAATAAATTACTGAAGATGCAAGAGGCCAGACGCAAGAAGCAAGAGACAGATTTTCTTCTTGCTTCTGACTTCTTGCTTCTGACTTTTTGAGATATGGCTTACAACCGTTCCGAGAGAGTTGCCGAAGAAATACGGAAAGAGATCGCAACAATGCTTTTCGGCGAGGTTCATGACCCAAGAATTGGTTTTGTCACAATCACAAAGGTGATGATTTCAAAAGACCTGCGCCAGGCTAAAGTCTATTTCAGTATGATTGGCAGCGAAGAAGAAAAAGAGAAAACTATTGAAGGGCTTCAGAGCGCAAGCGGTTATCTTAAACGAGAAATCGGAAAAAGATTAAAACTAAGGCATTTCCCTGAGCTTACCTTCAAATTTGATGACTCGTTAGAATACGCAAGCCGTATAGAGAAAATAATAAAGGATATTAAAGGCGCTTAAATACAATTTTTAAATCCTAATGTCTAATTTCTAATGAAATGCCCAATACTTAAGTTTATGCTTTCGGCATTTGACTTTATTAGGAATTAGGATTTAGAAATTAGAAATTTAACTATTTATGGGAGAGTAAATGTGAGCGACAAATTCAAACAAGTAATAAACGAAATAAAAAATGGGCAAACCTTTCTCGTATCTTCCCATGTCAATCCAGAAGGTGATGCTGTCGGCTCAATGCTTGCCCTGGCCCTTGGATTGAAAGAACTTAACAAGGATGTCACCGCATATCTATACGACCCTGTTCCTAAAGTTTTTAGATTTCTCCCGTTTGCAGACAAGGTAACAAATAAAATAAATGAAGACAAAATCTATGACGCTGTTCTGGCTGTAGATTGCGGTCAAAAAGACAGGCTTGGCGAGGATTTTAACAAGATTAAAAAACAAGGAAAACTCATCAATATCGACCATCACACCACAAACGACTGCTTTGGCGACATAAATGTGATTGCCGATGCCTGTGCAGCAGGCGAAATGGTCTACGATCTTTTAAAGGAGATACCCGTTACAATAAACCGTGATATAGCAACGAATATATACACTTCAATACTTACCGATACAGGCTCCTTTAGGTACAGCAGCACAACGCCAAAGGCATTTAGAATTGCGGGAGAAATGATTGAGCTTGGGGTAGAGCCGTGGGATATTTCTCAAAGGGTGTATGAGAGCAATCCTCTTAATAAATTAAAACTTCTTGCATCGGTATTAAATACCTTGGAGGTTACCAGCGATGGCAAGGCAGCATCTTTAATTGTTACGCTGGATATGCTTAATAAAGCAGCTGCAACCAAAGAAATTGTTGATGGATTCGTAAACTATGCAAGGACTATTGAAGGAGTCGAAGTTGGAGTCCTGTTCAGAGAGGCAAAACCGGGCGAATACAAGATAAGCATGAGATCCAAGGGCAGGATAGATGTTGCCGAGGTTATGCAGGGGTTTGGCGGCGGCGGCCATATGAACGCCGCAGGATGTAATATAAAGGGAAACATTAAAGAGATAAAAGAAAAAATTTTAAGTGCAACAGAAAAGAGGATACACGAAAGAGTCACAATATGACAGGCGTTTTGATTATAGATAAACCCATTGGCCCTACATCACATGATATTGTGATGATGGTAAAAAGCAAATTGAAGGCAAGAAAGGTAGGCCATATTGGTACCCTTGATCCTCTTGCAAGCGGCGTTTTGCCTCTTTGCATCAATGAAGCTACAAGACTTGCCAGATTTCTAGAAGATGGAGAAAAGGAATATCTCGCCACTATAAAACTTGGAGAAGAAACTGACACCTATGATAGTAAAGGCAGTGTAGTGGCAAAATACGATATAACATCTCTAGATAAAAAGAATATAGTTACTGTTATCGATAGTTTCAAGGGCAGGATAAAGCAGATACCACCAATGTTTTCAGCAGTAAAAGTAAACGGTGTTTCTCTTCATAAACTCGCAAGGATGGGGGTTGAAGTAGAAAGAAGACCCAGAGATATAGAGATTTACCGTATTGAAATTCATAACATCACAATCCCTTTTGTTACCGTTAGAGTAGTATGTTCCAAAGGAACATACATAAGAAGTCTTGCCTTTGACATAGGAAGAAAACTTGGCTGCGGTGCACATATCGTCAGTTTAAGGAGGGTAAAGAGCGGGCCGTTTTCTCTGGACGGTAGCGTTACCGTAGACAGTCTTAATAATTCAAGAGAAGGTATTGCAGAAAAGAATATTATTTCCATTGAAAGAATTTTTGCAGATATTTATGATATAAAAGTTGATTCATCATTAGCTTGTAGGATAAGGGACGGTATAGCTCCTAACCCTGCACTAATGAAGGAGTCTTCCAATCCTTCTATTTCCAAAAGTGCAGACTTTTCTTCTTCCATTAGAACCGATGAGATGGTAAGATTTACAACCAACGGAAGAATTGTTGCCCTTGCCAGATATAATGGTAAGGATGGGTTTAAGTTGGAAAAAGTATTTAATAATAAACAGTGAACAGTGAACTGTAGAAGCTAAAACAGTTAACAGCTTACAGTTCACAGTATTTCAAAAAAGGAGGTAAAAAATGCTTACACATGAAAGGAAACAGGAGGTTATTAGGACCTTCAAGCAAACTGAAATGGACACGGGTTCATCAGAAGTACAGATTGCCCTGCTGACCGAGAGGGTAAACTATCTGACCGAACATTTCAAGACGCATGTAGATGACCATCATTCCAGAAGGGGCCTCTTGAAACTCGTTGGCCAAAGAAGAAGGCTGCTTGAGTATCTGAAAAAAAAGGATGCCAACAGGTACAAGACCATTGTTGAGAAGCTGGGCTTAAGAAAGTGAGAAAATTAGAGAATGAGAGGATTAGAGAATTGGAGAATTAGACTTTTCTAGTTCACTAATCTCTAATCAACTAATTCGCTAATCTTTACCCAAGGAGAAAAAACCAAATGACAAAGAGGTATGAAATAGATTTCGGTGGTAGGCCAATTTCAATAGAGATGGGAAAGATGGCCAAACAGGCAAATGGCTCGGCAGTGGTAAAGTATGGCGACACCATGGTTCTTGTTACTGCTTGCGCAGCAAAGGAAGCAGTCGAGGGCAAAGACTTTCTCCCGTTAACCGTGAATTATATGGAAATGACCTATGCAGCAGGAAAGATTCCTGGCGGTTTTTTTAAGAGGGAGGGCAGACCAAGCGAGAAAGAGGTCCTCTGCTCCAGACTAATAGACAGGCCACTTCGTCCTCTATTCCCCGAAGGTTATTTTAACGAGACCCAGGTTATAGCGACAGTTCTTTCACTCGATCCGGAAAATGATCCGGAGATTGCAGCAATGATAGGGGCTTCAGCAGCTCTTGGTGTTTCTGAAATTCCGTTTAATAATCCGATAGCAGGAGTCCGGGTAGGAAGGATAAACGGAAAGTTTATGTGCAATCCTACATATAAACAGCAGAAAGAAAGTGATATTGATTTAATTGTTGCAGGTAGCCACGATGCCATAATAATGGTAGAAGGCGGCGCAAAGATGGTATCAGAGGATGAGCTCCTTGATGCCATGATGTTTGCCCATGATTCCATGCAGAATGTTATAAAGCTTCAAAAAAAGATGATGGAAGAAATCGGAAAACCAAAAATGAAGACTCCGCCTATCAATATAGATAATGCGCTGGTATCAAAGGTGAAAAACTTTGCCGATAGTAAAATAAAAGAGGCGCTGAATGTCCCGGTCAAACAAGAACGATATCAGAGGTTATCGGACATAGCTAAAGAATTGATAGAGACTCTGAAACCTCAATATGAAGGCAGGGAGGATGAGATAACAAAGATATTTGAAGATATGAAATATCGCATATTGAGAGAGTCTGTCCTGTCCACTCATACAAGGATAGATGGCAGAGGTCTAACTGATATTCGGCCGATAACCTGTGAGATTGGGCTTTTGCCAAGAACTCACGGTTCAGCCCTGTTTACCAGGGGCGAAACTCAGGCAATGGTTGTTACAACCCTCGGCACATCAGAGGATGAACAGAAGATCGATGCGCTTTCCGGATGGGAATATAAAACATTTATGCTTCATTACAATTTTCCCCCTTTCTCTGTTGGAGAAGTAAAAATGCTGAGAGGCCCCGGCAGGAGAGAGGTAGGCCACGGCGCCTTGGCAGAAAGGGCAGTCACAAAGATTCTTCCTGACTCCGATAAATTTCCCTACACCATCAGGGTTGTCTCTGACATCCTTGAAAGCAATGGCTCATCGTCCATGGCGAGCATATGCGGCGCATCTCTGTCACTCATGGATGCCGGCGTTCCCACAAAAGATGCGGTAGCCGGAATCGCAATGGGCTTGATTAAAGAAGAGGAGAGGGTTGTTGTAATATCAGATATCCTCGGGGATGAAGACCATCTCGGTGATATGGACTTTAAGGTCGCCGGCACAGAAAATGGGATTACCGCATTCCAGATGGATATCAAAATAACAGGGGTAACAAAGGAAATCTTACGACAGGCAATATATCAGGCAAAGGAAGGTAGACTCCATATACTTAAAAAGATGAGAGAAGCCATATCATCTCCAAGGACAGAGCTTTCTGTTCATGCGCCGAGGATAATCACCATTTATGTGAAACAGGAAAAGATAAAGGATGTTATCGGGCCTGGCGGAAAGAACATCAAAGGTATCATAGAAAAGACCGGCGTAAAGATCGACATAGACGATTCCGGGAAAGTGAATATCGCCTCTTCAGATGATGAGGCGGCGCAAAAGGCCATTGCCATGGTAAAAGAGCTTACCCAGGAGGCGGAGGTCGGAAAGATTTATCTTGGCAAGGTAAGAAAGATCATGGACTTTGGCGCATTTGTGGAGATTTTCCCTGGAACAGACGGCCTGATACACATATCCCAGTTGGCTGAAGAAAGGGTCAAGGATGTCAAAGACATACTCAAAGAAGGCGACGAAGTGCTGGTAAAGGTTCTGGAGGTAGATAAACAGGGGAAAATAAGGCTTTCCAGAAAAGAGGCGCTTGGCAAGGCAGTTGCAAGTTAAGAGACCGTGAATCGTGACCGTGTTCCGTAACCGTAAAAATCAAGACCAATTTCTTATATTTTTCACAGATACGGATAACGGACACGGGTAACGGTATTTCTTTCCACCCACCACTCATGTCCAAGATTTATAAAACCCAACTCAAAAATGGCTTAAAGATCATTACCGAGGAGATGCCTGATATTCAATCGGCTTCTATTGGTATATGGATAAACATCGGCTCGAGAAATGAGGATACCGGTAAAAGCGGCGTATCCCACTTTATTGAACATCTCTTATTCAAGGGCACTAAAAAGCGGACTGCGCTGGATATTGCAAAAGAGATAGAGTCTGTTGGAGGTGTTCTCAACGCATTTACCGGCAGGGAAAATACATGCTTTTATGTAAAGATATTGAGCAAGGATATTCCTCTTGCAGTTGACCTTTTATCAGATATATTTCTGAACTCAAAATTTGACAAAGAAGAGCTGGAAAAAGAAAAACAGGTAGTTCTGCAAGAGATAAAAATGGTTGAGGATACGCCTGATGAATTGATCCACGACATCTTTGCAAAGGCCTTCTGGAAAGGGCATCCACTCGGTATGCCAGTCCTTGGCAATTTTCAAACAATCAAGTCTCTAAAAAGGGATGATGTCCTTTCCTATTACAAGCAATCTTATTTGCCCCATGCTGTGATAATAACCGCTGCAGGAAATATCGGGCACAAAAGACTATTGAAGCTTTTGAAGCCTTTTGAAAAAATGCCCTATCTCAAGAAGCAGGAAGCAAGAGGCCAGCAGCAAGACATTCCAAAGCCATATCCAGGTATTACGCTGGAACAAAGAGCTCTGGAACAAGTACATCTCTGCCTCGGCACTCCATCGCCCAATCAGGCTCACCCTGACCGATACAAGATTTATCTTCTTAATACTCTCCTTGGCGGCGGCATGAGTTCAAGGCTGTTTCAGGAAATAAGGGAGAAGAGAGGCCTTGCCTATTCTGTTTATTCTTATTTAAATCTGTGCCTTGACGTTGGCTCGCTTGTGATATATGCTGGGATTGCCCCTGATGCATTCGGCAAAACGGTGGATCTGATTCTAAAAGAGTTAAAAGTATTTGCAGAAAAAAAGATTAGTAAAGAGGAGCTTACATCTGCCAAAGAACAACTCAAAGGGGGGATGTTGCTCGGCCTTGAGACAAGCGAAAGCAGGATGACAAAACTTGCACGAGATGAGATTTATTTTCACAGAACGGTCTCCGTACCTGAGATAGTAGCCGGCATAGATAAGGTAACTGCAAAAGATATTTTGAAACTGGCGAAAGATATATTTAATCCCGATAAAATATCTCTTGCCGCAATTGGCAAGATAGACAGGAAGGCAATTAAGAATTACAAATTAGGAATTAAGAATTAGGAGAGCTAGCTTTTTAACTTATAATTCGTAATTGATAATTGCAGTTATGGAGGTTCCCATGCGCATACTTGTTGTGGAAGATGAAAAAAAGGTTGCCGGTTTTATCAAAAAGGGGCTTGAAGAAGAAAGCTATGCCATCGATGTGGTATCCGATGGGGTTGAAGGCGAATATATGGCATCAACAAATGATTATGATGTCATCGTACTGGATATCATGCTTCCTAAAAAAAACGGTTTTGATGTAGTAAAAGACTTAAGGACTAAGAACATAAAAACCCCTGTGCTGCTTCTTACGGCACGGGATAGTGTGGAGGATAAGGTAAAAGGGCTTGACAGCGGCGCCGATGATTATCTCAATAAACCCTTCGCATTTGAGGAGCTGCTGGCAAGGGTACGGGCGCTTATGAGAAGAAAGGACTATGGCCTTGCTGAGCTTAAGTTTGCAGACCTTGTCCTGGATCAGGCCACAAGAAAGGCTAAAAGAGGTGATGAGATAGTAGATTTAACTTCAAAAGAATATGGGCTTCTTGAATATTTTCTCAGAAATCCAAACAAGGTTCTCACAAGGACAATGATAGCAGAGCATGTGTGGGATTACACCTTTGATAGTGATACCAACATTATTGATGTCTATGTAAATCACCTGAGAAACAAAATAGATAAAGAGCCTTTCAAAAAAGTGATACATACGGTAAGAGGTGTAGGATATATTTTAAAGGAAGAGAAAGAGAAATAGTATTTTACAAAAATACCGTAGAGCGCCCCCTTAGATGGAAATGGATATGATTATCAATTGATGTTTTCTGAGATATGAATGTAAATGCCCTTGCATCCTCTATAGACCTGACCCTTCTCAATCCAACCGCCACGTATACAGATATCAAAAATATCATTGAAGCTAGCCTGAAATATCCATTTGCCTCGTTATGCATACCTCCCTTTTATGTCCCATTTGCCGCAGATGAGTTAAAAGGTAAAAGACGTATTGCAACGGTAGTCGGTTTTCCATTTGGCTATCAAACAAAAAGAGTAAAAACCTATGAGGCAGCAGATGCTGTAAAATCAGGGGCAGATGAATTGGATATAGTAATAAACATTTCTGCCTTCAAATCCGGCCGATATGAACTTGTTAGAGACGAGATTTCGAATATTGTTCTTGCAAACCCCGGCATAATATTAAAGGTAATAGTAGAGACCTTCTATCTCACAGATGCGGAGAAGGTAAAGGCCTGCAAGATTATCATAGAAAGCGGCGCCCATTTTGTAAAGACATCCACTGGATTTGCACCATGCGGCGCAACAATAGATGACATAAAACTTCTTAAAAAAACCGCGGATGGAAAAATTCAGATAAAGGCCTCGGGTGGTATTAAGGAGTTGGACACAGCGATGGCAATGATAAATGCCGGCGCATCCAGAATCGGAACAAGCTCAGGCATTCAGATAATTGAAGAATTCAGGAAAAAACAAGGACCTATACCAAAGTAAGGACTATACGATGAAAGATAGAACAATAGACAGGGTAATCCTCATTATTCTGGATAGCGTAGGTATAGGCGAACTGCCGGATGCAAAAGAGTACAAAGATGAAGGCAGCAATACCCTGAGCAATACAATCAAAGCCTTCGGAAGCATTGCTCTGCCAAATCTTGAGGCAATGGGGCTGGGTCTTATTCAAGGAATTGAAGGGCTGCAAAAAGTAAAAAAACCTATCGCCTCTTATGGCAGAATGGCAGAGGCATCCAAAGGCAAAGATACAGCCGCAGGCCATTGGGAGATTGCAGGGCTTATTATTGATAAGCCTTTTCCAACATACCCTGACGGATTTCCGAAGCAAATACTGGATAGTTTTAAAAAAGAGACAGGCCTTGATTATCTTGGAAACAAAGCAGCCTCCGGCACAGAGATTATCAAGGAACTTGGCGAGGAGCATATAAAGACCGGCAAGCCGATTATATATACATCTGCTGACAGTGTGTTTCAGATAGCGGCGCATGAAGAAGTAATATCCGTTAACAGGCTGTATGCGATTTGTGAGATTGCAAGAAAGATTGCTGACCAATATATCATTGGAAGGGTTATAGCAAGGCCGTTTATAGGCAATAAAGGCTCATTCAAAAGAACGGAACGGAGAAAGGATTTTTCCATAGCCCCACCGGGCGAAACAGTTTTGGATAGATTAATGGCAAAAGATATTCCTGTGATTGGTATTGGTAAAATAGGAGATATCTACGGCCATCGCGGAGTTACCCAAGAGATCCATACAAAAAATAATATGGACGGCGTTGATAAAACCATAGATGTTATTAAACAGATAAAGAGAGGGCTGGTATTCACAAACCTTGTTGACTTTGATATGCTCTACGGCCATAGGAACGATGTAGCCGGCTATGCAGATGCGCTTATTGAAGTTGATAAAAGAATTCCTGAAATACTTGCATTATTAGATGATAAAGACATGCTCATCATAACTGCCGATCACGGATGCGACCCGACAACCCCTTCTACCGACCATTCAAGGGAATATGTGCCGCTTATCGTCTACGGCAAAAGACTAAAACCGGGCATCAATCTTGAGACAAGAAAAACATTTGCGGATATTGGGCAGACAATTGCAGAGGTTTTTAAGATTGGTAAGATGAAAAACGGAAGATCGTTTTTAAAAACAATAAGATAAATACTAATCATATCTTTTTAATCTGTATCATCGCCGCCTTCTCCGTACCTTTATTCGGATCATTTTCAGGTCTACTCTTCCATCTTTGATGCAGCCAGAACCACTGCTCAGGATATTTCCTTACGAAATCTTCTATAATCTTTGTAAACAATGCTGTATTCGCCAACTGGTCTGCTGCCCTGTTTCCTGTATTTTTAATTGCAATTTCTTCGCCTATAATAACCCTGTGTTTTCTTCCATCTCTCACAATAAAGGTCGGAATAACCACGGCGCCACTTGCCATGGCCAAAAGGGCAGTCCCTTTATTGGTGCAGGCAAGCCTGTCAAAAAAGTATACAAACACACCTTCACTCCAATTAACATTCTGGTCAAGCAGTATCGCTGCCATGCCCCCTTTTGAGAGTGTTCTTATAAGCCCTCTCATTGAGCGGTTCTTGGATATTATACGGTTTCCCGACCTCGCCCTTACCCATCTTACAAACGCATCCATGACCGGGTTGTCAAGGTCCCTTACCACGACATCAAACGGATAACCCATGAGCGCATAAAAAACTCCGACCATCTCCCAGTTTCCAAAATGTCCTGTGAGGATTATAACGCCTTTACCCTTTTCATATGCCTTTCTTAAATTTTCAAACCCTTCAGGTTCAACATACCCCTCAAGGTCTTCTATTTTAAGCCAGGGAAGCCTGAAAAACTCCATCAAATTCATTCCAAGGTTTTCAAAAACCTTCTTTGCAATCAAATTTATTTCATCAGGTGATTTTTCTTGTCCAAATGCAGTTTTTAGATTATTTAATACTATCTCCCTATGTTTTTTATCCAGATAAAAACCTAACCTTCCAAGTCCCCTGCCAAGCCAAAGTGACACTATGAGAGGTATATGACCAAGAAACCAGCATAAAATCTTTAAACATTGGATTATAAACCTATTCAACACTATAATCCCGCTACCTTTGCAAAAAATATTTCTGAATCTGTATCTCTCATTTCTACATCTATCTCAAGGGCATAGATGGCTAACGACTTTATCGAGAGTCTTTTTAACTTGACTCCATCCTTTTCCGTAACAACCACAATATTCGTTCCCTTTGCCTCATCAATAAGATAATGCAAATCATCAGAAGTATAGCAATAATGGTCTGGGTAGGAAATCTCTTTTACTATGACCGCTCCAAGACCTTCCAACGTATCTTTAAACGACCCTGGGTCAGCTATTCCGGACAATGCAATAATTCTTTTACCTTTTAGAAAACCCACATTTAATCTCTCACCTGTAATCAAATTTATCACGGCTTGTGGCTTATAGCAAAAAAAGATGGGGGGTAGGAGGTGGGCGGTGGAGGGTAGAAAAAGATTTTCCCACTTCCCACACCCTACGCCCCACTCCCCATTTTTAAGCATAACAAGGGATGCCCGCTTAAGGCCGCTCAGAGGCTCCCTTAAGATACCCATAGGGAAAAGATGGCCTTTGCCAAAACCTCTCCTCGAATCTATAAGTAAAATATTTCTATCTCTTGCCAACCTTATGTGTTGGAAACCATCATCAAGGATGACAACATCAGGGTTGAATTTTTCTATAGCATAAAGCCCAGCGCTATATCTATCTTTGCCAACTATTACAGGAATGTTTTTTAATTTTGCAGCCATGAGATACGGTTCATCTCCAGCATCTTCCGGGTCTAATAATATATTCTTGCCATCAGATACAACACCGATGCCTTTTACCTTTCCTTTGTATCCCCTGCTCAGTATAACTACCTTTCTACTCTTCTCCTGCAACTTCTTTGCCAGATATATGGCCATGGGCGTCTTGCCGCTTCCCCCAACAGTTATATTGCCAATAGAAATGACCCTACAAGTAAGCCTTTTCGTCTTAAATATACCGATGTGATAGAGAAAATATCTGAGTTTAATACAAATACCATATAAGATAGAGCTACTATAGAGTGGCAAATAAAGAAGATAATATAAAAAAGCCATATCTTCCCATCTCATCCAGATATGGATAATTTTTTTCATTATTTTATTCATTCTGATTTATTTATGGCCTATAATTTCCCTGACTTGTGCTTGAGCGCGTTGCTTTTTATAGACTGTTTTATCAAGATACAGGAATAACTTTGGAAGAATAGTGGTAGAGATACCAAGCCTTCTATCAAAAAACTCAAACACCCAGTTAATACTTTTTATGAACGGCGTAATTATGATAGCAATAAATCTAAAGAGACGGCGGGCAATGGAAAACAAAAGGAATCTTTTTATCCCTCTTAAGAATAAAGGAAAAAGTTTTGTCCTTTCAAGCCATGTATGTTTTGTTACCGTTTCGAGAACAGAGCATAATAAATAAAGCGGATCAAGAAACATGCCTTCATGACGATAGAGCTTTAAAAGCGTCAAGATTATTCTGAATGGTGTTCTTTGCCCAAACTTAATCCTGTATTTAATCGTATTAAGTTTTTCTCCCTCAACCCTTTCCATTCCTGATTTTACTTCGCCTGTTTTTATATCATAGACGAGGCTATACAGGGACGAATCTTTCTGAATACGAAACCTATTCGTTACCAGAGAGTCCACATTCCATCTCCGCCCAAACCATAACATATCCATGATATCTTCTTCTTTCTCGCCAGGGGAACCAAGGATAAAATTGCATATTAATAAGATATTGGTTTTATTCATCATATGCATAGCCTTCTCTATACTCTCAGGAGTTTGCCCCTTGCCATAAAATCTAAGGGTTTCTGCTTTAAGAGACTCTATGCCGAAACTGAGCGCAAAGAAACCGGCCTTTTCCATCTTTTTGAGGGTTTCTACACTGCTCCTGAGCACATGATCTACCCTTCCCGTCCCTCCATAAAGTTTATGCATTTTATTTTTTATGAGAAGTTCTGAAAGCTCTTCCAATGTTTTCATATCCGTAGTCATATCATCATCAACCCATCCCACAATAGGCGCCTCTATTTCCTTTATCTCATTATAGAGACTTACTGCCGACCTTCCCTGCCACTTCATAAACTTACCGTCAAAATCTTTGCCATACTCAAAGCAAAACTTACATCTATAATTACACCCTACAGCAGCTCTTATGAGATCGGCCTTTATCCCCACCATATGATACTTATATTTAGGATTACGCAGCTGCCTCCTGGGATAAATATTTTCAGAAAGATCGTGGATGACTCGTTCTGTATACATTACTTTATCACCTTTACGATACACAAGGTTTTTAACTGTTTCTGGGCTCCCGCTGTTCAGGAGCTCCATGATAGGAACTTCCGGATTACCACGGATAATAATATCGATTTTTGAATATTTTGCAAAAATCTCGTCATACTCTTTAAACCCTGTGCCGCCGGTAATAACAGGCACATCATTGGGGACCATTTCTAAAATTTCCGGTATGACATGGAGATGCCATTTGCCAAATATGGAACAATCCTCAAAATAGCCATAAAGACAGACAAGATCAGCCGTTTTGAGATGCTCTTGAATATTTACCTCATAACGCATATCTAAAAGAGTAGCCCTTCTGCCAGTTTCAATAATGCCAGCCTGCAAATATTCAGCAGCTATGGGCGGAAGGGCATAATATGGATTCATGTAGGTAAAGGGATAAACAATAACTACATTATTTATATTCCCCCTCTTTTTTTGTGTATACGAAATAGAATCCATAAGGTTTATTATATTCTCCTTTTATAGAAAATGGAGTGACATACAAACGCAAGAAATGGCTTTAGACAAGGCGGACGACGAGAAAAACCGCAGGCGTACTGGGGACAGATTTCAAATCTGTCCCCAAGTCGAGGATTTTCCGAGGAGTCCAACGCAGTATAAAGACATTTATTGCGTTTGTATTATATTATGAAATCTTCCATCGTTGCAAACTTCATTCTTTCCTTCCAACGTGCCTTAACAACCTCTTTCACTGTAGCATGCTCGGGCATTGAGAGGTCCGGGTCTATTTTTATTATGTTAAATGCCTCCTCTCTTGCTTTTTGCAGCAGGAAAGCATCTGTGAGTAAATTTACAACTCTGAAATCAGGCAGGCCAGCCTGCCGAGTGCCAAGAAAATCTCCAGGGCCGCGAATCTTTAAATCCTCTTCCGCTATTTTGAATCCATCATTTGTATTTTCCATAATCTTCAGTCTCTGATAGCTATCCAGAGAGCCTATCTTTCCAGCAAGCAGAAAACAGTAGGAATCATGCTCTCCCCTCCCTACCCTTCCCCTTAATTGATGAAGCTGCGAGAGGCCAAACCGTTCTGCATGCTCTATTACCATAACCGTTGCATTTGGCACATCAATTCCTACCTCTATAACAGTAGTGGACACCAGAATACGGGTCTCTTGTTCTTTAAATTCTTTCATAATTTTTTCTTTTTCCCCTGCCTTCATCCTTCCATGAAAAGTTC
>Ga0209521_10001198_pt1 | contig 21011 bp, 34 predicted proteins | sample Rifsed19ft4_FD_184016 | JGI IMG/M metagenome (GOLD analysis project Ga0209521, IMG submission 184016) | Soil microbial communities from Rifle, Colorado, USA - sediment 19ft 4 (version 2) | ecosystem: Environmental > Terrestrial > Deep subsurface > Rock core/Sediment | place: Rifle, Colorado...
TCATAATTTTTTTCATTTCGGTGATTATATATATCATCTCATTTGGTGGAATTATATTTTGTTGTTTATGTATTGAGACAAGAAAATAAAAATTGATATGTAGTAAGTTGGTGGCTTCTTTTTCATCAAGTTCATAACCCTCATTTATTTTTTTTATAAGTTCAATATATTTGTCTATTGATTTTTTTGTTATTTCAATTATCATCATTTTAATTGCCTCTTATAATTTCATCATAACAATCACAACAATAAAAGTATTTTCTATAAAATTTAAGATGGGTGTTGTCGCTACAACCATCGCAAATGCCTGCTATTATCATTCTTGTTAAGCTCATTATTTAGTGGCGCAAGAACTCCTAATAGTTGATAAGAGTCTAAAAGTTGGGGGTCAATCCAAATTTTTGAGCGCTATCACTTGTTTGCGGAATCAAACAGGAATTAATACTTTCGGGTGTTGGTATAATTCTGTTTAATTCTTTCGCTTTAACATTAAGTTTCGTAAAGATTTATGGTTGTGTATCTTTATTTTTTGGAATTGTAAGCAAGCATAATTAGCTATATCAATTAATTCGTCCTCCATTTCTTTGAAGAAATCAAATTTATCTAAATTGTTACCGTATTTTATTTCTCCTTCGCGCATTCTTTTGCGCATCTTCATAATAAACTCTTCTTCTAAATTTTTATTTCTTAATATCATTTTTAATTATTGGCTTTTTCTTTGTTTTCTTCATTATTTATACAATCACCACAATATTTTTTACCTAAATAATCATATATCATCATATTTTTACCGCATATATCACATTTACCCATATTTTTTAATCTATTTATTTTATTTTTAATTCCGCTTATAAGTCTTTCATATATTTCTTTTTTTATTTCTAATTCTTCAATATCATTTATTTTTGATTTACTTTCAATATAATCTTCTTTGTAAATAAATTCTCCTATAATTAGTAATTTATTGTCTTTACAAAAATATTCTGCGCTTTTTGTCATATTTAATCTTTTCAATTTTATTGATATTTCTACATTTTTACTTTCTAAAAAATCCTTTAGTTGTGTTAAAGTATGCTCTTCTATTGAGGTGGGTTTATATTTAAAATATTTTTCATATATAATTCTCATTGCTTCAGGATTGTTTTCAATTATTTTTATTAATTGTTCTTCTTTCATTTTCGGCTCCTTTACTGTTTTATATATTATTGTATTGCACATATTATGTGTCTACTTTCTAGATATATTAAACAAAGTAAGTTGTTGACTTCTATTGTTTCATCTTCATAAGGAATTATTACTCTTTTAGTATTTTTCATCATAATACTTGTATTATTTTCTTTTAATTTTAAACATAAATTGGCATCAAATTCTGTGGATATATCAATTATTTTATCGCTTGGGAGTTCATCAATAATAGGAAATGTCGTGCAACTTGTAATAAGTAATAAAGATATGATGATTATTATTTTAATTTTTGAGTTATTCATTTTCTTCTATTTCACCTAATTTCTCTTCAATTTCTGCCCCCATTTCAGTCACCATTGGAGCTAATGTTAATACAAAATCAATAAAGTTAGTTTTTGTGGATATTATCAAAGGAAAATCTGTTTGGAATTTTATGGTTATTTTCTCTGATAGTTTGATTATATAAGGTAAAATTTCTTTGATTAAATCGTAATTATATTTTGCTTTTTGTTTGCCTATGGTGTTTTTTATCAATATATTCTGAGATTTTTTAACTATTTCTTTTGATGAACCTCTTTCTTTAGTTAATGATAATAATGATAGTTGTGCTTCTGTGCATATAAATATTATTCTTTTATCAAATGTTGTAATACCTTCAGTCATATTTTTAAATTTGATAGAAGGCATATTTATTTCTATTTGAGGTGTTATAATTTTTGTTTTTTCTCTTGCTATTTCTACATTATCGTCAAAAGTTTCAGATAACAGTCTTAATTCGTGAGTAGATGTTTTTGAGCCTCTGCTTTTTATAGTTAGTATGCTTTTGTCTTGACTTATTTGCATACTTATGAATACATTTTGTCCTTTCATTTTACTAATTATTGAATGCAAATCATTACAGTTTAATTTTATGTTTTGTTTTTCGGTGACTTCGTATGTAGAAAATAAAGATGAATTTATTATTATATTGACAAATTTAAAACTATCAAAAGAATAAAATGACATTCCTTTTTTATCAAATTCTATTGTTCCTTCTACGGATTTCATTATTTCTGTTAAATTACATAATATATCAACATTAGGCGTTTCAATTTTCATATTAACCTTTTTTGTTCTTCATTTAGTTTATTTTTTGCTAAGTCATAATATTTTTCAACAATCTCATATCCATATCCGTTTCTGTTTAGTTCTTTTGCAACCTCTAAAGTAGTTCCGGAACCAAGAAATGGGTCCAGTATAAAATCTTTTTCTTTTGAGTATAATATCATTAATCTTCTCACTAATTCTTTTGGATATATTGCAATATGTTCATCTTCTTTTTTAATATAAGGAGCTATATCCCATACATTAAGTCTTAATTCTTGCTCAACATTTGCTCCTTTTGTGTTTTTGTTATAGTTTATAAATTTTCTAAATATTAATATAGGTTCTGTGCCTAAAAAATAGTGATTATTAGTTTTTGTATCTCCAATTATTTGTGCTGTATTATTTTTTTTATTCCAAATTATATTCCTGAAATATTTCCAACCTGTATCAATCATAGAAAGCGTAAGTTTTGCTTGAAATGGGTATAAAAACATTCCAAATTTATCTATATATTCTCCTATATTAATACAACAAAATCCACCATCTTTTGTTGTTCTATATACTTCTTTAAATACTTTTGATAACATTTCAACCTGTAAATCTCCGGAGAAGTTGCCTATATTTTCGTTTTCTGTTCCGTATTTTTTTAATCTTCCGTAGGGAGGAGAAGTTATAGTGCAATCTATTTCTTCATTTTTTATTTCATTCATATATATTGATGATTTATTAAATATTTTTATCATTTTGTTGAGGTATATTTGTATAATAAAAACACATAAAAAAATGCTATTATTATTATTATAATTACAACTAATTTTGCTTTATTATACTCTTTTTTTTCATTAAAATCATTTGAATTTAATGAAAAAAAAGATGAGGAATTAATCCTCATCTTCTATCATCTCTTTTGGCACCCAATATTTTTTGGCTTCGTGCCCTTTGAATGCTCTGCCTAGTTCCTTCTTTCTAAATAAGAAGGTCTTTCCAACCATTTGTTGGAATACATCATTCACTAATTCTTTGTCATCAATTCCTATATCAGAAAGTTCTTGCATATATCTATGCAAAATACTCCCTTCTGGAACTGAGGTATCTGTCGCCATATCCGATACTGGCAACCATTCGTGTATCCTGCCTGTTTTTCCTTTAATCTCCACATCTAAAGGCTCAATTACAAGATGATATCTTTCTTTATCTTCTTGGTCTTTAAGCCCAGATGGCTCTATTTTAATACTTTCCACTTTGCCTTTGAATTTCTCAAAAGTCTGTGGTTTTGTTATTTCTACCATTTTTGCCTCCCTCATTTCTTTATGAGTATTTTTTTGGCTTGTTCTAAAGAAGGAATTACTTCTTCTAATTCCTTTAAAGTCATTCTACCAATTGCTCTAAAGCTTTCTCCTTCTGCTGTTTTAACTTTTCTTACTATACCTACTTTCTTTTCTATATCTCCATATTGGTAGACGCCAACTATAATATGTCCTTCTGCTGTTTTATTTACTATTTTCTCCCAAAGTTTTTTATCTTTACTTTCGTCGTATGCCATTTTGTTTTCCCTCCATTGTTTTTATGAATTTCATTTGAATTTATCCAATGTTATGTGTTTTGCTTTATTAATATCAGTATCAGTTTGTTCTTCTAATATTAACATATTCAAATATCTTAAATCTTTTTTTATTAATATATTTAATCTTGTTGATAATTTAATGCCTAATTTTGCACACGATTTTTTATAAATTTTTATCAACGCATCATCTAACGTAAATGTTATAATTTTTGTTGTTGTTTTTTTCATTTTAAACCTCAACGATAAGCAATATATTAATATATATAAATATTTCTATTTATTAATATATATTTTATAATATATAGATTTTTGTTGTTACTATGAAGTAATAAAAATTTAATATATTATTTTGACTAATACATCAGCTTTCCAAGCGTTTTTTATGATTGATGAAATTTACTTATCATTTTTTTAATAGGGGTTTTGTATATTTTTGCATTAGGTTTTGATTTTTGGATTATATTTATAATTTTTTCAATATATTTATTATAATGAAATTCAGGGATTGCCCAACCTCCTGTGCACCATTTAAAACTATTTATTTGACTTCTCTTTATTTCTTTTTGTTTTGTAATAAATCCAATTTTCATTTTATTTTTTTCGTAATTAGTTTTTTATATTTTTTATTACTATTAAGTAGTAACTGCTCTCTTTGCTCTCTTTTTAAAATGCTTTCTGCCTGCTCTCTTGTTTTCCTGTTTGCTTTATAAAGCTTTATAAAGGAAGAAGCGCACTTTAAAAAGAGAGCAAAGAGAGCAGTTATTACTACTAAGTAGTAACAATAAGTTTTTTATATTTATAAAACGAACGAAAACTACAATTTATTTTTTTGATTAATTCTCTGTCTGATTTTGGATTTTCTGATTTTTCGTTTTCTAATATATGATTTTTTATTTTCTCATAGAGAGTTAATCTTGTTCCTTTATGGTATGGGTATACTTTTTTGAATAATTCTAAGTCATATATATCTGCTGTTTTTCTTTTGTTGATATAAGTATTTGATTTTAAAAAGTTACTTATATAATTTTTGGCTCTTGTTGCTGACATTATATTTAAGTCTTCCATTTCTGCTGATATTTTGTTTATCTCATTAAATATATTTTCTTTTATATCTATTTTTATTTTACTTATATTTATTGGTAATTTTATTTGAGGTGGATATGGTTGTTTGTCTATAAATTCTAAAATATCTTTTCTTTCATCTTCTGTCCTGTCAAAGTTTTTAAGCATAGTAATTCTTTCAAGTAAAGTGGTTTGAAATAAATTTCCTTTTTGCATTACAAACAATTTTTTAGGAATAGCCATCATAGCATTGCATCTTGCTTCTATTTTATAGTTTAGTTGTTCATAAAAATGGTCCGATAATATTCCCGTAAAAAAATTATCTAATTGAACCAAAGACTTTTTATTTAATCCTAAAAATCCTTGACTTAAGTCTTGATGAAATAATATTTTGTTAGTAAAAAAATCACTTCCTTTTTTTAATAATTCTAACGCATACATTTTTGTTGGTAGAAAGTTTATATGTTTTTTATTATATTCATATAACATATTCAGTAAAGATGATTTTCCGTATCCTGCATCATCAATAATTAAATTTGAATTTAATTGATACTCTTTTTTAGTTTGTTTTAAATTAATAGTGCAACAATTAATTATTATTGTAACTGAAAACCATTTATATCCTTTTAAATAACTCTCAACTTTATTTGCTAAATCCAAAGTAATTCTATTGTTATACAAAAAATCTTTAGTTTTTATTTCTTCATCGCTCATCATTTACCTCTTTTATTTTCTTTTTTTCTTTTATTTCTTTTACTTGAGAAAGAGGAATAGTGTAGACATTACCTGATATAGCTTCAAATTTTACATAAGAATTAGTAATTTCAATAATGTTAACAATCCAATTTACAATAGAACCATCTCTATCAAATGATATATTATCTTGGAACTCTTCTTTTCCAGTATTAACCTCATTTTTATCTGACAAATTTTATCACTTTCATATTTATTTTTTATTTATGCGCCTCAAAGACAGAAGCAAGAAAGCTTCTGTTCTGGGATTTAATCTTCAAATATCCATTTCTTTTTTTTGTAATGCCACATTAATATTCCTACATCTTTTTTTCCGTCTTTAATATAAACATAATTCTTATCTTTATCTTTTATAAATATTAAGTTTTTGTTTGACTTCATTGTTTTTATATATTACACGAAGGATTTTATATTTAAATATTTTTCTATTTTTGAATATATATTTAAAAATATATATATCAAATTATGCAAATTTTTTGTTACTTAGTAGTAGTTATTGTTGAGTATTCTATAGTATATATTTTTTAAAATATATATAGGATAATAATAGTATTTATAAATATATAAAGCCCCACTTATGGTTAGTATTAATAAATATGAGATGATAAAATGGAAGATATGAAAAGAGTGCTAAGTTTAGAAGATTTGAAAATATTAATAATCAAGTATTATTCTGATGAAAGAGTTCTGTATGAGTTAGTAAAGAATTTGAAGGGCAGAGAATTTTGTTTTTTAACTCCCAGAGAAATAAATGAAAATGGCGGTAATTATAGAGGAATAAAAGCTCATAATATAGGTTTTCTAAAAAGTAATTTTGATAGATTTGATTTTTTTAAATCTACATATAATTTATATAACTCTATGGCATATTTAGTTGAAATGCCGATGTTCTCATATAATATGGCAAAAAGAAAAGAGCAATATATGTGGTTTAACAAAAATTTTAAAGATTATTTTAAAGAGTATGATTTAGGTTTTGATTTTGATAATAAAGGAGATTTTGAAATGTGCTATTCTGAGTATATTGAGTTTAAAAATATATTAGATGAATATAAAGTTATATATCATACAAAATGTTCTGGTTCTGGTTTTCATATTAATATCCCAGGAGAGTATATAGTAGCTAAAACCTTAAGTGAAAAAGTAAAACAGTCTGCATTAATAGCGAATGCATTAAAGAAAGATTTGGGCATAACAACTTTAAATCCTGAGATTATCAACACCAGACTTATTTGGAAAACTCCATATTCTCTTGATGTGAAAACTGGAAGAATTGCCCTGCCTTTGGACGATAATCAAGCTAAGAATTTTGATTTTGATATGGTGAGTCCAGAAAGTGTTTTGAGCATAAAAAATTTAGGGTTTAGAGGACTTTTGCAAAGAGAAGGTAATAAAGATGGATTTACTAAATTTGTAGAAGATTATGTATATGGTTCATAATACAACTTCAGCTGATGTTAAAAGAGTATATGAAAGATATATAATTAAATCTGAGGCTCTTATATCAGAATTATTAGAAGTTGGAGGTTTAGAAGGCAATCCTGATGATTTGGTTAGAGTGTTATTAAAACATACATTAGGAGGGTATGATATAACATTTGCTCTAAGATATGATAAGGATATTTTTGAACTTACTGATTTATGTTTAAGAGGGGTAGTAACTAAAAAATTAAAACCAAAGATAGAAAGAGTTCCAATAGAATATGTGGAGTATAAAAGAAAAGGAAAGTTATTTAGAAGGTCAAAACCGAAGAAATTTACAAAAAAAGAAGTTAATTTTATAAAATTTAAGATAAAAATAACGAAGTCAAATAAAGATTTGTATGAGGAGTTTAACAGAGTATATTTTGGCAGAACTTATGGTTCTGTTGTAAGTAAGAAATATAAAATGAAAAGGAAGAAATGAAAAAGATAATAATAATATTTTTTATATTAACACTAATTATATCTACTTTTGTGTATGCAGATACTTATTATTTTCAATTTACTGCTACTAATCAAAGTGATACGCAATTACATCAAGCTGTTCCTAATAGTAATAGAGCAACAGAAACAGAACATCCTTTTGGTGCTGAAGCTGGCAATGTTATTAGACATACTGCAAATGTAAGTTGGATAGTAGCGACTTTACCTATTGATTTTTCAGTAACAGAAGGAATAATATCTTTTGCTCATCATCCAACAGTTTATGGTTATGGACATAATGTAACAGCTTTTCCAATTATAAGAGCAGGTGCTGTTATACCTGGTATGACATATAACAGTTATAATGGCTCTGATGCTTGGGGTGGTTCTGGTGCAAATGCAACTACAGATATTAATGTTTCTGATTCATTAATAACAAATATAAAATGTGCCACTACAATAGGTGAAGATTGCTATGATATTGGTTCAACAAGACATAATATAACAATTCAAAATAAATTTTGGAATGATTGTATTAATAATAAAAATAGATGTTTAATTTTATTTGCCAACTTTGGTGTCCATTGTGATAGAGGTGGATGTTCAGGAACTAATTATACAAATAAAGAAGGTAATGACTCAGAAACAACTACTATGAATTGGTATTCAGGCGATAATGCAGATACAACTTTGAGACCTATAATAAAAATTACTGGAACTTTTGGCGATTCAATATATCCAACTTGGAGTAATAATCAAACAAATTCATCGACTTATAGGAAAAATGAAACAGTGCAATTTAATATTACTTGGAATGATGATATAGATTTTCAAAGTATATATTTTAGTTGGAATGATACGGGTGTATGGATAAATAAAACTAATATAACAAATATTGGTGCAGTAACTTCTTATATTGCTTCTTTTAATGAAACAATAACATCATCAAAAAATTCAGAAGTAAGTTGGAAAAGTTATGGATTTGATGGAACTAATTGGAACGAAACATCTTTATTTACTTTTACAGTAGGAAATACTCCTCCTCCTCAAATAACATCTTGGGATTTTCCAATAACAACACCGTATACAGATAATTATAATATAACTTTTAATTGGAGTGATGTTTTTGATATAGATGAAGATAATGTTTCATATCAATTTTATTTAAATTTAACAACATCAAATTCTACTTTGATTTATAATAATTCATTAAGTAATTGGACATCAAATTTTACTGTTGAAGGAATTTATAAATATATAGTTGGAACTTATGATGGAACTGATTATGGCATTAATTCATCAGAGAGAATATTTGTTTTTGATTTGTCTATTCCGACACTAATAATTAGTAGTCCTTTAAATAATACATACCTTAATACAAATATAAATGTCAGTTTATCTTGTTCTGATAATATAGATGTTTTTGTATTAAATTATACTTTTTATAATTCAAGTGATGTAATTAAATCTATTCAAAATGGAAGTAGTGAGCAGACTTTAACAATAAATGATATAATATATATATCATCACTTGGGCAAGGTAAGTATAATTTAAATATATCTTGTTCTGATACTCATACTTTTAAAAATATATCAGATTATAAAATAACTAAAGATATAGCGCAAATTAAATTAAATTATTCCACGCCAGAAAAAGATAATATAGGTGTTAAATTAAAATCAACAACTGCAACATTAAGTGATTTTGGGACATATAAAACAGAAGATAGATATATATTTTGGTTCAATTTCTCTCAATTAGAAAGTTATACTATTTATAAATATGTGTTTAAATTAAGTGCTGTAAATACATTAACATATTTGGATAGTTCAAATTTTAATGCTCATTTTATTACTAAATATAATTGGATAACTTTTGATTTTGATGGAGATAAAAATTATAGTGTGGAAAGTGTATTAGGAGAATATGAAATAACCATATATACAAACAAAACTTATTTATTGTTTAAATCAATTGGTGGTTTAAATATAATAACTAAAACTTTAAATCTAACAATTGATACTTTAAGTCCATCTATTGCTTTTGCTGGAGGAACTTCATTAAATAACAGCATATTAAGACAAAATTTTGTGTTTATAAATGTAAGTTTAATTGAAACTAATTTTAATAATATAACATATTATTTGCTCAATTCAAGTGATGTTCAGAGTAGTGAGATTTATGTTTTAGATACATTATTTCATAATTTTACTGGAATAACTACAAATAGGTTATATTATTATAATGTAAGTGTTTATGATTTGGCTGGCAATTATAACTCAACAGAAACAAGAATTATAACTTTACTGCCTGACGAATTTGTGTGTTTAATGACTTCGCCCATAATTAAAATAAATGAGCCTTTTATAGATGAAGAAAGAAGTAAAATAAGGGCATTTTGTTATGTGCAGAATTATACAGGTGAAGATTTAAATTGTGTAACATATACATATAAGAATGGTATTTTATATCAATATCCTGATTTATTTGTTAAAGAATATGGCAAAATTGATAGTTTTGTTATGAAAGAAAGTGTAGTTCAGGTGTTTTTTGATAAAGAAAAATTAGTAGCTGGTATTGATTTTGATTTTGTTGTGAACTGCGGGGGTAATTATACAAAAACTATGAATGCAACTCCAAAATATTCTGATTTGCAGAAAATACCTGAGTATTCAATATATTTAAAAGAAAATATGAGTTATGTTGTTGGAGCTTTAGTTATATTTGTATTTGTTATGATTGGAATAATGATTTTGTATTTAATAATAAAATGAAAAAAATAATATGGATATTAATTATATTGTTGAGCGTTTATATTGTAAATGGTCTTAATTGTGATTATGATGCACAACCCTATATAAATGAAAATCCATTAACATTAGATAAATTTTATTTTTTATGCACAACAAATTTAAATGTTAATTATAGTTGTTTTAGTTATATAAAAGATGGGAGTATTATAATTCAAATGAACCCTGAGATTAAGTATGAAACAAGAATTGGGGTTTATGATGATTATTTTTATGTAAGAAATAATTTAGTTAATGTTTATTTTACTGACAGAGAGCTTTTAGCAGGGAAAAACTACAGCGCTTTTGTTGAGTGTTACAGCAAGAACAGCGGAAGTGAAACATTTGAAACTACAATAAAACCACAACTAAAAAATCCTGATTTTATAGCTACAAGAGCTGTATGGTTTAAAAGTAAGATGAGTTATTTTATTTTGTTAAGTATAATGATTTTGTTTTTGTTAGTGATAATTACATCTGCTTGGAAATTGTTGAGATTTTATTAAAATCGGAGGTTAGAATGAAAAAAATAATTTGGTTAATAACTATTTTATTAATGTTAAATGTAGTTTTTGGTTTATCTTTAAACAGATGGTCTGAACATTGTGATGGACCTAGAAGGAATTGCGCTGATTTAACTACTGGAGTGATAGTAGATAGTAATAACATAACATATTATAATTATAGTGTAGCTTATGGAACACAAAAAGAAGTAGTTGTATATGATTTTAATAAAGATAAAGATAAGTCTGAGGTTGTTGTTAGCCCTGGTGGGACTTTATATATTTTATTTACTAATGGAACTTCAATATTATTTACAAGTAGTGGCATTCAACAAAATGTATTTACTTTAGCTGGGACAGAAAGTGATGATGGTTTTGAAACTTCTTTTGATGGTGATAATTTAACTGATATTATAGGAATATTTAAAAGAAGCACTTCATATTATTTTGAGGTATATGAATATAATTTAAGTGATATAAATAGAATTGTAAGTGTAAATTTAAGTGCAGACCCTAATATAGGTAGTTCGGCTGTGTCACTTATAACTTCAGAAATATTATATAATGAAGATTGGAATGCCACTTTTTTTGGAGCTAAAAATAAGACATTTATGTTTAAACCTAATGCAGTTAATTACACAGATAGTTTATGTAGCTCAACATATAATCATAACTTAGAAAATAGTGTTGCTTATGGAGATGAGGTTGTTTTATGGGGAGATTATTATGTAACAAGTTTAGAATTAAGTAAAACAGGGTGTTCCAATCAATTTGATTTGACAACAGGATTTGCTAATAATAAGTATGTTACTATACAAACAGAAAGCTCTAGTTTAGAAAGAATATATGTTGTTGGGATTAATAATACTGGACCTGATTCAGGTTGGTATTGTTCTTGGGTTATGATTGATATATTAGATAAAGATACAGGAGAGGTTGTTCATCATACAGGTTCTAATATAGCTACAGCTACTTGTGGAACAGATTATAGTAATACTGTATGTGCTGGCTCATCAAGTTGTGCGTCTTCTGATTTAAATGCAAGAGCTGAAGATTATGATGGAGATTTATATAGAGATTTAATTATTTATGCAAAAGGTAATACACAGCAAGATAATGATGATAGTTTATTAATATTTAATCCAAGTTCAAGAACCTGGAATTTGTTAGATAGATTTAATGATGGCGTTAATTTTTTTGATTTTAATTTTACTTTGGGAGTAATGTCGTCAAATACTTCTTATTTTGATATTATAACAAAAAGTAGGATACTTAATTTAAATTTAAGTGCAATATATAATTTTACTAAAACTGGAAGTAGTTTAGTCATACCTGTTGATTTAGATTATGATGCTGATATGGAATTGATTATACCTCAAACTGGAGCAATATATTATTTAGATGGTGGAACAACAAATAATTTGCCTTCTATAGTAAATATTTTTAGAGATACTTGCAACCCTGTGTGTTTAGATAATAACATTACTTTTACGATGCCTGCAGGAGGATACAATGATACAGAAGGAAATATAGCAAGAATTAATTTAAATTGCACAGGGAGTTTAAAAGGTTGGACTTCTTACTTTTCTGATGCTGATGAAATGAAAATAGGTTGTAATGCAACTAAATTAGGTTCTTACAATTATAGATTTTATATAACAGATATTAGCAGTCCGAATGATTTGACTAATTATATAGATATTCCTGTCGATGTATCAAGTAATGTAGACTGTTATCTATCTGGTGATGATAGTGATTGTATTACAAAAATAACTCCTCTTGCTCCAGGAGGAATTTCTGAGCCTTCTGGTGTATATAAAAACCAGACAATTAGAAGCACAGGGAATTATGTAAGTGAATATTATGATTTTGATTTTAGATGTGATAATACTTGGCAAAAAGGAATATGGATTATGTTATATCCTGTATGCCCAATTTGGTATATGATTATAGATTATTTAGATAATTTGAAGATATGGATATTTTCATTTTTCGTTTTATTTTTAGTGATAATATTATTATGGGGATTTTTTCATAAAAAATAATGAAACAAGAGTGGAGGCATAAAGTTATATGGTAATATCAGCAATATTGGCGGGATTGGCGGCAGTTGGCAGTTTTTTATTTGGTGGATTGAAAGCAGCTGGTTCTGTAGCCAGAGAAATGGCTTCGGTTTTTTATAATTATGTTTATACTCCAACAAAAGAGATTACATTTAAATTTTTTGATTATTCACCAACAAGTGTAAAGATAATAGTTTTTATTTTATTATTGGTTTTAATAGGAAACATAACAGTTCCATTTATGCTGAGTTTTGCATTTATATGTGATTTAAATCAGACATATAAAGCAAATAATCCTGGAAGTGCAGTTAGTTATAGTATGGCTAAGGCTTATAATGAATTTAACTCATCTATATTTCCTGATGTTGAGTTGAATATAACAACTTTTGGAATACTATATAATCAAAGTTTAGCTGAATTTGATACTGGATTAAATATAAGATGCTCAAATAATAGCCCAAGAGTTAGATTTTATACCCAAGATATATTTTCATTTAAAATGTGGGTATTATTAATATTAATAGGAGTTGTATTATCAATTAAATCTTACTGGAGGAAAAAATAATGAAAATAATAAAAAACAGAAAAACAAAATTATCGTTGGTTACATTACTTATTACATTTTTGATGTTAACTATAACTTTAGTTTTTGCTGTATATGAGCCAACATATAGAGAAAAAGAAATATCTATGATAAGTTTTGATTTAGGGTATAGTGTTATAAAAGTGTTGTCATTATTTGGGGTTATTTTGTTGGTTGGTTATGGAATTAATAAGTATTTTGCGCCTGATAGGACAAAGGGATAATAAAAAAAGAAAAAATGAACGAAAACTTTTTTAAAATTATAGATGGAACAAAAAGAATTATTAAATATGCTGAGGTGAGTGTAAGATGGTGTTTAAAAAAATTAAGGGAATACGACATACTTTAAATTTTTGTGTTTTGAAAAATTTATGGTTACGCTCTTTTGTAGTTGGTATATTGTTTATATTAGTGTTACAAATAACACAGGGAGCAACACAGGCAGATATAAATGAATTGATAAAACAAGATGGAGAGCAAACAAGGAAAAAGATAGATGAAAAATTTGACAATTTTTATAAGGATACAGAAACTTTTATAAGTAGTGAGATAAGTAAGTTGGATAATATGTTTAAAAGCGCAGTAAGAGAAAGTTTATTTACTATTGCATTAGCATTATTTGGAATTATTGGCTCAATAGAATTTATAATATCTTATTATAGAATTAGGAAAGAGAAAGATTTGTTGATAATTATTAAAAATGATTTGAATGAATTAAAGAGGATGAGCGCAACCATAAATTTTTCAAAAACAAAAAATTTAAAGTCAGTTAAATAAGAGGAAAGATGGAAAACAAAACAAGATTTATTACGGTCCTTATTTTAGTTTTTTTATTGATAGTAGGATTATACTCTTTCATTAAAAGCGGACAGAAAGGAATTTCTACATTTATAAGCACTCTTATATCAATACTTATATGGGCTTTAATAATAGGTTTAGTTATATTTGTATTTTATTTTCTTTTTATTTATGAAAAGCTGATAAATGTCACTTTTGAGATATATAAAAACATAGAAGAAGAAGGCAGAATATCAAAAGCAGATAATTTAAATTATTTATGGTTAGGCGGCGACACTGAACATAAGGCAAAAAGAATTGGAAAGATAATCGGTTATTCAAAAAGGAAGAACTTTAAAACAATAGGCTCAAATAAAAAGATGAAAATATTCCAGAATGAGAGTTGTTTTATAATAAAAGTTGGTGTATTTAAAAAAATAATAGTTAGGTGCCCCTCTAAATTGCACGATACTTTACAAGGAGATGTATTTTTAAAATGCGCAAGTTTAGTTAAACACGCTTTATATTTTTATCCTGATAATGTTCATTTAGATTTTGATACTATAGACCATACTATTTATTATGAAGGAGAAAGATTTGTTCAGTTAGACTTTATATCAAAAATCTCAAATATAGTTAACAAAGGAATAGGATTATCAAGAAAAGATTTAGAAGCTGTTGAAAGTAAAACAGGATTGGATATAGTAAAAGAAACAAAAGAAAAAGTTAAGGCATAACCATAAATTTTTTATTAAGGAGGATTTGCGTAACCATAAATTTTCTAAAAACAGAAAATTTAAATTACCAAAAATTTAAAGTCAGATGACAATAACAGAAATAGTATTAAATTATGGGCAGGTTATAAAACAAAGTGCGTATTATTCCTTAATATCTGCTTTGAAATTTGTTTTAACAGTAGTAGCGATAATGTTTTTTATATTCTTAGTAATATATTTTGTATCCTATTTGGTTATAAGAAATAAACAACATCAAAGAATGGGAGGAGATTTACAAGATATTTTAAGAGAAGGAAGAATAAATGTAAAATTAAATGGTTTAAGGAATTTATTTACTTCAGTTGAGAATAATAAATTAGTTAATGTGGGTAAAATAATAAGTTTTGTTAGGGTAAAGGATAATTTAAAGGCTACAAATTTTTCAGCAATATTTGCAGTTAAATCTGGAGTATATGACATAAAATTTTATAAAGTAAAAGAAAAAGATTATGACAGCTTAAGCGGAGATGTTATACTAAGAAATTGGAATTATAAAGTTAAAGGAGATGGTAGATTTTTGGAACTAAATGAAGATATTAATATAGAAGAAATGAGCGATAAATATGAAGCAATAGGTGTAGATACTTTAAAGAAATTAAGTCCATTAGTTCATAGTTCTATTTTAGCAAACGCATATCATAGAATAAAATTAAGAGAAAAGAAATTAATTAAAATGCCTGATGAAGGAGGAGAAAGTGCAAAACATTGAAATTATAAAATCAAAAGAAGCAGAAGATAATATTATGATTTTTGAAATAGAAAGGTTAGAAAGACATTACCTTATCTTTGCGGTTGTAGGTAGTTTATTATTTTTGCTGTCATTAATAATATGAAAATGGAATTAATAGAAAATAACGACCCTTTAAATTTATTTAAAGGTATAAAAGAATATAATACTTGCGAAGATTGTGGCAAGAAAATACCAATATATTTAAAGAAGTGTTATAATTGTTTTTGGGGTATATAATCGCAACCATAAATTTTTTAATTAAAAGTTTAAAAAAATTTAAATTCAGATGATAAAACCAGACCCAAGAGAAGCTATATGGTATGACATTCAACAAATGTTAAGTATTGACCCTGATGCAATTCCTCATTACTGGACATTACTAAAAACTAAATTTCAAATGATGAGAGATGATGTTGAATTGCCTTTTTGTCTGAATTGTAATAATTTTGCATCTGTGTATTCATATAACAAAAAATTATATTGTTATTCAGATTACCAACCAGTGACAAATGAAATTAAAATATATAAGATTATTAAACTAAACGAAAAGTTGAAAGACCATATCATATTAAAAAGAACAACTGTATTCAGAGAAATAAATAAAGTAGAGGAAGATATGACTAATTTTTTGGAAGAGCCTAATGGATATAAAATGAGTTTATTTGAATTAGAAAGCCATTTATTCAGGCAAGAAGAAGATGCTTATTTTGAAACAAGAAATTTTGGTGATATAAATAAAGGCAGAATAAGAAAAGAATTACTTAAAATACATTCTGTTATATCATCAAGATTAGCATTACTAAGAGATGAAATAACTTTTATATCAAGTATGAGAGTCCCTCCAATAAGTTTTAGGTGATAAAAATGATGAATATAAAAAAAATAATAAAAGAAAATTTAAATAGTAGTGATACATCAACACAACTAAATAAAATAGCATTTAGAGCGCATACAGCAGGATTTTGCAAAAGACAAATAGCTTTATCTAAATTAGGAATAAAAAATTTTTCAACGGATGTTTTGGGCAGAATGAAGGTAGGAACCTTAATACACAATTGGCTAAAAGATATCGGATTAAACATTTCTATAGATATATCTTTAAAAATTAATAATGATTATGAGCTTTATTTTGTTGGGACTTGTGATTATTTAGATAAAAATAATATAGTTTATGAATTTAAGTCTGTAAGTTATTTAAGTAATAATAATTTAAAACAATATCATTTAGACCAACTTTTAATTTATATGAAAGCATTAAAATCACGAATAGGGTGTTTAATTTATATTAATAAACAAAACTTAGAATGCAAACAACATTTTTTTGAAATGGATAATGATAGAATTAAAAAAATAGAAAATAAAGTAGTTGAAGTTTATGAACTTCTGCAGAAAATGAATGGTAATAAAAAACTTATAAATAAATTCTTTCCGAAATGTAATTGTTTTATGTGTGAGGGAGAAAGTGCAAATCTTTAACAATATAATAACATTTAGAGGAGATAATTATTTTAAATATGGTTTAGACTATTTAGCAAAGAATGTTAAAGAAATTGGAGAAAAGAGAGTTAAAAATAAAAGTGAGTTGATAAGAAGCTTAATGTTATATGCTATAATAAAAGGAGCAGTGCCTGATGTTCATAGAAATAGATTTGTAAGGATTATTAAAAATGGAAGTTGAAAATAATATATTGTCTGATATAATAATATGTGTTGAAAAAGATAGATTAGATAAAAAAATACTTTCTGCTATTTATGTAATATCACAAATAAGTGATGCATCTCAAAAAGAATTAAATTTAAATGATATTTACAAAGAATTAACTGAATATGCTTTGGATAATGACTTTAGGTTAAAGCTTGATATATATTACAAAACATTAGAAGGAGAAGATGGAAGATTATTATTAGACCCTAATGTAGTTCACGACCAACTATATATTTTAGATTTAGAGCTTTATAGTAAGATATTAAAAATAGAGTTAGAAATAAATCAGGTGATGGGTAAAATCAAAAAATTCATAATACAGGATAAATCTTACAATTGGTAGAAAGGAATATTCTTTTCTTTTTGGGTTCAGGCACTCTTTTGGAGAAGAATACTCCCTACAAAAAATGACAGAACAAAAAAAAGAAAACATATATAATTTGAAACAATTAAATTTTTTACCATTAGAATTTAATTATACAGAACAACAAGATTTTAGTTGGTTCGCAGAATGTAATGAAAGTTTTAGAAAAAATGTTGCTTCAAAAAAAAGAGTTTTTTATAACAATATATTATTTGATGAACTTAAATATGTTTTAAATGGACCAATACCTAGGAATTTTGTTATAAATATAAGGGGAAAAATCGGCAGAAAAACAGGTATATTCAAAACTTCTTTAGGATTATTTATCACAAAATCACTTGACCCAACATTTAATATAAAAGAAAGACTTGCGTTTTCTTCTGACCAATTAAATGCAAAAATAGAAAGATATGCAAATAGAAAACAAATATTTATGATGGACGAAGCACTAAGAGATTTAAAATTTGGAAATGAACTCATCACAAGTAATATAATAGAGAATTGTAGAGAAAAACAATTATGTTTTGTTTTGTGTGGAGTTCAAGAAAGAACATTAACTTTTTCTGATTATTTTTTGGATAGAATTGGCGAAAGTAGTGACAGTTATTTACCTAAGAAGACAGTATATTTCTCAGTATCAAAAGAAATTGAATTTAAAAAAGAGTATAGAGGATATATATCAATAAATTTACCTCCATTATTGAAAGACAAAAATGATGATTGGAATAATATGTGGAAAGAATATATGTTTCTAAAAGATGAGCACGAAAAGAAAGTCATAAAACAACAAGTTACTGGATTTGATTTTGAAGAAAGAGCTAATAGAATACTAAAAAACAAAAAAATAATAGAAGCTGTTTTTGATGGTGTTAAAATAAATAGACAATTATTAAAAAACATAATATATAAAATATATCCTGATATAACTAATGATAATAGAAAGATGATATATACTCATATTATAAATACAGAAATAACTTAAGTGCAATAAATGTATTACAAAAAAAAAACATTTATATATATATAAATCTTACCGTTCGTTAATAGATAATAATACACTTTTAAAGTGTTGGAGGAATAAAATGTTGAAATCTATAAAGAACATTTCAAAAATAGTGAGTGCCTCTGTTGTATCAGCAGTTATCGCTGGAGGGAGCGCAATAGCAGCGTATACTGCAAACTATACATCTACCGACCTAGATGATATTGCAATTGATAATCTTGGGCAATTTGGCGCAGATTTCAAGCAATATATGACCCTTTTGGTTTTGGGTTTTGTTGCAATAATCATTGTTGGCTATTTCGTAAAGATTAAAAAAAGAGTAAGATAAGAAGCGTAGACATAAATTTTTTCTTAAAATTTTAAAAGAAAAAATTTAAAGTCAGCTTTTCTCTCTTTTTTTTGGAGACTACGAATGAAAAAAATAATAGCCTATATAATTAGAACTGGACACAAAATGATAAATAAATTTATTGTTTTGATACCAGCTATTTCTTTAGTTCCCTCTGTATCAGCCGCTTACATTGCGAATTATACTTCTACTGATTTGTCTAATATAGCAATAGATAATGCAGGAGCCGCTGGTGTAGAATTTAAAAGTTATATTGCAATATTAGTGATTGTATTTATTGCTCTTGTTATTGCAGGTTGGTTAAGAAAAATATCAAGAAATGTGGGAGGAGATGACTATGGAGGTGGAGGTTATTAAAATGAAAATTACTAATTTACTGTTGATTTTATTGTTGTTGTTGTCCACTGTAGGTGCAGTTATATTAACTGTTCCTGAAACAATAGACCAAACAAGCGGAAATAACATAACTTGGACTTTCATTGGTGTAGGAGGCGTTAAAAATTGCACTTTATCTGGACCTTTTCTACAATCTATTATCACTAATAATACAATAGGATGTTCAATAAATGGAACTTGTAATAGTGCTACTTGGTGGAAAGCTGTAATCCCTGGAGCAAATGCAAATATAGGTTGTTCAAAAACTATATCATTATCTTGTTTTAATTGCACAAATGGAGACGAAGCTACTTGTATTCAAGGAGAAAATTCATCTACAACTGCTTGTGTATATGATTTTAAAGCAGGTGATATAGATGATGTAGCTTCTGATGTTATTGGAGAAGGACTATTTAGCTTTAAAACTTATATGACTTTAATAGCACTTGGAATAATTTTAGTTATAATTTCAGGAGTGTTTTTGACAATTAAGAAGAGGAGATAAAGTGAAGGGTTGGAGGAATTATAATAGAACAGGTAACTCTCCACAAAGGGAATCCTGGAGACACGGAGAAAGTGCAAAAGGAGTAAGGACAGGACATTTATCAGGATTAAAAGGCTCAGTTTTATATGATGATTTAGTTAAGATATCAAAAACTAAGAAATTCGGATATCAAGATTGGGATAGTGATGGTAAAATAAATAAACTTGATTGTGACCCATTAAATCCTTATAAGCAAGACTATAAGGATTGGATTAAAAGCGGAGTTAAGAAAATAAGTGAAGGCGCAAAGAAAGCGATTGAATGGGAGAAGAAGCATATAGGAGGACAATTAAAGTGGGTAGGTAGAAGAACCAAAGAATTTGGAAGAGGAGTTGCAATAACACAAAGAAGATTATATCCATACGAAAAGAAAGCCTTAAGAAGGGTTGGAGCCGAAGCAAGAGAAGTATTAAGAGGAGCATCACCATTTGAGAGACCAATAGAGCGTAGGGTTCCAACAAGATTAATAAGAAGATTAAGACAATTAAGAGTAGAGAATATTAGATTAAGAAAAATAATCAGAAGGAGGAGATAAATTATGGCAAGAAGAAAAGGTATTAAATCAATTACAAGAAAGATGGCTAGTTCAAGAGCTAAGTTGTTGAAATATAAGAGAGATTATTATAAGAAAAGCAAAGCAGAATATAAAAAAATGGCTAAATACAAAACTGCTTGGGTTAAAAGAAGCAGAGTATTCAGGAGAGGTTTAGGACTAAGATTTACAAGGTTTCCAACAGGTAAAAGGAGACCTAAATATACTTATAGATGGGGCAGAGAATTTTAATGCCTAAATGAAAACTTAGAAGATTAAAACCAACTATCCGCCATTATAGAGTATTTAGAAGATATTAAATTTTTAGATTATTGAGTATTAAATAAACATAATGCAGTTTT
>Ga0209521_10001207_pt1 | contig 20943 bp, 16 predicted proteins | sample Rifsed19ft4_FD_184016 | JGI IMG/M metagenome (GOLD analysis project Ga0209521, IMG submission 184016) | Soil microbial communities from Rifle, Colorado, USA - sediment 19ft 4 (version 2) | ecosystem: Environmental > Terrestrial > Deep subsurface > Rock core/Sediment | place: Rifle, Colorado...
CGCCCGGGTTCGTGATGATCTGCGCGCGAGCCGTCGCCACGCCGAAGCGATCCTTCGCCACCGGCGCGCCGGGCCGCGTCCGGGGTCCGGCTAGCCCGCGCCCGTCCTGCAGGCGTTAGTCAGCTGGTTGAGCCGAGCCTGTCGAGCGCGAGGTCCACGGCCGGCAGCTCCTCGCCCGCGATGAGACGGGCCTGGCGGAGCGAGGCCGCCGCCGCGGGCCGGTCGCCGCGCTGCTCGTATCGCTGCCCAAGGGTCAGCAACAGATCGACCAGCCGCCCGCGCATCAGGGCGCGCCGATCCTCGACCAAGGCCGAGTCACCGTAGAAGGGACAGTCATCGAGGTAGTCGCCGCGGTAGAGGGAGCGCGCCCGCTCGAGGTGGACCAGCGCGGCATCGGGGTCGGCGGCCGCACCAGCATCGGCTAAGCGGCCTTCGAAAGCGGTGACGTCATCCCACTCGATGACGGCCGGATCGAGCCGGTACCGGTCGTTGTGGAAGGTGATCGCCGCACCGCGGTCGCGCCCGACGCGCCCTGGTTCGAGTGTGCCCCGCAGCCCGCCCAGGGTGCGATGGAACGCGAGGTCCGCACGGTCGAGGTCGACGTCGGGCCAGATCAGCTCGATGATCTCGTCCTTCGCGGCGCCGCGCTCGCCGCGGTCGAGCAGGAAGGCGAAGACCGCCTCGGCCTGTCGGGAGCCGGCCTTGGCGCCACCCCACTGGCGCAGTTGCTGGCCTCCGCGCTCGGCGCGCAGCGGTCCAAGGGCGAAGACGTGGAGCCCGGCGGTCGATGGCGACGAAGCGTCCTTCAGTGCCTGCTGAAGGGCCGTCGCCTGGGAGTCGAACGAGGCCCGCTCCCGGTGCAGCGTGTCGAGTGCCTCGGCCTGCTCATCGTGCCGCCCCGCCAGGCCGAGCGACGCCGCGAGGTAGCCCGCCGCCAGGCCGAGCATCTCGAGCTCACGATGGGTGAACGGCAGGTGCGAGCGCTTGGCGCCGAACAGCGCACGCCCCACCTCGGCGTCACCGACCCGCAGCGGAACGCGGTGGGCGAGCGGCGACTCGCGGTCGATGGTGCCGTGGGCCGCTACCACTTCGCCGGTTGCGTCGGTCACCTCGGCGCCGCTGAGGCGGAAGGTCCGGGTCAGGCGGGCCAGCGCGGGCTCGATCGAGCGATCCGGCCGCTGGGCGGTGAGGATGTCCTCGCCGAGCGCTCGGAGGAGACGGCTCGAGGCCGCCCTGCCGCCCGCGCCCCCGAGCAGCGCGCGACCCCGGGCGGTGATCGGATCGAAGAGCGCGATGGTCACCACCAGTGCAAGGGCGGTCACGATCGGGAGGTCGACCGCCAGCAGCTCGTGCGTCAGCCGCTCGAGGCCGATGAGCGCGCCCACGTAGGCGGTGACTCCCAGGCCGATACCCAGCGAATAGCGGAATGCGCGCCCTGCAACGTCGGACGCCAGGAAGAGGCCGTGCGCGAAGACCGCGTACGCGGCCAGGATCATCGCTCCGCTCACCAGGCTGACACCGATCCACGGGTCGCTGTCGGCCGGGCCGGGGAGGAAGCGCATCACGCCACCGGCCGCGCCGACGCCCACGGTGGCCAGCGCCGCGAGCAGCTGCCGCCGGCGCGACCGATCTGAGCCGGCTCTCCGCAGGCCGGCGGCGATCCAGGCGATCGCGGCCGCGAAGATCGCGATGCGAACGCCGATCCACGCCCATCCGAAGAGCTCGCCGGGAATGCCCGGCAGCTCGAAGTGCGGCGGCGTGACCGCGAACTGCTGGTCGGGCCACATGACGGCGCCGACCGCCATGGCCGCCGACGCAAGGTAGGTTGCCAGCAGGGCTCCGCGCGCCAGCGTCGATCGGCGGCCCTCGATCGCCAGCGCCAGGGAGATGTGAAGCGTCCCGGCGGGCAGCAGGAAGGCGGCCACGTCCTCGATCGCATTCGCCGGCCGGATGATCGATGGGTCGGTGGTGAGGCGCTGGACGACGATCGCCACCGACCAGCTCACGAGGTACAGGCAGAGGAGGCCGAAGACTCCGGCCGCCGGCTGTCGACGCGCCCGGGTGACCACCACCAGGCCCAGCCAGGTCGCGAGGATCGCTGTGACACCGTGCGCCACGATCTCGAGCAGCGCGGCCGTATTCACTGTCCTTCTCCCGTGGACAACCTGGCAGCCGCGCCACCATACGCGGCTGGATCGGTGGGGACAAGCCCCGCGACAGTCAAGCTGTCGGGTAAGCGGCCGATAAGCGTTGCATGCATGGGTCCTCGGCTACCATCGGCGAGATGCCAGCGGTGGTCCCTTCGCCGAACCAGCTCCCCATCTTCGAGGAGTTCGCTGCGCCGCCCCCGCATCGCAGCCGGCCCCGCCTGCGCATCCAGCCGCCTCTCCTCGCCGACCTGACCGCGCGCCAGCGCAAGGCCGTGACGCACGGCGACGGCCCGCTCCTGGTGGTGGCCGGCGCCGGCACCGGCAAGACGACCGTCATCACCCGGCGCATCGCCTGGCTGATCGCCGAGCGGCGCGCCAAACCCTCGGAGATTCTGGCCCTCACCTTTACCGACCGGGCGGCCGCTGAGATGACCGAGCGGGTCGACCAGCTGGTGCCGTACGGTTTCACCGATACGGTGATCAGCACCTTCCACGCCTGGGGCGATCGCCTCCTCCGGGAGCATGCGCTGGAGGCGGGGCTCTCGGACCGATCGACCGTCCTGTCACGGCCCGAGCAGGTGATCTTCCTTCGCGAACACCTCTTTGATCTGCCGCTGGACCGCTACCGACCGCTGGGAGATCCGACCCGCTTCCTGCATGCGCTGGTGACGCTCATCAGCCGCGCCCGTGACGAGGATGCCTCCCCGGCCGATTACCGAGCATCGGCCGATGCGCTCGCCGCGCGCGCCGCCGAGGCCCCCGAGGATGCCGCGCTGGCCGAGGCGGCGGGGCAGCAGGATGAGCTCGCGGCCCTGTACGACGCGTACGAGCAACTCATGCGGCGCAGCGACCGGCTCGACTTCGGCGACCAGGTCGGGATGACGCTGCGCCTGCTGCGCGAGCACCCCGCGGTGCTTGAAGTTGAGCGAGGACGGTATCGGTACATCCTGGTCGATGAGTTCCAGGACACCAACCACGCGCAGTTCGAGCTGGTCCGACTGCTCGCCGGTTCTCCCACGGCCAACGTCACGGTGGTCGGTGACGACGACCAGAGCATCTACCGCTTCCGAGGCGCTGCGCTCTCGAACATCCTCGGGTTCCGGGCGGCCTATCCGACCGCTGCCAGCGTGGTCCTGACCGACAACTTCCGCAGCCGCCAGCCGATCCTCGACGCCGCCTACCGCCTCATCCGCCACAACGACCCTGAGCGGCTCGAGTTCCGGGAGGGGCTCGACAAGCGCCTCGTGGCGCGAAGCCGATTTGCGCCACGCCTGTCCGACCGGCCGATCGAGCTGCTCGCCTACGACACCGGCTCGGATGAGGCGGACGCCGTGGCCGAGCGGATCGCGGAGTCGGTGCGCTCCGGGCGGAGAGCGGGCGACCATGCGGTGCTGGTTCGGACCAACCGCGACGCGGACGGCATCGTGCGCGCCCTGAACATGGCGCAGCTGCCGTGGCGCTTCGCCGGGACGGCGGGGCTCTATCGAACCGCTGAAGTCCGGCCGCTGATCAGCTTCCTGCGCGCGGTGAACGACCCGGACGACTCGATCAGCTGCTACGACCTGGCGACCTCCGAGCTCTTCGGGCTCGCCGCAAAGGACGTTACTGCGGCGCTCAATGCAGCCGCGCGGCGGCGAACCAGCCTGGAAGCCGCCCTCCGCCAGGCGGCCGATGGTGCCCACGGAGACCTCTTCGGGCTGCGCTCGATGGAGGTCGTGCAGCGACTCCTGGCGACGCTCGACCAGCATCGGTCGATGAGCGCCGAACGCACCACCGGCGAGCTGCTCTACCACTTCCTCAGCGCATCCGGCTGGCTCGGGCGGCTCGCCGCCGAGGCGCGTCAGAGCGGTGAGGAGCGGCTGGCCAACGTGGCCCGCTTCTTCGAGATCGTGCGCCGGCAGTCGGCACTCCTGCGTGACGATCGGCTGCCCTTCCTCGTGGCGCAGCTCGACACGCTGCTGGAGGTTGGCGACGATCCGTCGACTGCCGAAACGGGCCCCGATGCGGGGGATGCGGTCCATGTCCTGACCTACCACCGGGCCAAGGGCCTCGAATTCCCGGTCGTCCACATGGTCGGCCTGGTGGATGACCGATTCCCGACGCGCTCACGCGGTGACCAGCTGCCGCTGCCGGCCGACCTGGTTCGCGATCCGATGCCGGAAGGTGACCACCACCTGTCGGAGGAGCGACGCCTCTTCTACGTGGGGATGACCCGGGCACGAGAGGAGCTCTTCCTCAGCTGGGCCCGCGATTACGGCGGCAGGACGGCTCGGCGACTCAGCCAGTTCGTGCTCGAAGCGCTCGACCTGGCTCCCGCCACGCCGGCCGAGGCGGTACGCCCGAGCATGGCCGAGCGGATCGCGCGGCACGGCCGACGCCCCCAGCCTGCCGCGGCCCCCGGGCGCCCGTCTTTGGGCGACCAGCCGCTGACGTTGAGCTACGGGCAGGTGAATGACTACCTGGAATGCCCGACGAAGTACTACTACGGCCACGTGGTGCGAATCCCGACGCCCGCCTCGCACCAGCTCGTCTACGGACGGGCGCTGCACGCCGCGGTGCAGGCATTCCATCGGCGCCAGATGGCCGGTCGGCCGATGTCGGTCGAGGAGCTTCACGCGGAATTCGACGCCGCCTGGGAGTCGGCCGGCTTCCTGACCCGCGAGCACGAGGAGGCGCGTCGCGCTGGCGGCCGCGAGGCGCTCGCCCGGTTCTGGTCGGAGCAGCAGGCCGACCCCGCCCGCCCGACCGGGGTCGAGCAGGAGTTCGCGGTCACGCTCGGGCGCGATCGGGTGCGGGGCCGCTACGACCGCGTGGATGTCGAGCTCGACGGCCGCGTGGTCGTGACCGACTACAAGTCGAGCGACGTGCGCGATCCCGCCACCGCGCATCGCCGCTCCCGCGAGTCTCTCCAGCTGGGGATCTACGCCCTCGCCTACGAGGCCCAGCACGGACGTGCGCCGGACGAGCTGGCGCTGCACTTCCTCGAATCGGGCCTGGTCGGACGCAGCCCGGCCTCGCCCAAGCGCCTGGCCAGGGCGACCGAGGCGGTCACCGCCGCGGCGGAGGGCATCCGTGCCGGGCGCTTCGACCCTGACCCGTCGCCCACCCGGTGCGGGTACTGCCCGTTCCGCGAGATCTGCCCGGATGCGATCCGATGATTACCGAGCCGGCGACCCGCCGCCACCGCCGTTGACGTCACGAGCGCGGCTGGCGGTCGCGGCCCTCGTGCTGCTGGCGGCGCTGGGACTGCTCCTGACACTGGCCTTCGCGGTGAACGCATGTCCCGCCGACGCACCCGGCCAACCCTGTCCAGGCGCCGCGCTGAACCGCGTCGTGCTGGTTGGGCTCGCGGCCACCACCGCCAGCCTGGCGATCACCCCGTTTGCCTTCCTCGGAGAGCTCGCCGTGCGTCGGATCGTGTATCGAGGCGCGTGGGCTCGAGCAGCGCGCCGTGGGGCGCTGACCGGGGCTGTCGTGGCGGCGATGGGCGGGCTGCGCCTCGGTGATGCGCTGTCGGTCCCCGCGGCGCTCTTCGTGGTCAGCCTGGCAGCGGCGCTGGAGTGGCTCTCTGCGCGGCGGCTGGACGCCCGGTGAGCTCGGACATCTTCGCCGGCCAGCCGACCGACCCGGAGCTGCTCGCCGAGCTGTACGACCTGGAGCACGACGCGGTCGTCGATGACGCTCCGTTCGTTCGGGAGATGGCGCACCGCGCCCCCGGCGCGGTGCTCGACCTCGGCTGCGGCTCCGGGCGCCTCTTTGCGCCCCTGGCCGAAGGCGGAGCCACTCGCATCGTCGGCGTGGACGGATCGGCCGCACTGCTCCGACGCGCGGAGCTTCGGATCGCCGCCGATGCGCGCCTCGCCGGCATGGTCGCAGCCGGCGCGATCGACCTCGTCCACGGCGATGTGCGGGCGCTTGGTGGCCTGGCGCTCGGCGGCCCGTTCTCGCTGGTCCTGGCCGTCGGCGTGGTACCGCACATGGACGGACCGGAGGACGCGCTGCGTGTGCTGAGTGGCGTGCGCCGCCTGCTTGCCGCCAGTGGACGGCTGGTGCTCGACGACATCGGCCCCGGGGAGATGCCGGTGCGTGATCTGCCGTTGTCGGTCGACTGGCGGCGATCGATTGGCGGACGTGAGGTGGTCCGCCGCAGTTCATTGATCAGCCGCGTGGCGCCCGAAGGACTGCGCGTAGCCTTCTCGACGATGGTGGACGCCACGCAGGCCGATGGTACGATTGCGCGGCTCCCGGCGAGCTATCGGCTCTGGTATCCATTCCCTGACGCACTGGCGGCGCAGGTCAGTCGGGCGGGAATGACGGTCGAGATGAGCTACGGCTCGCACGACCTGGAACCGCTCGGCCCCGAGAGCGAGCGGCGTATCTTTCTCGTAACGCACGGCAGCGCAAGCGCTGTCGATCGCGAGAGGTGAGGGTTGGCGGACCAGATCCGGCTCCTGGTGATCGAAGACGTCCCGCAGGTGGCGCAGCACATGCGCTCCCTGCTGTCGGCGCAGTCGCAGATCAAGATGCTCGACGTTGTCACCTCCGGCGAGCGCGCCCTGGCAGCCGTCGGCGAGGTGCGTCCGGACGTGCTGATCGTCGATGCCCTCCTCCAGGGACGGGTGTCCGGTACGCAGGTGGCCGAGCAGGTTCGCCGCAGCGAACCGACCGTGGCGGTGATCGTTCTCACGGTGCCGCAGAACCAGGTCTCCGAGGATCCCGCCATGGGCGTCGATGCCGTCCTGAAGATGCCGTTCTCCGGCTTCGACCTGACCACGCTGGTGCGCAGGGTCCACGATCAGCGCAGCGTTGATGCCTCCCGGACCGGGTCGATGATGGTCAGCCTCTTCTCGCCCAAGGGCGGCGTGGGGCGGACGACGCTCGCCTTCAACCTGGCCGTCGCCATCAGCGCCAAGCACCGCGTCTGCCTCATCGACGGGTCGCTGCAGTTCAGCGACCTCCGCGGCCTGCTGCGAGCGCCGGCAACAGCCCCCTCGATCGTCAACCTGCCCACCGACCGGATCCGGGACGCGGATGTCGCTGATGTCGTATGGAAGGACCCGTCCGGGGTCGACGTGCTGCTGGCCCCTCCGCGTCTCGAGATGGCCGAGATGGTGACCGTTCGTGACATCGAGAAGGCACTCTCGATCATCCGCCAGATCTATGAAGTTATCGTCGTTGACACCCGTGCGGCCCTGAGTGACGACGTCCTCGCCTTTCTCGATGCATCGGACCTGATCCTCCAGGTCCTCGCCGCGGACACCATGGCGATCCGCGGACTGGCCATGGTCGACGAAGCGTTCGCGGCGATCGGATATCCCGCATCCAAGCTGACCACCGTCCTCAATCGGTCTGACTCAACCGGCGGACTCAGTCGAGCCGATCTCCAGGAGGCGCTCCACCGGCAGATCGACTACGAGCTGGTGTCGGACGGCCGCCTGGTCGTGGCAGCCAACAACGAGGGGGTCCCGTTCGTGCTGGCCAGTCCCGATGCGCCGATCTCGGTCGAGATGCGTGCCATGGCGGACTCGCTGACCGCGCGCCTGCGCGAGCCGGCGCCGGCCCTGGTGCGGCGCTGAGCCGAACGGTGGGTTCCGGCACCGATCATCGTCCGATCGGGCTCTTCGACTCGGGCGTGGGCGGGCTGACGGTGCTGTCAGCGGTCAGGGATCGTCTGCCGGCCGAGTCCACCATCTACCTCGGTGACAATGCACGCACGCCGTATGGTCCGCGTCCGGGGGACGAAGTGCGAACCTTCACCCTCGAATGCACCCGTTGGCTGCTCGCGCACGACATCAAGCTGCTCGTGCTTGCCTGCAACACCGCGACGTCGCAGGCGCTCAGCGAGGTGCGGGCGGTGTCGCCGGTCCCGGTCCTCGGGGTGGTGCGACCAGGCGCGCTCGCCGCCGCCGCGTCGACCCGCTCCGGGCACGTGGGCGTGGTCGCGACGGCCGGGACGGTTGGATCGGGGGCCTACCCCGCTGCCCTCGGCGAGGTGGCGGCGAGCCTGCACGTGACGCAGCAGGCCTGTCCGCGACTCGTGCCGCTGGTCGAGGCCGGCGCGCTCGGGGGGGCGGAGGTGAGTGACGCGGTGCACTCCTACCTCGGCCAGTTGATCGACGCGGACCCTGCCATCGACACGCTGTTGCTCGGTTGCACCCACTACCCGCTGTTGCGGCCGCTGATCGAGGAAGTGGTCGGCCCCCGGGTGGCGGTGGTTGATTCGGCCTTCAGCACGGCACTCGCGGCGGAGGACCTGCTCGACGCGCTCGGCGCGCGGGCCCCCGAGGGGGGAGCAGCCACGAACCTGGTCTACACCACCGGCGACCTGGCCTCGTTCGTGACGGTCGCCGAACGAATATTCCCCGGAGCTTTGCCGGGTGTCGAGCAGGCGATCGTCGCCGCCGACTAGACTCAACGCATGCCACGCAGCGCCGGCCGCCTCGGAATGGGGATCGTGGTGGGCGGCCTGCTGGCGATGGGCGCAACTGTTGTGCAGCGCGAGCTGCTGCGGCGTGCCGGCTCTCGACTGATCGATTGGGAGGCTGTCCGGCTGATCGCTCGCCGCCGTCTGGGGCCGGCCGGCGTGTCTCTGTCGGCCGCCGAGCGCGCGTCGGCAGAGGCCTTCTATCGCGAGACCCTGCTGCGGATCGAGCCAGAGGTGGCGGCGGCCATCGGAGCCGATCTGCCGCGGGCCCTCGAGACACCGGCCGTGGTCGACCGCCTCGAGTGGATCGATCTCAACCTGGCCACCTTCGAGCAGCTCTTCGCGCGGGTCGAGCAGATCGTCACCGCGGGCAGCGCAGACGCCGATACTCCCGGGCGCGCCCTGGCGCGGATCGTGAACCGGTCGCTCGGCAATCAGCAGCTCGGCTGGCTGATGGCATTCATGGCGCGCAAGGTGCTGGGGCAGTACGACGTCAGTCTGCTCGCGGCCGGTCCGGCCACCCGCGGCCGCCTGAACTTCGTCGAGCAGAACATCGTTGCGACCGCCGCCGGCCTGCGGATCCCGCTCGACGACTTCCGCACCTTCATCGCGCTGCACGAGGCGACGCACGCCTTCGAGTTCGAGGCCTACCCGTGGCTGCGTGATCACTTCGCGGCGTCGGTCGCGGAGGCGATCGAACAGCTGGCCGTCGACTCGGGAGGGCTGGCCGGGCGTCTGCGCGCTGCCATGGCGGGCAAGGGCGGCCACTGGCTGGAGCGCATGATGACTCCCGCCCAGCTCGCGGCCTTCCACCGCACGCAGGCGTTGATGTCACTGCTCGAGGGCTATTCGAACCACGTCATGAACCATGCCGGCGAGCGAATCCTGCCCGGGTTCGCGCGGCTCCACGAGCGGTTCGAGAGACGCAACGAGGCGCGCACCGCGGTCGAGCGGGCGGTGATGCGACTCACCGGGCTCGACCTCAAGATGGAGCAGTACGCGGCCGGTGAGCGGTTCGTCGTGTCGGTCCTGGCGGCGCGCGACCGCGCCTTCCTGAACCGCGTCTGGGAGGCCCCGCAGCAGCTCCCCGACCTGGCCGAGATCAAGCACCCGGAGCGCTGGATCGCCCGGATCGAGGGTTCCGGCGCGAACGGAGCCGTCGGGTGAGCATCGACGAGACCGTCATCCTGGCCACGCCCATCTTCGGCGCCCCGGTGTCGGCCGAGCACGTGGCCCGCATGGAGGCGGTGGCGGGCGTCCGGGTGGTGCAGATGTCCGCCGACGGCCTGGTGCACGACCACGCGGAGGAGGCGCTCGCCGCCGCGCGCGTGCTGCTGCGCGGAGGAGTGCCGGCATCGGTGCTCGATCATGTCATCGGGCGCGCCCCGCGCCTCGAGTGGATTCACTCCTTCTCCGCCGGTGTCGATCGGGTCGCCACACCGGTGGTCCGAACGCGCGGCCTCACCGTGACGAACGCGCGCGGCGTCTTCAGCCGGCCGATCGCCGAGTACGTGGTGATGATGAGCCTGGCCATCTCGCGCAGCCTGCCGCAGCTGCTCGAGCTGCAGCAGGAGCGGACCTGGCAGCCGTTGCGGGGCACCGAGCTCGGGAGCAGGACCATCGGCATCGTCGGCTTCGGCAGCATCGGCTCCGAGATTGCCCGCCTTCTGGCGCCCTTCGGGACGCGCATCCTCGCGACGCGGCGTCGCCCCGAGCGCGGGGCCGACGATCTGCCCAACGTAGAGCTGCTGGGACTCGACCGGCTCGACGAGCTGCTGCGCCAGAGCGACATCACCGTCATTGCCGCCCCGCTCACCGACGAGACGGCCGGGATGATCGGCGCGACGCAACTCCAGGAGATGCCCGAACATGCCTGGCTGATCAACGTCGCTCGAGGCCGCCTGGTCGATGAGCTGGCGCTGCGGCGGGCGCTCGAAGCGGGGTGGATCGGTGGCGCCGTGCTGGATGTCTTCAGCGAGGAGCCGCTGCCGGCGGACTCGCCGCTGTACGACACCCCGAACCTGATTCTCACGCCTCACACATCGTGGTCGAGCGACCGAGTGATCGATCGATCGATCGACCTGTTCGTGGCCAACCTGCGCCGCTTCGCCGCCGGCGGGCAACTCGAGAACGTCGTCGACCTGGAGGCCGGGTACTAGCCCGATGCAGGTCACCATCGTGGGGCTGCCCGGTAGTGGCAAGACCACGGTCTTCAACGCCCTGACCGGCAGCCACGCCGAGACGGGTGGCTTCTCCGGCAGCCACGCCGCACCCAACATGGGGGTTGTGAAGGTGCCCGATGAGCGCCTCGACCAGCTCTCGGCGCTCTTCCACCCGCGCAAGACGACGCCGGCCGACGTCACCTACGTCGACGTGGCGATCCCCGCCGGAGCGGCACGCGAGGGGACGATCGCGCCGGACGTGCTGGCGCTGGTGCGCAACGCGGACGCGCTGCTGCACGTGGCGCGCGGCTTCGAGGGCGGCGACCGACCGCCCGACGCGTGGCGCGACGTGGAGGAGATGGATCTCGAATTCACGGTCGCCGACCTGGGCGTGATCGAGAAGCGTCTGGAGAAGCTGCGCACTTCGGGGCGTCACGGTTCGCCCGGGGAGCGAGAGCAGAACGCCCTCGAGGAGGAGCTGCTGGCCCGGATCGAGCCGGACCTGTCCCGGGGCATCCCGCTGCGAGCCCTCTCCCTCACCGATGACGACGAGCGGCGGCTGCGCGGCTATCGGTTCCTGACCCAGAAGCCGGTGCTGGTGCTGCTCAACCTCGACGAGGGACAGCTCCCCAAGGCCGCGGCGCTGGAGACGGAGGGTCGAGCCCGGTACGCGCAGCCACATACCGACGTGGCTGCCCTGGCGGCGAAGATCGAGGCGGAGATCGCCCAGCTCCCCGAGGACGATGCGGCGCTCTTCATGGAGGACCTCGGAATTGCCGAGCCGAGCCGAGGGCGGGTCATCCGCCTCACCTATGAGCTGCTCGGCCTGTTCAGCTTCTTCACCGCCGGCGAGGACGAATGCCGCGCGTGGACGCTGAGCCGGGGCGCGAGCGCGGTTGACGCTGCCGGAGCCATCCACTCCGACCTCGCCCGCGGCTTCATCCGCGCGGAGGTGGTCACCTTCGAGGACCTGATGGCCAGCGGCAGCACGGCCGAGGCGCGCAAGCGCGGGAAACTGCGATCTGAGGGGAAGGCCTACGCCGTCCGCGACGGCGACGTCATCGAGGTGCTCTTCAACGTGGCCCGTTAACGGCCGCGGAGCTCCTGGGAGCGGTCCATCTCGGCGATGATCGTGCGGAATTCATCGCTCTGCTCGACGAGGAACGTGTCCGCCTCCTCGACCCCGACGCTCATGCTGGCACGCAACTTGTCATCTCCGACGTACGTGAATCCGTGGCTGCGCTCCAGCTCGCGGGCGATCGCTTCGACCAGGGTGTCCTCCTCGAACGAGTCGAGCACGGAGGCACGAGCGGCGCGCACGATGTCGGCGAACGCCTCGGGGGAGTGTTCCTGCTCACTCAGCACGATGGCATCGGTCAGGAGATCGCTGGCACCCTCGTGCAGCTCGTAGAAGAAGAGTCGCATGATGGACCGATGATAGAGCCGAGCGAACTGCTCGTTCTCGGGGGCCTCACGATCGACCGTTTCCCAGACGGGAGCCAGGCAGCGGGGGGCTCGGTGCTCCACGCCGCGCGTGCCCTGGCGGCCGCGGGTCTTCATGGCGCCGCGATCACGGTCGCCGGCCCGGAGCCCGAGGCGGTCGCCGCGGTTGCCGAACTGCGCGCTCTTGGGCCGGCATGGGTGCGCGAGGCCCCGCAATGTATCCGGTTCGCGATCGACGAGCGTGGACACGATCGGCGCCTGCTGTTCGAGGGCCGCGGGGACCGCCTCCGCGTTACCGAATCGGAGATCAGTGCCTTTGAAGCTCGGGCCGTGCTGATCGCTCCCGTTGCCGGAGAGCTGGGACCAGGGGCGATACCGGCGACCCGCGGCGTTTCGTACCGTGCTGCCGCGTTGCAGGGCTGGCTCCGAACGTTACGAGTGGGGCGCCCCGTGAGGTACCTCAGCCCCGAGCGCATTGGGGCGAAGCTGGTGCACGAACTCGCCCAGTTCGACCTGCTCACAGCCAGCCTGGACGATCTGGGAGGGATGGCCGATCCCGGCGCGGCGCTTGATCTGCTGCGCAGCGCGTTCGGCCGGCGTCCACTGCTCGCTCTCACGGACGGGGCTGCCGGAGCACGAATGGATCTGCCCGACGGCAGCCGTCACCAGATCGTCCCCCCGCACGTGGTCTCGGGGGTCAGCATGGTCGGCGCCGGCGACGCGTTCGCCGCCATCCTGGCGGCCGAGCTGGGGTCGGGACGGGATCCACTGGAAGCGGCGAGATCTGCTGCGGCATCGACCGCGAGCCTGCTTGCCTCGAGGCACCTCTAAGCGACGGCGGACCTCGGTGGTCGGTTGTGCTCGCGACGATCCGCGGCAGCGACCCAGCGGCGCAGCCGTCGCAATCGAGCATCGACCCGCAGACGGACGCGGCCGACGGCGAGCATGCCGCCACCACGGCCGAGGGCGAAGGCCAGGTCGAGCACCCGCCCGGCGGTCACGGCGGCATCGAGCGCCCCACGCAGGTCGGCACGGTGCCGCTCGCGGATCCGCGCAACCTCCAACCAGGCCGCCGCGGCATCGGCCGATGCGCGTCGCGTAGCAGCAGCCCAGAGCGCTTCGGCGCGATCCACCTCACCGGCCGCGAGGAGAAGTCGGGTCGCCATGCGACGCAGCGTGTGCGCTTCCCCCTGGTCCACGCCGGGATGCATGGCCGATTCCACGACCTCCAGCGCCTCGGCGCTCGCCCCATGCCGAAGAAGCTCCACGGCCATCCCATGCCGGTCGAGCAGTCCCGCGTCCCGCCATCCGCCGGCCCGCAGGCGCAGCACCTCCGCCTCCAGGAGCGCGAGCGACACGATGTCCTGCAGGTTGTGGTCGAGGACGTCGGCGAGCATCTGCGGAGAGCCGCCTCGCAGGTATCCGAAGTACCGCGCGGGCACTTCGCTGCCCGGACAGTCGGAGTCGCGGAGCACGCCAAGGATGCCGGCCTCCACGTCCGCCAGCCGGGCCCCGCCGAGCGGCCGGCGGAAGAGGCGCCGCGCCACCGGCAGCAGGTCGTCATGGCGTTTCGGGAGCGCCGCCAGCTCACGAAAGAGGCCGTGCACGGTGAGGCGCGTGATGAGGAGCGGCAGGTCAAATCCGCGTCCGTTGTAGGTCACGACGCGCTCGGCGCTGGTCAGTTCCGCGGCCACCAGGCGCAGCAGTGCCGGCTCGTGCGGGTAGTCGGGCAGGAGGTATTGGCGCACGACGATGCGCTCGCCCTGCACGCGACCGAGGCCCGCCAGGAAGACCACCGTGCCGGCGCCGGTGGAGAGGCCAGTCGTCTCGGTATCGAAGTAGCAGGCCTCAGGCAGAGGGGCGAGCGCCGCTGCGACCGCCGGAGGAAGCGAGACAGCCCGCTCGACGACCACGGCCGCGCCACCGGGGCAGGTGGAGAGGCGGGCACCGAACCAGCGCGCAAGCGCCTGCGCCCGGTCGGCAACGGGAGGTGGCTGCGGGCGTGCAGCGCTGGCGCGCTCTGCGCGGACGACGGCCAACCGCTCGACCAGTGAGCGGGTGCTCATCCGCCGGCCAGCCCTGCCAGCAGTTCGCCTGCCACCCGTTTGCCCTGCGACCCCACCTCGGCGACCGGGCCGACGCACGATGGACACCCATCCCAGCACCGGCAGTCTGCGACGAGTTCGGCACAGGCGGCGACCAACTCATCGGTCAGGCCGAAGAGCCGCTCACTGAGTCCCACCCCGCCAGGCACCGCGTCGTACAGGAACACGGTCGGGCGGCCGGTGAAGGGCGCCTGGACCTGGGCAAGCACCCCGATGTCGCGCGGGTCGCACATGAGCAGGAGCGAGGCCGTGGTGCGAGCGACCCTGGCCAGGCCGATGAGCGCGCCGTCGAGCGTGTCACGGTCGTACCGATTCACGAGCTCAGCCGGCGGCACGAGCCAGCAGGCGGTCGTGTGCATCTCCTGTTCGGGGACGTTGATCGAGCCCCAGCCGACGTTTTCGTGGGTGTGGTACTTGATCTTCTTGAACATGGTCACCTTCCAGGCGACCATCACCTCGCCGCGCTGGCGCTTGCCGGCCGGCGGCTCATCGGTCTCTTCAAAGACCTCCAGCACTTTGAGCGTGATGCCGAGGTCGGCATCGGTGTAGTAGTCGACGTCGGTACGCGTCACAAACGCCTTCCGCTCGTCCCAGTCGAGGCGGTCCACGTGGTGCTGCACGCCCTCGTGGATGTAGATCGCCTTCTCATGGACGAGCAGCGGGGCCGCGAACAGGTCCACCTCGCCGAGCACCCGGTGGCGATCCCCGGTGGTATCGACGATCACCACGTTCTCCGGCGCGCCCGTTCGAAGGCTGAAGGTGCTGGCCGGGAAGTTCTCGTGGCTCCAGTAGTACCGATCGTCCTCTGCGTGGCGCAGATAGCCGTCCTCCTCGAGGACGTCGAGCAGCGTCGGCGTCTCGGGGATGCCGAAACGCTCGGCGGCTGGCACCGGCAGCTCGAAGCTCGATGCCCGGAGGTGGTTGAGCAGGACGTGCAGGTTGTCGGGGTTCACCAGCCCGTGCTCCGGCGACTGGTCGAAGAGGTACGCCGGATGCGAAGCCAGGAACTGGTCGATCGGCGCCGACGAGCAGACGAGCGCCGACAGGCTGGTGCTGGTGCGCCGGCCCGCCCGCCCCATCTGCTGCCAGGTCGAGGCGATGGTTCCGGGGTAGCCGACACTGATGGAGGCATCGAGGCCGCCGATGTCGATGCCCAGCTCGAGGGCATTGGTGGCCACCACACCGCGCACACGGCCGTCGCGCAGGCCGCGCTCGATCTCGCGCCGCTCGTTGGGGAGGTAGCCGCCGCGGTACCCACGGATGGTGTGCGGGTGACCGGGCGGCGGCGCAAAGGTCTCGCGGAGGTAGCTGGTCAGCACCTCCACGGCGGTACGCGATCGGGCGAAGGCGATCGTCTGCACGCCGCCGCCGATGAGCCGCTCGGCCAGGTGCTGGGCGGTGAGGAGTGACGAGCTGCGGATCCCCAGGTGCTCGTTCGCCACCGGCGGGTTGATGATGAGGATGTGCTTTCGGCCACGCGGCGCCCCGTTGTCGTCGATGAGCTCGACCGGCGCCTCGATCAGCCGCTCGGCCAGCTCGGCGGGGTTGGCGATGGTGGCACTGGCACAGATGAAGACCGGATCGGCGCCGTAGTGGCGGCAGATGCGGCGGAGGCGGCGCAGGACGTTGGCGACATGGCTGCCGAACAGGCCGCGGTAGGTGTGCAGCTCGTCGATGACCACGAACTGCAGGTTCTCGAACAGCTTGAACCACTTCGTGTGGTGGGGGAGGATCGCCGCATGCAGCATGTCCGGGTTGGTGATCACCACCTGTCCGGCCGCCCGAACCACGCTGCGCACATTCGGCGGCGTGTCGCCGTCATAGGTGTGGGTCTTGAGCTCGAGCTCAGCGGCGTCGGCCAGGGAGCGGAGCTCGACCAGCTGGTCGGCGGCCAGGGCCTTGGTTGGGAAGAGGTAGAGCGCTCGCGCCGTGGGGTCGCGGGCCACGGCGTCGAGTACCGGCAGGTTGTAGCAGAGCGTCTTCCCCGAGGCGGTGGGGGTCACGACGCAGGTGTTCCTGCCGGCGCGCACCGCCTCGACGGCGCGCGCCTGGTGCGTGTAGAGCGCCTCCACACCGCGACCGTGGAGCGCGGCGACCAGGCGGGGATCCAGTCCCTCGGGCCATGGCGCATGCCGCGGCGGCTGCGGCTCGAGGATGCGGTGCGCGGCGACCAGCGGCTCCAGCGACGGGTCGGCAAGAAAGGCGGCGATCGCCTCCTCGGCTGATGTCGGACGGTCGAGCAGCATCGGCTCCTCCAGGAGTGACGGGCTTCGGACCGAACGCATGTTCGGTTTCGCGAGGCACGATATCACGCTGCGTAGGAGGACACCCGCGTGATGCGACAGCTCGCCTGTCGCGTACGAATGCGAGCAGGAGCGAAGTGGGGCGGCCCGGGCGACCCTAGGGGGCGAGAATCACCCGCAGCTGCCTCTCCATCAGGTCGCGTGAGAGCGGCCCGAAGTAGCGCCCGCGGATGACCCCGTCGCGGTCCACGAAGTAGTGGGTCGGCAGCCCCCACCCGCTGTAGCGATCGAGAACGGCTCCGCGTGGGTCAAGACCGACGATGTAGTCGAGCCCGTTCTCCGTGGCGAAGGCCCGAACCACGTCGGTCGATTCCTCGAAATTGATCGCGAGCACCGCGAGGCCATCATCCGCGTGGGCGCTGAAGGCAGCCTTGAGGTCGGGGAGCTCCTCGCGGCACGGGATGCACCAGCTTGCCCAGAACACGATCCACAGCGGACGGCCAGCGAAGTCGGCCACCTTGACGACGCGGCCGTCAAGATCGGTCAGCGGATCTCCGCCAGACGACGGGGAGAGCTCAGGCGCCAGATCGCCGATCTGAAGTCCGGCGCGTTGGGCTCCGATCTTGTAGAAGTCTTCGCCGGTGGTCAGGGGTAGCCACGGCTGTCCCCCGAGGGGGCGCGTAACGATCCAGCCGCCGGCGACCAGCAAGACTGCCAGCAGGACTGCCAGCAGGCTGCCCTGGATCAACCCGCGCAGCGGGACCGGGAGCGTGGAGAACCACCGCCGTGCCGGGCGCGGCGGCAGGTAACTGCCGGGTGCGGAAGGGTGGTCTGGCATGCTCGACAGTGAGTCTACCGACCTGCCGCGAGGGCGGCGCCCGGCCCGATCAGCGCGCTGGAGGTGCCCTAGGGCAGGACCGCGTCGAGGGCCGCCACCAGTTCCGTCGTATCCGCAGGCCCTTCGAACTTCGCGGCGACATTTCCATCGGCGTCCACGACGAAGACGTACGGCTCCGACGGGATGCCCCATTCTTCGACCGCGGGGACCAGGATGCGGGACCCCGAGGCGTCGGTCCGCAGCTGAACGTGACCGCCGACCGACTCGAGCTCGTACGGCTCGACGTGGACGAAGTTCACCCGCCCGGCGTAGTCGGGTGCCACCGACTTCGCCAGCTCGAGCGCCGGTCCGCAGGTACGACTGGTGCAGAAGGCCGGCGTGGCGAAGACGACCACGAACGGCATGCCGGCCGCGATAGCGTCGCGGACCGAGAGGCGGTAGAAGGCCGGGTCGGGCTCCGTGTCGCTGGTGATGAGTGCCAGGCCGGCGTCATCGGCAGCGGTCGGCGTGTCGGAAGGTGGCGCCGGCGCCCCGAGTGCGGGAGTCGTGGTCGTCTCGGATACTGAGAACGTCCGGCGCGAGCGGCGCTCCTGCCCTCCCCCCGGACTGGCAAGCATCTCCACGCCCCAGTCGCCTGCGTGCGCGAAATCGATGACGGCAACGTACACGCCGACCGGATTCTCTTCGGCGTCATCGAGCAGTACGTGAAAACTCGCGGTCATCTCCTGCACCGGCGCGGTGACGTCGGCATCAAGGTCGTAGAAGCGCAACCGCACCTCGAGGTCCGGGGCGGCGAGGGATTGCCCGTCGCTGCCGAGCGCGGTGACCAGCAACCGGTTGTGCCCCACGGCGGCCTCCGACGAGACGATCACCGGCACCAGTTCGGGATCACCGACCGCGGCCCCGAGGGCCGGCCACCCGGGGTGCAGCGGCGGGGACGAGCTGACGGACGCGGGTCCGCATGCACCCAGCAGGGTTCCGAGCAGTAGGATCCCCGGAAGCAGGGGGGCGCGCGTCCGGCCGAGTCGATCACGAAGGGGCGGCCACATGCGGCCGATTCTAGCGTCGCCGCCCCTCGGGGCAGCAGCTTCGGGTCGGGCGTGTGGATATCCGGGCCGGTTTCGCCTTGCGTTGTGGAAAACTCGCGGGCTAGACTGCGGAGCAGATGACCAGCCTTGAGGTGCACGCACCCCTTCCGGCGCGACCCGAGCGGCCGATGCGCCTCCGCATCCCGGCCTCCCGCAGCGGCCTGGCGTGGCTGGCCCTGCTGGTGATCTTCGGCGCGTTCCTGGCGGCCCAGGTGGGGCGCGAGGTGTACACGAGTTGGTCGATCGGCCAGGAGGCAGACGCCGTGCGGGTCGAGATCGCCGCCATGGAGGCGCGCAACGCCGCCCTCCGCGAGGAGCTCGCCTACGTGAACAGCGATGCCTACATCGCTGCCGAGGCACGACGGATGCTGAACTGGGGCCTCCCCGGGGAGCAGGTGCTGATCATTCCACCGGGCGCGGAGATGCCGGCGCCGGCGCCGACGGCGGCGCACGTTGCGCCCCCCAGGCCGCTGCTCCAGCAGTGGCTGGAGCTCTTCTTCGGCCAGTAGGGTCTAACCCGTCGCGGGTCGGCCTGACGGTCGGTCCGCACGAATGGGCCAAAGGGCCTAGCAGCACGGTCCACGCGACCCTGTAGTACGGGCTCGCCGTCCGCAACGCTATCCCCAGATCGCTATCGGGATGCGCGTGACGATTCAGCCCATGCCCGGAATACCGCTCGAGGTGCCTGTCGGCGAGGAGCGCTCCACCGTGCTCGAGGCGCTGACACGTCGAGGCGTCTCACGGCGCCGCTTCCTGCAGTTCTGCAGCGCCATGGCCGCCGCGCTGGCCCTGCCGTCGGCCTACGGGCCGCGCATCGCCCGCGCATTGGAGTCATCTCCCAGGCCGATACTCCTCTGGCTCGAGTTCCAGGACTGTGCCGGAAACACCGAGTCGATGCTGCGCAGCAGCCATCCGGACGTTGCCGAGGTCGTGCTCGAGACGCTCTCGTGGGAGTACCACGAGACGATCATGGCCGGTGCCGGGCACCAGGCTGAAGCGGTCATCGAGCGGGTGCGGCGGGAGCACAAGGGCGAGTACATCGTCATCGTGGAGGGGGCTATCCCGACCGCCGAGGGCGGCATCTACTGCACCATCGGCGGGAAGACCGCGCTCCAGATCGCACGCGAGGTGTGCTCGGACGCCGCGCTCGTCATCGCCGCCGGCGCGTGTGCCTGGGACGGCGGGTTCGTGGCATCCGGGCCGACCGGCGCGGTCGGCATCGGGCAGGCAGTCTCCGGCCTGAACCTGGTCAACCTGGGCGGCTGTCCGATGAACTCGGCCAATGCCGCGGCGGTACTCGTGCACTACCTCACCTTCGGCGAGGCGCCGCCGTTGGATGCCTACCGGCGTCCGCTGTTCGCCTACGGCCACCTGATCCACGACCAGTGCGAGCGTCGGGCGCACTTCGATGCCGGGCGCTACGTGGAGGCGTGGGGTGATGCCGGGCATCGCAAGGGGTGGTGCCTGTACAAGATGGGCTGCAAGGGCCCTGAGGCGACGTTCAACTGCCCCAGCGTGCGCTGGAATGACGGCACCAGCTGGCCGGTCCAGGCCGGGCATGGCTGCATCGGTTGCGCCTCGCCGCAGTTCTGGACCCAGATGAGCCCGTTCTACGAGCGACTGCCCAACGTCAAGCTGATCGGGCTCGACCTTGATGCCCAGACCATCGGCCTGGGGGCGGTTGCCGCGGTCGCCGGCGCCGCCACCGTGCACGCGGTCGGCATGGGCATCAAGGGCGACCTGAGCTTCGACAAGCGCAACGAGCCGGTGTCCCTGGTAGACGGGGACACCGGCGACGTGGCCAAGGTCCACCCGGAGGGAAGCCAGCGGGTGCAGTTGTTCGCCGGCGACCGGGACATGGGTATCGGCCTGAGCAACTTCGGCGTGCTCAAGGCCAACCCGGAGACCGTGCTGTTCAACGAGAACTTCCCCGGGAACTCGCTGGACACGGTGGACAAGTGGAACCAGACGATCACGGGCAGCGGCACGGTGACCGTGGCCGCAGCCCGCTGCGTGCTGGAGGTGACGGCTACCAGCAGCACGGCGAAGATCGTTAGCAAGCGCCTCCACCAGTTCATCGCCGGGTTGTCCAACATCTGGCGCGGCGCGGTGAAAGTCAGCAGCGTGGGGGTGGCCGGGGTAAAGCGCGAGTGGGGCGCGTTCACCGACACCGACGGCTACCTGTTCCGACAGGACGGGGCTGCGTTCTCGGTGGTGATACGCAGGCTCGGGGTCGAGACCGTGGTGGACTCGTCGCAGTTCCTGTCGCCGTTCGTCCTTGGCACGACCGTGGTCCCGTGCGCCATCCAGTACACATCTGGTAACAGGGTCACGTTCTACGTCGGAGGAAATATCGTGTGGTCGGCGACGGCCACCACCGACACGCTGATCGGACTCATCGACCTGCAGTCTATGGTGAGCGTGGTTACGACCACCGCCAGCTCGACCGAGTCCGGGAGGCAGAGGCCGGCGCGTGACGTGACGCCGGCC
>Ga0209521_10001209_pt1 | contig 20908 bp, 23 predicted proteins | sample Rifsed19ft4_FD_184016 | JGI IMG/M metagenome (GOLD analysis project Ga0209521, IMG submission 184016) | Soil microbial communities from Rifle, Colorado, USA - sediment 19ft 4 (version 2) | ecosystem: Environmental > Terrestrial > Deep subsurface > Rock core/Sediment | place: Rifle, Colorado...
CCGGCAGGCAGGCCTGCCCGCCCCCGCGCAGGCTAGCCTGCAACCCAACTTCGAGGTGACAGTCTGAGCCAGGTCAGCAAGGCCGTGATCCTCGCCGCCGGGTACGGGACGCGGCTCCTGCCCGTCACGAAGGCGCAGCCGAAGGAGATGCTGCCCCTCGTCGACAAGCCGGTCATCCACTACGCCGTCGAGGAGGCGGTGGCGTCCGGCATCCGCGACATCATCATCGTCACGGCCATCGGCAAGCGGGCGGTGGAGGACTACTTCGACCGCTCGCGCGACATCGAAGACCTGCTGGCGGAGAAGGGCGACCTGGAGCGCCTGGAGGAGATCCGGCGCATCTCCCAGATGGCAGACTTCGCCTACGTGCGCCAGGGCGAGCCGCGCGGCCTGGGCGACGCCGTGCTGAAGGCGCGCCACCTGGTGGACGAGCCCTTCGTTCTCATCCTGCCGGACGACGTGATAATCGGCGAGCCGCCGGTGACGCAGCAGCTCATGGAGTGCTTCGGCCGCCGCGGCGTCAGCGTCATCGCCGTGCAGGAGGTGTCGGAGCGCGAGACCTCCAGCTACGGCATCGTCGCCGGCGAGGCGATCAACGACCGCGAGACGCGCCTGACGCGCCTGGTCGAGAAGCCGCCGCCCGGCGAGGCGCCGAGCCGGCTGGCCATCGTCGGGCGCTATCTGCTGACGCCGGCCGTCTTCGACGCCATCGAGCGGACGGCGCCGGGCTACGGCGGCGAGATCCAGATCACGGACGCTCTCCAGGTCCTGGCGGACGAGGAGGGGATGTACGCCTACCGCTTCCGCGGCCAGCGTTTCGACACGGGCCGGCCGCTGGGCCTCCTCACGGCGGCGCTGACCCTGGCGCTGGGCCGGCCGGACGTGGGACCGGAGCTGCGCCAGTTCCTCAAGAACCTCCCCTTGGACGGCTGACCGCCGTGCGCGTCCTCTCCCTCGGCTGCGCCCTTCCGAACCCCCAGATCGACAACTACGACTGGGCGAGCGCGCTCTCCTTCTTCGACTACGACGCCATCGCCGTCGACCCCGCCGAGGCGGTCTCAAAGCTCGTCGAGGGCGTGACGCGCTCGGGCGCGGCCTACTCGACCTACGACGAGCAGCCCATCGTGTCCGGACCGACGACGGCCGCCGGCGTCGGCCTCGCCGACCTGCTGCGTCGCCGGCGCGAGGAGACGGAGCGCCTGCTGGCCCGGGGCGGCCTCGTCGTCTGCTTCGCCTACCCGGACGCGCCGCACCCGGACGTCTCCGGCTTCACGGGTTGCCACCGCTACTACTGGCTGCCGGCACCGGCGGGCCGCGACTACGGCCCCGAATACGTGAAGGCGGCCGGCGGCCGTCGCGTCTCCGCCACGGACTACGAGCACCCCTTCGCAGACCTCCTCGAGAACGTCGGCGAGGGCGTCCTCTACCGCGCCGTCTTCGCCGAGGGCGCGGCCGGCTTCGGGCCCGGCGCGAAAGTCATCGGCCGCAGCGCCGGCGGCACCGCCGTCGCCGTCGACCTCGCCGTCGGCGGCGGGCGCGTCGTCTTCCTGCCGGCGCTTGCGTCGAACCTGAGCATGAGCGAGCGGAGCCGCATCGCCGACGCCATCGTCGCCGGCGTGCGCAACACCCTCCTGCGCGACGCCGAGGCAGAGCCGCCGGCCTGGCTCGAGGCCCACTCGCTGCCGGGCATCGCCGAGGCGAAGGCGAAGATCGAGGCGGCGGAGTCGCGCCTGGACGAGCTGGAGGCCGAGCTAGCGGCGGAGCGGAACACGCTCCGCGGCGTCGACCGCTACCGGCGCCTGCTCTGGCAGGAGGGGAAGTACGGCTTCGCCCTGCCGGTGCGCGACGCCCTGACGCTCCTCGGCTTCGCGAGCGTGACCGGCGTCGACGAGCCGGCGACCTTCATCTTCGGCGGCGAGAGGGTCCTGGTCGAGACGGAGGCGAGCCCGGGCGTCGTCGGCATGGAGCCGCACTACCGGCTGCGCCAGCGGCTGGAGCGGGAGATCGCCGCCGGCAAGGAGCGGCCGCGGGGGATCATCGTGGTCAACGGCCAGCGGGAGCTGCCGCCGGAGGAGCGGACGCAGCAGTTCGAGGACGCGCTGCGCGTGGCGGCGGAGAGCATGCGCTACTGCGTCGTCGAGGCGACGCGGCTCTTCGCGGCCGTGCGCGACCACCTGGAGGGTCGCGGCGACGCGACATCGTTCTGCCACCGGCTGGTCAATACGGAAGGCGCCTTTGCGCCGGACGCCGCGGCCAGCCCGGCCGAGGCGACAGCGGGCGAAGGGGAGTAGGAGAGAAGACGATGACATCGCAGGGAGACGGCAGGGGCTGGGCGCTGATCCTGGGCGCCTCCAGCGGCTTCGGCGGCGCCACCGCGCTGGAGCTGGCGCGCAGCGGCTTCGACATCTTCGGCGTCCACCTCGACCTGCGCTCCACGCTGCCCAACGCGCAGGCGATCGTGCAGACCATCGAGGCCGAGGGGCGCCGGGCCGTCTTCTTCAACATGAACGCCGCCGACGCCGAGAAGCGGGCGGAGGCCATGGCGAAGATCGCCGAAACGACGGCTCAGGACGGCTCCTTCGTGCGCGTGCTGCTCCACTCCCTCGCCTTCGGCGCCCTGCAGCCCGTCATCGCCGAGGACCCGAAGGGGGCGTTGAGCCAGCGCCAGCTGGAGATGACGCTGGACGTCATGGCGAACAGCCTCATCTACTGGGCGCAGGACCTGGCGACGCGCGGGCTGCTGCGCCGCGGCAGCCGCATCTACGCCATGACCAGCTCCGGCTCCACGCGTGTCATCCGCAGCTACGGCGCCGTCTCGGCGGCGAAGGCGGCGCTGGAGGCGCACATCCGTCAGCTGGCCTACGAGCTGGCGCCGCTGGGCGTGACGGCGAACGCCATACGCGCCGGCGTCACCGACACGCCCGCCCTGCGACGCATCCCGGAGGGCGTCGCGCTGCTGGAGCACGCGAACGCGCGCAACCCATCGGGCCGGGCCACGCGGCCGGAGGATGTCGCCAAGGCGATCGCCGCGCTCTCAGACGAGAGGCTGCAATGGATGACGGGCAACGTCATCGGCGTGGACGGCGGCGAAGAGATAACGGTCTAGCAGGCTGTAAGCGCGTAGCTGTCCGCCGGTACCAAGCGATGGTTTATGGGATCGACGGCGAGGCCGGCCTCCTCCAGAGCGATGACGCCGAGAAGTGGCTCCTCGCCTTCTTCCGCAAACGCGCAATACGTCGAGAAGGGCTCATCCCCGAGGGAAATCCGAACCTGTGCGACGCGTCGGCGCTCATGACGCCCATCAGCCAAAATGAAGACGCGTTCGGCGCGTGGCTGAATGCCAAGCTTGTCTCTCACGGACGCAGGCAGCCACGTGTAACTTGACGCCGTGTCCACCCAGGCCTGGACAACGTCGATCTCCGCCCCTGCGGCGTCCAGCACCTGCACAGGGTACTTGAAAACACCCACTACGCGATCTTAGCACCAACAATCCAGGGGACGGGAGGCTACTTACACCTCAGGCGCGCTATCAGGTGGAAGCGACGATTCGGCTGTGAATCTGCTCCGTCAGGTCCCGCACCTTCCGTGACAGCTCGGCCACCTCGATCGTCAGGTTCGTATTCTGCTGCAGCAGCGTGAGGTTTGTCCGGGCGAGCTCCTCTCGGTGGCGGGCATCGGCATCAGACCAGGCCTTGTCACGCTCCGCCTGTCGAGTCTCGGCCAGGAGGATGAGGGGCGCCGCGTAGGCTGCCTGGGTGCTGAAGGCAAGGTTGAGGAGGATGAAGGGGTAGGGGTCCCAACGGAAAGCTATAACCGCGGCGTTGACGGCTATCCACGCGATCACCGCTAAGGTTTGACCAATGATGAAGCGCGGCGTGCCGAAGAAGTGAGCGAACGCTTCGGCCAGGTGCCCGAAAGCGTCGTCGCCGAAGGGCGACGCCAGGTGGGCGTGTGGCGCGTGAAACCGGAGATGGCCCTGCCTCTCTGCTGTGTGCTGCATTCCCCAATCCTCCCCCTAGCTATCCTGGCCTGCCTCAACCCGCGACCCGCGAGAGCGGCCCTAAATGTAGGCTACCCAGCACCATCGCTAAAGTTCTCTGAATCTTGACGGGGCCTGGGTCGGGCGCTAGTCTGCTCAAGAAAGCTTTACCATGCTCCGCACGCGACTCTTTGGCGTCCTGGAAGCGCGCGGCCAGAAGCAGCGCTGGCTCCTGGCCGAGCTCGCCCGCCGCGGCTACCGCCTCAGCGAGAGCTACCTCTCTCAGATCAAGTCGGGCGCCAAGGCGCCGAGCCAGCGCTTCGTCGACCTGGCCAGCGAGATCATGGCGCTGCCGCAATCGGAGCTGTTTTACGAGGAGGGACCGCCGGCGGCCCGCCCTCGCTCACCCTCGCGGCCGGCCGGCGCCCCGCAGCGCAGAAGAGGAGATAGGCAGATGGGCGAAGCAATCAACGTGGCCATCGTCGGCGTGGGCAACTGCGCCTCGTCCCTGGTCCAGGGCGTGCACTACTACCGCGACGCCGAGGAGGACCGCGACATCCCCGGCCTGATGCACGTCAACCTGGGCGGCTACCACATCCGCGACATCAACTTCGTCGCCGCCTTCGACGTCGACGCGAACAAGGTGGGCAAGGACCTCGGCGCCGCCATCTTCACGCCGCCGAACAACACCTACAAGTTCGCCGAGGTGCCGAAGGAGACGGGCGTCGTCGTCCACCGCGGCCGGACGCTGGACGGCCTCGGCCTCTATCTCTCCGAGATCATCACCAAGGCGCCGCCGCCCTCGGACGAGGTGGCCCGCACCCTCAAGGAGACGAACACGCACGTCATGATCAACTACCTGCCCGTGGGCAGCGAGGAGGCGACAAAGTGGTACGTGGAGCAGGCGATGCAGGCCGGCTGCGCCGTCATCAACTGCATGCCCGTCTTCATCGCCGCCGACCCGACGGGCTACTGGCCGCGCCGCGTCTCCGAGGCCGGCATCCCGATCATCGGCGACGACATCAAGTCGCAGGTCGGCTCCACCATCGTCCACCGCGTGCTGTCGCACCTGTTCATGATGCGCGGCGTCCACATCGACCGCACCTACCAGCTCAACTTCGGCGGCAACACCGACTTCCTCAACATGCTGGAGCGCTCGCGCCTGATCTCGAAGAAGATCTCGAAGACGCAGGCCGTCACATCAGAAATCGAGTACGAGATGATGGCGGACGACGTCCACATCGGCCCCAGCGACTACGTGCCCTGGCTGGGCGATCGCAAGTGGGCCTACATCCGCATGGAGGGGACGAGCTTCGGCGACGTACCGCTGAACGTCGAGCTGAAGATGGAGGTCTGGGACAGCCCCAACTCCGCCGGCGTCGTCATCGACGCCATCCGCTGCGCCAAGCTCGCCCTCGATCGCGGCCTCAAAGGGCCGATCACGGAGCCCTCGGCCTACTTCATGAAGTCGCCGCCGCTGCAGTTCACCGACGAGCACGCGTATGAGAACCTGGAAGCGTTCATCGCCGGCCGCGAGGAGCGAGTCGGGACAGGGATCAGATCGCGCGGTACGCGGGACTCGCAGCCCCTGGCAGCCCCCGACTAGCGGCAGGTTCATTCGCCCCTACATGCCGATCGCGGCATACTGACGACGTGAGCGTATGGGCTAATCTGCGCTGGCTCGTCGCCTACTGGGCCTCGCGCGCCGGCGTTGCCCTTGGGCGCGTGCTGCCCACCCGCTTCTGGTACGCGCTGGCCGACCCGGTGGCGGACCTTTGCTTCCTCACGCTCGGACGCTATCGGCGGCCGCTGGAGGCGAACCTGCGCCGCGTCGTCGGCGAGGCGGAGGCGCGGGCGGCGGCGCGCCGCTGCTTTCGCAACTTCGCCCGCTACGTCATCGACTTCTACCAGCTGCCCTTCGTCAGCCGCGAGGCCCTCTGCAAGCGCATCGAGTTCCACGACTGGCGCCGCCTGGACGAGGCGCTGGACGAGGGCAACGGCGCTCTCTTCGTCACGCTGCACCTGGGCCAGGCGGAGCTGGGCGCCGGCGGCCTCGCCGCCTACGGCCACCCCGTGAGCGCCATCGCCGAGGAGCTGCCCTACGCGCCGATGAACGAGCTCGTCCAGGGTCTGCGCCGCGCCCTGGGCATGAAGATCATCGCGGCCAACAAGGCGAAGCCGGGCGTGCTGCGCTGCCTGAGCCGCGGTGAGGTGCTCGGCCTCATGTTCGACGCGGTGGAACCGGGCGAGGGCGTGCGCGTCGACTTCTTCGGCGCGCCGGCGGAGGTCGCCAGCGCGCCGGCGCGCATCGCCATCCGCACCGGCGCCCGCGTCTTGCCCGGCGTCATGCGCCGCGACCCGCAAGACGCGACGAAGCTGGTGCCCGAGATCGACTTCGACCTGCGCTTCGAGGCGACGGGCGACGAGGAGGCGGACGTGCAGGCGCTGAGCCAGGCCATCGCCGGCTCCTTTGAGGGCTTCGTGCGCCGCTTCCCGGACCAGTGGTTCGCCTTCCGGCCCGTGTGGGGCTACCCGGCCCCGCAGCAGGGAGAAACAGGCAAACGGGCAAACGGGCAGGAAGGCACGGGCGAGCGCTGGAAGCAGTGGACGCTGATGCTGGCCGTGCGCCTGGGCCACGTGCTGCCTCGCGGCGCCGCTTACGGGCTGGCCCGCCTGGCCGGCGACGCGGCCTTCTTCATGCGTCGCGGCGTCCGCGCCGACGTGGAGGACAACATGCGCCACGTCCTCGGCGAGGACGCGCCGGGGTCAGCGGTGCGGGCCGCGGCGCGCGAGGCCTTCCGCAACGTTGCCCGCTATTATGTCGACCTCATTCGGCTGCAACACACGACGGCGCAGCAGCTGCTCGAGTCGGTGCACATTGAGGGGCTCGATCGCGTCAAGTCGCGCTTGGACGCCGGCCAGGGTGTCGTCGTCGCGACGGCGCACTTCGGCAACCCGGAGGCCGCGGCGCAGGTGGGCCCCGTCCTCGGCCTGAACATGCTTGTCCTGGCGGAGCCGCTGCAGCCGCCCGCCTTCGCCCGGCTGATGCGACGCCTGCGCTCCGCCTACGGCCCCCGCTACCTCGACGTCGGCTTCGCGGCAGTGGCCGCGGCGCTGCGCCACCTGCGGGCCGGCGGCGGCGTAGCGATTGCCTGCGACCGCGACATCCAGCACAAGGGCGAGCCATTGCCCTTCTTCGGCGTCGAGACGAGCATGCCCCTGGGCGCCGTCGAGCTGGCGGCGCGCACGGGCGCTGCCCTCATCCCCGGCTACTGCCGCCGGCGCGGTGACGGCTTCGACATCGTCTTCGAGGAGCCGGTCGATCTCGTGAAGACGGGCCGGCCGAAGGAGGACGCCATCGTCAACGCGCGGGCGCTGCTGGCCCGCGTCGAGCCCTGGCTGCGCGCCGACCCGGGCCAGTGGATGGTCCTGGAGCGCATCTGGGGCACTAGCGTGCCGGCACCCTCGCCGCGGACGTAATCGGGCGCAGGTCAGGCCGTGTAGCTGCAGGTCTTCAGACCTGCCCGTCTGCCGGTCTGCCCGTACTACAATGGCCCCGTGGGCAGGGCGGACCTTCACATCCACACGCGCGAGGGCGACGGCCTCGACTCCGTCCAGGCGATCTTCGACCACGTCGAGGCGGAGACGGACCTCGACGTCATCGCCATCACGGAGCACGACCACCTGGAGACGGCGCTGCGGGCGCGGGAGGCCTGGGCGCGCGGCCGCTACCGTTTCGACTTCGTGCCCGGCGTGGAGATCACGACGCTGGAGGGACACGTCGTCGCGCTCTACCTGCAGGAGCCGGTGGCGAGCCTCCGCCGCGTCGAGGAGACCATCGAGGCCGTGCGGCGCCAGGGGGGCGTCTGCTTCGCGCCCCACCCGACGAGCTGGCTGACGCGCAGCATCGGCGCTGGCACGTTCGGGCGGCTGCTGGCGCGCCGGGGCGAGGGCCTCTGGTTCGACGGCATCGAGCTGGCGAGCGCGAGCCCGGCGGGACGCTTCTACATCGACCGGGCGCGCCGGCTGAACGACGAGAGCTGGGCGCTGCCGGTCGTCGGCGCGTCCGACGCGCACTTCGTCGAGGCCATCGGCAGCGCCTACACGCAGTTCGACGGTAGCTCCGCCGCCGACCTGCGGTCGGCCTTCGCCGGCGGCGCCGTCAGCGGGCAGCGGCGGCGCTTTCCCAGCCTGCGCCGCGTAGGGCCGGGGCGGCTGCTGGGCGTCGCCGTCGCCGGGCTCGGGGCGACGCCGCGTCGGCTGGGCTGGCGGCGCACAGCGTGGAGCTTCGTCAGCAGGTACCTATGACGAGCGACAAGCTGCAAGCTACAAGCTACGAGGGGGCTGGGGTCTGTTGCTCGCTGCCTGCAGCTTGTTGCCCGGAACTTTCGAGAGGGGCGGCATGAAGATCGCCCTCGTCTCGCCTTACGACCTCGCCGTGCCGGGCGGCGTCAACTCGCACATCCACCACCTGGCCGACCACTTCGTCGCCCGCGGGCACGAGGTGCGCATCATCGCGCCGGCCTCGGACGTGCGCAACCTGAGCCCGTACGCCATCGTCATCGGCCGGCCGCGGTCGATCCCGGCCGGCGGCTCCATCGCCCGCATGTCGACGTCCCCTCGCCTGGCGGACCCGGTGCGGCGCATCCTGGCGGAGGAGCAGTTCGACGTCGTGCACGTGCACGAGCCGCTGGTCTCCTTCATGACGATCCAGTTCCTGCGCTTCTCCAAGGCCGTGAACGTCGGCACGTTCCACGCCGCGCGGGAGAGCGGCGCCCGTCTCTACGTCTACACGCGCCGGCTGCTCAAGGACTGCTTCCGGCGGCTGGACGGCAAGATCGCCGTATCGCAGGCGGCGGCGGCGCTCATCGCGCCCCACTTCCCCGGCTACTACAACATCATCCCCAACGGCGTCGACGTGGAGCGCTTCTCAGCGCCGGCCGCGCCCCTGCCCGAGCTGGACGACGGCATGACGAACATCCTCTTCGTCGGCCGGCTGGAAAAGCGCAAAGGCCTGCGCTACCTCCTGCGCGCCTTCGAGCAGGTGAAGCAGGCGCGGCCGCAAACCCGCCTGGTTGTCGTCGGTGGCTACGACGCGCGCCAGAAGCGCGCCTACGAGCGCTGGATGAAGGAGAGCGGCCTGTCCGACGTGGCGTTCGTCGGCTTCGTGCCGCTGGAGACGCTGCCGCGCTATCACCACTCCGCCCACATCTTCTGCGCGCCAAATACGGGCAACGAGAGCCAGGGCATCGTCCTCCTGGAGGCGATGGCGGCGGGCCTGCCCGTCGTGGCCAGCAACATCCTCGGCTTCGCGGGCGTGCTGACTCACGGCGTCGAGGGCCTGCTGGTGCGACCAAAGGACAGCGACGCGCTGGCGGCGGCCCTGATCCAGCTCATCGACGAACCGGAGACGCGGGCGCGGATGGCGACGGCCGCCGGCGAGACGGCGCAGCAGTACAGCTGGGAGCGCGTCTCGCAGCGCGTCCTCTCCTACTACGAGCGCCTGCTTTACGAGAAGCGCACCGTCGTCGAGCGCGCGGCGAGGCTGGTGGAGGCATGACGACGGGAGGAGCGAGGAACGAGGAACAGGCGCTCGACTTTCGTCCTGTTCCCTGTTCCTTGTTCCCTGTTCCTCGTTCCCGGGGCCGCGGGGAGGAGGTGGGCTAGGTGTTCACCGTGCCACGCGCCCTGCCGCCGCAGGTCACGGCGCCGGTCGTCGCCGTGCTGGCGAGATTGGGCGTGACGCCGAGCCAGCTGACCTTCCTTCAGCTCCTGGGCGGCATCGTCGCCGGCGTCGTCATCGCCAGCGGCGAGCTGGCCTGGGGCGGCGTCGTCCTCCTGGCCAGCGCGACGCTGGACGCCTTCGACGGGGCGCTGGCGCGGGCGACGGGCCGCGTGACGCGCTTCGGCGGCGTCTTCGACTCGACGGTGGACCGCCTCTTCGAGGGCGCCGTGCTGGCTGGCGTGCTCTACTACTACCTGGACCGCGGCGGCAAGGAGGAGAGCCTGCTCGTCTTCGCGGCGATGGTCGGCTCGCTCTGCGTCAGCTACGTCCGCGCCCGGGCCGAGGTGGAGGGCGTCTCCCTCTACGACGGCCTGTTCACGCGCGCGGTCCGTCTCCTGTTCTTAACAGCCGGGCTCGTCCTGAACGTGCTCAGCGTTGTACTCTGGCTGCTGGCCGTCATGACCCTGCTCACCGTTGCCCAGCGGCTGTTCGTCGTCTGGTTGCGGCTGCGCGACGTCGAACCGGGAGGCGCGGGCCGATGATCCCCCTGCGCGACCAGGACGCGCTGCGCCAGCGCTTCAAGAGCGACCTCACCAGCCGCGTCCGCATCGACTACTTCACGCAGAAGCCAACGCCGCTGTACGTGCCCGGCCGCCAGGACTGCGTCTACTGCGAGGACGTGAAGACGATGCTGGAAGAGCTGGCGTCGCTCAGCGAGCGCATCGCTCTCAGCGTGCACGAGCTGGTCGAGGCCGGCCCGCTGGCGAAGGAGCTGAGCGTCGACAAGGTGCCGGCCATCGTCATCCGCGGCCAGGCGAACCGGCCGCTGCGCTTCTTCGGCTTCCCGGCCGGCAACGAGTTCCCCGGCTTCGTCGAGACGCTCATCGACGCCGCCCGCGGCGCCGTCGACCTTCGGCCGGAGACGGCGAAGCAGCTGCGCAAGCTGAAGGCCGACGTCGGGCTGCAGGTGATGGTCACGCCCACCTGCCCCTACTGCCCCGGCCTGGCGCGCGCGGCCTTCAAGTTAGGGCTGCAGAGCGCGCGGCTGAAGGTCGACGTGGTCGAGGCGAGCGAGTTCCCAGCCCTGGTGCAGCGCTACGGCGTCCGCGCCGTGCCGACGACGGTCATCGACGAGAAGCTGGTGCTGCCCGGCGCCATGGACGAGGCTACGCTCGTTCAGCAGCTGATGCGCGTCGCGGAGGGCAAGCCATTTGCCGGCGAGACGCGCGCGGGCGCCGCGACCGCCCTCAGCGCCGCCGCGCCGAAGCAGACGCCGGCGGCCGGCGGCCTCATCCTGCCTGGTAGATGACGACCATCTCGGCCCGCCGCTGGATACGAGTCGACCTCCTCGGCGCGGCCGGCCGCGTCCTGGACGCCGACCTCTCACGGCCGCTGCCGTTCGCGATCCTCGCCGTCGTCTTCTTCGCCCTGAGGGCGCCGTTCGTCGGCTACGGCCACGGCACCGACCCGGACGCCTGGCGCGTCGCCCTGACGGCGCACCACCTCCTCGATACGGGCCAGTACCTCCCGTCGCGGCTGCCGGGCAACCCGCTGCACGAGCTGGCGATGACGCTCTTCATACCGGGCGGCTGGGTGGCGACGAACCTGGCGACCGCCGCCGTCTCCCTCGCCGGCGTCTACCTCTTCGCCCGCATCGTCGACCAGCATCGCCTGAGCCACGCCGGCCTGCTGACCATCGGCTTCGCCTTCGCGCCGCTGCTCTTCATCAACAGCATCGCGACGATGGACTACATGTGGACGCTGACGGCGACCCTCGCCGCCTACTACGCCGTCTTGCGCGGCATGCCCCTTTGGGCCGGCGTCTGCCTGGGCCTGGCGATGGGCTTTCGCCTGCAGAGCTTCGTGCTCTGGCCGGCGCTCGCCTTCCTCGTCTGGCGACGAGAAGGGGCGCGGTCGCTGGCTCCGTTCACGCTGGCCGCCGCCGGCGTGACGGCCCTCACCTTCGCGCCGGTGCTCGCCGCCTACGGGCTCGACTTCTGGAACTTCTACGACGCCGCCGTCGGCTACCAGGACGTGCTGCGGTTGCTGGGCAAGGAGGCGCTGGGCGTGCTGGGCGGCCTCGGCGTGCTAGCGGGGGCCATCTTGTCGCTGCCGCGCCTGCGGCGCCTGCCGCGCGACGCGGTTCACGACCCGCACCTGACGGCCTGGCTGGCGGTCATCGCCCTCTACTTCGCCTCCTTCTTCCGCCTGCCGCACGAGGTCGCCTACCTCATCCCCGTCTTCCCCTTCGGCCTGCTGATCATGGGGCGCTACTTCGCGCGGCCAGCGCTCATCGGCGCGGTGGCCGCCATACTCCTCGCCGGCGTCGTCGATATCACGACGCCGTCAGACGACCTCGACCTCGCCTCGTTCCGCTCGGCCCGGATCGGCCAGGGGCTGCTCTTCTCCAACGCCGAGACGATGAAGGTGCAGCGCGCCTTCGTGGAGGATGTGGTCAACGCCGAGGTGCCGGATCATTCGGTGGTCATCACCGGCTTCGTCTACCCGCAGCTTGCCGTGCGCGAGCGCGACCGGCTGACGGCCGGCGTCCTGGAGCACGACTACGACGCCATCAGCCTGCTCTCCGACCGCGGCGAGGCGGTGGACGGGAAGCGCGACGTCCGCTACGTCTGGCTGCTAACCTACGACGCCTTCCAGGCGCTGCGCAGCCAGGGCTACAGCTTCTTCGTCGTGCCGGACGCCGTCGAGGGCACGGCGGCGCTTTACGACTACCACCCGACGCTCTTCGGCGCGACCTATCTGCGCCTGGAGCGGCCGGCCCCCTCGGCCGCCAAGGGCACGGCGGCGACGGACCGCTAAGGCCACTAGCATGGCGGCGGTGGGCTGCCGCGCGGGCGCGCCCCGCCTGAATCGGCGGGCGCAGGCGTCGGCCAGCAGAAGACTGGGCCCGGCTTACGCGCTCGGCTTGGCGCGCATGGACCAGAGCAGGTAGGCGCCGGCGCCGCCGATGAGGAGGACGCCCGCGACGCCGGCGACGATGAGAAAGAGCGACGACGAGCCTCCACCTTTGCCCTCAGGCGCGGTGGCTTGTCCGTCCTGGTCACCCGAAGGCGCCGAAGTCGCCGCCGGCCGCTGGCCGTCGCCGCCGCTCACCGGCGGCAGGCCAAGGCTGCGGCGCCACTCCTGCTCGAGGCCCAGCAGGTCGAAGCCGTAGACCTTCGCCAGGGCGCCGTTCGTCGTCTCGTCCTTGAAGGCGGCGATGAACTGGCCGAACTTCGCGTCGCCGTACTTCTCGATGAGGTAGCGGACGATGGAGCCGGATTGGGCGTAGAAGAGGCCGACGGTGCCGGCGGCGTCGCGCGTGGACGCGTTGAGGCTGGTGATGGGCAGCATTCGGTTGGTGCGCAGCGCCAGGTCGAACGCCTGCTCCTCGCCGGGGATGAGGCGGCTCTGGGCGTAGGTGGACAGCCCCTCGTTGATCCAGATGGGCAGCACGCCGATCTGGCCGCGCGTCGCCCGGTCGGTGACGATATGCGCCATCTCGTGGCGCACGATGTTGAGGAAGTCGGTGTCGCGCGAGACGAGGATCGTGTCGTCGGCGACCTGCTGGCCGAGGGCGTGGACGCCGTCCCGGCGGTCGCCGGCCGCGGCGGGCTGCAGGTCGTTCGCCGTCTGGTAGACCCAGATCTTCACCGGGAAGTCGATCTGCGTCCCTTCCAGGGCGCTGAAGCGGTCCATCGTCTCGCGCGCGACGCGGAGGACGGTCTGAACGGTCTGGCTGTCGACCAGGTAGGCGTAGGCGGTAATGTCGCCGCCGGCGGCCGGCTCCCACTGGAAGCGGTCGTCCTGATAGGTGAAGCTGCTCTCGGGCGTCGTCAGCTTCTGGCCGGCGGCGTCCTCAACCTCCCAGGAGTAGCGCACCTCGGCGCCCGGCGCCAGGTAGACGATGTCCTTGGTGAGGTTCACGGTGCAGTTGATCTGGGTGCCGCTGGAGCACTGCGGCCGCGTGCTGGAGGGCGGCCCGGCCGGCAAGACGCGGTAGGCGAGGCGGACGTTCCTGATCTCGGCGTTGCTGGCGAGGAAGATCGTCAGGCGCACGCCGTTGGGGAAGAGGTTCTGCACCGGCGGCTGCGACCGTACCTCGATGTCGGCGAAGGCGGGCGCCGGCCGCCCCATCGCCGCAGCCGATGCGACGAAGACGAGAGCTAGGGCGAGGCCGAGGCGCGTTTTCACGTCGCACTTCCCACCGTCGACCTAAGGTACGCCTGGATGAAGCCATCCAGATCGCCGTCGAGCACGGCGGCGGCGTTGGAGGTCTCGTAGCTCGTGCGGTGGTCCTTGACCATCTTGTAGGGGTGGAGGACGTAGCTGCGGATCTGGTTGCCCCAGCCCGCCTCCACGTGCTCGCCCTTGAGGGCGGCCTGCTCCGCCGCCCGCCGCTCCAGCTCGCGCTCCAGCAGGCGCGCCTCCAGGACGCGCAGCGCCGACTCCTTGTTGCGCGACTGGGAGCGCTCGTTCTGGCAGGTGACGACGACGCCGGTGGCGAGGTGGGTGATGCGCACCGCCGTCGCCACCTTCTGGACGTTCTGGCCGCCGTGGCCGGCGGCGTGATAGACGTCGATGCGCAGGTCGTCCGGTTTTATGTCGACTTCGACGGCGGCCTCCGCCTCCGGCATGACCTCGACGAGGACGAAGGAGGTGTGGCGAGCGTGCGTGGAGTCGTAGGGCGAGAGGCGGACGAGACGGTGGACGCCGCGCTCGCTCTTCAGGTAGCCATAGGCGTTGGCGCCGCGGATCTCCACGGTCGCGCTCTTGATGCCGGCCTCCTCGCCGAGGGTGGAGTCGAGCACGTCGGCGTCGAAGCGGTGCGCCTCGCACCAGCGCAGGTACATGCGCAGGAGCATCTCCGCCCAGTCCTGCGACTCGGTGCCGCCGGCGCCGGCGTGGATGGCGAGGATGGCGTTGCGGCGGTCGTAGGGGCCGCCGAAGGCGAGCTCGTGCTCCAGCCTGTCCAGCTCGGCCGCGATGGCGTCGGCCTCTTCGGCGACATGAGCGAGCATCTCGTCGTCGCCCTCAGCCTGCGCCAGCTCGTACAGCTCGCGGGTTTCGGCGACGCGGCGCTCGAGGGCGCGCCAGACGGTGACCGTATCCTTCAGCGACGCCAGCTGGCGCATGGCCGATTGAGCCGCGGCAGCATCGGCCCAGAAGTCCGGCCTCTGCGCCTCGCGCTCGATGCGGGCAGCCTCTGACTCTAGCCTGGCGACGTCAAAGACGCACCATTGCGTCGGCTATGCGCTCGGCGAGGGCGGGGAGCTCCGTGATGTCCAAGGTCGTCAGGCCTTTCGTGCTTGCCCTTCCGGCGCCGGAAGGGCTCTCGAAGGCATTGTAGCAAGCGAATGCTATGATCCGAGGCGGTTTGCTTACGCCGCCGTTCGCCCGCTTTCTCATCATCCTGATCACTCTCGCGGCCCTTCCGACCTGCGGCGTCGAGCTCAAGGAGACGTTCGAGGGCACGGAGGTCTTCAAGGGCATCGCGCTGAGCGGCGAGCGCGTCGCCGGCGGCGAGCTGACGCTGACGCTGACGGTCAGCCAGGGCTACGCCGTCCCGGTGCGCATCGCGTGCCTCTACGAGAACAGGAGCACGCGCCCGCCCGGCTGGCAGAAGCTGGCCTTCGAGGAGCGGGCGACGCTCATCGGCGAGACGGTGCTGCCGGCTGTCGTCGGGTCAAAGCCGGGCGACGAGGGCGAGCGGCAGACCTTCAGCTTCCCCTTCGTTGTCCCGGAGGCCGGCGACTACCAGGTCGTCTGCCTGACGCCGGCGGCGCCGGACAACGCCCTGCGCATCGAGTTCCGCGTCGCGGCGGCCGACTGACCCGCCTCCGGGCCCGGGACGAGCTGGCGCAGGCGGAGCCAGTCGACGCGCTGGGCGTCCTCGCCGCGGTGGACCAGGGCGCGGCGTCCAGGGTGGTAGAGGGGCAGCAGGCGCCGTCCGTACCAGGCGACGCAGCCGCCACAGTCCCGGCGCAGGCGCAGGCCGTGCGCCTCGATGCGGCCGAGGGCGGCGAGCGCCACGCCGCCGAGAGCGACGACGAACTCCGGATCGACGGCTTCGACCTGCGATTGGAGGAAGGGAAGGCAGCGCTCGACGTCTGCTACGCCGGGCCTGCGGTTGCGGCCGCGGGGATCGACGGGGTTGCAGAGGACGGCGTTGGTGACGAAGACCTCGTCTCGGCGCAGGCCGGCGAGGGCGAGGAGGGCCTCGAAGCGCCGGCCCGACTCGTCGCCGAGGAAGGGGACGCCGCTGCGGCCGGCGCCCAGGCGGCCCGGCGCCTCGCCGACGAGCATGACGCGCGCCTTCGGCGAGCCGTTCGCCGCGCCGAGGACGTGGCTGTAGCGCATCGCGGGACAGGCCGTGCAGGCGAAGACGTGACGGGCGAGAGACAGCAGTGCGGTCACCGCGACCCTCCTTGTGTCGCCAAGGACTCTACCAGACGTCAGGGGCGAACCGAGATTGCTTCGCTTCGCTCGCAAAGACAAGGACTATCCTCTCGGCCCATCGGCAGCCTTGTGTCCCCACGCTAGTGGGTGGGATGATGCGGTCGGTTTGAGCGTCGAATCCCTGCCGTACACCTTGCTTCTCCTCCTTGCCCAGTTCAGCGCCGGCGTCGCGGTGCTAGTGCTCTTCGTCCAGCTGCGCGGCGGCTTCGAGGCCGGGTTCGTCCGCATCTGCTCCTGGCTCACGGTCAGCGGCGCCTTTCTCACGACGCTGACGGCGCTCTTCATCGACGCCAGCGCCAGCGCCGACGCCTACCTGCTGGACGCCGACTTGCTGCGGCCGGCGCGCGCCGCTTCGCTGGCCCTGCTGCTCTTCGGCCTGGCGCACATAATCTTCCTCCAGCGCGACGACGAGCCGTTCCTCGCCAACGCCACCGGCGCCACCACCGCCGGGCTGGGCGCAATCCTGCTCATCCTCCTCGCCTCGCTGGTGCGGCTGCCGGCGTGGAGCGTCGCAGGGCCGCTGCTGACCTTCTTCGCCGGCGCGCTCAGCCTGGGCGCCTTCACCGTGGCGATGATCTGGGGCCACTGGTACCTGGTCAACCCGCGCCTGGAGGAAGGACCGCTGAACGAGCTGACGCTCATCGCCATAGCCGCCATCGGCCTGGAGCTGGCGATTACGGCGCTCAACGCCATCGTGCCCGTCGGCGCGCCGTTCGAGTCGGACGCCCTGCTGGCCGTCGCCCTGCCGGCGAACCCCGGCTTCTGGCTGCGCGTCGGCGTCGGCCTCGTCTTTCCGGCCGTGCTGGCCTACATGGCCTATCGGTCGAGCCAGGAGCGCTCGATGATGTCGGCGACGGGGCTGCTCTACATCGCCGTCGGCGCCATCCTGGCGGGCGAGGCGCTGGGGCGGGGTCTGCTCTTCGTCACCGGCGCGCCCGTGTGAGTAGAGAGGGATAAAGAGCCGAAGGCGCGCAGGACGAAGAAGTAGCTAGCCACGCGTCGCTTCTGTCAACGGCGAACTTCCTTCACGCTCTGAACAACCTCATCGAGAAAGGCCGCCACCTCCCGCAGGAGAGCCAGCGTTTCAGCAATGCTGCTCTGCATTCTCTTGTTGTTGGACTCGAAGCTTGTGCCCACGTAGACGCTCGTCTGGGAATCGTCCTGGTCGACTCTCGGAACGATATTGAAGAGGTTCTCATGCGAATAATATGTCGATATCTCGCCCCATCTTCTGCGAAGCCCTGTGGCGTTGTCCGAAGCAGCGAGCAAGTGCTGGTACCTCTTCGCAATCTCCGACACTTCATACTTCCTTGCCTTGAACTTGGCAGTTGACACTGTCCCGTCCGACGTGTTCTTCATCCTCTCTTCGAAGCACTCCTTCCAAAGGCAGAACACTTCGAACTCCTTGAAGACCAGGAAGCCTATCATTTCCAGTTCGACCACGCTGCGGAGCAGGACCCTGGATTCTTCCGTATGTCCTGTCAGCGCCAGCTGATGTGCCGTGTACAGATACTTTGCGGCGCGCAATAGGATAGCCACGGCGGTTCCGTTTTGGACCGTTTGGACATCAACCCGCGCACTCTCCAGCACACTGTTGAATACGCGGGTGAACTCTCTGTGAAGGCCGCTATACACCCGGAGCGCCCCAGCTTTGTTGGCAGCGAAGAATTCGTCGAAGGAGTCGGCATCCGAGAGAGTGGGCATTCTCAGCCGCTTGCTAGGAAACGGAGTGCCCCATCATCGCCCGGGCCGCCTCTTCGATGAGACGCGCCTGCTCGCCTGAGGCGCGAAAGAGGACGCCGCGTGCCTCCGCCAGCAGCTTGCCCGCCGCGTCGCGCAGCTCGGCGATGACGTCAAGCGTGCGGCCGCGGTCGCGCTCGATGCGGCCGCGCACGACGAGCGGCTCGCCCGTGGGGACGATGCCGCGCAGGCGCAGCTCCAGCTTGCCCGTCAGGGCCCAAATGCCGGCGCCGTAGGTCGCCCAGCCCATCGCCTCGTCCAGCAGCGCCGAGACGATCCCGCCGTGGACGTAGCCGGGGTAGCCCTGGTGGTTGCGCTCCGCCGTGAAGTCTGCGACGGCCCAGCCGTCCTCCATGCGGAAGCGCAGGTGGAGGCCGATGGGGTTGAGGTCGCCGCAGGCGTAGCACCAGCGGGCCAGCTCGGAGGTGCGGGGCCAGGGGCGAGACCCCTTATCAGTCATCGTCGCTTCGCATCCCGGAGCCTGCCCTGAACGCAGTCGAAGGGGTCTGCTCCGCTCATGATTATGAGATGAAATGTCTGTGAGGGGACACCCCTCACACTCCCCGTCAGGGGCTGCGCCCCTGTACCCCTGCTTTTCGAGCGGCTTCTCGCATTGCGGGCGGAGGAGCGGCAGCCCTGTGGTCGGCTAAGCGACCTCCGCCGTCCCGTTGATCAGCACCTCGTCCGCCTGGCTGGCGCACTCGACGGCGTAGCGCAGGGCGCCGTCCTTGCTTTCGAGGGGCCGGGCGCGCGCCGTAACCGTGTCGCCGGGACGGGCAGGCGCCCGGAAGCGGACATCCAGCGTGCCGCCGCGCAGCCAGGCCTCGCCGAAGGCCGCCGTCATCATCTCTGAGATGAAGGACAGGACGAGCATGCCGTGGGCGATGGTGCCGCCCATCGGCGTCGTGCGGGCGAAGTCGGGGTCGATGTGGATGGGGTTGTGGTCGCCGCTCGCCTCGGCGTAGGCGTCGATCATCGCCTGGGTCAGCGTCCGCGTGACGGGCGCGACCTCGGGGACGCTCATGCCGGCGCCGGCGAGAGGACGGTGGCGCGCGCCGAGACGGCGGGCCGGCCCTCGCAGCTGATCTGGGAGTCGAGGACGGAGACGATCCAGCCGGCGCGCTGCGAGCGCTGGGCAAGCGTGGCGCGGCACTCGACCGTGGCGCCGGTGGGGACGCGGGCGCTGAAGCGGAGCGACTCGCTGGCGTGAAGGGTGCCGGGCGGCAGGGATACCTGCTGGAGCAGCGCGCCGAGGGCGAGGGCGGCGACGGCGAGCGGCGGCACGGCGCCGAGCTGGGCGTAGAGGTTGAGCGTGTCGCCGGCGGCATCGCGGTAGGCGCGGGCGGCGCCGGGAGTGATCCTGAAGGTTATCGGCTCGAAGACGTGGCCGGCGGGCAGGTCCGTGAGGCTGGAGCTCACGCTAGACGATGGGCTCCGCCATGTGGGAGCGACCCCACTTCTCCAGCTGTCGCAGGGCGCTGCCCAGCTCGTCGCCCTTCGCGGTCAGCTCGTACTCGACCCAGGGGGGCATGACGGCGACGACCGTCCGCGTGATGATGTCCAGCTCTTCCAGGCCCTTGAGCCGGTCGCGCAGGGTGCGCGAGTTGCAGCCGCCGACGGCGCAGGCGAGCTCGTTGAAGCGGCGCTTGCCCTGCATGAGCTCGTAGATGATACGCGGAACCCACTTCTGGCCGAGGAGGGCCAGCGCGGCGCGGACGGGACAGTAGGCCGCGTCCTCGTCGAGGGCGAGCTTGGCGTCGAAGAGGTACACTGGCGCCACGGCGCCAGTGTACTACAGCAAGACAATTAAGCGTCTAGGGCCTTTTGGCCCTGCTATCGCTGGGCCTGCTGGTCCGGCGATCGGAAGAGGACGACCTCGTTGCTGGGCCGGGCGCGCGTCCCGCTCGTCTGCTGCTCCAGCGTAACCCAGAGGTTGCTCACGGGCCCCTCGGCGTCCGTCGGGAACTTGACCAGGAGGCTGGCCGTGCCGTCGTCGCGGGGGAGGAAGGTGCCCACCGCTAACGTCTTGTCGCCCTTGGTCGCCCAGAGCTCGTAGGTGAGCATGAAGCCGGTAGAGGGCAGGTTCTTGCAGGTCAGCGCTCCCAGCCCCTGCTGCGTGCTCCAGACGTAGCTGCAGGTGGCCTGCGGCGCGACCTGCGTGCCCTGCATCTTCGAGGGGATGAGGTCCGGGTCGAGGGCGATCTCGATGAGGGTCGCCTGCTCCTCCAGCGTCGTCGACATCTCTCGCTGCGCGCTCTGGGCCGAGCTGAGCTGCGTCTGGAACTGCAGGATAGCGGCGCGCTGCTCCGCGTCGAGCTGCGTCAGCTCCGCCAGGTGGCGGTTGTCCTCTCGCAGGCGGTTTACCTGGCTCGAGAGGACGACCGCCCAGGCGATGGCGCCGACGGCGAAAGCCACAAGGACGACGGCGGCCGCGGTAGCCCAGACGCGCTGGCGCAGGAAGCTCGCGTAGACGGGCGGCCGGAAGGCGCCGATGCCGCCCAGGATGCGCTCCCGCAGTCGCGGCGAGGCGCGGTAGAGGGGCACTGACAGTGCGAGGTGCTCCACGGCCACCTGGTAGGCACGGACGATCTGCGAGCACGCACCGCAGTCGCGAACATGCGCGGTGACGCGCCGCGCCTGCTCGGGCTCCAGGGCGCCGAGGGCGAAGGCCTCAAGGTCCTCGCGAAGGTCGTCACACGTCAAGGTAGCCCCGTTCCCCTTCGTTCTGCTCGATGAGCAGCAGGCGCAGCTTCTGCAGGCCGAGCCTGATGCGCGTCTTCACGGTGCCCAGCGGCTGGTGCAAGCCGCGGGCGATCTCCTGCTGCGTGTAGCCGCCGAAGTAGGCGAGCTGAATGGCAAGCCGCTGCTCAACAGGCAAAGCCGCCAACGCCTTCTCGATGATCACGCGCTCCTCGCTGAGGACGGCGGTGTCGGCGCCGTCCGCGGTGCTCGCCGCGGCGAGGAGCTCCTCGCCGGTCAGACTGGGCGGCGTTTCGTAGCGGAAG